>PDWI01009304.1_pt1 | contig 11922 bp, 6 predicted proteins | sample 1430891 | NCBI WGS metagenome assembly PDWI01 (sample SAMN01162508, study PRJNA174530) | Oral metagenome, whole genome shotgun sequencing project. | biome: Marine environment; feature: Marine mammal; material: Swab sample of the gingival sulcus; isolation source: swab sample of gingival sulcus...
TACTTTTTTCTCAAATTCTGTTAATTCTTTTTTGCTCATCTTCTGTCTTTTTTTATTAAATATATTAATCCTTTAGACAGAGTTAAGTTTACACTCTCGTTCGAGTATAAATTTTTGCTTATGCAAGGCAAAAATTTATCCGAATTATAAGTCGCATTTTATGTTAGAAATGGTATGACATAGGTTGCCCAAACAGTATAGGTCTCATTTACCAATCCTTCGTCCACTGCTACTGCCACAGTAGAACTGGTATAAATTTAATTCTTCTTTAGTTTTAAAGCATTTTTTTCTTTGTAGGACAAACCTTCATAATAATCGGCTTTTACATACATTAACTTACCTGTTTCTTTTAAATATACGAAATTAAAATCATCAGAAAATTGTAAATAATACTCAAAATAATCTGGGCGTATGTTTTTAAAAACAGTCATTATTTTATTTGTTGTATTAAATCTACCTAATCTATGTACCCCTAATTCATTAAGAACATATTCAATCTCACCCCACCCCATTGTTTCTGTAATAGTAAGTTTTGTTTCGTTATTTACATTTATATATTTGCCCAACAATGTTTTTTTCTGTTGGCAATTAGTAAAACTTATTACCAGTAAACCAGCTATAATAATTATACACAGTTTCTTCATAACATTTCTTTTTTATAGAAGTGGTTTAAACTTTTTGTTTTATACTATTTCCAATTCAAAATTACTCAATAAATTTTTTTTGTGCTAAATTGCATTGTAAAAATAGACTATAGCTATACCTAATCTTTAGGTCTTATCTATCACAAAAATCCATCATTTTATTTTTTGAATACTTTTAGTAGAGCTGGTATAACAGGTATTTTAGTATTCTTGCTTCGCCTGAAGAGTTCTATAAATTGTATTTTTATTTTTCAAAACCAAGATACGGGATTCTCAGACTTTTTTAAAAGTAAAACTTTCGGATACTAGTGACTGTAAATAATTGGACTATTTTAGCATACTACAAATAAAGTAATTGTAATTATCTATAAATAGACCTATTTGCTTTACGAGATTCCAATAACAAACTGAAAAGCCTTAATTTCTTCACTTTTATTGCAATCAAACTCAAAAAGTTTTATAGACTGAAAAAATCAAGATAAGTTCTTTGAAAAATATAACAGAAAAGTAGCCTTAATCATAAAAATATTATACATTTGGTTATTAGTTTGTATTAGGTCTAAATAAATATAAAATGCGTTATTTATTAATGTGTATAGCCTTTTTGTTTATGTCCAATTTGTTAAACGCTCAACAAATTAGTGTCAACGGAAAAGTTTTAGACAGTAATACCAAAACGCCGTTACCCGGTGTAAATATTTTTAATTCTAAAAAAACCAAAGGAACCAGCTCTAATTTTAATGGCGAGTTTAAACTAAACATAAAGTTGGGAGATACCATTATTTTTAGCACAATTGGATACAAAACCAAAAAACACATTGTTAATAATGACAAATTAATCATCTACTTACATGAATACTCTGCTAAATTAGACGAAGTTGTACTTACTACTAAAGCCAATATTAATGATAATGATATACGAAAAGCAACAGGAGCCATAACAACCATACCTATTAGCAAGGTAAAAGAAAGGCCATCTGTAAATGTTTTGGAGTCGTTACAGGGTCAAGTAGCAGGAGTTTCTATTAAATCTGATGGAGAATTGGGCAAACCAATAATTATAAGAATCAGGGGTACATCAACATTGCCTTTAAAAACCAAAACATCCGGTTTAAAGGAAGAAGCCAGACAGGTATATGATAACAGGGCTAACCAGCCCTTATTTGTTTTAGACGGACAGGTAATTACGCCGGAGGCTTTTACCACATTAAATATTAATGATATTAAAGAAATTAAAGTATTAAAAGATGCTGCGGCAAATGCTTTATATGGTATAAAAGCAGCAAATGGAGTTATAGAAATTACAAGTAAACGAGGCATTAATGGTAAAACACAGTATTCCCTTTCATTTCAGCAAGGGATTACCCTAAAAGGACAACCCAGCGTAACGATGATGGATACTCAGGAAAAACTGGAATTTGAGCGTTTGGCTAAAAACGTAAATACTCCCGGTTATTATCTCTCTGAAGATTATTTTAGAGCCTATAACAGCAATGACCCTGATTTGGACCAACTAATTGCCGAAGGACAACAGAAATTAGACTCTTTAAAAAAAATAAACACCAATTGGTTTAATGAACTAGCCAGAATAAGCACCTATCAATCGTACAACTTAAGTTCAAGGGGCGGTAATGAAAAAAACAGATTTTACATTTCGGGGAATTTCACGGAGCAAGGCGGAAAATTTGACGGAAATAGCATAAACAGATTTACCGGCAGGTTAAACTATGAATATAACCTGTCAAAAAAAGTATATCTAATGTTTAATTCGGGTTTTGGTATTTCAGAAAACAATACACCCAATTCCTCAGACTACTCACCTTCTGAATTGATTTATAGACTAAACCCTTATGAGCAAAAAGACAAAGGAACACTGGTATCGTATCCCGGCAGAACTTTTGCAAATTTGATAAATCAGTATAGTAAAAAAGCAAAGGATAACAGATTTAACTTTTCAGGAAACCTATCGGCTAAACTATCAAAAAACATTACCCTAAATTCTATTGTTGGTGTAGATTATTTATTTCAGAGATCGCTTTCTATTGTACCGAGAGATGCTTATTCTGAAGTGTCCGGAGGAACACCGGAGATTGAGCGTGGTAAAGCAACCAAAACCCAAACCACAAACATTAATTTCAGTTCCAATACGCGTCTGAATTTTGAAAAAACCATTAACAAACATTCAATTTCTGCCAGTGCAAATGTAGATTACTACAAGAATAAAATTGATTTTATCGGAATTAAAGGGTATGGTTTGCCCAGCAAATTAAATTCCGGTGCCGGTATAAACAATGATTTGGAAGGAGCCAGAAGATCAATAACCTCGTCAAGAAATGTTACCGATGCACTACTGGGTTTTGGCTTTTCCGGTTTGTACAGTTTTAACAATAAATTGGAAGCTTACGGAAGCTATAAAACAGACGGCTCTTCTCTGATGCCAAAAGATAAACGCTGGAACACGTTTTGGGCAACAGGTATTGGATATACGTTGAGCAACGAAAAATTTTTAAAAGACAACAAGTATATAAGCTATTTAAAATTACGAGCTACTTACGGCGTAACAGCCAGTTTATCGGGCATAGATGCTTCATTGGCCATTCCAACTTTTTCATACAGCACTCAAGGCTACCGGGGAGTGAGGGAGTTTTACTTAAAAAGTTTATTTAATAAAGATTTACGGCCGGAAAAAAATACCTCAATAAATTTTGGAATAGATTTAGGCATTTCAAACCATTTAAATTTAACTGTAGAGGCTTACAAGAGAAGAACAAAAGACATGCTTTTAACGGTACCCATTGCTCCGTCAAACGGTTTTTTAAACCAATTGAAGAATGTAGGGGTTATGGATAACAAAGGCATAGAGTTTTCTTTAAACGCAACAGTTTTAAGTACCGATAATTTTACATGGAGTACCTCTGCAAACCTATCATATAACGAGAATGTGGTGGTTGATTTATATGAAGGCACCGAATTAAGTATAAGCGGCCGGAATTATCCTGATTATAAAGAGGGGGAATCTGCAAACCTAATATATGGTTTAATTAGTCTCGGTGTTTTTCCGGCAGATGGAATTTATAGGTATAGAGCGGCAGACGGGTCTCGATTACACGGTGCTTTTGACAAACCAAAACCAGAGGATTTTGTAGTTTTAGGTGTTGGTACACCTCCGTATAGCGGTGGTTGGTATCATAATTTAAATTATGGAAATTGGCAATTATCGTTTGATTTTTATTATAATTTTGGAGGAATTGCAAGATACACCAACAAATCTGTTGTCTTAGGTTACGAAGATGCCATAAAAAATGCAGTTCATGGGCAATTAGAAAATACATGGTTTGAACCCGGAGATGAAGGCAAAATATATCAGTCATTATATGCCGACTGGAAAGAAATAACCCAGAATCAAAGCTATGCTACAAACAAAACAGTGGGTAAAACAGATTTTATAAGGCTTAATAATATTATGCTGCGTTATCAGTTTAATGACAATTTTTTAAAGAAAATAGCCGGAGGTTATATTAATAATTGGCAAATGTATGCACAACTTAAAAATATTGCTACATGGTCTAATTTTGGAGGAGGAGACCCCGAGTCTGCTAATTTGGTAGGTTCTACACAACCCATTATTACCTTTGGTTTAAATGTATCCTTTTAAAAGATGAGAATAATTATATACATACTAATTTTAACAATGACTTCCTGTTCTTTAGACGTTCCCATTGAAGATGAAATAACAGGGTTGGACGCTATTGATAATGTAGCGGTTGCCAATGAAACATTATCAGGAATTTACAGGGCATATCCAAAAGACAAAATTTTATTTTCTGTGTTGGCTGATGATTTTTACCCCAATCGCAATATCTCGAACAACAAGTCCGAGTATGATTTTTACAGGTGGCAACCCAATGAAATTATCATATTTTCCACATCACTTTGGCAAGACTATTACAATACCATTGCAAAAGCCAATGTGCTTTTAAATAGAATAGACTTAATTGCCACGGCTAATCAAAAAGAAGCACAGCAATTAAAATTCATAAAATCTCAAACACTCTGTTTAAAAGCACTGTCTTATTTTGATTTGCTGCAACTCTACGCACCAACATATTCAGAAGCAAACAAAAACAGTAACGGCATTATATTAAAAGATGATATAGCTTCGGAAGAATTGCCCAGAGCAGACATGGAAACCTCATATAAAGCAACTGAAAGTTTATTGCTTGAAGCTATAGAACTAGCACCCACGCAAATAAACACAGAGTTCAGGTTTTCGATTAACAGTGCCAAGGCATTACTGGCAAAAGTATATTTTAACTGGAAAAAATACGATAAAGCCATCGCATTGTGCAATGAGCTTATCAATGCTGTTTCACTCTCGGAAGACACCTATGCATCAGTATGGAAATCTCCCGAAAACAATCCGGAAACAGTACTTGTTTTTGAAAACAAAACCTTTAATTATACTTCTATTTTTGATGCCGACACACAAAAATTCCAATTCTATATAAACCGTACCATAGGCTACGATGATGCTGATTACAGAAAGCAAATAAATTTGATTGAATCTGACTTTATATTATTAAACAATACGGTTATTAAAGTTAATTTTTTAGGAAAAGTACAATCTGATTTAATCACCGGAGGAGAAAAACCAATACTTGCCATACGAACCGCAGAGCTTTACTTTATAAAAGCAGAATCTTTATTCAAATTATCTGATGAAGATGAAGCAAAAAATACCATCAACATGTTTTTATCGTATAGAAATGCCATGCCTATAACCTCAATAGGAAATGATTTTTTAACAGATTTACTAAAAGAAAAACAAAAAGAATTTTTAGGAGAAGGTTTACGCTATTTTGATATAAAACGCAACAAAATACAATTACCACGTGTAAACTTTAGCACTAATACGCTTATAAAAACTATAGCAACAGATGATTACAGATGGTTATTACCTATACCTTTAAATGAAATTAAACAAAATAAAAACGTAGTACAAAACCCAAATTGGGAAACATTTATTTAAACATTTTTTAACACTAATTATTATTATTATGAAAACAATTAAATTATTTATTTTCACATTACTTATTGCTGCAATAGCAGCATCTTGTAATAAAGATGACGATGGTTTTACAGGAGAAGTTACTGTAACACTAATAAATAAAGGAGGTACAACTGCTGTAGAAGGCGAAGCGGCAGAATTTGTTTACGATGTTATTTTAAGCAAATCTTTTGATCAAAACATTAACTTAACGTTTGATTTGGATAGCTTAGCACAATATCCGGGGCTACTTACAATAGATCCAAACCCTGTGGTTATAGCAAAAAATCAGACCAAAGGCGTTTTAAAAGTAATGGCAATGGCCAAACCAGATGCCGAAAACCTGTTAGCCAAGAATACAAATTTTAAAATAAAATTAAGTTCTTATACAGGTATTGACAATAGAATAGTTTTGGAAAGTAATGAAACCATTACCATACAAGCAGAAGAAGATGTTGTTCCTTTAACAGCAGAACAAAGAGAATTAGTTGCTCACTATAAAACTCAGGGTATAGATGTTACCCCGTGGATAGGTAAAATACCCGTAGAAGTAACTGTAAAAACAGCAGCAGGCGGTAATTTTTCTCCTTTTGATGTTTCAGAAACAAAAACTTACACAGGTGTTACCCATATTACATTGAGTGAAAATGCAACCAAAGAGAAACCTCTTTTGGCAATGACTCTTAATGCCTTTGGTTTAAGCGAATATTTACAATATGTATTTAGACATGAAACCATTTTAAATAAAGGATTTTGGTATAATCCGGATGCGAATGATATGCCACCGGCTCCTCTTGCTGTTTTGCAGGCATTAGGTCAAGAAAGAGTTCAAAAATGGATAAATAAAGAATACCCTTTTAATGTAATGGTAGATGACTTGGAATTTAAAGCTGATAAATCTGTTGTTTTTGTAAGAGAAAATGGTGCTTACAGTATATCATCAGACTTTTTGCCAAATGGCGAAAAAGAACAAATTTCTGCGGTTAATTTTCAATATGAATTTCCGTTATGGGATGAATTGGTAACCTTAGCAGATGGAAATGCAGACTTAATAAGTAATATACAGCAAGGTGGTTCTGTTCATCCTAACAATTATATTACATACAGTACCATTTTAACAGATGATTGGGGTGGAACAAACTGGGTAGCTCCTACCGGTAGTTATGATAATGCTGAGAAGAAAATGATGTTTAACTTTAATACAGATCATAGCAATTCAGGAGATTATGATATTGTAACGGTAACATATACATCGCCATACTAAATAGTATATAAATAATAGTTTTAATGAGCATTCTTATACATAAAGCAACTTTTCATGTAGTAAGAATGCTCATTTTTTTTTGTGGTTTATATACATTTTCGCAACAAGACTACGCTGCCGTAAAAACTTTAAATAACGGATTTTCGTATTGTATCCAAAAAAATGAACATCCGCCTCAAACAACACTATTCTACTTAGTTGTAAAAACAGGTTCTATCAATGAAAACAATGACCAGTTAGGGTATGCACATTTTTTGGAACACATGGCATTTAAAGGCGGCAAACGCTTTAAAGACAAACCTTTTACACAGTACCTAAAAGAACAAGGCTTACAAATTGGCACGCATTACAACGCCATAACCAAGTACGATTATACCATTTACACTATTGAATCTCCTAAAAAAACAACATTTGAAATCCAACAAAAAGTGATGGCATTTTTTGCCGATGTTGTAAACGGTTTAACTTTGGAACAAAAAGACATAGAAACCGAAAAACGAATTGTTCTAGAAGAAAAACGAATATCGGAACCTATTACCAAACATTATAATTCAAAATTAGGTACTAGCCTTTATGCCAAAAGATTGGCAATTGGCACAAAAAACAGTATTCATGGCATTTCCCATAAAAGGCTTAATGCTTTTTATAAAAAATGGTATCAACCCAAAAATGCTGCCGTTTTTGTTGTTGGTAATTTTAATGGTAATCAAATGGAGGATATTATCAAAAATACTTTTTCTTCCATAAAAAACAACACTTCAACAAACACCAACACAAACAACCAAATTTACAAGTATTTAAACACTGCGGTTACTACTAAAACCAATACAAACAACGCTGCTATTAAAGTACATTTAGAATGGGCATCGAAACATATACTAACAACCCCAGAAGAAACGCTGCGTAAAAAAATTGTGTATAGCCTATTTGTAAAAGCACTGCAAAAAAGGATTAATGGTTTACTCAAAAACGAAATAGACTATTTTTCTATGCATACCAACTATTTTTTGTCTGATGTTGACTATACCTCTATTTCTTTCACGGCAAAATCTGATGTTAAACGCAGTATAAAAAAAATTTTAGAAGAAATAAGGCGACTATCATTACACGATATTTCCAAAAAAGAACTTCGGTTTTATATTAAGGATGCCATAAAAAACATAGCGGACACAAACCATAAACCAAAACCGTCACATACTATTATAAATACTCTTGTTAATGCGTATCTGGGAGTTGAATTTGCAATTTCCCCCATCCAAAAAAACCGATTAAAACACGATATCTTACAAGAAATCACCCCGGAAGACATAAAAGAAACAGCCAAAAATTTTATACGTTCAGATAAATTGCGTGTCTTTATAGAGCAACCTTCCGTAAAAAAAAGTAACCTGTCTTTACAAGAACTTAAAGCCATAAAAAAGGAGGTTTTAAACAAAAATTTAAAGCCTGTTTTTTTTGATGTTCCGAAAAGAGAGGTAAAAAACAACAGTGTTTTTGAACTTTCCGCCCCTGTTTTACGTCAAGAAAACCCAATACAAAAAAAGTATTTTAAAAAACTGGGGGTTACAAAATTACGCTATAAAAACGGGGTTGAAGTGTATTTAAAACCACTGCAAAACAAGAGTAATGAAATTGTAGTTTCAGGCATGGCAACAGGAGGCACCTCTGCCATACCGGACAGCTTATATTATCAATATGAATTTGCTGTTTCGTATATGGAACTTGGAGGTATTGCAAATTTAAACTCCAACCAATTGGAAATTTACCATGAGGATAAAGATTTTGGTTTATCATTGACCATCTCAGAATTTGAACGAAATATCTATGGACACACCAAGACCCATCAACTAAATGAATTTTTAAAATACATGTATTTAAAGATGACTGCTGCAAAGGCAGACACGGCTGAGTTCAATTCGGTTATAAAAGAAGAAATCGCCTCGTTAAAATCACAAAATCAACCGGTTTTTAAACCCGATAGCTATAAAAGAAAAGTAGCAGAATTAAAAAACGCGTATTTCCCGCAACGAAAAAGAGCAACCACCCCAAAAGACTATCAAAATTTGGATATTTTTAAGATAAAAGAATTTTATGATAGTGCTTTTAATACTGCAAATGGTTGGAAGTTTATTATTACCGGAGAATTTTCTGTTACCGATATTTTACCGATAATAAACACTTATTTTGGAAATTTAAAAAACACCGAAACACTGAAAAACAAGGAGTTGTTTAATAGAAATTCAGCTGCAAATCAGGTAAAAGTTCCTCTAGGGGTTAATGAAAAAACCGCTTCAACAACATTTTTGTTTTACGAAGTTTACGAACCAACCGTAAAAAACAGTATTTTGGTTTCTTTGGCAGAAAAATATTTGTTTCATAAAATAACAAATGCATTGCGAGAAAAACACGGTTTGGTTTATACCCCTGTTATATCCATTGAAAAAAACATACACCCCAAACCATTCACAATACTGCAAATACAATACGATTGTAAACCTGAAAACACCCAAAAAGCCAAAGATATTGTCATTAGAACCTTAAAAAGAATACATAGAGAGAAGATTGCAGAACAAGAATTGTCGGCTTACAAAAAGGGAACTTTATTGCAATACCATTCGATTTTAACCGGTAGCAATAATTACAGTTGGAATTCTGTTCTTTTAAAAAGTGTTTCAAACTCAGAATATCTTAGGGAATTAGAGAATTTTTCCGGTATTTTAAATAAAATTACCATTAGTGACTTTGAAGATTTTATTGCGAAAACAATAAATTTTAAAAAAGCCAAAATAATTTATAAAGATTAGAATCCGGATAAGTAATATAAAACAGTTTTATATTACTTGTCTGGCATACTAAGTAAAACGTCTGTTAACCCTTAAAATAAAGGCTTACAGAATTTTCTTTTATTCAGGTGCTTACTTACTTTTTAAGTTAAAAGAAGGAAAATAATCAAACGCTTTAAAAAATTTGTTATTTATCTTCTCTTTTTCGTTTGACAACACCCCAGGTAATAGCACCGCCAATAAGGAGTACCAACAATAAAATAGCACCAATATTCTCTTTGATGAGGGTTACTATTTTCTCTTTTTGCAGCACTTCTTTTTCCAAGACCATACCTTCCTGATTTTCGGCGTTTTCCCGAGTTCCCGTTTTTACTTCATTAATGGCGGTTTGGTATGTTTTGTTCAGGTCATCGTCCAATAACGAAGCTATCATCTCTTTTAATTTGGAGTTGTCGCATACAAATCCGCTACAGCCGGCTTTATGGTCTTTAATCAAGGTGGCATGTAGATTGGCAATGTCTTTTTTTACCGCTTCGGAAGGCTTCCAATATCCTTTTCTTACGGTTTCCAGCATTACCGCGGTCATTTCCTGTAAAGCATACGGATTGGCCTTTTTGAAAAAATCAACAGTTCCCAGTTTGTCCTTGTCTTTTACGTAAATATCGTAATAGCCTTCCCAGATTTCTTTGTCAATGGCATCGGGTTTCATCACGTTCCAGCCATAGGTGTCCCTAAAATTTTCGGCAAACCCTTCGGCGGCACTTTCGCCTTCTTCCATCTGTGCCCTGATGAATTTTGGGTTAAACAGGTTTGCTCTGGTTTCTGTCCAAATGGCTTCTTTTAGGGTTTGTGTTTTAGGATTGTACCGGTTTCTGTAATCATTAAAATAACCATCCGGATCTTTACCGGTTGTTACCCGGATACTGGCGGTCAATCCTCCCATAAACTCATATACATGATCTAAAGAAATAGGACCTGTTTCATTTGAAGAACGCGGGTGTACGACCACATCGGTATTGTTCATCATGGTTTCAAACATGCCTTTTTTGTAAAATGCCCAGTTGTCTTTTCCGTAAATCGCCCCCATGTTGTTGATATATGTATCGGCAATTTCCTGTTCGGTCTCCCATTTGTCACCTTGCTCTACCAAGCCCATAATCGCAGTACCGTAATTTCCGTTTAGTCCTCCAAAAACACGGGCAGTGGAAAACCGTTGTGCTTCTTCAGGGGAAAATCCTTTTTCTTTGAGTTGTTTTTCCGCCAAAAGCACGCCCTCTTTTACGTGGTTTTTATAAACTTCATCATCATCGGCTTCGGCAGCCAGTTGTACCGCTTTGTTTATTAAATCAATTCTGGAAGCAGCAAGATCCCTGAACTGCCCTGAGGTTTGCACCAACACGTCAATACGGGGACGTTTTAATTCTTTTATGGGAATTAATTTTACATCGTGTACCCTACCGTAGGCATTTCTCACGGGTTCAACCCCCAACATATAGAAAATTTGCCCAATATTCATACCTTGGTTTCTGATAAACTCGCCCCCCCAAAGTGAATAGGCAATTTTCTTGGGATAATCACCGTGTTGTTTCAAAGGCTTCTTTTGTTGGGGTTACCTGTTCGTTGATGGAATACAGGTTTTTTCCTGTGGGAACCGATAATGGATTTGACACCGGGTCCCCTCCCGAAGACGGAGCTACATATCCTCCGTTCATGCCATTGGTAAAAGCATTTAATTCCAATGAGGGAGATATGGAAATGCCTTCTTGGTAATTGACAATGTCCAACAAACTGTTTTTTAACTGCAACAAAGCCGCCAGAATGTTTTTTTCCTTTTGGGTCTGTAGGTAGATGAATTCCTTAAGCAGCGTTTGTTTTTCAACTAAATTCCCAAAACCGGAATTGCTTTCCAGTATTTTTTTAACAACGGATAAATCAGTGCTTTCCGAAGGTGTTTCTACAATGGCTTCTTTATTATCAATGTAAAAATCCTTCTTTTTGTTTGTACAAGGAAAATATTTGGTCTAAATTTCCTTTTTCCGAAGCCTTTGTTATCGTTTTTTTATCCAATGCGGCACGGTACGATGCTATTTGATCAATAACCGGTTGTTCTTTCAGACTATTAAAAACCTGTTGTTTTTGCACCGAATCTTGTACAAACCCCAAAAACTTCACAAAGGATTTGTT
>PDWI01008660.1_pt1 | contig 11921 bp, 6 predicted proteins | sample 1430891 | NCBI WGS metagenome assembly PDWI01 (sample SAMN01162508, study PRJNA174530) | Oral metagenome, whole genome shotgun sequencing project. | biome: Marine environment; feature: Marine mammal; material: Swab sample of the gingival sulcus; isolation source: swab sample of gingival sulcus...
AAAGGTTCCCGGAGTTACCGTGAACAGATTTTGTGGTTCGGGACTTGAAACGATAGCGATGGCTGCGGCTAAAATAGATGCCGGCATGGGTGATGTATACATCGCCGGAGGGGCTGAAAGCATGAGCATGGTTCCGATGACCGGATTCAAGCTTTCTCCCAATTACAATATCGCTAAAGATACACCTGAAGCATTGGTAGGCATGGGGATAACAGCAGAAGCTGTAGCCAAAAAGTACAACATTTCAAGGGAAGATTGCGATGTGTTTGCTTACAATTCCCATATAAAGGCAGCTAATGCCATTGAGACCGGTAAATTTAAAGATGAAATAGTACCAGTGGAAGTGACGGAAGTGTTTGTAGAGAATGATAAAAAGTTAGAGAAGAAATTTATCGTAGATGCCGATGAAGGCGTTAGAAAAAATACTACGGTAGAGGCATTGTCAAAATTGAGACCGGTTTTTGCCGCAGATGGCGTGGTCACTGCCGGTAATGCATCTCAAACTTCCGACGGAGCTTCGTTTGTACTTATCGTTAGTGATGATGTTGTCAAAAAATATAACTTGAATCCTATCGCGAGATTGGCAGGATATGGCTTGGCAGGAGTTGAGCCTTTGTATATGGGCATAGGGCCTGTCGCTGCTGTGCCAAAAGCCTTGAAAAATGCAGGATTGAAGTTGAGTGATATTGGTTTGATAGAGTTGAATGAGGCATTTGCGTCTCAATCTTTGGCGGTGATTAGAGAGCTTGACTTGAACACCGATATACTAAATGTAAACGGAGGAGCGATAGCTTTAGGGCATCCTCTCGGTTGTACGGGAGCAAAGTTGACAACTCAAATCATAAGTGAGGCAAAGCGAAGAGATGAAAAGTATGGGTTGGTAACGGCATGTATCGGTGGCGGACAAGGTATTGCCGGTATTTTTGAAGTATTTTAAATTCTTGATAATATTTGTTGCAAAATTCTTTTATTATAAAGAAAGTACTAACTTTGGGGGTATTATTTTAATGAGACTTACTATTGTGTGTAAGTCTTGGTTTTGTGCCGTTTGTGAGTAATTCGGAAATGGCGCAGTTGATTAATTTTTCTAATAATTTTGAAATAATAATTAAATTTTAACAAATGAAAAAACATAATTTTTTTGCGGGACCTTCTATTTTGCCTGATGTGGTATTGGAAAAGACAAAAGAAGCAATTGATGATCTTTACGGAAGTGGTGTTTCACTTATGTGTATTTCACATAGAAGTAAAGAATTTCAGAGTGTGATGGACGAAGCTCAAAGTTTGTTCAAAGAATTGTTGGGTATTCCTGAGGGCTATCATGTTCTATTCTTGGGAGGTGGTGCAAGTTCACAGTTTTATATGGTGCCTTTCAATTTGATGAACAAAAAGGCTGCTTATCTAAACACCGGAGCGTGGGCTAATAAAGCGCAAAAAGAAGCAAAATTATTTGGTGAGGTTGTAGAGGTGGCTTCATCTGCTGATAAAAATTATAACTATATTCCAAAAGGATTTAGCGTGCCTAAGGATGCTGACTATCTTCATATAACTACCAATAATACTATTGCCGGAACAGAGATAAAGGAAGATTTTGATTTTGGTGTAACTCTTGTAGCTGATATGTCTTCTGATATTTTATCTCGTCCTGTAGATGTTTCTAAGTATGGAATTATTTATGGTGGGGCTCAAAAGAATCTTGGACCTTCAGGTGCTACTTTTGTTATCGTAAAGGAAGAGCTTTTGGGTAAAGTTGAGAGAGCGATACCTACAATGATTGATTATAGAACTCATATCAAAAAAGGTTCTATGTTCAATACGCCTCCTGTATTGCCCGTATTCTCATTGATGCAAACATTGAAATGGTTGAAAGGATTGGGTGGCGTTGAAGTTATGCAAAAAATGAATGAGGAAAAAGCCGGAATGCTTTACGACGAGATAGAAAGAAATAAGCTTTTCAGACCGACTGTAGATGATCCAAAGGATAGAAGTCTTATGAATATCACCTTTGTTACAAACGATGAGTACAAAGAATTGGATGCTGATTTCTTGAGCTTCGCAGCTGAAAGAAATATAGTAGGTATCAAAGGACACCGTTCAGTAGGAGGATTCAGAGCGAGTACTTATAATGCTTTGCCAAAAGCAAGTGTTGAGGCTTTGGTAAAAGCTATGCAAGATTTTGAAAAAAATGTTTAAAAATCTAAAATAATAAATCATGAAAATATTAGTAGCTACGGTTAAGCCTTTTGCAAGTGCTGCCATTGACAAAATAAAGTCAATAGTGACTGATAACGGACACGAATTTGCTCTATTGGAAAAATATGGAGATAATTCTGAATTATTGGCAGCTGTAGAAGATGCCGATGCCTTGATTATAAGAAGCGATAAAATAACGGAAGAAGTTATCGCAGCAGCAAAAAAATTGAAAATAGTGGTAAGAGCAGGAGCAGGATACGACAATGTAAATTTGGAAGCTGCAACAAAGAGGGATATCGTTGTTATGAATACTCCCGGACAAAACGCTAATGCAGTTGCGGAATTGGCAATGGGAATGATGGTTTTCTTGAATAGAAACAAATATCAACCCAAACCCGGTTCAGAGCTAAAAGATAAGAGAATCGGTATTCATGCTTATGGTAATGTTGGAAAAAATGTTACAAGAATTGCTAAAGGCTTTGATATGGAAGTGTTCGCTTACGATCCTTTTGTTGATAATAGTGCTATTGAAGCTGATGGTGTAGAGCCTTACGATACAGTGGAAGAATTGTACAGCAATTGTCATTACGTGTCATTGCATATTCCGGCAAACAAACACACTCTTAAATCAATAAATTATGATTTGTTGAAGAAACTTCCTCAAAACGGAACTTTAGTGAATACTGCAAGAAAGGAAGTTATCGATGAAGAAGGGTTGTTGAAATTGATGGCTGAAAGAGAAGACATCAGATATATATCAGATATCGCACCTGATAAGAGAGATGAATTTGAGTCTAAGTTTCCTGATAGAGTATTCTTTACGCCTAAGAAAATGGGAGCTCAAACAAAAGAAGCCAATATCAATGCAGGAGTAGCAGCAGCGCAACAAATAGTCCGTTTCTTTAAGGACGGCGATATTACTTTTAAAGTAAATTAATTCACTCATAATGATTGCCCGCTTTTGATGTTAATCGCTCGAAGTGGGCATTCTTTTTAGACCAATTATAATTTGGAATTGGGATAACTCGCAAAAGAGATAATATTTTTCTTTTTTTAAGGAATAAAAACCTCGTTTTATATAATTTATACCTAGTAAAAACACTGAAATTAAACTTCTATTTTATAAAGTTTAAAACATTATAAAAAAAATATTAGGAAGGATAAAGGGGGGTGGTTTTATAGAAACGCTTTGTTGTATATATATTTTAACTTATACTTTTCTTTCCTTTAGCATAGTAAAATTCATTTTCTTAGTATCTTTGTGCCTTGTTATTTTTTTTAGTGGTAAAATTTTAAAGATGAAAAGGTTTTACGGTTTTTTGGTTTGGGTGTTTATTTTGATTTTTACCAACGGTCTATATGCTCAGAATAGACCGATTGATTGTAGAAATATAAATCCTCTCCACCCTGATTGGGGAGCAACGGACGACACATTGATAACACTTACAGATGTGTCTTTTGAGGATGGATTTGCTGCACCTGCTGCACCAAATAGGACTAACCCCAGAAAAGTCAGTAATTTAATTTTTGTTCAAGACGGTCTTATTGATGATGCCAAGAGTTTGAGTGATTATACATTCGTTTGGGGACAGTTTATAGACCACGACATTACTTTGGTTCTTGATGAGGAACATTCTACAGTAAATATTCAGGTGCCTAGGTTTGATGCTTGGATGGATCCGGAAGGATTGGGACAAGCAGAAATTCCGTTGTTACGTTCTCTAATTGTTGAAGGAACAGGAACCGGCCCGGGTAATCCTATTAAGTACGCCAATGCAATTACTGCGTACGTTGATGCTTCAAATGTTTACGGTTCTGAAGAGGATAGAGCGGATTGGTTAAGAACATTCGTAGATGGAAAACTGAAAACATCAGAAGGAAACAGGTTGCCTTACAATACAACCACAGGCGATTATGACGCGCCAATAGACCCCGATGCCCCTTTTATGGCGATGCTTCCCGGAGATGAGAGATGGTTTGTTGCCGGAGATGTTAGGGCGAATGAAAATATATTGTTGACCTCTATGCACACGACTTTCATGCGTGAACATAATAGACAATGCGATATTATAAAAGGTAAAAATCCTGAATGGACAGATGAACAAATATATCAGAAGGCGAGAAAAATCGTAAGTGGAATAGTTCAGAGTATTTGTGTGAATGAATGGTTGCCGATAATGACAGGTAAGCCGCTTCCCGAATACACCGGATTTGACCCTAATGTAAATCCTCAAATATCTAATGTGTTCTCAGCGGCTGCATTCCGATACGGTCATACCACCATAAGTAGTAGAATACAAAGGATGGAGGAAAACGGAAAGATTTTACCGGAGGATCAAATGAGGTTGGCTGAAGTATTTTTCCAACCACATGTGATAAGAGATAACGAAGGCGTTGAGTGCTTTTTGAAGGGCATGTGTCATCAGATACAGCAAGAGGTCGATTGTAAAATGATTGATGATTTAAGAAATATGCTTTTCGGTCTTCCCGGAGCGGGAGGAATGGACTTGGCAGCGATTAATATGCAACGAGGAAGAGAGAGAGGTTTACCGGATTACAATACAATCAGGCAAAATTTTGGATTGGCAAAATATACTGATTTTTCTGAAATAACAGATGACCATTTGCTTATTCAAAACCTTTATGAAGCTTATAACGGAGATATAAATGATATTGACCCTTGGGTCGGAATGTTGGCAGAAAAACACTTGCCCAATTCTATGTTTGGTGAGCTTATGGAAACAATCGTTATCGACCAATTTATTAGGCTTAGAGACGGAGATCCTTTCTTTTATATGAATGATGATGGCTTGACTTTCCAAGAAAAACAAGAGATTACAAACACAAAACTCGGAGAGGTTATCGCTCGTACTTCAGGAATGGAAACCATACCACAGAGCATTTTTATAGCAGAGCCTCTTCCAAAAGAAAGCAGATTAATAACAGGAGTTAGTAACAACTTGGAAAATCCTGATTGGGGTACTACTCAATCTGATTTGGTAAGTTTTTCAACTAATGGTTTTGCCGATCATGTATCGACACCGGGTGGACAAAATAGACCTAATCCAAGATTTATCAGTAATGAAATATTTTCACAAGAAGACGATATTTTTGACAACTTAGAGCTAAGTGATTACAGTGTCTATTGGGGTCAGTTTATCGTTAACGATATGTCATTTGTGCCGGATGGGGACGAAGAAATGAATATACCTGTGCCGGAAGGTGACAAATGGATGGATCCTAATCAAGTAGGGAATAAATTTATACCTTTTAATAGGTCTGAATATGCTCAAAATTCAGGCACCGGCGTTGATAATCCAAGAAAGTATGAAAATTCTGTAACAGCGTACATTGACGCATCTACAGTATATGGTTCGACTAAGAAGAGAGCAGATTGGTTGAGGACTTTTGAAAATGGAAAATTGAAGACATCAGAAGGTAATCTGTTGCCTTATAATACAGTTACAGGAAAGTATAGTTCTACTGTTGACCCGACGGTTCCTGAAATGTATATGCCTGTGGTGCCCGATGATGGAAAATGGTTTGTAGCCGGAGACTTAAGAGCCAATCACAATCCAATGTTGGTAGCCATACATACTATATTTGTAAGGGAACATAACAGACTTTGCGATTATTATGCTGCGACTTATCCATTGTGGAACGATGAGAAAATATATCAAGAAGCAAGAAGAATAGTTATTGCAGAGATTGAAAATATAACTTATAATCAGTGGTTGCCTTCGATAGGAGTTCACCTTGATGAGTATACCGGATATAAAAATAGCGTGAATGCTCAAATATTAAACGTGTTTTCTTCTGTCGCTTCCAACTTTGTGTACTCAGGTATGAATACCGATGTTTTAAGGTTTGAAGAAGATTGTGTTGTTAGCGAATATGGTCATACGGAACTTAAGAATTGTTTTTTCAATCCTTCAATGATAAAAATAGAAACAAAAGAACGTGTGGAGCCTTACCTTTTGGGGATGTTATATAACAGGGCACAAGGTATTGACAACAAAATTGTTGATGATTTAAGAAATTATTTGTATGGATTACCACAAATTGATGGTAAAGATATGGCCTCAATTTTGGTTCAAAGAGGTAGGGAAAGAGGTATTGCCGATTACAATACGTTGAGAAAAGATTTTGGATTAGAGGAAAAAGTGAGTTTTGCTACATTCTCTGAAAATGACGAAAAGAATCAAAAGTTGTTTGAAGTTTATGGAGATATAAATGATATGGATTCTTGGGTTGGAATACTATCAGAAGACCACAAGCCAAATTCAATTTTTGGAGAATTGGGATATGAAATTATGAAAAGACAATTTGAGTTGCTCAGAGATGGTGATAGATTCTTCTTTGAAATAGATGAGGGATTATCTGAAAGCCAAAAGAATAAAATTAGGTTTACATCACTATCCGATATCATTCAGAGAAATACGGAATTTGATTACATGGTTAATAATGTATTTGACTTCCAAGGCACTTGTACTGATGTTGTTGAAATAAACGGAGAGCAAACAGATTTGATATTTTATCCTAATCCAAGTTTCAATACTGTAAATTTGAAATTTGAGGCTAAAAATCCTTTGACTTGTAAGGTACAAATAGCAACGCTTTCAGGTCAGTCAATGATTACAAAATACGTTCATATTCGCCGAGGTAAGAATGCCATTAGCTTAGACGTTAGTAGTTTACCTGCGGGTGTTTACACGTTTAGTCTTATTGAGGGAGATAATGTCATCAGTGAAAAGTTTGTGAAACTGTAGTGTAGAAACAAGTTACTTTCATTTTTATATAATAGAGAGTTCCGGTTAGTTTAGTCGGGACTCTTTTGTTATATAAGCAATGAAATTGAAGCAGAAAGTGTTTAGATTAGTCATTATTTAATATTTTGTACTATTTTTGTGAAACTTTGTTTAAAATAGAATCATATAGTAAAACAAAATGAAGAATAGAATAATAGCAGGTTTGTTGGCATTGATTTTGGGAACGGTTGGAGCACACCGATTTTACTTGAAAGATTATGGTGGAGGTATATTCTACATATTTTTACTTTTTATAACGTCAAGAATATCATTTCCGGTTACGGGTATATTAGGTCTTTTAGAAGCTATTAGGATTTTTAATATGTCCAATGAAGAATTTGATAGAAAATATAATAGGGAGTATATTAGAGGAAGGCAGCGTTCCGGAGGAAAAGAGTATGTTAGAGATATAGGAACTGAAAACAGACGTAGTAGAAGAAAACAGACAAGAACTCATAAAAATACCAGAGAAGTACCAAGACGGAGACGAAAGAAAAGAGGTATATTCTCTAAACGTAACCCTTTTAAGAAAAGCGCGAAAGAAAAATATGAAGAATACGACTTCAAAGGAGCCGTATCCGAATATAAAAAAGCTCTTGACGTAGAACCTGATGATCCTGATTTGCACTTTGAAATAGCAACAATCTACTCTCTTCTAGAAAATAAAAATTTAGCATTCAGACATTTGGATACAGCAGTGAGATTGGGCTTGAAAGAACCGAAAAAAATCGATACTCACGAAGATTTGGCTTTTGTGAGGATTCAGCCTGAATTCGAAGAGTTTAAGCAAAATAACTATATACTTACGAAGAAATCTTTAGGTCCTGCAAAAAGCGACCTCTTGGATGATGATCTTTTGCTATCCCAACTAAATAAACTGTCGGAATTAAGAAAAAAGGGAATTTTAAGTGAAGAGGAGTTTTCCATGGAAAAAGAAAAATTAATGGAGTTGAAGAAATAAAATGATGAATTTTACTGTAAAACACATATTTTCGGATATAACTCCCTTAAAAAATGATGATACCGGCGAAAAAGCATCATCAATGATGAATATGTTAAATGTTGATCATTTGCCTTTTGTAGATAATGGTAAATTGGTTGGTGTCGTCAGTCGTGGTGATATTTTGAAGAATGGATTTCAAACTAAAATAAAAGATTATTCTCTTGATAACAAAATAATATTCATACGGGAGGAATGGCATGTTTTTAATATCATTGATTTTTTCTCAAAGAATAATATTTCTCTATCTCCGGTAGTAGCAAAAGACGGAACTTACATAGCTTGTATAATCAAGGAAGATTTGTTTTCTAAGTTTGGTGGCATTTTTACATTTTCTTATCCCGGCAGCATAATTGAAATAAATATTCCAATTATCGACTATTCTTTATCGAAATTGAGCCATATTGTTGAATCGGAAGATACTTCCATAATAGGCTTGATGATTAACGAAAGCAATACTGATTCTGCGGTGATAAATGTCATGATAAAGCTTAATAGAAAAGATATTTCAGATGTATTATCAGCTTTGGAAAGGCATGGTTATATCGTCAATTACGCATACAATACCGATATGCTTTCTAAAGATGATTTGTTGAAGGAAAGATATGAGGCATTGATACACTATTTGAATGTTTAACCTTTGATAAGAAAATAAATTCTTTCCTTACAGTGGCTATGTATCGACATCATATAAAATATATATTTTCTTCCTTAATACTTTTTTTCTCGTTTTCCGTATTATCACAATCCAATTTTATAGTAGTAGATTCGATATTGATAGAGGGCAATGAGAAGACAAGGGATTACGTGTTATTACAGGAAATAGACTTTGAAGTCGGAGATACTTTAGATTTGACCAAAATTTCTTCAATATTCAAAACAAATTCCGAGAGACTTTTGGGAACGGGACTGTTCGTTCAGGCAAAATTTAATATTGGAGACCTTGACGAAACATTAAAACAGGCAAAAATCATGCTTACCGTAAAGGAAAGTTGGTACATATTTCCCGTGCCTATATTGGAGATAACGGATAGAAATTTCAATGAATGGTACTACGATTACAATGCTTCTTTGAAAAGAATAAATTATGGAATTGAATTCGACTATTATAATATCTCGGGAAATAACGATGCTCTCGGGTTTAAAATACAAGGAGGTGTAACCAAAAAATTTGAGCTGGATTACAATAATCCTAATCTTATAAAGTCGAAAAATATCGGTTTTGATTTCAATACATTATACAAATACTCAAAAGAGATAGCGTATAACACCATAAATAACAAAACGGCAAAATATAAAAACTATGAAAATAATGTTTTTAAGTTGTTTAGAATTAGATTGGGTTTGATATATAGACCGACTATCGAAAATAAAAGCATTTTCAATGTTTATTATTTTGATAATAATATATCTGAAATTATTGCAAATGATTACAATCCTAAATTTTTTGGAAGCGGGTTAAAACAAAGATATTTTTCATTAAAATATACCTTTGAATACGATACTCGTAAGTTTAAACTATATCCCGATAAAGGCTTTATGGTAAATGTGTCTTTAGAAAAAAGAGGATTGGCTATTTTTGATGATATAGACCAATTGATATTAAAATCCAGAATTGAAAAATATTTTAAAATAACCGACTACTTTATTTCCGGCTATGTCTTTGGCGGAAAGAAGCAGTTATTATCAGGTAACTATGGTTATTTCAACAATAGGGGCTTGGGGTATCAAGAGGATTTTCTAAACGGGTACGAATTGTATGTTGTCGATGGGGAGGATTACGCATATTTAAAAACAGCTCAGAGGTTTAGGTTTTTGAAAGGAGCCTTGAAGATGAACAGGTTTATGCCGATAAAACAATTTAAGTACATCCCTTACGATTTTTATTTTTGTATCAATACTGATGTCGGATATGTCAATAATGATTTGAATTTTGGTGAAAATGATTTTACCAATAGGTTTTTATACGGAGGAGGCGCAAGTTTGGATATGATTATTTACAATATACTTTTTAGGTTTAGTTACAGCTTTAATCACACCGGAGAGTCCGGGGCTTTCCTATATATTTCTTCAGGATTGTAGGAATGGAGTTTAGGATAACACGGATTTTACTTGCCATATCCAATACGACATTTATAAGTACAAATGGTATGAAATTTTCTCTTGTTTCAAACTCGTCTCATATTTTGGGTTATTCAAAGGTTTCTAGGCTAATAATTCGTTATAGTTTTATCGATTTAACTCGAAAAATTCATGGTTTTATAAGTTTTTACTACCTTCGTGGTTGATTTGTAAATTAAAAATATCGCGTAATGAAAAATTTGAAATTATTAAGCATTATTGTATTGGTAATCATTGGTATGGCGAGCTGTAAAACTTCAAAAAAAGCAGTTACCGCTACCAAAAATGTTGTTGTAGACAAAGATGTTGTTTACAAGCCTATTCCTCAGAGAGTAACTTCTCTTTTTAATGATAAGGATTTGCAGAACTGGCAACTTTCCGATCCTTACGAGAGTTATCAGCCCGGAATGAGTGTTGAAAAAGCCTATAATACGGTTTTAAAAGGTCTTCCCGCACAAAAAATTATAGTTGCAGTTGTTGATGCCGGTATCGATATTAATCATGAGGACTTCGAGGGTATTATTTGGAAAAACAAAGACGAAATTCCAAACAACGGTAAAGATGACGATAACAACGGTTATGTTGATGATGTAAACGGTTGGAACTTCTTGGGAAATAAAGATGGAAGAATGGTAATCGGTGAGCAATTGGAATTGACAAGAATTGTAAAAAAATATCGTGACAAGTGGCAGGACAAAGACATAAAAGACATCGCTGACAAAGATTTGGCAATGTTTAAAATGTACAAGAGAGCAGAAGAGGAGTACAAACACAGAATGGATGAATTAGAGCCTCTAAAAGGTAGATTGGAAGGACTAAAATCAATGGCAGAACCTATGTTTGCAGCCTTAGAGAAGCATCTAAATACAAAAAATCTTACAGTAGAAGCTGTTTCTGCAATAAAGACTGACGACGAAAATTTGAATAGAGCAAAAATGATGTTTTTGAGTGGTCTTACTCCTGATGCAGTAAAAGGGTTTCAAAATTATGTTGACGGTCAGGTGAAATATAACCTAAACCTCGATTTTAACGGAAGAATACAAGGTGATGACCCTGATAACTACAACGACCAAGATTATGGAAACAATAATGTAGTTCCCCCAAGCGAAGACGAATTGCATGGAACTCACGTAGCGGGAATTATCGCGGCATTGAGAAATAACGGTAAAGGTGGTAATGGGGTATCTGACTTCGTTGAGATTATGCCTGTAAGAGCGGTACCAGATGGTGATGAGTATGACAAAGACATCGCATTGGCATTCAGATATGCTGTTGATAACGGCGCAAAGGTTATCAATACAAGTTTTGGTAAATATTATTCTCCTCATAAAGATTGGGTTTGGGATGCGATAAAATACGCTGCTAAGCACGATGTTTTAATAGTGAATGGTGTTGGAAACGAAGGAAAAAACATGGACTTGTACGGAGACAAAATGAGTTATCCTAATGACGGAGACGTAGAAGGTGAGCCTGAAATGGTAGATAACTGGTTGAACGTTGGTGCTACAGGACCAAATTACGGTGCTAATATGGTTGCTCCATTTAGTAACTATGGTAAAGAAACTGTTGACGTATTTTCTCCGGGTATGAAGATTTACGCTACTGTTCCTTTCAACAAGTACAAGCACCTTCAAGGTACTTCAATGGCATCTCCCGATGTTGCAGGTGTTGCGGCATTGATAAGATCAAGATTCCCTGAGTTATCAGCAGGTGAAGTGAAAAAAGTAATTATGGATTCAGGTTTGGCTCCTCAAATAATGGTTATAATACCTCAAGAGGATGGTTACGAAGGCGAGCCA
>PDWI01008662.1_pt1 | contig 11920 bp, 8 predicted proteins | sample 1430891 | NCBI WGS metagenome assembly PDWI01 (sample SAMN01162508, study PRJNA174530) | Oral metagenome, whole genome shotgun sequencing project. | biome: Marine environment; feature: Marine mammal; material: Swab sample of the gingival sulcus; isolation source: swab sample of gingival sulcus...
CTTACCGAAACAGAGGGCAGTCGATCCAGCGAGTTCCACCCAGGGCCTTGGACATCAACACAAATGGATGGGAAAACTTACGGGCTTCCCCTCAACTCCAATAACCTCGCCCTCTACTACAACAAAGAACTCCTCAACGCTGCAGGAATGGAAGTTCCCACCACATGGGACGAACTCAAAGCCGTGGCAAAAGCAACCACAAAAGATGACGTCTCCGGACTCGCAATCTCCGCAGTAAAAAACGAACAGGGAACCTTCCAGTTTTTGCCCTTCGTGTGGCAAACCGGTGGCGAACTCAACACCTACGACAAGTCCGGGGCAGAGGCGCTCACCTACCTCAAGTCATTACTGGACGACGGATCCATGTCCCCAGCCGTGGCAAACTACAGTCAAGAAGATGCCCGCACGCAATTCGCCGCAGGCAAAGTTGCCATGATGTTTAATGGCCCATGGGAACTCCAAAACCTTGGGGACCTCCCCTTCGAGTGGGGTGTAGCTCCACTTCCGAAAGGACAAGCTGCAGCAACCGGCCTCGGCGGAGAAAACGTTGTTGTCATGAACGAGGCCAAAGCGCCCGAGGCTGCACGCCAACTTGCACAGTTCCTCACCAGCGCTGAGGGGGCAAAGATCTACTGCGACGAGTCCGGCCAACTTTCTGCCCGCCCCGACCTCGCGGGACAACTCAAGCTCTCATCTGACCCGAATCTCAAAGTATTCGAAGACCAGATGGCCGACGCTCACGCTCGCGCATACGGAAAAGAGTATGCAAAAGTGTCTGAAGCAGTGCAAGTCTCGCTACAAGAAGTACTCACCGGCGCAAAAACTCCTGAACAAGCGGCCACTGACGCTGCCACTGTGATCACTCCGCTTCTGGGAGAAACCAAGTGAAAAAACCTCGTGGAGCTCAGGAACCGGTGGTTACACCGGGGGCACCTGACACAAAAACGCAACGAATAAAGCAAGGAGAAAAGAAGCACAAAGGCCGCCGCCTCGGTCTTCTCCTCGCACTCCCCGCACTGCTCTACATTGCCGTTTTTTTGCTCACGCCACTCTTTTACAATCTGTGGATCAGCGTGTCAGATGCTAACGGAGCAAACCTCATCACCGGTAACTTTGCTCCACGAGGATTCACCAACTACAGCGACGTTCTCTCCGACGACGGCTTTGCCAACGGAGTCTGGCTTAGCGTCATCTTCACCGTCTCATGCCTTGTTCTCCAATTCATCATTGGCTACGCCCTCGCCCTCTTCTTCCGGCGGCCTTTCCCCGGAAATGGGATTGTGCGCGCACTCCTCCTCGTCGGCTGGATCCTCCCACCTGTCGTCACCGGAACGATTTTCAAATGGATGTTCGATTCTGACTACGGAGTCTTCAACCATTTTCTCAGCACCCTCGGCATAATTGACACACCCATACAGTGGCTCACCGGGTCAACAACAGCCATGATTTCTGTCATTACCGCCAATCTATGGGTCGGCATTCCCTTCAATATGCTGCTTCTCCTCAGCGGTCTGCATACTATCGACGACGGACTGTACGAGGCTGCCCAGGTCGATGGTGCAGGGTCGTGGCGATGCTTCACCTCAATTACCGAACCCCTTATGAGGCCCGTCGTTGTCTCAGTGCTGCTCCTCGGAGTAATTAATACGTACAAGGTCTTCGACCTCATCTTCATTATGACCAAGGGTGGGCCAGTTGATGCGACAACGACATTGCCGGTGTACACCTACGTAGAAACCTTCACTCTTTTTGAATTCGGAAAAGGCGCGGCTGCCTCAACCCTCACACTGATCCTGCCTCTTGTTCTGTCATGGTTCTACGTGCAGAGTCTCCGAGAGGAGGAACGATGACGACATCCACTACCCCCACTATTCCCTTATCGGTAGGTGAACAACGCCGCCGCCGTCACGCTTTTCTAAAATCTGGAGTCGCATGGCTCATCGCAGGGCTCTATCTTTTCCCCGTCTACTGGATGATTACCACCTCCGTCAAAGACAAAGGGGAGACCTTTGCGCAGCCGCCACATATTGTCCCCCAAGCGCTCAACTTTGATTCTTATCGAGCAACTTTTGAGGGGAGCTACGGGATTTGGATAGCCCTAGGGAACTCGCTCATTATTGCGACGGGAACCCTAGTTTTTACTCTTGCTATTGCGGTTCCCGCAGCCTATGCGGTAGCACGTATGAGAACAGTTACGACAACATCTATGATGGTGCTTCTTACTGTTGTCCAGCTGCTTCCAGCAATCGCGATTTCTATTCCCATGTTCGTCATGTTTCGCCAACTGGGCCTAGTAAATACCCACCTGTCGATTATTCTCGCAGACATTACCGTTACCCTTCCCTTCGCTGTCATTTTGCTTCGCCCCTATTTCATGCAATTCCCTTATGAAGTTGAAGAAGCGGCGAAATTGGACGGTTTGGGTGTGATCGGTACAATTGTGCGGATCATTATTCCGACCATCCGCCCCGGCCTCGTCATGATTGGCTCATTTGCGTTCCTCATGGCCTGGGGAGAATTCACTTTTGCCCTGACTCTGTCACCTCAACAGGACGTTCAGCCGCTTACAGTGGCGCTTAATCGGCTCATCGGCCAGTACGGAACAAACTGGAACGACCTTATGGCAGTTGCCACAATTATTGCCTTGCCGGTCCTCTTTATCTTCATTGCCCTGCAACGTTACATTGTGTCCGGTCTTGCCGGGGGAGCAACAAAAGGGTAAATATTCACAGGTCACGCCGTATGATGGAGTAAAAGGCAATTCAATGTTGATTGCTATTTGACTTCGAGCGAAGCTCGCCCTCGTCCCCACAAGGAGATTGGTTATGGACGTCACTGTCAGCGCCCACGGAACTACGGCAACGTTGCAACTTCTCGCAGGTATGGTCACCGCACGTTTTACCCTGGAAGACGGCAGAGAAATTGACCCCTTCTACACCGCCGCATGGGAAGGATGGACGGGGGTGCCTTTGTTGGAAAAATTACGCGGCGATTTCCTCTGCGTCCCCTTCGGCGACTCTCCCGCTTCGGTGGAAGGATATCCTGCGGAGTGGTCTGACCTTGTCCCCGGTGCAAGTACCTACCCGCATGGATTTTGCTCTAATGGCACGTGGGAGGTGGTAAGTGTTGATGACGAGGCGGGTGTGATAGAGGTTCGTTTAGCGTATCCGGAGAGTGAAGAAGTCAGTGAAGTGTATCGCTGCGTTGAATGCCATCCGGGGCGCGTTGATTTCATTGACACTGTGCGGGTTCGTTGGGAGTGTGCACTCCCTATTGGCTTGCACCCTATTTTTTCCTTGCCGGATGAGGTCGGAGCTGCGCGAGTCATCCTCCCCAAGTGCGCTGAGTTTATGACAAAACCGCTGCCTGCAGAACCAACCTCTTTGCTGGCGGCGAATACGCGTTTCCATGATCCGACAGCTGCCCCGCAAATTGATAATGGGACAACAGATATTACCCGTCTTCCCTTTGACGGCAATCGTGAGGAAATCGTGTTGGCGTGTGTTCCTGAGACCGCGCAGGTCAGCGTTGAGAATCACGTGGAGGGGTATCGGGCGACAGTTACGTGGGACGGTGACATTTTGAAGAATGTTTTACTGTGGATCTCGAATCGGGGCCGCGATTTTGAACCGTGGGGTGGGGAAAACGTGTGTCTTGGTGTTGAACCTGTGAGCGCGGCATTCGATCTGGGGAGTGGGATAAGTGCAGCAGATAATCCTGTGGCTGCGGCAGGGTATGCAACGACTGTAAAGCTCCATCCTGGTGAAGACCTCGTTATTCGACATAGCGTGAGTGTTGAGGCCCTGTAAGGCCCGTAACTCGGCACTTTTGCGCCCAGGTGTGAGTCCAAGGCTTGTGGGATCGGATTTGGCGTGTGAACCCCCTTGGGGTCACATGTGGGCGTTGTGGTTTACTCGTGTCTTCGTTTCTTACACTTGTTGGTCCAGCACCGTTCTTACTTGGTGATCCTTGCTTGTTTTGGTACTTCTCATGCCCATTTGTTCATGTGTGTTGACGCCCAGGTGTGAGTCCAAGGCTTGTGGGATCGGATTTGGCGTATGAACCCTCTTGGGCTCACACGCGGGCGCCAAAAAGAGGGAAGAGAGCACACGGGTATAGAGGGGTGAGGCCGGTTAGCCTTTGACACCTCCGGCTTCAACACCCCGGAAAAACTGCTTCTGACTTGCAATAAACAGAACAATAATCGGCAGCAACGCAATCATTGTTCCAGCAGCAACCACACGAGGGTTCGATCCGAACGACGAATTCAAATACTGCATCCCCACTGTGAGCGTGTATTTTTCCGGGTCAGACAGAACAACCAACGGCCACAAGAAGTCATCCCACGCCTGAATAAACGACATGAGGGCCACAACCGAAGCCATACCCTTGACGTTCGGCCACACAATATGGCGAATTCTCTGCAACGTTGACGCCCCATCAATGGCGGCAGCATCCAAAATCGACTCAGGGATTGCCTTTGCCGCAGTTGTCATGAGCAGCACATTAATTGCCGTAACAGCCGTCGGTAAAAATACCCCGACTAGCGTATTCGACAAGCCCAAAGACTTCACCGTCAAATACTGGCTGGTCAAGGTTACTTCACCAGGAAGAAGAAGCGTCGACAAAATAAGCACCATAATGATGCTCTTCCCACGAAAACGCAGGCAGGCCAACGCGTAACCGGCAAAAGTCGCGAACACAACATTTGTGATCACCGTCCCAACAGACACCAACAAGGAATGCCAGGCGTAAGAAATCACCGGGATCGTCCTCGTTACCTCACCGTAGTTTGCAAGAGTCGGACTCTCTGGAATGAGGTTCGGTGGGAACGTGTAAATGTCCTCGTAAGGCCCCTTTAACGAGGTCGACAGTTGCCACAAGAACGGGCCCACCATAATGACAAGAATGAACAGCATCAGCACATAGCGGCCAATCATTCCCGCAAAGGTTGGCTTATCAAAGTTGGACTCCCCACGTGAACGCCACGGGCGATCCTTGTGAACACGCTTCACAGAGCGAGCGTTCATACTCATCTGTCCGCCCCCTCCATATCCGCCGCCACACCATTACGTGCTGCACGTCCAACTGAGGGCGTCCCCCCACCCTTCCTCGCCCGGCGAGCAGCTTTCTCCTGCTGACGTATTTTCATGGCCGCGCGAAGCTCACTACCCTGGTTAATCCACCCCACAAGCAACAAAGGCCCAATAGTTAAAAGGAACAAAATGACAGAAATTGCGGACGCATACCCGAGGTTGCCATTCAAACCCTTCCCGACTTGTTGAATCAACATGACCAACGACTGAGCTTGGCCACCGGGACCACCAGATCCGTTTGTCAGCACGTAAATCTCAGAGAAAATACGCATGGCCGCCACGGTAATAAGAGCAGAAATAAGAAGCATCGCTGGCTTCACCGCAGGAACCGTAACCGTCCAAAAACGGCGCCACGTTCCCGCACCATCCAAGGCCGCAGCCTCATGCAAATCCTTATTGACATTCGTTAATGCCGCCAAATAAATAACCATGTAGTAGCCAAGCCCCTTCCACACGGTCAAAGAAATCGCGGATAACAAAATAAGCCAGCGGTCAATCAGGAACGTAATAGGTTGATCAATGACCCCCACAAAACGCAGGGACTCGTTAATAATGCCTTTCGAGTCAAAAAGCCACGACCAAATAATGCCGACAACAACAACGGAAGCAATAACAGGGAAATAGTTTGTGGTGCGGAAGATCGCGATTCCCGGAAGCTTCTTTTGCACAAGCAGTGCAAGAAGAAGGGGCAGGAATGTCAACAAAGGAACGCAAACGAGGACGTACACGAAGCTCGTGACCATAGCGTACACAAAACGCTCATCAGCAAATAGCTGCGAGAAATTCTGTAAGCCAATGAAATTCGCAGGACGTAATGGTCGAGCATCGGTGAATGCCAGTACTACCGTGTTCAGGAACGGCCATATGGAAAACACAACGACCCAAATAATTGCGGGTGCCAACAGAATGTACGGTGCCCAGCTGCGAGGGGACTTCATGATTCACACTCCTATGAGAATCGCGATCTTCCGCAAATCAATCACTTAGCGAGATTTTGATTCGCGAAGTCAACGGCCTTATCAAGAGCCTCTTGAATACCAATCTCACCCTTGATTGCTAGGGCCATCTGTTGTTGCAGATAGGTGTCCATATCGTAGGTGAACTGGATCGGGTATTCGACAGTTGCCTTGTCCATAGCGGCGGCCGCAGACTCGGTTGCCTGCTTCTGCAGATCATTTTCGATCACAGAAATAAACGCATCCGGGTTGGCATTGCCGTCCTTCGTGCCGGGGAAGAAACCCTGAGCAATTTTGAGGAACTCCACCTGGTTCTCAGTATTTGTCAGGTATTGAGCGAAAGCGAGAGCTGCCTCGGGATTCTTTGCCGTCTTGGACACGGAAATGCCCTGAATGAACAACGGCGGGTTACCAATACGTGGAGTCACAATGGTCTTATCCACCAATGTGGGGGCCTCTTTTTGCAGGTCAGAAGCAAAACCGGCGGCACCCGTTGTCCACGCGGTCTTCCCCTGGAAGTAGAGGGCCTTATTGCCGAGGTAGTCGGCGTTGAGTGCTTCAGCGGGCATTGCGCCGTCCTCGTAAGCCTTCTTGTACCGCTCAACAACTTTCACGGCCTCGGGAGAGTTAAAAACGAACTTGCCGTCCTTAATAATTTCCACGCCAGCAGCCGACAGTGTGCCGGTGCGAGGAACTTCAGAAATCATCTTCACTTCGCCGCCCGTAGCTTCCGCAGCCTTACTAGCCATGTCGAAAAGCTCATCAAGGGTTGTCGGAGCAGTGAAATTTTCTATCCCGGCTTGCTTGAGTAGGTCAGTGTTGTACCAGTTCAAGTCGGTTCCCAAGTACCAGGCGTAACCATAGGTGCCCTCGATTTCGGGGTACTCGTAGGCCTTGGTCGCGCCCTCAAGGTAAGTGTCGAGGACGGCCGCGTCGGCAGCTTTCAAGTCAATCAACTGGTCAACCTGAGCGAGTTTATAGGCAAACTCGGGAGGAAGATTAATAACATCCGGAAGCTCACCGGAGTCAGCCTGCTGAAGGATCTTGTCTTCGTAGCCATCGCCAGGCTGATCCATCCACTTGACGGTAACGCCGGGGTGCTCCTTCTCAAAAGCGGCGATAACTTCCTCGAAGTAGGGAGTAAAACGGTCATTCTTCAGGGACCACGTTTGGAACGTGATCTCACCCGAAATATCACCGGTGGCACCCGACGTTGTCGAGTCACCGGAAGACGGGGTAGGGCCCCCTCCTGTGCAGGCGGCTAAGCCTAATGCAGCAACCGCCAGCGTGGCGGCAAAAACGCGTTTCGTACGCATAGGTCTTCTCCTTTGAAGGTAATGGGTTGTTGGTGACATAAAGTTATTCATCCCAGGTGGACAGGAATGGGGTACTTGTCGTGCTCTCCCTCCTTCCAACGTCTTCAACGTATCCGGCCCTATCAAGCTCGATAGCTCGAACATCGCCGGACAGTGCGTGGGTTATCCACGCGTCAAAAAAGTCATGAGTGGCATCCGTAGCCGAGCGGCTCCACTGCTCAGCAGACATGACAAGAGCCTGGCGTTCCTGCGGCTCATACTGCGCCCCTCTCCACCGCGTCGCCGCCTCAAAAAAAGCCTCGCCAATAGGTTTGGTGCGCCCGTCCTCGCCAATGAGGCCAAGAGAATGCTCCACGGGCGGAAAGTCGGCAAGCGAATGCGACACGTCGTGGGAGCACCACCACGTGATGGCCTTCAAGTTGGGGGCAACCCCACCGCCGTCCTCGCCCATGAGGGTTCCTACCGTGTCGAGGAGGAATGAGGGTGCGTCGTTTGCGGCCACATAATTGTCGGGGCTGCCGATTTCTTGAAGCCACAGGCCTCTGTGTGGCGAGGGCGACCATGCGTCAGCAAGTTCGCACAGGTAGCGGGCAAACCACATGAGCTGAGGGGCGCCCGCGCCAAAATGTGGTCCCACCCGGCCAAACACCCAGGAATGAACGGTTGTGAGATCACCGTGCTCAACAGCGGTCGCCGGAGTGAACGGGTGCGTATCGTCAAACCACAGGTCATCGTCGTGACTGTGAACATGTGTCCCCTCAGGCCACACGTTACGAGCTTGCGTGAGTATTGCGCGCAACCACGCGTGCGCGTCCTCGTTGGTCACAAGATGGGGGTCGGGGTGGCGCAACGCAGCAAACTGCAAGAATTCATTCCCTACCGTCAGGCCGGTCGCTCCAGGCACATCTTTAAGCGCTGAAGCAAGAGCCTCAACAAGTCGGAGTTCGCCATCAAGCACCTGCGGATCAGTGAAAAGATTTCGGCGATGCCACGTATTGACCCATGCAGGCAGAAAATCAAAAGACGACAGGTGCCCCTGGAGGACATCCACGCTGGACGCAAGCCCATGCGAATGCGCGAGCTCAACGACTTTGACGACATTGTCAATGGCCTGAGGGCGGATGAAAGTCCGGTTTGGTTGCAGGAGAGGCCAGAGCGGGAAAATCCGCACATGGTCAGCGCCGAGGGCGGCGATGGCCGCCATATCCGCGTCCACCGCCGAAGGGTCGAAGTCAAGCCACGAATGAAACCAGCCGACTCTCGGAGTGTAATTCACGCCGAACTTCATTGTGCTGCCTTTCTCGAAGGCACCGAGATCCGGACGGTCGCCACTTGGAAGGACGCTAGGTCAAACTCGTAGGTTCCCTCGCCGGTAGACGTCACAGGGGGCGCAGTATTGCTGGGCCGGTAGAGCAAGTTCGTGCAGCGCACGTCGTTGGCCCCGTCAATGTGGAGGCGCACGTGGGCGGGCCCGCCCTCGGCCTCGTAGATGCGGGCCACAATGTCTCCGGATTTGTCGGGTGCCATGGACAAGGATTCGAGGACGGCCCCGTCAACGCGGAGGAGAGGCTGTGTTGGGCGACCAAGAGACGTGCGGGTTTTCAGATTGAGATCCTGGCCTGCCCCGATTGCGTCGAGGACGGTTGCGCCCGGCACAAGGCGGAAGTTCCACGAATACACGCCCTCGTCGTGACGCGGGTCAGGGTAGCGCGCCGACTTCGCGAGGGTGGCGCGCACCAGCGACCACGTGCCCCGGTTGTCGTGAGGCTGGCGGGTAATATCCCAACCGTAGGTTGCATCATTGGCAATTGCGAGGGCGGAACTGGCATCAGCAAGGCGGAGCCAGCGGTGTGCGCTGACTTCAAACTTGTAGGCGTCCCACGACGTGTTGACGTGAGTGGGCCGAGTAATGTGTCCCATCTGGGTTTCATACTGGGCATGATCAGTATGAATATCAACGGGGAAGGTGAGTTTGAGGAGCTTTTCGCGCTCTTTCCACTCCACCTCAACTGCGAGATTGAGATGGCGGTCATGCGGGCCAAGCGTCCAAGTGAGGGTCGCTGAGGAATCGCCAAAATTGGCGCGAGCTGTCACGTAAGCATGGTCGCCATCGGTGCCGATATTGAGGAGTTGGCCGGTGTCAATGACGCGCAACGATCCGCGGTAGAAGGGGTCAATATCCCAGGCATCCCACATATTGGGGAAATCTTGGTGAAGGTGAAGCTGACCGGCTTTCTCACCGCTTGGAATGTATTCGCGGCCTGTTTCACGGTCAACAAGGCTCACGCACGCGCCTGAGGCATCGAAGGAGGCGTGAATGAACTTATTGTGGAGAGTCCGGTTGGCAGCATCCACCGTGACAGGAGCAGGCGGTGTGCTCATCTGATTAATGGAGAAAGGCTCAATGCCGCTTACGGTAAAAGAAGAGGCGTTTGCAATAAGGGGTGCAGGGGAGGTTTCACCGGCGGCACTTTCGTCGGCCTCGCCCCCTGTGGTGAGGGCAGACAGCGCAGAATCAACGAGAGCATCAAGTCGGCGGTGAACGTCAGCATGCAGGGCCTCGACCTCGCGGTGAACCCACGCAATGGATGTGCCGGGGAGGATGTCGTGGAACTGGCAGAGCAACACGGTGCGCCACAGTTCGCGCAACTCGTCGTAAGGGTAGTCCATAAGGCCACGAGTCGCCGCAGTTGTGCACCACAGTTCGGCTTCGCGCAGGCGAGCTTCAGAGCGGCGATTCCCTTGTTTTGTGCCGATTTGCGAGGTGAGTGTCCCTCGGTGAAGCTCCAGGTATAGTTCACCCACCCACACCGGCGGGTTTGGATAGTCGGCTTCAGCTCGTTCAAAGAACGTTTCAGGGGATTCGATTGTGATGCTGGGGGCGCCTTCGAGAGTGGAGTAGCGATTGATCCGCTCTATCATTTCGCGCGTAGGGCCGCCGCCCCCGTCGCCGTATCCGAAGGGAAGAAGAGAGCAGGACGCGCGGCCTTTGTCTTTGAAGTGTGATGTGGCATGCGCCAGATGCGCGCCCGACACATCCGACCCGTAGGTGTCAACGGGCGGGAAATGCGTGAAAATTCGCGACCCGTCAATGCCTTCCCATTGCAGGGTATGATGCGGGAAAGCGTTAACCTGATTCCACGAGATTTTTTGCGTGAGGAAACGTTGAATCCCCGCTTCACGGGCCAATTGGGGTAGCGCTGCCGAGTAGCCGAAAGAATCCGGCAGCCAAATTTCCGTACACGTGTAGTCCAGTGTGTCTTCAATCCACGACATGCCTTCGACCAGTTGGCGACACATGGCTTCGCCACCTGGTAAAACTGCGTCCGGTTCGACCCACATGCCGCCGACCGGCACAATTGACCCGTCACGGACGCAGATGCGGAGTCGTTCAAAAAGTGCCGGATCATCCTCTTGCAACCACGCCATGTGTTGGGCGGCGGGGAGAGCAAAAATGAGGCCGCTGCCGCGCTCAACGAGATGGACAACATTGGCGATTGTGCGAATAACTTTGCGGCGAGTTTCTCGAAGCGGCCACAGCCACGCGGTGTCGATGTGGGCGTGGCCAAGCGCCGAAAGGTGGTGCGAATTGGGGGCTTTTGGCGCGTTGAGGACAGGGCGGAGAATATCGCGGGCGCTCGCGGCGGTGCCGGGTACATCGTCCAGGTCAAGGGCATCAAGTGCATCATTGAGGGCAAAAAGGATGCGCCAATGGTGGTCGGTGAGGTGAGTTTCTGCGGCAACAAGTTCGTGCAACACGGCGATGTCGAGGGCGAGGGCTCGCACGTCCTCGTGAACGAGGCAAACGGTGGCGCTGCGCAGAGTGTAGAGCTCGGTGTGTGAGCTTGTCAGGGGATCGCCATCGTCGGTGGGTTGGAAGGGCGGGACGGCGAGGAGGAGTGGGTTTGCGGCGGCTTCGATGTAGAAAGTGATGGGGGTGGCGGATTGTCCAATATTGGGGAGGGGGATCCAGCGGTTTTTAGGGTTAAGGGCTTTGATGGTGCGGCCTGAGGGGTCGCGGACGAGGGCTTCGCATTGGAAGCCGACGGAGTGGTCATCCCAGCCGAGATCAATAATGGCTTCAAGTCGGTCGTTGGGGCGTGCGGTGATGTTTTCGGGAAGTTCGGCAGGGATGGTTGCTGTTGCTTTAAACCATGTGGTTTGCCAGGGGGCTCCCCAGGTGGAGCCAATAGTGAAGGGGGTGTAGTTGGCGGTAAGCGCGGTCTGAAAGTTAACCGGTTCAGCGACGATATTTTTGTTGAGGGGGATGCGCCATGCGTGAAGAGTAAGATCGTCAAGAGGTGTGACTTGACGAGGAAGAATACGTTCATTGAGTGTTCGCTCAACGCGCTTCTGGAGAATGTTGCGATTGTCGTGCATCGTTTTCCCCTCACTGTGTTAAAACTTCGCCATTGAAGACCGTGTGATAGCTACTGTACTTACTAATCCGGTTTAGTAAAATGTATTGAGGTTACAGTAGTGTTACAGATGACGCACAGACCGTCAGGAGAAAAGAGCAGGTGAAGGAGGCTATGCCTCGGCCAACAATTCG
>PDWI01008663.1_pt1 | contig 11920 bp, 8 predicted proteins | sample 1430891 | NCBI WGS metagenome assembly PDWI01 (sample SAMN01162508, study PRJNA174530) | Oral metagenome, whole genome shotgun sequencing project. | biome: Marine environment; feature: Marine mammal; material: Swab sample of the gingival sulcus; isolation source: swab sample of gingival sulcus...
TTCTTTATTTATAAACTTTAAAAATAAAAAATGCTTTTCAAAAGTATGTGAGATTTCCTTACATATTTTTAAAAGTATTTCTTCTTGTTTATTTACTAAATCATTTTGCTTTTGTTTTAACTCGCTTATATTATGTGGAAGTACATAAAAAAATCCTGAGTTTGACCTATCTAATACCTTTGCTTTTAAAATATGATTAAATCCACCACGAACAAGTAAACATTCTTCCCCATTTATATAGTGAACTGAAGAATCAACCAAATAAGTTCTAACTTTATTTGAGTTTATAGTTTTGTATAAACTTTGTTTGATTTGCTCTTTATTTTTAAGTATGGCACTTTGAACTAAATCATAATCTTCATTTATTCCTGATTTTAATTTTGCTTTTTCATCAAAAAAAGAACAAATATTTTTTATATCTTCAGGTATGACAATCTTCTCAATCCATTCTAAAACTTTTCCCTCAAAATTAAATCTTTTTAAATAAGAAAAATAATTGATAATCTTAACAAACTCATATATCTCATATATCTTTAAAACACCTTGTTTTTGTATATGAAAAAGTGCATTGTCAAGATTTGCAACTTGTTTTGGTGCATTTATATTATAATTTGATAATTCACTTATAAGCTTATGGTGGATATTTATATCCCCTTCAAGTACGATAGACTTTTCTCTAGCAAATAGCTTTGAGAAACTCTCACAATAATCTGTTAAATCTAATTTTTTAAGTATTTTTTGCATTTGGGAATTATAGCCAAAAGGCTATAATATTAATCTTATTTTATTTTTTAATCTTGAAACTTAGAATTTTCAAGTGCTTCATCTAAACTTAGATAGATGTTTGCATATTTAAAAACATCACTTTTATCTATCTTTTTTATATCTTCTATTGCTTTTGGTTTTAAAATCAAACTTGCTACTACATTTTGAGCTTGAAGTTTAAGAACAATATCCTCAAGGGCAAATATAGCAGATAAATCTATAAAAGGTACACTAGAACAATCTATTATCAACTCTTTTTTATCTAAAACTATATTTATATTATCCACAAAAAAAGAAGTTGAACCAAAGAAAAAAGCACCATTTATTTGTATGTGCATAATACTATCATTTATATTCCCTGTTTGTTTTTTTTGAGGAGATACTAAGTTTATATTTGCTTCTTTTGTGATACGGTAAACTATAAGTAAAGATGCTAAAGTTATGCCAACACCAACTGCCATAATCAAATCTACAAAGACAGTAAGGAAAAAAACCACAAGCATAGTTATCAAATCTTGTCCTGGAGCATCTTTCATAATAGTTAAGAACTTATAATCAAGTATATCAATCCCAACTTTTATCAATATTCCAGCTAATACTGCAAGTGGTATTTTTGAAGCTAGGGGTGCAAGAAAAAAGACAATCACAAGTAAAAATAGTGAGTGAACCATACCTGATATTTTACTAGTTCCTCCACTTTTGATATTTACTACTGTTCGCATAGTAGCCCCAGCTCCTGGTAATCCACCTACAAAAGAGGTAAGCATATTTCCTATACCTTGTCCTATGAGTTCTTTGTTTGAACTATGCTTTGTTTTTGTTATAGAATCTGCAACAATAGAAGTTAAAAGAGTATCAATACATCCTAAAAGTGCCAAAGTTATGGCAAAAGATAAGATATCTTTGTATTTTGTTATATCAAAAGATGGTATAGTAAAATCAGGCAATGTTGTAGGAATTTCACCTATTGTTTTTACATCAAATCCTAAATAAATACTAAGAAAAGTTACAAATATCAAAGATATTAAAGGTGTTGGGATTATCTGTCCTATTTTCTTAGGTGTTGCAAACATTATAAACAAAGTTAATATTGTTAATATCGTAGCATCTATGTTTGTTTTTTGAAATGATTGTGGCAAAGATAACAAAGTTTGAGTTATAGAACTACTTGAATCAAGTCCTAAAAGTGGATTTATCTGTAATATTATGATAATGATACCAATCCCACTCATAAAACCAGAAATAACAGGATAAGGAATATATTTTACATATTTTCCAATCTTTAATAAACCAAAAACTATCTGTAAAACCCCTGCTAATAAAACCACGAACATAACAGAATTTAAATCACCAGCAAAACTTACTACAACACTTGCAAAGACTACAGTCATAGGTCCAGTTGGTCCTGATATTTGAGTAGCAGTTCCACCAAACAATGATGCAAAAAAACCTAAAATGATAGCACCATAAAGCCCAGCAACTGCACCAGCTCCACTAGCAACACCAAAAGCAAGTGCTAAAGGTAAAGCAATAATCGCAGCAGTTATTCCACCAAATAAATCACCTTTTATTTTCAAAGTAACACCTCTTTCAAAATTTATAAAAAAGATATTTTACATCTTTTTTATAAAAACCTAATAAAATTAAACTTTATCTTATATAATTTCATATATAATTTTCACTCCTTTTAGCCCGCATAGCTCCAACGGTAGAGCAATCCCATGGTAAGGGAGAGGTTGCAAGTTCAAATCTTGCTGTGGGCACCATTTTACGGGATTTACTAATATATTTTTATTTTTGCTTTTTTGAGTTTGGAGTAAAATAGTTTTTATACAATGTTCAGTCCAAGGGAATAATAATATGAAAAAACACTTATCTACTTTCATCTTTTTTATATCTTTATTACAAGCTGAAAGTTTGGACAATCTTTTAAATCTATATGAAGAAGAAAATGATCTATCACAAATAACAAAAAAAGAAATAGCTGGTAATGTCATAGTTTATACAAAAAAAGATTTAGAAAGGATGAAAGTTTCTTCTTTATCGGAATTGCTAAAAAATATACCTTTTTATAGATACAATGAAAATAAACTAGGCTTAACAGAACTTTTATACGATGAAAAAGGTAATGTAACATCTGGAAATAACATTCGATTATATCTCAATGAAATGGAATTAACCATTCCTTTTACAGGAAATACTTCATTGATTTTATCTCACATAGATTTTGATTATATTAATCATATAGAGATATATTATGGTTCGACTAGTTTTGAATTTGGTATTGAACCCGCAAAGATAGTTATAAAAGCATATACTAAAGATCCAACTAGAGAAAATGGTGGAAATCTAAAATTCAAAATAGCTTCACAAAAATCAAAAGAAGGAAGTGTATCTTATGCAAAAGTATTTGATAACTTTTCTTTATACGCTTATGCAAACAAAAAGATATCAAACTTTGAAAAATTGAATTTTAATGAACATTCTTTTTCAAAAGATAAAGAAAGTCATCATATATTATTATCACTTCAAAATGAACATAATAGACTAGAATACAATAAGATAAGATTAAACACAGACCGTTTCATAGGTGGATTTATAAATTATCCAGAGAAAAATGAAACTACATATGACTATGATGCTATCTCTTGGCATTCTAATTGGTTAGAAAATAAGCTAAATCTATCATTAGATTATATATCTTTAACAAATAGTGAAGAAGAACAAGCAGACAAGAGAAAATATAAAAGTATAAATAAGAAAATTCTTGCTAAACAAGAAAATAAAAAAGTAGAAAATTTTCCTGAAGACTTTGCATATAAAATTCCTATTTACAATAGATATTCTAAGATGAAAGAATCACAATGGAATGCTATTTTAAAATACAATACACAAATAAAAAAGCACGACTTACTAATAGGTACATATCTTAGATATAAAAAACTTGCTGTAGATAAACTAGGAGAGATTCATTTTGAACATATAAGTGATAATAAAAATGATTTAATTACAAGATATGACCATGAGAATTGGTTAATCTATGATAAAGAAAAAATGTACGGTGTATTTTTTCAAGACAAATATAGTTTACAAGACAATCAACTTCTAATAGCTTCTTTAAAATATGACCGTCTTTCGACAAATAGTAATCAACTAAAAAGTGATACTGTTTATTTTGCCAGACTTGGATATATTTATCATGAAGATAGCTTCTCTTTCAAAGCCTTTTACAATAAGTATAAAACAAATTTTGATTTTTTCACTTATACCAATAACAATGATTTATCATTGGAATTAGATTGGGCTAAAAATAAACATAACTATACTTTGAATTTTTTCTTAGAAAAAGAACAAGTCTCTGAAATGATTTATGAAGAACAGAGTTTAAGTCCTTACTATCTAAAAGGTCTTTCTTTTTCACACGCTTATGATTTTGATATAGCAAATAAAATTTATACAAATATTTTTATAGCAAATGAAAAGTCAGATGATATACAAAAAAATGATGATTTTTATGGAGGATATATAAGATTATTTAACTCTTTTGGAAAATTAGATTTGTATAATGAACTTATATATAGAGGCTTTTATGAAAATACAAATAAACACAATTTCAATCTTAATTTTGCGGCTACCTATAAAATAAATAGAGATTTTCATATATTCTTAAAAGGTCAAAATATATTAAATAAAGCTATCAAAACAAATTATTATAGATATGATATAAATACTCAAAGAGATGAGAAGTTGGAAAATATAACAGTATCTCCTAGAAGATTTACAATAGGTATGGAATATAAGTTTTAAAAGTATTCATCAAGGCTAAATATAGCCTTGATTTCATTTTTACTTACCTTCTTTTTCAAATCGTTTTAAATCCCACTCACCAACTGGTGGATGTTTAAGTTCATATAGTTTTTTACCCATATTATCATGTCCTACAACTTTATGACAAGATACACATGCAAGAGCATCTTCTTTACCTTGACTTTTTTCATAAAGTGTATGCATTTTTACAGATTGTTCACTTCTTGCTTTACTAGTTGTTATATTTTGGTGACAAGATATACAACCACTATCAAAAACAAACTCTTTTCTTCTTTCTAGATTTTTTATCCAATCTTTGTCTTTAGCATCTTCAGTCATCATAACCCAACCTTCAACAAGACCATTTTTAGCTTTTTTAACTAAATATCCAAATAAAGAATCATGAGGAAGGTGACATGAAACACACTCTGCTTTTGTTCCCATAGCATTATTTCCACCGTGAACATCTCCTTTATAAGTTTCAACCATAGGATCCATCCAAGAGTGACAAACAGTACAGAATTTATCATTACTTGTCAATTTCATAGCTTGATGTCCAACAAGAGAAAAGATAAATGCACCTATTAAAAAAATTCCACCTATTACTAATATTTTTTTCATCATAATCTCCTTATGGTACTTTTATATTTTTCATACTATCTTGTGAGTGACACATCACACAATAGTTCGTACTTTTTTTATGAGTTGAATGACAAGTATTACAATCCATCTCAGGATAATGTGGAGATGCATGAATATTATCATCATAACCTAAATCACCAGTTCTTTTTGCTAAAGCTTCATAATCTTTATGACATGAAAAACAATCTTTAGTACTTAAAGCTTTATAGTTTTCTTCTGGTCCATCACCATGACAGGTTTTACAATCAAATCCAAGTTCATCATGATGTTTCTTAACTGGATAATTTTCTTTTGTATATTTTGTACTCTTTAATTCAGCTGTATCTTTTACAAGCCCTTTATCACTTGCAACAATACCCATACTAATACCAATAAAAAATAAAGATGCAATTATTAATAACTTTTTCATTTTTTAACCTTTTTGATTCAATAATTCAACTGCACTTTGAGCTGCAATTCGTCCAAATACTAAACAATCTGGTATTGCACAACTTCCCAATCTACTAGCCCCATGAGGTCCACCCACTGCTTCACCTGCAGCGAAAAGTCCAGATACTACTTTGTTTTGTTTATTTAAAACTCTAGCTTTTGTATCTATTCCTACTCCACCCATAGTATGATGAACTTTTGGTAAGGCTCTAAATGCGAAAAATGGTGGTCTTGAAATATCAGGAACTACAGTATTTCTTATCTTGAAAAATGGTTTTCCCATCACACTATCTTTTTTAAGACCTGCTTTAACATCAGCATTGTATTGATTGACACTTTCCATCAATCCTTCATAAGGAATATTATAAAATTCTGCTAATTCTTTTAAAGTATCAAATTTATGTATAACTTTTTTGTGAATACCTCTATATACATTTGCTTTTCTTGTACCAGTTGCTCCTAGTGCATCACATAAAACAATAGGATGAGTTAAACTTCCATCTGGATTTTTATGCATTTTTATAATAGCTTGACTTCTAGCTTTTCTATCTGCTAATTCATTTACAAATCTTTTTCCATTTCTAGCATCAACCATAATTCCATAAGCAAAAGCTGGTATTGCAAAAACTGGAGCTATTCCAAAACCTTTTTCATCAGGACTTCCCCAAGGTCCAAGTTGAATTTGGTCAATATCAACCATCTTCATATCATGTTTCATAAAGATTTTTAAGGCATGTGCTGTTGCACCATAGTGATTTGTACAGTCGATATCTGAAGTCAATGTTGGGTCAATTTTTTGTCTAAAATTAACATCATAAGAAAACCCTCCAGTTGCCATAATAATACCACCTCTTACTCTGTAGTATTTAACAACACCAGTTTTATTTTTATCCTCACTTATTTCAGGATGGAAATTAAACTCGTAATTTTCTCTAACTTTTGCACCTATAACTCTACCTTCTTTATTGAAAATAAAATCATCTAAGATAACTCTAGTTCTAATATCAACACCTTTTTTCTTAGCATATTTTTGCAAAGGAATTGTAATCTTTCCACCAGAATTTATCTCAGGCCATATAGTTCTAGGAACAGAGTGTCCTCCAAATTGACCTAAAGCAGCTCTATATTTAACACCTCGATCAGTTGTGTATTTATAAACTTCATATCCACCTTTTGCTATAACTTTAACAAGGTCAACATTGTTCAAACCTCGTCCTGCTTTTAACAAGTCTTTTAAGTATAATTCATCACTATCTTTGATATTGTTTTTCTTTTGTTGTGGTGAACCTACTATTGAAAACCCTCCTCCATTTATAGCAGAATTTCCACCAAGTACTGGCATTTTATCTATCATTAGAGTTTTTGCCCCTAAATCAACAGCTTGACAGGCTGCGATACTACCTGCAAAACCAGTACCAACAACTAAAACATCCCAATCTTCATCCCATTTTATATCATCTTCATTTGCTTGCAAACTACTATTTAATCCCATAAAAGCAACACTACTTAAGAGTGCACTATCTTTGAGGAATTTTCTTCTTGAGCTTTGCATTTGGATCTCCTTTTCTTAGATTTAATAAAATTATAACCTACATAGTGGGGCTAAAAAATAACCTTTTAATCTAGCTACAAAGAAAATACATATATAATACAATCAGAGGTTAGAATAATGAAAAAATATATTGTAAAAAATTATAAAGCATTACTTTTTTTTAGTGTTACATTTTTAACACTAATAACAATTAATTATTACACAAATCAAAATTCATTAAAATACTATATCAATAAACATAGAATAGAATCACTAAAATACACGACTATGTTTATAAATGAGTGGATGGAAGAAAAAATAGAACAAATCACTATATTAGGTCATGCTATTTCAAAAATAGATCCAAATAAGAAAAAATACAATATTGCACATATACTAAGAAAAAACTCTGATATATTAGATTTTTCAAGTATATATGTGGGATATGAAAACAACATTACTGTTTCTAGTAAAAAATGGAATAAACCAAACGATTATGAAGTAATCTTACGTCCATGGTATAAAGAAACTATAAAAAAGGATAAAATAACAATAACAAATCCATATATAGATGTCGGACTAAAAACACCTGTTGTATCTATTTGTAATCCAATAAGAAAAAATACCAATGTAAAAGGTGTTCTTTGTGGAATAATAGAACTAGATAAAATCAAAAATGAGATTTTAAACATTCCTTTACCTTTCAAAGGAGAAACATTTTTGATAGATGAAAAACACGATATTATTTTACACAAAGATTCAAATAAACTTTTAAAACATTTTGAAGGTAAATTACAATTCCCAGATAAAGTTATACTTACAAAAAAAAGTGATGACAACTATGTATATTATTATAACTATATATCAATACCAAAGTGGTATATTATCGCAAAATTAAATAAAAAAGAATTCAACAAAGATGTAAATAAACAATTTTTTATAAATCTATCTATATATATTGTTAGTATGTTATTGTTTATAGCTTTGACTATGTATTTTGGAAAAAAGGAAGAAGAAGTCAATAAAAAATATGAAAAACAAAAAAAACTAAAAAAAGAACAGGATACCATACTCTTCCAACAATCAAAGATGACAGAATTAGGAGAAACCATAGGTGCTATATCTCATCAATGGAGACAACCTCTAAACTCCCTTTCTATTTTACTTGGAAACTTACTCCAATTCAAAAAGATGGGAAAACTAAATGATGAAATCTTTGAAAAAAATATAAACCAAGCTTTAAAAAACACTCATTATTTAGCAGAAACTATAAATACTTTTAGAAACTTTTATGCCATTTCTCATAAAAAACAAGAATTTAGTTTAAAAACAGCCATAGAAGAAACTTTACTTATACTAGAACCTTATTTTAAAAATATACCTATAAAAATAGAAGTGATAGAAGAACAAAAAGATATCAAAACTTATAATCTAAAAAATGAATTCCAACAAATAATAACAAGTTTGATACTAAATTCAAGATATTTTTTATTGGAAGAAAAAAAAGATACAAATAAATATATCAAAATCACCATAAAACAAAATGAAAAGTATTTTGAAGTTTTAATTGAAGATAATGCCTGTGGGATAAAAGATGAATACAAAGATAAACTTTTCAAAGCCTTTCATACAACAAAAGGAAATAAAGGTACAGGTTTAGGTCTTCATATATCCCACTTGATAGCTAGAGAGAAACTAAAAGGTAAATTAGATATACTTTCCTATAAAAATCCTACTATATTTATACTAAATATCCCAAAGGAAATAATATGATAGATACAAAAGTTTTGGAAAAATTATCAAATATTCATGTTCTTATAGTAGAAGATGATGAAACAACACTATATGCACTAGAACAATCTTTAGAACTATACTGTAAAAAAGTAAGTACAGCCTGTAATGGTATGGAAGGATTTGAAATTTTTGAAAAAGAAAAACCAGATGTAGTAATCACAGATATAAATATGCCAGAATTAACAGGACATGAGATGATAGAGGCTATGCACAGAATTTCACCTCATTTTCCTATAATTATCATGACTTCTTATGATAGTACAGAAAATATACTAAAAAGTATAGATGCCAAAGTGTATAACTATCTTAAAAAACCTATAAAAATAGAAGAATTACAATTATCTTTGCTAATGGCAACAAAAGACATATATAACCAAATCATCAATATTACAGATGAATACAAATATAACTGTGAAACAAAAGAATTATTTTTCAAAGATTCTCTTATATCATTTACAAAAACCCAACAGGACTTAATATATCTACTTATAAGAAATATAAATAAAACTATATCTTATGAAACCATAGAAAATTTTGTTTGGGGTGAAAAAACTATGAGCAGAGAAGCTTTAAGAATGTGCATAAAAAAAATCAGAAAAAAAACCTATCCAAAATTTATAGAAAATGCCCAACAACAAGGATATAAAATATCTACAAAATAATATATACTATCTTTTCTTGTGTCGTTTACAAGTCATCATATTACTTCCATCCATCTTTTTTATATAAGATTTAATTTCTGCACAAATCTCTCCAAGATGGATATAGTTATTTATCTTAGAAATCTCTGAATTTACAACAGATATAGAAATAGACATAAATGGAAATTTCAAAGTATTGCCTTGCCTATCTTTACTTATAATATATCCTTGTTTTTTATCTTCTTCATTATAATAATTTAGTATTGCAAAATCAAATTCTTTTATAATTTCTTTACATATTTTTTCATAAGAAGAAGTTTGTGTAATAAGTACAAAATCATCACCACCAATATGTCCAATAAAGTCATCTATCTCTCCGTATTTTTTAGAAACTTCTTGAATTATTTGAGCAGTTTTTTTTATGATTAAATTACCTTGAGAATATCCATAATGGTCATTAAAAGCTTTAAAATTATCAATATCAAACATACAAAAAGCAAAAGGAATCTTGGCATCTATTTTATTTTGAGTCATCTTCTCTATACTTATTCCTCCTTGAAGTCCTGTTAGGGGACTAGCATCTTTTGCTTTTTCTTCAAGTTCGATAAGCCTTTGTGTCATAAAAGAAAATGACTTTATCAAGTCCGATATATCTCCCTTAGCATTAATATCTATCTTAGTTTTAAGTTCATCTTTTGAAATCCTGTCTGCAACATTACAAAGTTTTTTAACAGGATAGGCTATATTATCTAACATTTGATTTATATCTATTACAATTTTATCTATTTCATTTGTTTTAACTTGACTTATCCTTTTACTTAGATCCCCAGTATTTGCTATATCTTTTAATTCATTTCCTATTATACTTATGGGAGAAATGGAAGTATTTACTATAAAATATAAACAAATAATCAACAAAAGAGTAGCAAATATCCCTATCAGAACTATTCTATACTGTAAGTCAGTACTACCTTTCATCATTTCTTTTTTTGAAACACTTATAAATATTTTCCATCCTATTAGAGGAGTTGTATTATAAGCAACTAATCTCTTTTCGTTATTTATAGTCCATTCAACAATACCAAATGTTTTATCTTTCGTATAATCATACAAATCCATCAAATCTTTATTTGAGATATTTTTTATAATATCTTTATCATTATAATCTTTAAAACGATTACCCAAAGAAATATTTCTACTTGAATATATATACTTAGGTAAAGTTGATACAAAAGTAGTAGATTTTTCTGCACCTTTAGAAAAAATAGTAATATGTGCATTTTTTTGAAACTTACTTAAAATCTTATCAATAACAGGCTTTATAGAAATAGCACTAGCCAAAGTTCCCCTCACACCATTTATATCAATCGTAGTTGCAATACTTACAACAGCTTCTTTTGTTCTTCTTTCAGCATAAGGTTCAGTGAAAAAAACTTTGTCCCTTCCTGCTTTTTGCCCAGCTAAATACCAAGGTCTAACTAAAGGATCATAAGGTTCTTCTATATTTGAATCTGGCACCCATAAAGAAGAATCTTGATATTGGTCATATAACTGTAAAGTTTTATCATCATAAAAAACAGGCATACCAATATAAAAAAACTTCATTCCTTTACCAAAGGAATACTTCTTTGTTTTTATATTTGCATACATCTTTTTTAATTGTGCTGTCATTTTATCTTCAGATAACTGACCATTTTTCTTATAAGTTTCTAATTTTTTATAAAAAGCTTTAATATGCCCTTCTTTGTTGACTTTATCAGAAAAAATCTTCTCTCCAGTATGAGAAGCTAAATGTATCCACATTTGTCCAAGAGTATCATAGTTTTCCAAATCATCCCGCAAGGTCAATAAGGTTTGTGCTTTTTCTTCAAAAGTTGATAATATAGTATTTACATAAGCCTCATTTTTTGTTTCCATATCAAGATATATACTATTTTCTAACTTTGAATAAGAATACATAGATACATAGGCAATAATACAAGTCAAGACAATTACAACAACAAGTGCACTAAAAAACACGAGTTGTTGTGAAAGCGATTTTTTCCTAAAATATTTCATCTCTACCTCATTTTGTAGTATATTATACTATAAAATATTTTAATTTTTTATATCCATATCTATTATGGACATAGAAGATTCAATACTATGTAAAATACCTAAAAGTGCTTTTATATTTGAAGAACGAAGAATTATTTCATATCTATATTTATTTGCTATTTTAAAAATATTACATTCTCCAAAACCCACAAGTTCTACTTCCTTGTTATTTTTTAAAATATTTACATATTTGTCAAGTTCTTGTTTTACTTTT
>PDWI01008664.1_pt1 | contig 11919 bp, 8 predicted proteins | sample 1430891 | NCBI WGS metagenome assembly PDWI01 (sample SAMN01162508, study PRJNA174530) | Oral metagenome, whole genome shotgun sequencing project. | biome: Marine environment; feature: Marine mammal; material: Swab sample of the gingival sulcus; isolation source: swab sample of gingival sulcus...
TTTGATATTTTCTTTAGTAAAAGTTAATATAGAAGGCGAACCATTTAAAGCAGAAACAATATCAATAAAGCCTAATTCTTTTAGACCTTCTACTTTGTCAACGATAGCTTTGTCGCCATAACTAAACAATGATGAGCATTTATTAAAAACTTTTTTATAATCTGCCTCAAAAGATTCGATTAACTCTATTTTACTTATAACATATGCTTCACTAACGCTAAAAACATTTCTAAAACCGTTAATTATTTTTTGAGGCTTTAATCCTAAGTTTTCTAAGAATCTAATTCTAGGTTCTATATCTTCTGTCTTAGTTTCTATAACCCTAGGTGCTTCATTTACAACCTCAACAGGATTCAAGCCTAAACCTTCTAGAACATTTAATTTCTCCTCAATTTTTTCTTTACTATAAGTCAAAGCAGTGAAACAGTCTTTAATAACTCTTTCATTATCAACACCCAAATCACTTAAATATTTTTGAGTTTTAACAAAAGTATTTATTGGCACGAAACTAGGACGGCTTTTCTTTGCAGAGCGATAATTTTTCGCTAAAGTACTGTCTCCCTCATCCCAACCAAGATAATCAAAAAATTTATGACGAGCATTTCTTATGATTTGATTGTCTTCTTTGTCAGACCTCCGAGTACCCATTTCTACTGAGCCAGCTTTGGCTAATATATTTATTTTAAATAAGTCATCTTCAGTCAATTCTTTTAAACTGATTCGATTTAACCACTTTAAATCATCTTCGTTTAGCAAAGAACCATCTGACAGTTCTCCAGCGCTGTCAGAATTTTCAAACACAACCTCTGCAGGCACGGCTTTTGCCTGAGCAATCTTATCTATATCCATAATTATATATAATAACAGATTACTATCCTTAGGTCAATAATAACAACATTTTTTGTTACATTAATTAACCCGCCCCATGATATAATCTGTTTATCGAAAACAGCCGATGTGTGTACTACTATCCACACATCGGCTGTTTCAGACATTTTCAATATATCATATATGATATATTATTTTATCCCCAACTCTTGATCAATTGGTGGGTTGGAGAAGTAAGCTAAGATATCACGCCCCACCTCCCTTAACTCAACCATTTCCATATTTGGACGGACAATTAACGAAAATTGAGGAAGTTTTAGATATTTTTGCTTAAAAGCAGTAAAATCCTCAATCGTAAAGTCAGCATCGCCTAGCTCAGTTCTAGTTGGGTCAGGCTTGCGAATTTTTAGAACCCTCAAGTCGCCAGCCACTGTCTTTAGAGGCTTTATTTTATAGACAAAGCCAGTTTTAGTATCTAGAACTCTCTCGCCCAAATTATTGGCTAGAGCATCAAATTCAGCATACTCTAGCTCATTTTGAGCAAATACACAAGCGTAATTGACCCTGGCATTGTTGTCAAGATATTCATTCTTTAAATCATTTGATTTTTTGGCAATTGTTTTGATTAAATTGACAAACTGAGCCTGATTCATCTATTCAGTCCTCAAAGCATTGATTGGGTCTAGCTTAGCGGCTTTGCGGGCTGGGAAATAACCGGAAATAATTGCTATTACGATTAGCAAAATCACCAACAGACCAAACTGTGTTAAATCGTACTCTAACAAATGATTTGCACCTTCTTCAAAACCAACCTTTTCTGATAGCCAAGGATTTAATAAAGTTCCAACAATCCATGACATTCCCGCACCAAAGACAGCCCCAATAAAACCAATCCAGGCTGCTTCATAACGAAAAATTCGAGCCACATTACGATTACGCATACCAAGCGCCTTCATCAGACCAATCTGGTTGGTTCGTTCTAGAACACTAATATACATCGTGTTGATAATACCAAAGACACTAACCAACAATGACAAAGCCCCAAAGCCAATTACGACAATCTGAATAATGTTAATAAACTGAAACAGTGTTTTCTGAGCGTCTTTAGCTGTCATTACGAAGTAACCAAGTTTTTCAATTTTAGCTTTGACTTTTTCTGGGCTCTTACCCTCTTTAACAACCCCGACCAAACTAAAATATCTTTGATACAAATCGGTTCCTTTAGAAGTCTCATCATTTAACTGACGATAACGCGACTGACTAATCATCAACGAACTAGTATTGAAAGACAAGGGCACGTCTTTAGCCACAGCTACAATCTCAAATTCACGCCTCAATTCTAGCCCCTTGTTAATTTGGCTTATTTGCTCTTTTGACATTATATCCAACACAATGCCCATTTTAGTAAGATTCTCTTGAGTTGGCGGTAAAGAAAAAATCATTTTCAACTTTTTACCAATAACCTCAGCTGGCTTTAACTTCATTTGTTTGAGATAAGCTTCTGGCACAATGATTTGATTATCTTTTATGGTCTCTCCTTTAGCTGGCAATTTACCTTCTAAAGCCTCAGTCTTAATCAGTGGATCATAAGCGCTAATGCTCGACATCCATTTTTTATTCTGTTCTTCAATCTCAAAATATTTAGGAGATAGATGACTAATTACATCAATCGAGTCAATCTCTTTTATTTCTCGTTCTATCTTATTAAGATCGTCTAAAGACATCGTTTTTAAATCATACTTAGTATCATAACCTTCACTATACTCTTTTATTTGGCCACCACTGCTGCTAAATCGCGGACTCAGCTCCTCAGCCGAAATATTTATCTGACGCGGATTAATATTAGTCCCTAACAAATCATCGGTGTAACGACGCATTCCATTGCCTAATGCCAGACTCGACATAATCGCAAATGCTCCGATCGCAATCGCTAGTGAGGTTAAGATAGTTCGAGCTTTGGCTTGGCTTAAGTTTCGTCCAGCTCGTTTAATAATATCTAAAGTTCGCATTATATTATCTCCTTTTTAGTCTCAATTTTGGCAATCTTACCATCTTTAATATGAATTTGTTTATCGCATTTAGCCGCCAAATCATCATCGTGAGTGACAATAATTAAGGTCACGCCATTTTCCTTATTATATCCAAATAACAAATCTTCGACTTTTTTACCGGTAACTGAATCAAGATTACCAGTTGGCTCATCAGCGAAAATAATTTTTGGTCGATTAACGATCGCTCGAGCAATTGCCAAGCGCTGCTTCTGACCACCGGACAAATTAGCGGCTTTGTTTTTAATTTTATCTAACAACTCTACATCTTCTAGAGCCTGCTCAACCATCTCGGCTCGCTTTTTGAGCGGCACATTAGCAATTTCTAGCGGCAATGAAACATTCATAGCACAAGATTCTTTACCCTGAACAAAAAAGCTCTGAAAAATAAAGCCCATTTTATTAGCCCTAAAATAATCAATCTCTTTGGCTTTCATCTTCAAGATATCAGTACCATCAATAATCACCTGACCCTTTTCTGGTCGATCAAGACCGGAAATAGCGTGCATTAAAGTTGATTTGCCTGAACCGGATTTACCAATAATGGCCACGCTTTCGCCATCTTTAATCTCAAAGCTAACATCATCTAGCGCTTTGAAGGCATTGTTCTTTTTGCCATAAGTTTTAGTAATATTTTTTACTTCTATCATATTTCTCCTTTTTAAATATTATACCACATTGTATTTTTACAAACTAGTCTTCTTTCTGTCGAGTCATTTTCCAAAATACAAAGCCGATCAAACATAGTCCCAGCAAGCCAAAAGCTAAGTATGGAATGTCTTTTACAAAATACATTACAGCTAGAGCAATCGCCACTGTTGAATAACGGACTAGCCATTTGTAGCGCAAACTATTTCCCATAATTAGCAGCATCACCTGCTCAAATAGGAAGATCAGAGTATAGCCAGCGCCAATCAGTGCTTGGAAGCCAACGGCCAGAGTAGTCACGAAGTAAGCCAGCGTGAGACGACTTTCCATCTCTCCGTCAGTCAAGCTCTCGGGCAAGGATTTTTTAATTATACTAATAGCCACGATTGAAATTGACCAAAAATGAGCTAGCAAGATATAATTGAAATAATTGTAATGCAAATAAATCAGCAAAGTGAGCGCCATCAACAATAAGTAGCTAGCAAACTCAAATCTTTTATCGCTCTGGTTTAGATAATCGTCAATCCACAAAATAGCCGAGATACCAATCAAACCAAACAAACCGATCGTGCCATAAACCGCATCTCCTAACGAGAATACATAATTTTGAACGAACAATATAGCTAGCAGTAATATCATATCAACAAAGAATTGTTGTGAAAATTGTTTATTCTTATGAGTTAACAAATACAAACCAAGCGCCGGGACAAATATCACCATTATTGTGGCTGTCAAAACCAGTCTTTGACTTTCAATGCCACTGGCTAATAGTTCATAAACAAACCAGAATAGTAGCAGCATCGGCACTTGAGGCATATTATCATATTGACGACGATAGCTTATAATATTGACCGCCAGTAACAACGACAGCCCAATAGTTAGCAACAAATAAACCGTCGCTCCGAATGAGATTTTATTCAAAATAGCAAGCAGCAGTGATAACATTAATGGCGCTATCAATAACAATTGCTCAAGCGACTGATTCTTTGGCTTTTTCCACCAAGCCAAAGCGGACAGCAATAATCCATTTAAGGTCAGCAATGAGACAACTATCGTGCTATAACTATTGATTCCATCAAAGCCAGTAATCGACAGGACAACCACCCCTAACACAACCTGCTGAGACGCTAAAGTGCCAAAAGCTCGCTCTTTATAACCGAGCAAATAGTAGTTAGCTCCCACTATAGTCGCTAGCACTAAAGCAATCAGAGAGGCCATCAAATTCTGCGGCAAATCGCCAGAATAGTGCCAAGCCAGAACCGCGCCGGTTGACCAATAAGCTATCAAGTTGAGATAGACCAACTTGGAGTTCTTACCCCGAGCAAGATAAGTTATTGCCGCTAAACTGACCAATGACAGTAGCGGCGTCATTACCACCAAAATATTGTCATAAGCAGTCACAGTTAGCCAGATTATCACAGCCAGCAAGCCGACTAAATAAGCATATATCCAAAATGAAACGATTTTAGCAGCCTCAGATTTTAACAACCATTCAATCAAAATAACAACAATCAGCACCACGGCCACAACCGCGCCGCCGATTAGACCAAGCAGCACTGATTGGTTTGAATCGGCTGCTAAAAAGTTGTTTTGTTTGATAATTGCTACTATCAGTGGTGCCAAAACTGCCCCAGTTAGTAGCGGCAAATTAAGATAATCATTTTTGGCCTGATAAAGATAGTTCACTAGCGCCATCAGACTCATAGCCACAAATGATACCAGTAGCAATATTGGCTGAGTTGGCATCAAAATCAATAGTCCAAGCAAGTTAACAATTAATAACAAAACGGTCAAAAAGTTAGTCACTTGCCACTCAATTTCTATCTGCTCAGCCGTAGTTTTGAGCATCCGAATCATTGAATAAGCAAACTGCAAGATTGAGTTTATTAGCACTATCACCAGTCCAACCTCAGCTAATCGATCAGTTTGATCGTAATCATAAATAAACAATGATAGCCAGACACTAAACAGCACTCTGATTATTATCTCGTAATAATGTTTATTTTTAGCATCAATTACCATATCGGCCGCATATTTAAATGCTGCCACAAAACAAAGCCACTGATAATGACCAATTGTCAGCTGAGAACTAGCAAAAATGCTGAACACTAGTACCAGTGGAGTCAAAATAAGACTAGTATGTTGCATTGGCTCAACAAAAATGTTATCCCCGTCTCTAATTAGATAAACCACCAAATTAAACAACGATGACAGAACAATAAAGCCAACAAAGTACCAGAACAGAGCTAAATTAGAAGTATAAATTATTGACCCAGTCATTGACAAAACAAAAGCGATTGTCAGATAAGAGCCAACCCGGCTTCTCAGCACCACAGTTGCCAAGCCGTAAAGCAAAATACCAACTAATGACACTATCATCCAAGAAATATTAGCTTCAAAAATGCCATAAAATGAAAACGCCATTCCACCAAAAGGCACTAGCGCCAAACTCGAGCCAATAAAAGCTAGCGAGATTGGTTTTAGTCTCTTCTGATAGCGATAAAGCATCATGCCGCCGCCATAGAACAAACCAATAAAAGCCCATATAATTATCAATTTGAGACCGTTGCTGATAAATTGGCTAACTATCAACGACACTCCAGCCGCAACTAGTAGCAAGCTACCGACACCCAAGAGCAAGTTGGGATTTAGCAAATCGATTGACTGACTGGAGTAATTATCAGCCGACTCGATTGGCTCAACCGACTCAACCGTCACTACAGGCTCTTTTGGCTCTTTAGATTCAAATTCAGCTTCAATAACTGCCTTTTTATCGACCAGCTCATCCTCTATCGCCTCACTATCTACCACTTCAACTGGAGTAGTCTTTTGAGAGACCGTTTCCGACTGAACAACTTTTTTATCAATTTCAAGCTCAAACAACTCAGCTGGCTGATTATTATTAATTAGCTGCTTGATACTATCAAAATTATCTGCCTGTTCAATCAGCTGATAAAACTCAGCGTCTCGATAACTATCCTGATTAATTTGCTTGTTTTTTGATAAATCAATCGCGCCTTGATTGTAAAAATAACGAGCCGTTTTTCTAATCAACTCCATAGCCTGCTTACGAGCGCTACTAACCTTGGCTGAGGCAATAAAGATGGCCAGAATTATTATAAATATTGTGTTCATTTTTTAGACCAAGTTTGCTTGATTAAATAACCCGACCCAAAACCAAAGCAAAATAGCGTGATTAAACCACCCAGCAAAGGTACTAAGACCAGCAAATTATAAGCTACTGCCGCCAAAACAATATTTAGAACCTGGCTTGTTTTGTACTTATATTTTAATTGCGCCTGGTTTGCTAGTAGATAAACACCAACTATTGGCGCTAGTGAAATCAGTGCCAACCACAATCCAAAAATAATAAAACTTAGTCTAGCAGAAACGAGCAAAACCAGCAGAGCCGCTATCGGCAGAACTATCAGCACCCCGAATCCTAGAGCAGAATCTTTGACAAAGTCATGCTTTTTAGGCAATTTAATTTTGCGTTTTTTAACTACATAATTTATCAATAAAATTACCAAGATTGCTGAGATAGTTTTAGCTGCAAACGCCCACGGCTTAAAATCAAATCTAAAACTATTTTGAACACTTGATTTTGTTCGCTTTATCTTTTTTTGTTTTAAATCGGCTTTAAACGAGCTCTTGTCCAGATCAAATTTCTTAGCCTCTAGATAAGCGTCTCCTTTAATCACAGCCTCTTTGTCAACATAAATCCGGCCAGCGTCAGCCTTAACTTCACCATCAACCTTACCAAAAATTTTGAGATTTTCAGCACCAGCTAGCAAGTCTCTACCTAAGGTTAAATTTAAATCTAAATCAGAGCCTGCTACTAGCAAATCTTGTTTCAAGACCGCGCCTTTCTCAATCGTAATATTGGCAGCAGCTATAGTTGCGTTACGAGTTACCACAGCTTGATCACCAAAGACAATTTCTCTTGCTGCTACACGAACATCACCCATCACAAAAGCATTAATCTCAAAATTATAAGCTGCCCCAATCACATCACCTTCAATTGGCTTATCAACCACACATTTTTCAGCCAAACAATAAAAATCGCCCTTAATAGACTCTTTTATGACTTCAGTTTTACCAGTTTGATACAAGTTGTGATCAGCATAATCAATCGCCACAAAATCATCAGCCTTGGCGTTTGATGGCAAGCCAAACATCGCTGCTGTTAAAATAGTTATTATTGCAAGTGTTCTCTTCATAAATCTCCTTTTTTACTTACCTTAAATTATAGCACAACTTACCAGCCGCCGCCACCTCCGCCGCCACCTCCGCCGCCAGAGAATCCGCCCCCTGATGAGCCAGACGAGGAAGAGCTTGATGAGGCCGACGAGCTAACCGAATTAGTGAAACTATTGAGCGAACCAACCATATCAGCCGCCGCCAAAGCCGAAGCACCGTGGTACCATCCAGAATCATAATCAGAGTTCTGATACAAAACTTCCAGCTCTTTGGCCCACGTTTTTTCCAGACCAAACAAAATTGCATATGGTAACAATCGCTCATAGAGAACAACCTTAGCTTTATCATCTTGCCCAAGCAGCGCTTTTCGATCAGCCGTCTCAACTGACTGAGCAAAAGCTAGCCTCTCAGTTTCTGACATTTTGATATACTTTTTTAAGCCCAGCAAATGAGTCTTTAGTTCTGCCCCCTTTTGAGTCAAAGTTTGACGCAAAACATAACCTATCGCCAAACCATTCACAATAAATACTAGAGCAGAGCCCGAAACAAATGACCAAATGATTGCCAAAATTCCAGCTACCAAGCACAAGAGCTGAGCACTTTGAAAATCATTGATATAGCCCAAGTTCGACATGCTCATAGCAAGTCTACTATTATAAGCTCTAACTTTATCACCCAACTTATAATCATTTTTCTTAAAAATATGCTCAGCACCTAACTTAAGTGGCGACATAAAGTTAGTTAAAAATTGGCTATCGTCAGCTGACAAACCATGGACCTTAATCAACTGAATTGAGTATTGTTTGCTCGAACCAAAAACCTCTTTCTTGTCAGATTCAATAATATTAATGTTCCCCCTAATCGCCAAATCGACCAACCCGGCCGCTACCCTCCTGCTCGAATTGATCATCTCAGAATTAATATAAATATCACTATCTGTCGGCGGTAAATATTGAGCAGGATAAGCTTTCTTAACCTTATACTTATCAAATCTTTTTCGCCAAACGACCGCCCACACAGGAATAACTAAAGACGCCGTCGTAGCCACCAAACCACCAATTAATTTAAGATAATCAAACCAAGACTTTTGATAAGGTATAAAAGTCTCTTTATCAAAAGCCACCGCTATGGTCAGATTCTCTCCATATTGAAGAGCTCTGGTAGTTTCTGCTTGATAACCAAAATCAGTTCTAGAAATTAAACAATTTTGCTCATTAGAGCCTTTAATGCCAGTATAGCAAGATTGCTGGCTCTTCAACTGACCGAGCAAACTCTGGTCAATCTCCAAACGAGTCTTGACCTGCTCAAACTTCTGACTCCAACCAGTACCGTTAACATCCCAATAGAATTCTTGGGTTGATTTGTTATCTTTTGGCTCCAAGATTACATCATGGAGTCGATAATTTATCTCAAAAACATGCTTACCTCTCAGATACTCATTAGCTCGCCCCAAACGAAGCTTACGAAAGCCTGATTCATCTTCCTGCTTAGCAATTATTCCCGACTGCCCATCAAGCGTCACTTTACCTAACTTCAGATTTAAGCTATGCTCTTGATACTCAAGTGGAATAAATCGTTCAATCCCATGATTCTGATCATAATCAGGAAAAACTGCTACCAAAACTTCTTTAACATCCAAAACTGCTCGATTTTCCCGATCTTTTGACAATTTATAATCAACCGTCATTGATTCAAAATAAAAGTTGTTTACGTCAGCATAAACACTCTTTGGTAACAAACTTAGTCCAACGATCAACAGTCCAAGTAGCAATATTTTTCTAAATTTCATTTCGTTTCTCCCTTGCTATTTAAAATTTTATCACATAATTTCATTATCAATCTGATCCTGCTCGGACATCTCTATAACATTTTCCAAAGCTACTTTGACCATATTCTCAACCGCTCGATGGGTGTTATAAGCAATATGAGGCGTAATAAAAGTATTAGGCATGCTCTCTAATTTGCGGAAAATTTCATCATCAATATATTGGCAGGACAAGTCTTTATGATAAATCATCCCCTCGTTTTCATAAACATCAAGCGCCGCTCCGCCCAAATGGCCAGATTTCAACCCTTGATACAAAGCTTCTGTATCAATATGACCACCTCGAGCCACATTAATAATAATTGATCCTTGCGGCATTTTGGAGATCGCCTGTTTATTAATAATATGCTCAGTTGAGCTATTGAGTGGTAAATAAATTGCCAATAGATCAACTTGTCTTAAAAACTGATCAAAATCATCAACATAATCAAGCCACTTAGCTACTTCCGGATTAGGATTTACATCATAAGCTAGCACCTTGCCACCAAAACCTTGCCAAATCTTAGCCGCCACTTGCCCAATATGACCAGTCCCTAGCACTCCAACCGTAAAATCTCGCACCTCACGCCCAATTAAACCATTGATCCGATAATCCTGATTATGAAAACGCATGTAACCGACATGAAGGTTGCGTAATAATGTCAGCGCCAAGGCCACTGAGTGTTCAGCAATCGCATTCGGCGAATAACTAGCGACTCGAGCAAATCTAATGCCATATTGCGATCCAATATTGCAGTTTAGATTATCAAAACCAGCCGAACGGAGCGAAAAATATTTTATTCCCTGTTGCTGCATCAACTGATAAATCTGCTCGTCATAACAGTGTGACATTGAGTCAGTCACCGCATCGGCACCCTCTAGCAAATAAGCCGTTTTCGGGCTCAATCCAGCCTTAACAATCACACACTCAAGATCAAACTGAGCTGAGTATTTCTTAAAATACTCAACCTCATCATCCTTAACACTAAAATTAACAATTCTCATGCTTAGATTATAGCATAAAAATTACTTAAATAGTCCCATCTCAATATTTCTTTTAATAATGACTATAATTTTCTCGATCTGAGGCGGAGAGAAAAATTTGATTCGATTGACCTTCAGGACCTTCTGCCCCTTAAGTTCAGCTGTTACCTCTGACCGAAGAGCGCTCCTTTGCCATTCATTCAGCGTCAATCCCATTGACTCTACAATTTCTCTCTGAGACATATAATCATTTGGTGGACTATTCTCAATGATTATCTCTTCTATTTTCTCCAAAAACCAACCGGGCATCTTGTTTAAATCAGTATACTTCGTTATTTTGAGCTTTGTTTGTTCTTGAACAATTTTAAATACAGTTTTTAATGGCACCCTTTCTAAACTAAAACCTAGGGCAACAATAAGCTCTGACACAGTTACTTTCTTCTTGGGATGAGCTTTCTCATGAAGATGATTAAAGTATTCTATTATGGCTCGTTTAACTTCATCAATCTTATCATGAGCATATACATTCCTTGCGCCTATTTTTTCTATATACTTTACCTTGCTGCTAATATACCAAGAAATCAGATTCTGTTCAGCTGGCTTAATTTTTAGGACAAAACCCTTTTTTTTGCACTCTATCCGTATCCCCCTAAGAATCTGCTCAATAGTTTGACCTCTGCCAGAATACTCATCGGGCTTCAAGTTTCTATCATCAGGGTTATCAGGTCTAACCCATTTTGATCGCATGACAATACCGGTGAATTCATCTAGCCCAATCTGTTCAATTACATTATACATATTATAGGTTGGCTTTTTTCGCTCAAAGTTTGTTATCAAGTTATACTCATCATCAATCGATTCTAATAAACTTTCATACTGATTTTTTATAAACTCTATCTCATCAGCGCTGATCTTAAAGCTCACTTCCGTCTCTTCTAGTCTTTGAAGCGTTGTCTCTATATCATTCAAGACTTTGTCTTGATCAGAAAAAGCGCTATCAGCAATTTGATTGAATTCTACCAATCTTTTATCTTCAAAAACAACTTTGCCCTGATCATCTATAGAGCCGATAAAACTTATTTCTTCACCGCCCTGACTACTAACTTCACAGATTGCTTCCGATTCCGAAAAAATTAATCTAAATTTTATAACCCCATCGTCACAATCACTAGAAGTTTTAATATAGTCAGCTCCCTCACCAATTTCAAAATAAACATCTTCTTGTTTAGGGTCGATTACAACCTGTTCATTTATACCACTCTGAATAATCTCAAAATTACCAATCTCACCATTAACAAAGCCAATGGCCTTTATCTTCTGCGCTATGTTTTTTGATAACTTAGCTAATTCAGATAAATTTGATTTGGTAATAAACTCAGGGTCTTGGTGCAGTTTCTCTGATTTATT
>PDWI01009113.1_pt1 | contig 11919 bp, 10 predicted proteins | sample 1430891 | NCBI WGS metagenome assembly PDWI01 (sample SAMN01162508, study PRJNA174530) | Oral metagenome, whole genome shotgun sequencing project. | biome: Marine environment; feature: Marine mammal; material: Swab sample of the gingival sulcus; isolation source: swab sample of gingival sulcus...
CGTCAAGTCCACTTCAAGCACTTCGTCCGTCTTAACGTCAAAATATTCGGCTGCAGGCATACCGATACGAACGCTATCTTTATCAATTAAGATAATACCGCTATCGTCTGTGCCTACACCGATTTCCGTTTCGCCACAGAGCATTCCGAAGCTTTCTACGCCACGAATCTTACTTTTCTTAATCGTAAAAGTATCATCGCCCGAGCCTAGGACAGTCCCGATTCTCGCAACAACGACAGCCACACCTGCCTTAACGTTAGAAGCCCCACAAACGATTTGCAAAGGTTCTTCCTCGCCAATAGAAACCGTTGTAACGTGCAAGTGGTCAGAGTTCTCGTGAGCTTCACAAGTCAGCACCTCTCCAATTACCAAACCACGCAAACCTCCTTCAAGAGATTCGTGCTGCTCTATGCCGCCTGTCTCCAGTCCAATAGACGTAAGCGCTTCGGCAACTTCCTCGCTACTTAGTTTTGTTGGCAGATATTCCTTAAGCCATTGATAAGATATGTTCATCTATTTATATATTTTCGTTTTTATTCTTAATCCAAATGCTCTAAAAAACTACTTAAAGCCCTTAATCTACAAAAATAAGGCTTAATCAATAGCTTCCCATTCGCCTTTTCTGAAGTACATATTATAGAATTTAGGCGAATTAAAGACCAAGTAAAAGCCAAAAGCCTCTATATGTTGTTGGATTTGTTGTTAGGATATGGTGCGTAGGTTTATCCATATTTATGATAAGCCGAGCTGATTTATAGGGCTTTATTGTATTGATTTTTCCTTTGTAAACTTGCTTAATCTGACGTCCCTCTGTTGCATAAAAGTAAATTGAGTCATTCTCCCTAATCTCAAACCTGAAATGATTATATTGCCAATCGGCTTGCTTGCCCTTGAAAAAATCTCTGTCAATGACATACGTTCCGTAGTAGTCTTCTTTTTCAAGCTCCTTTTTAGAGAATAAAAATGCAACAAATCCAAGAGTGAATATAGTTGCAAAAAAGCAAACCCATAGAACAATAAATATCTTTATGAAGATTGTATTGCCGAAGAACATCCATAGAACCAATAGTAGCACACTTATTGGTAGTATGATGAAGATAATAGCAAGATTAAAACCAAAGCCCATATTATTTATTCATTTGGTTAATCGTCAGAGGCGAGTAGGCTCGCTTGTTTGTAGGCTTGAATGAGGTCTAGCAACTCTTCAAGTTTAATGTCATAGGTTGTGGGGAGTACGCGTTCTTTCCCTCCGAAAGCCTTAGAAATTTTTCGCTCAGTCTTATGTTTGCGGTACGCTTTAGTGTAATTGTAACCTATCATCTTGTTGTGAGAAAGTACAATCAATTCAAAACCCTCTACCTCAGTCCATTTGGTAAATTTTGAGCGAAAGAGACTTTTCACTTCAAAGCCTTCGCTCATTAATGCCAAATAAGACGAGTTAGGCAATAGGTTTAGCAAGGCAACAATGACGCCTAAACCAAAAAATATGATACAGCTCCAAGCGATGATTTCTTGTGCATCTATTAGAAAGATGCCCATTGCAACAAAAATCAGACAGCCAAACAAAAGTATGAGGTTCTTCGATTTGCTTGGTCGAAATATGTGTGCGTTGTCGTTCATTATACAATAATTTTCTAAAACTTATATGAATATCTACAGCATTTTTATTGCTTACCAAGATACAAAAAACTAAGCGAAACGAAAGGCTAAACATTAGAAAAACACAGGCATTAAGCACAAAACTAATCATCTAATTATGAAACAGATAGAAACACTCCTTTTTTGTAAAAAAAGTTTTCCCATAAACTTTCAGAAGTTTATGGGAAAACTTTTTCGAACTTATGGATAAAGTCATTTGACTTTAGCGGTAAACTTTCGGATGTCTTAGTAGTTGGGGAGAATTAGATTGCCTTGAAGCTCGTAAAGACCACGCTCGTTGGCAAGGTAACGAATCGCCTCGACCACATCAGTTGGAGCGTGCGGAAGTGCTTCGCAAACGTCCTCTACCTTGAGGATTAACTCCTCTTCCGTCTCATCAAGGTCAATGAGTTTGAGGATTATTTCTTCCGTTTCGTCAATGATATATTGCTGAAGCCCAACTTCTTTACGTCGCAAACAGACATCACACATTCCGCATTTCGTCTCAGACTGCTCGCCAAAATATGCCAAAAGCAACTGCGAACGGCAGACATTATGCTCCAATATATAGTTGATACCAGCCTCAATACGCTGACGCATTCTTTCCTTTCGCTCTTCGTAAGCTGAGGGAGGAAGCATTAGATATTTAACCGGTTCGCGTCTGATATGAAACTGAATACGAGGGATATTTTTGCGAGGAATATAATGCAAAATGCCCCTTCTATCAAGGTCAATAAGCATTGCATAAACGTCCTCTTGAGTATAGCTAAGCAACTTAGCCAGAACTTCCTCTTGAATAAACACATAGTCTGCGAAAAGTCCTGAATAAAGTCGGAGAATGGCTCTCAATAATTGGTCGTAACCGACGTGATCTTGATACAGTTCTTCCCTCGTGTAGACGAACTTAAGGCGTGAACGCGTATCATCTTCTTTGTAACTGAGCCACGAAGCCGTCTCCATAATGCTGATGGCGTGCCGTGTCTGTACAGGGTGCAAACGGAAACGCCAGATAAAAGGTTCTAATTCAAAGTCGTAACTACACTGAAAGCCTTCGCCCATACCGATGGCAAAGTAATTGCACAGAGCTTCATAAGTCTTGTGGATATAGCTTTTCTTAGGGAAGGAATCGGTAAAACGACGTTTGAGCATAGAAGCATCTCTTTCGCTATTAAGGAGGACAGCGTAAGACTGTTCGCCGTCTCGCCCAGCACGTCCTGCCTCTTGAAAGTACTCTTCAAGAGAGGAAGGTAGATTAAAATGTATGACCAAACGCACATCAGGTTTGTCAATCCCCATACCAAAAGCGTTGGTCGCAACCATTACGCGAATCTCATCGTTTATCCAACGGTTCTGCCTCATCTCTCGCTCCGTGTGGCTTAGCCCTGCGTGGAATGCCGTAGCAGAGATGCCATTATCACGGAGAAACTTCGCCATCGTCCCACATAACTTGCGTGAGCGACAGTAAACAATACTCGAACCTGCCACACGACTTAGGATATGAAGCATCATCGCTTCCTTGTCGTTTGTGCGACGGAGAGAATAAGAAAGATTAGGGCGGTAGAAACTTTGTTGGAAAAACTTCGCCTCTTCATCAAAACCAAGTTGCTCCTGTATGTCTAGCACAACGTCAGGCGTTGCCGTAGCCGTCAGAGCCAAAACGGGGACATCAGGTAGCAGTTCTCTGAGTTCTTTGATATTCAGATAGGAAGGGCGAAAGTCATAGCCCCACTGACAAATACAATGGCATTCGTCAATGACGAGCATTCCGACCTTGAGCTTCTGCAAGTTTTCTTGAAAAGCGGTCGTGCCTAAGCGTTCAGGTGAAACGTAGAGGAGCTTATATCTACCGAAGATACAGTTATCAATCGCTTGGTTGATTTGCCTCGCTTTCATTCCCGAATGGATAGCCATCGCCTTAACGCCTCGCTTACGCAGGTTATCCACTTGGTCTTTCATCAGCGAGATAAGCGGTGTCACGACAATAGTAATACCCTTAGACAAAAGCGCAGGAACTTGAAAGCAGATACTCTTTCCCCCTCCAGTTGGGAGAAGGGCGAGCGTATCTTGCCCCTGAAGGACAGAGCCGATAATCTCCCTCTGCAGAGGACGGAAACTATCGTAGCCCCAATAATGCTTCAAGACAGCCTCAGGACTTGTGCTTTCATTGATGACAAAAGCTTGCTTCTCTTCGGAACTTTCTGCGACAGATGAGGGACTTTCGCTCAAATAATCTTCGTCCCATTGAAGCAATTCTTCGTTCCGTTCCTCGTCGTACTCCTCAGAGAAATTGATATTTTCTAGGTCGTCAAGTTCTTCTTGCATTCTACTTTTACTACTTGAGAATGTTAATATCTTTGACTTGTAGCTCTATAAATTTATTGGCGAAGTAGTTATTCTCCGCAATCGTGTAGCAGATATTCAGTTCGCTGTCCGCATCAATCATCTGCCCAAAGCGTCCAAGCCCAAGCCCTATCCCCTTGACAGGAGCTTGTTCTTCGCGTGCATTCGTCAGATGAAGCTTGAGGTGTTGCTTTTGTTTGCCGACCATTTCCGTCCGACCAGCGTCCTTAAGCTTGTAAGAAGCGAAAAGCGGTTCTCTATTTTGCAGACCAAAAGGTGCAAGCATTCCAATCTCTTTCAGAAGCTTATCATCAACTTCGCCAATGTCAAGCACCGCATCAATCGCTAATTCATTGCAAAAATCTTCCTCCTCTGTGCAACGCTCAAAATAAGCCGTTATGCGTTCGGTAAATTCCTTAAGCTTATGCTCTTGTAGCGTGAAGCCAACCGCTTGGCGATGTCCTCCGAAGCTATCCAAGAGGTCTTGCACCTCCTCAAAAGCTCCATAGAGGTCAATGTTCGGCATCGAACGGGCAGACCCCACAAGATAATCTCCTTTACGAGCAATAATAAGTGTTGGACGGTTGTAATGTTCGTTTAGTCGAGAGGCTACAATGCCTAAGATACCGTGATGCCAATCAGAGCGATAAAGGACAAGACTTCTACGAGTTTCTATCTCTGCCAATTCGTTCGCCTGAGCAATAGCTTGCTTCGTAATTTTCTTATCAATGAGGCGACGCTTAGTATTCAGTTCCTCAAGCTTTGCCGTACAGCGGTAAGCCGTCTGATGATCAATCGCTGTCATTAGGGCAACTGCTTCGTGTCCTTGATACATACGTCCCGCAGCATTCAGCCGAGGTCCAATCTTATACATCACATCGTAGCTATCAATTCGACCATTCCTCAAGCCAATACTCTGAATAAGATAACGCAAGCCTAAGCTTGGTCGTTGGTTGAGCTGGTTCAATCCCAAGGCAACCATCACGCGGTTTTCACCAACAATCGGCACTAAATCTACGATGGTACTTAGAGCAACAAGCTCAAGATATTGCTTGATGTGAGGCAAAGCTATGTGCCGTGAATAAGCAAGAGCCTGCATCATTTTGAAACCGACGCCACAACCGCTGAGGTTATCATTAGGATAAGTATTGTCTTCTCGCTTAGGATTAAGCACAGCCAAGGCATTAGGCAAAGCACCTTCAGTTTGATGATGGTCGCAGACGATGAAGTCTATCCCAAGGCTCTGGGCATAGTCAATCTCTTCGTGAGCTTTCGTACCGCAGTCAAGGGCAATCATCACGCTCGCACCCTTTGCTTTAGCTTCATCAACAGCACGTATACTGACACCGTGTCCGTCGTCGCTTCGCTCAGGAATAGAATAAAACAAGTAATCTTCTGGGAGGAAATAGTCGCGAAAGATATTATAGACCAAGGCGACAGACGCCGTGCCATCTACATCGTAATCGCCGTAGATGAATATCTTCTCTTTGTTATCAATGGCAAGGTTCAGTCGTGCGACAGCCTTGTCCATATCCTTCATAAGGAAAGGGTTGTGCAGTTGTCTTAAATTGGGCTTAAGGTACTGCTTTGCTTTGTTGATGTAACGGATACCTCTCTGAATGAGCAGGCGTCCCATTACTAAGCTCAGATTAAGTCCAAGGGCTAAATCCCGAGCTTTTAGCTCGTCTTCGTCGGAGAGCTTTGTTATTTGCCATTTTGTAATCATTATATTGTTCCATTTTTTATTTCTTTTAGGTTCTTAATCAACGACTTTTGCGTTCTTCTTACTCTGCTTATATTTTAGACAAGTTGATAATAGCGTACTTGTCTCTCCCCCTCTTTATCTTTGAAGAATAACTTAACTAAATTCCCTTTTTCCAGTGGGTGAATCTTTAGTTCTAAAATATCGTTTTTGTTTGTTTCGAGCCACAGCTCTTCAAATCTAATAATGTCTAATATCGTATGTAGTCGGTAAGGCGTTGCATCTGTCCTACCATCTCCTGAGGTACTAATAGTGTAGAGCAATTCTGTCAGTTGCCAAGTATAACGCTCGTAGCTCTCGTCCTTAAGATGGTGTGCCAGCTCACAGGCTTTACTGAGCAGCGTTAGGTTCATTGGGCTGAAATATAGTTGCTCTTTGCAAATACCTAGAGCCTTAGAGAAACTTCTTATCTCTATTGCTCGGTTAAGCTTCTTCAGTTCTACCTCATTAAGATTTTTGAAGATTTCTACATCTTCGTGCTGATAATATAAATAGGCAAGCGAACGCACATCAAGCTTTTTATCTCCCTCTCTAAATCGCTTAGTCAAAGGTTGAATAGAAACATTAGGAGCTTGATAAGAAGGTTCTAAAACTTTCTTTCCTCCACGGAAGATACGTTCACGTATGACTTTCTCTCTCGCTGCTACAAGTGCTGGGTCTAGCTTTTTCTTCTTACGGCGACGACGACGCCTTCTTCTGCGACGTCGTTTCCTCTTCGGACGTTTTCTCAGCTCGGCATTGAACTCTTGTTCAAGACTAAACTCCGTCTTCTCTGCCACAGTATCTACAGCAGAAGCAGTAGGCAGATCTAGGAGAAGTGCAAAAATGACAAATAATATAATGCTACAAAATCTTGTCAACTTCATATTCAGAATAGGTCTAATCAATAGTTCTTTTTAATTTAATACAGTTTTCTTAAAGCATCTTCAAGCCTTGACGGATTAGCTCTTCCACCGAAAGCGTTGGGTCTTCCTTGAGAAGTTTCTTCAGCACTTTATTGATATTCGCCTCTGTAAAGCCGAGCATCTTGAGCGCAGCACGTGCTTCGTCAGTCGTTTCGCTATTCGCCAATCCTTGCGCTTTAGCGCTAGCACTAGCCGAAGCCTCTTCGCCTTCCTCAAGTACAATCTTACCTTTCAACTCAAGAAGAATGCGCTGAGCAGTCTTCAAGCCAATACCTTTGACTGCCTTAATCTTTTCAATTTCTTCAAGAGAGATAATCGTTCTCAGCTCTCGTGCTGTATAAGTACTCAAAATAACGCGCGAAGTATTAGGTCCTACACCCGAGACGCTAAGGAAAAGCTCAAAAAACTCTCGCTCAGCTTGCGTTGCAAAGCCATAAAGCAAGTTCGCATCTTCGCGTATAATCTGCGAAATTAAAACCTTGGCCTCCTTTTCGTTTTGAAGCGTAGTATAGGTGTTAAGCGAAATATGCACAAAGTAACCCACTCCAGCACATTCAATCACGAGATGCGTTGGGTTAATGTCTGTTATCGTTCCCTTTAGATATGTAATCATTGTTTTCTCTTTTGCCTATTAAATGCTACCACGAACCTGAAGCACCGCCTCCGCCTGAGAAGCCTCCGCCCCAAGAACCACCAGAGAAACCTCCTCCTGAAAAGCCTCCACCACCTGAGGTAAAGCCCCCTCGTCCTCGTCCCATTGACGAACCAAGTAAAGCTCCCATCAAAAGTCCTTGAGCTAAGTTTTCAACATCTTCACGTTTATCTCTACTATCCTTATGACTGTCGTTACCACAATAGAGACATTTATATTCTGTACGTATATAGCGCGCCCCTTCGTAACGGAAACTCTTACGCCCTACTGGAGCCACAGCAAGTGTTTTACACTTTGAGCAAAGCGTATATTTACTTGGCTTAACAAGCTCTGGAACAACTTCATCGTGCGCACAATGCGTACAATGGTAGCAAGTAAAAGTCTTTGACTTAATCTCATATTCAACTTGCTCTTGCTTCGTGAGCTTCCCTTCTAAGTTAGGCGTCATCTCGAGGCTTACTTGACCACAATTAGGGCAATGCATTGCCAAGTCCTCAATATACTTCTTATAGCGTTTACCGTAATAATAGAGTACAATCTGATAAAGTCCCAAGACAGTAAATAAAGCGATGGCGAAAGCATAACCATTCGCACTCAGTTCAGAAGTTAGCGAGAAAAAGAGGTAAGGAAGCAACAAGACAAGCGCAATAGCACGCCCTCTTGAAAGACTTTTATCAACATTAGGAAAGAGACGTCTTGCGTCACGCTGACGCTTGACATTCTGCTTCGTAGTATAGAGACGATAAAGAATGCTGATATAAATAAAGAGGAGGAAAAAGCTATAGAAATAGAAAATTGCCGAAGAAGGCACTCTCTGCTCCCTATCATTATCTGCTCCACGTCGCTGATGTGGTCTAGCCTCTGCACCAAGCAGAAGCTCTTCCTTATTCGCCTCAAAACGTTTAGCTATACGCCCGATAGCAAGGTAAAGCCCAAGGGCAGTACTGCCTCGCTTGAAATTCGGCGCAAGGTCATTGCGTATGACTTGCCCGAGGAAAGCATCTGGAATTATCCCCTCTAAGCCGTAACCTGTTTCAAAACGTAAGCGCTTCTGCTCCAGCACAACTAGCAGGAGCAAGCCTGTATCTTTGCCTTTCTGTCCCAAGCCCCAGCTTCTGAATAGCTCAAAGCTAAAGTCTTCAATCGGCTCATCGCCAATACTTGACACAAGGACAATGGCAAAATCTACGTTATAAGTCAGCCGAATGTCGTGCAAGGTTTTATCCAAGCTTCGCAATTCGTCCCCACTAAGATAGTGAAGAGGGTCAGAGACAAAGCGCGTACTATCCCCAAGCTGTACGTTGGGAATATCTGAAAGCGTAAAAGCCTTCGGCTCATCTTGTCCGAATAAATTCAGACAAGAGAGCAGAAAGCTTAGTAATAGAATTAGGCTATGTCTCCTCAGCAACATAAACAATAAGTTTAAGCCTCCCCCTCTCGAGGGAGTTACTCACAACGTTTAGATTAAAAACCTCTGTTTACTAGAAAGATACCTCAGGCGCAACGTCTGCTCCAGCTTTCGCTTCGAAGTAAGGACGCTCATCAAAACCTAAGATAAAGGCAAAGAAGTTACGTGGGAAAACGCGCACGCTCTTGTTGTAGACGCGCGCCACCTCATTAAACTGCTTACGCGCCACAAGAATACGATTTTCCGTACCCTCTAGCTGAACTTGCAAGTCCTTAAAGTTCTCATTTGCCTTAAGCTCTGGATACTTCTCCACCACGACCATCAGACGAGAGAGCGCAGATGACAGCGCATCTTGGCTTGCTTGGAACTGCTGCAGCATCTCAGGGTTCATATTGTTCGCGTTGATGTTGGTAGCTGTAGCTTGTGCACGTGCTTGGATAACGCCTTCAAGCGTTTCCTTCTCGTGAGAAGCATAACCTTTAACTGTCTGCACAAGATTAGGAATAAGGTCAGCACGACGCTGATAATTATTCTCAACCTGACTCCAAGCAGTCTTAACATCTTCCTCCTTGTCCACTAAACTGTTGTAGATTGGCACGCCGTAAGCGAATAGACCAACAAGAATAACAACAATCAATGCTATAATTCCAATTTTCTTCATACTAGTATTTTTTTATCCATATATTATAGAAACAAAGATAATAAAAATTCGCTGGACCATTTCCAAAGGAATACAAGGGGGAAGTTTACGGGAAAAGTCCCTCAAAGGGAAAACACACCTAACAAACTATAAAACAATAGGATACAAAACAAACTAATCAGCTCAAGAAAACGTTCCCATAAACTTTTTCAAACTTAACGCTAAACTCAAAAAAGTTTTTGGGAAAAGTCATTTGACTTTATGGGAAAACTTTTTAGCCGCTTAGCAAAGGGCAAAAAATTATCTAAGCAGATATGACTATCTTTGTCCTATATACAGATAAAATTATGGGAAGAATAATAACGAAGACAGGCGATAAAGGAACTACAGGTATCTTTGGACGTGAACGCGTACCGAAGGACTGCCCACGCATAGAAGCCAACGGTACGATGGACGAACTGAATGCACATCTAGGTGTAATCCGTTCGCTCATAGACCTTGAGGACGAAAGGCATCAGTTTCTTGGGCAACTACAAATGCAGATAATGCAGATGATGAGCCTCATTGCCACTCGCTCCGAGCGCAGAGATGAGAACCCAAATAATTTTGATATGGCTTGGCTGGAGAACTTAGAGGCTGAGACCGCGCGCCTAATGGAGACCACACCCAATAATGGCGCCTTTATTCTGCCGAGTGGCACGCCTCTCTCAGCGCAGATACAGCTAGCACGTACGGTTGCACGACGTGCCGAACGCAGGCTTTGGACTTTGGAGCGCGAAGACCCTTTACCAGAGGGTTTAATCCCTTGGGTTAATCGTCTGAGTGATTACCTCTTTATCCTTGCCAAAGACGAGATGAACCGTCAGAATTGGGCGGAAGAAGTTTGGCAGAAATTCTCCTACAAACGCAAAAAGAAATAAGCATAATCAAGCATTGCTCAACGCTTAATGACAAGCAGTTAGATTGCTCTTTTGAGAAAATTTAGTTACAACTAAAAAATGGAATGAAACAACAATACTACAAACCTGAAAGACCTTGGTTTACAATTTTCGGCACTGTCCTTGTCCTTCTATTACTCGTCGGATTGATTTTATTTTGGAGAGAATCATCTATTTTTTCTAAGATATTCTACTTCACAATGCTATTTATCTATCTGCCGACACCTCTTTTGGGCTATCCCCTTTATGCCAAATTTGACGGCAAGAAGGTCTATCTACGTTTTCTCCTAAGAAAAAAGGAATACGAACTATCGGATTATGAGATTGAACAAATTGACAAAGGTCAATTGAATGACTATTCTGCAAATGCTCGCTACGGGTTCACTAGTTTTTATTCTTTTTGGGGCTTTGGCAAAAAAGGGGGGAAAGCTTTCACCTCTTATGTTGTCAATAGAAATAAAGACCTCTATCTCCTCAAGCCTAAACATAAAAAAGGGAATAGAGTTATCCTAAATCTCCCTAATCAATGGCTTGTTGAATACTTCCAAAAGAAAGGTATATAATGCAAAAGAAAAAACTGCGCCCACTGATGTTCGTGGGAACGGGTAGCGATGTGGGGAAAAGCATCTTGGCAACGGGACTTTGTCGCATTTTCCTCCAAGATGGCTACACACCTGCACCCTTCAAAGCCCAAAATATGGCACTCAACTCCTTCGTAACGCCAGAAGGCTTGGAGCTTGGTAGAGCCCAAGCAGTGCAAGCTGAAGCCGCAGGCGTCCTACCACATACGGATATGAATCCGCTCCTACTGAAGCCCTCAAGCGATAAGCGTTCGCAAGTCGTCCTACACGGTAAGCCCATTGGGAATAAAGATGCCTATGAGTATTTCCGAACGATTGGACGAGGTGAGCTAAGAGTGGAAGTACATCAGTCCTTTGACAGGCTCTCAGCAAAGTACAATCCTATCGTGATGGAGGGAGCAGGCTCTATCTCTGAGCTAAATCTTCAGTCAAGCGACCTCGTCAATATGTCTATGGCTGAGTATGCAGGGGCAGCGACAGTATTGGTTGCGGACATTGACAGAGGCGGAGTTTTCGCTTCGGTTTATGGCTCGATAATGCTACAGAAACCGGAGCATAAACGCTTAATCAAGGGGATTATCATCAACAAATTCCGTGGCGACATTCGCCTTTTTGAGGAAGGGAAGAAAATGCTTGAGGAGCTTTGCGGTGTGCCTGTCCTTGGCATTATTCCGCATTTTACGAACATTCATATTGAGGAAGAGGATTCGGTTGCTCTCTCTAAGCGTAATATGCAGAGCCAAGCAGGACGCATTAACATCGCCGTCGTCCTACTGCGTTACATTTCTAACTATACGGACTTTGCTCGCTTGGAACAAGACGAACGCGTGCACCTCTATTATACGAATAACACAGAGGAACTTGCCGAGGCGGACATCATCATTATTCCTGGCAGTAAAAGCACGCTTGCCGACCTATATGAATTAAGACGCAACGGAGTAGCACAAGCTATCATTAGGGCGAAGCGTGAAGGCAAAACAATTCTCGGCATCTGTGGCGGTTATCAGATGATGGGCGTAGAGGTCAGCGACCCTAAAGGCATTGAGGGAGACCTG
>PDWI01046442.1_pt1 | contig 11919 bp, 12 predicted proteins | sample 1430891 | NCBI WGS metagenome assembly PDWI01 (sample SAMN01162508, study PRJNA174530) | Oral metagenome, whole genome shotgun sequencing project. | biome: Marine environment; feature: Marine mammal; material: Swab sample of the gingival sulcus; isolation source: swab sample of gingival sulcus...
CACCGCTCTGCTGTCCGCGTAGCACTTGGTCACCTGGTCCAGCTGCATGACCTGGTCGGCGGCACCGGCGCCGCCGTTCGCGCCGGGCGCCGGACCGCCAGCTGTCGCAGACTTCATGGTCAGGACCTCCCTGCTTGCGACGGTGCCGCGAGCGTGTGCCGGAAGACCAGCACGATCGGCACCAGAGCCACTGCAACGATCGTGAGTGCAGGTGGTCCCGCGCTTTCCCACCGGGACTCCGTGGCCAATTGGTTCACCCAGACGGCCAGCGTCTCGAAGCCGAAGGGTCGCAGCAGCAACATGATCGGCAGCTCCTTAAGCGTGTCGACGGCCACCAGCACCAGCGCGACGCCGATTCCCGATCGCATCAGCGGCACATGGACCCGGCGCAGCACGGTGCGCGGGCGGACCCCGAGCGCAAGTCCTGCGGCGGTGACCGACGGAGACACCTTGTCCAGTCCCGCGTCCAGGGTGCTCCAGGCGAGCGCGAGGAACCGGATGACGTAGGCATACACCAACCCCGCGACGGTGCCCGTGACGAGGTTGATGCCCAGGTCGGCGCCGGCCGCGTTCAGCGCGGCCTGCGTCCCCGCGAGCAGGATCAGCACACCGATCGCGACGACCGGCCCGGGCACCGCGTACCCGACGACCGCCGCCCTGGCCAGCCAGGCGGTTCCGGAACCGCCGCCGAGTCGTGCCGCGCTGGCCAGCAGCAGTCCGACGGCGACGCACAGCACCGCGACCACGGCCGCGATGAACGCGGTGTTGGCCACGTACCCCATGAATCGCCCGTCGAGTCCCACGGTGGTCTCGCTGGGCCTGCTCCACGCCAACAGCTGCACCACCGGGACGACGAACGTGAACACCAGTACCGTCGTCGCCGCCGCCGTGGCCCACTTTGCCCGCGACCCGTGCAGCGGCATCGGGGGCAGCGGGGGCCCGCCCTGGTGCTGATGAAAACGCGCCCCGCCGCGCCCGATGCGTTCCGCGGCGATGACGGCAAGCGCGAACAGCATGACGACACCGGCCAGCTCGCTGGCGGCCTCGCGGTCGTACATGCCCACCCATACCTGATGGACCCCTACCGACACGGTCGTGACGCCGAAATACTGCACCGTAGCGAAGTCGGTCAGCGTCTCCATGGCCACCACCATGGCCCCGGCGGCCAGCGACGGGCGAGCCAGCGGGAGCACGATCCGCCACGCCGCGGCCAGCGGGCTTGCCCCTAGGGCCCTGGCGGCTTCGTAGGTGGTGGCGGACTGCTCACGCAGCGCCGCCCGGGCAAGGATGTAGGGGTAGGGATAGTAGGCGAAGATCAGCACCACGGCGCACAGCCACAACGATCGGACCTCCGGGAACCACACCTGGTCACCGAACAGCCGCCGCAGTCCGGCCTGCACCGGGCCGGGGTGGTCCAGCAACCCGATGTAGACGAACCCCGACACGTAGGCCGGCACCGCCAAGGGCAGCACCAACAGCCAGGAGAACCACCGTTGTCCGCGGAACGTGTAACAGCCGACCAGCCAGGCCATCGCGGCGCCGAGCGCGGTCGCGCCGCAGGCAACGACCGCACCGAGCACCACCGTCGTGGTGACCATCGAACCGAGTCCGGCCTCCACCAAGAACGCCCAGGTTTGCCGGCTGGGTGTCAGCAGGCTTGCGACGACCAGCAGGATCGGCACCGTGCTCAGCCCCGCGATGACCCATACGACAGCCTGCCACGGCCGCCTGGTCTCACCGCGAGCGCGCCTGACCGACAACCGTGGTGGGCGGTCGGGGATGATTGTCATGGTAATCGGTCCTGGTGCCCGAAGGGCTTACTCGTAGCCCACGCGACCGAGCAGGGCGACGGCGTCGGAGTTGCGGTCGGCATAGGCCGTCGCGTCGAGCTTCTGTTCCTCGAAATCACCCCAGGACGCCAGCAGCTCTTCCATCTCCACCTCGGGATTGACGGGGTACTCGAGGTTGTCGCCGACCAACTCGGCCTGCCCGTCGGTGGCCAGCCATTCCAGCAGTTGCTGACCGCCCTCGGGGTTGTCGGACTCCGCGACGACCCCGCCACCGGAGATGTTGACGTGCACCCCGCCAGAGTCCTGGTCGGCCCAGAAAAGCTCCACCGGAAGGTCGGGCTTGTCCCGCAGCTTACGTGCCAGGTAATAGTGATTGACGATGGCAACCTCGCAGTTGCCGCTGGCAACATTCTCGATGATTTCGGCGTCGTTACTGAAGATCCGGGCGTTGTCGGCCCATCCCTTCACGATCCGCTCGGTTTCGGCTTCACCGTTTTCGGCCAACATGGCGGCCACCAACGACTGGGTGTAGCTGGCGGTCGCGGACCGCAGGCACAGCCGGCCCTTCCATTGCGGCTCGGCGAGCGCCGCGTAGGTGGACAGGTCGCCGGGCGACACCCGGTCCGGTGCGTAGATGATGGTGCGGACGCGCTTGGCCAGGGCGTACCAGCGGCCTTTCGGGTCGCGTAAGCCCTGCGGAACCGCCCTGTCGAGCGTTTCGGATTGGACCGGTTGGAAGATCCCTTGCTCGGCCGCAGCAGCGAGGTTCCCAGCGTCGACGGTGATATAGACATCGGCGATGGTGTTCTTGCCTTCCGCGGCGATGCGCTCCCGCAGCTCGGCGTCGGAGCCGAAGAGGAACTCGACGTCGGTGCCGGTCTCTTCGTGGAACAGCTCGAAGGCCTGCTCCAAGTCGTAGTGGCGGGCGGAGTAGACCTGAATCGCGCTGTCGGAGGTACAAGAGGTCAGCGTCGGCGCGAGCAGGCCGACAGTAGCGAGAAGGGTAAGAACGCGCGAGGTACGGCGTCGAAGCGGCATCACAATATTCCTTATCCGGGTGCGGGTGTCAGTTTGTCACTGTGTTGGGTCTGGTCGCGGTCCTGGATCTCAGCACCGCCCGGTGATCGTCCTGGTGGCTGCGAACACTGCGGGCCGCGATCTGCTGAGCGGCCGTCCGGTGGCGCGCCGGACCGGGTGCCGCTGCGGGCGCATCGCACCCCGGCCGCCAGCAAAGCCAGCACCACGAGGACCCAGGCGGCATGCAGCATCCAGGTCTGCCCGCTCAACTGACGATAGTTGGGCAGCAGTACCCGCCACGCGACAAGGGCCGGGGGCGGGTCCAGATCGGGCGCGCCGACCCAGGTCGCGGTTCCGCTCAGGCCTGCTGCGGTGATCCAGAACTGGATCGCCACCCCGGCCGCAGCCGTGACCGCGGCCGACACCTGCACGGGACGCCGCCAGCGGCCCCGGGCCCGGTCCACGGTGATCGCGACGCCAATCACGACAAGGGGTGCGATGACGACGATCTGCCGGCCGGGCCACCAGAACCCGTGCATGGTCAACGCCACGAACACGGCGGTCAGCCACCCGGCGCTCAAGGGAACGAGCAGGACCCAACGATGTGGATGGCGGGCGGCCACCAGGAACCCGAGGGCGACCGGTGCCAGCAGCCAGGCCGGTTGCCAAGCGAGCATTCCGTAGTCCTGGTCGGTCAGTAGGCCGATGAGACGGGTGCTGCGGCCCCACAGGTTGGGAGCGAAACCGACCGCCCCGAACTCCCCGGAACTCTCGAAGTGGTCACCGGTGGCGTACCCGGTCCACCCGCCGTACCAGGCCCGGTGAGCGGCCAGCCACAGCGCGCCACTGACGCGCCGGCCACGAGCGGGCGGTATACCGTTCGCGGCTCGCGCTCCCCCGACGGTTCCCGCCGCAGATGCTCCTGGCTCGGATACTCCCGGCTCAGCCGCCACGCTGCCACCCCGGCGAACGCCGCCGCCACCGGGACGTACTTCACCGACAACCAGGGCAACACCGAGATCGCCGCGACCAGCCCGATAGTCCGCGGAACCGGCCGGGGTGTTCCGGCCTGGGGGACCAGCAGCGCGGTGACCGCCACGACGGCGGCTGCGGCGACGATCTCCGGGTAGACCTGGTGGGCGTACACACCCAGTGGAGTGGTAGCTCCGGCGATGGCTGCGACCGGCCCGGCCACGCCTGGTGCCACCCCGAAGCGGGTGTGCGCCACCCAGACCGTCGCGGCGGCCAGCAGCCCCGCGACGACGACCAGCATCGCCTTGACCCCGATGAACCCGCCCGCCGCCATGGCGGGCGCGACGAGCAACGGCAGCAACGGATCATGCGGGCTGACCCGCCGGCCGTCCTCCAACACCGATGTCTGGACCGGCAGCCTGCCCTCGTGAAAAACCCGATACCGGTTGGCGGCCCTCTCATCGGAGACATCCAGATCCCGGTCTTCCCACAACGAGATCGCTGTCAGCAGGTACTGCGGCTCGTCGACGGCCGCGGCACCCACGTCGGCCGCCCGTATCGAAACACCTAACCCGCCTACGACGACCGTCAACAGGAAGGCCGCGATCATCGCCCAGTAGAGCGCCACCTTGGCAGGCTTGCCCTCACGGGGAGAAACAACTGCCGTAGTCGCCCGGTCGGCCGTACGCATCCGGCTAGCCCGTTACCGCTTCAGCCGGATCAGCCACGGCGCCGACGCCCAGGCCGGCCGATTGCACGGCCCTGGTGATCACACAATCCACGTCGGTGTGTGGTGTGCTTCCCACCCGCCGGTGCAACAGCGAGGTGTCGGCGCAGGTATGCGCGACCTCGTACTCCTCGGCGGGAACCACCCGCACCTGCGGGGGTTTCCCCACTGCCCGGCCTATCGCGCAGACGATCTGATGCAGCGTGTGCGGGTGGCCGGTGCCGATGTTGACGGTGCCGGTGGCACCCGCATGCAGCAGTGCCTCGGTGAGCCGGGCGACGTCGGCGACGTCAGTCAGGTCACGCGTGCGCGCGAGCGAGCCGTAGACGGACAGCGCCTGCCCGGCGGCCAGCTGCCGGGCCCAGACCGAGACCGCCATGTCCGGGCGTTGCCCCTCGCCGAGCACCGTGAACGGGCGAACCACCAGGGTCGGCGATCCTCTGCTCGACCGGTCCTGGCACAACTGCTCCATGGCGGCCTTGCTCGCGGCATACCCGCCTTTCGGATCGAGCGGGTCGGTCTCCCGGCAAGGACGCACGGTTCCGTCGGCGGTCACCTGCGCACCGCCGTAGACCGATGAGGAGGAGAACGCGAGTACGGGTGTTGCGTCCCGGACGGCACCGAGAACGGCCTCGGTGGCCTCGACGTTGTCCCGCCACCGCCGCCGCGCGACATCGGGCCCGGTGTCGCGCACCCCTGGACAGCCCGCCAGATGAATCACCGGCGACGCGTCGCTGTCTGCGGCGACCCGGCGGTCCAGCACCACGACGTCATGCCGGTGCCGGATGAGGGTCGCTACCAGGCGACGCCCGATGAAACCGGCACCTCCCGTCACGACCACCCGCATGGCAAGTTAGGTTAGCCTACGAGGTGTGTCCACGCGACGGTCGGAACTCGCCTCGTCGCACGCGGACGCCAGACCGTCCGAGTTGCGCCAGCCGGCGCGGCGGGGGCCGCGATGGCACCGGCCGCGTTTCGCCGTCGGCGCGCTGGGGTTGGTCGTCGCACTCTGGTGGCTCGCCACGGTGGTCGAAGCAGGAGAATTGCGAGCTGCCGCCGACGCCGTGCTCGCCGCGCCGGTGCTGGTCGGCGGGTCTCTGTTCGCCTACGCTGCCGCGTTCGGTGTCCGTGCGCTGGCCTGGCGGTCGGTACAGCCGGCCATAGGCCTGGGCCACGCCTGGTCCGCGGTGCACGTCGGGTTGCTGGCCAACCACGTCCTTCCGCTGCGGATGGGCGAGGTGATGCGGGTGGCCAGCGCGGTGCGCCGGGCGCGGATCCCGGTCGCCGAGACCACCGCTGTCACCGTGACCTTGCGGTTCGGGGACCTGTTGGTGCTGTTCGTGATGGCACTGGCGACCGTTCCGGTCGCCATCGACGCGATCCTCGGCCGGTGGGCGACCGCCGCCACCGTGACGGCCTTGACCGCGGGCATCGTGCTGGCACTGAAATGGCGGGCCCGCCAGCCTGAGACGGCCGCCGTGACGTCGATGAAGATGCTGTGGCTGGCTGTCGCGGTAGCATGTTCGTGGCTGCTGGAGTCGGTGGTCCTCTACACCGTCGCGCACACGGTCGGGCTGCCGGTGAGCCCGGTCCAGGCCGTCGGAGTCACCGCTGTGACCATCCTCGCCCAAGTCGTCGCCATCACCCCCGGAGGGTTCGGCACCTACGAGGCGGCCGGTACCACGGCACTGGTTGCCCTCGGGCTACCGGCGGCCCCGGCATTGGCCGTCATGCTGACAACCCACGCGGTCAAGACCGTCTACAGCCTCGTGCTGGGCGCTGTTGCTGTGGCCGTGCCCGCCCCGGCGATCTGGGGACGTCTCCGGTTGCCCAGGGACCTTCCCGCCCGGCCCCAGCCACAGCCCCTGACACCGCAGGCACCGGTCGTCGTGATGCTCCCGGTACACAACGAGGCAGCCACCATCGGCTCGGTCCTCGGCCGCATCCCGCAGCAGGTGCACGGGCGGCCGGTACAGACCATCGTCGTCGACGACGGTTCCGGCGACGACAGCGCGGCCATCGCGCAGGCCGCCGGGGCACACGTCATCCGCCACGACGTGAACCGTGGCCTAGGCGCGGCCGTGCGCACCGCGTTGCAAGCGGCCGCGCACCGCGGTGCCGCGGCGGGGGTCTACCTGGACGCCGACGGTGAGTACCGCCCGGAAGACATCGGCGCCGTCGCCGGCCCGGTGCTGCGCCAGGAGGCCGACTACGTCGTCGGCAGCCGGTTCCGCGGCCGCATCGAGCACATGCGTGCGCACCGGCGGCTCGGCAATCAGCTGCTGACAGCCTGGGTGCGATGGATGACCCGCAACCCCGGGCTCACCGACGGGCAGAGCGGCTTCCGGGCCTTCTCGCCCGCCGCCCTGGCGCAGGCCGAGATCATCCACGACTACAACTACGCCCAGGTCCTGACTCTCGACCTGCTGGCCAAGGGTTTCCGGTACGCCGAGGTGCCCATCGGGTACTCCTTCCGCACCAGCGGGACGTCGTTCATCCGGCTCGGCCGGTATCTGCGCCGGGTCGTGCCCGCGGTGCACGAGCAACTGAACCTCCCCGGCCCGTGACCGGGCCGGCCACCGGCCGGGGCCGAGGGGACGTCTCGGGTCAGTCTTCGACGACGTGCCCGCGGAAGCTGTCCCGTTCGGCTTGCCACGCCGCCGCGTCGATCGTGGCGTCCGGGCGAAGGCACCGGGCGAAAGCCTGCCCCATGACCAGCGCATGGTGGGTGTTGTCGTGGGCGAACAAGCCGGCCCGCCCCAGCGTGGTCACCCCCGGAAGCCCTTCGACCCAGGCATCCACCGCGGCCAGGCTGGCACCGAAACCACGCGCGTACACCGGGTAGACCGAGGGCAGCCGGATCACCCGGACCCCACTCACCGCAGGCGGCGGCAGATCGTTGCGGCGCATCGCCTCGAGCACGATGTCGCACAGCTGTTGTTCGGTGGCGGTCCACAGGTCGTCTCCTGGGGTGCAGGGAATCTCGGCGCACACGACGCTGCGATCCGCCGGGTCGTCATCGCAGTCCCGGTAGTTGGTGGGCTCGCTGATGCGGGACACCGGAGTGTCGGCACCTGGCAGGTAGACACCAGCACCATCCCGCGAGTGACCAAGGACTGCGCTTGCTGGCACACCGGCTGCGGCGGGGCCGGGTTGATGACACCGGCCAGCACGCTCAGCGGCAGCGTGGAACACACCGTGGGTGCCTGCCAGGTGCGCCCGTCGGCCGTGTGCACCTGGACCAGCGGCCGGCCGGTGCCGGGTGACGTGGTCGAAGCCGGACTGCCCGGTGCCGGGTCAACCCTGGTGGTGGTGGAATCCGGCCCGGTGTCGATGCGGGTGACGGCGGCACCGGTGTGCACGGTGGCTTCGAGCGAGCGGGCCGCTTCGGCAAGGGCCCGCGGGATCTCCCCGAAGCCTCCAGCAGGATACAGGAAATGTGTGCCGCGTTGTGGGGAGCCCTGGCGGCGGCTGGATATGCCGCGCCGGATCATTCGCGCTGCGACCCGCGCCGCGGTGTCGGCGGCCACCCGCACTCTTGCTTGCTCGGGATCGATCTGCTCTCCCGGCACGCCCCATAACTTTCGCGCGTAGGGCCCGTACAGGGAGTCGTACACGGTCGGTCCGAGCGAGGCACGCAGGGCGGCCGCGTAGGAGTCCGGGTTCGGAGAACGACGCCGGCGCGCCAGCAGCGCATCCGCGCTCACCCGGGCCGCCCACGACAGCGGCATGGTGCGCAACAAGTTGGCAGGAGACAACGGGAAACCGACCCACCTGCCCGCAACCCGTACGCGGCCGTTGCGGTTGCGTACCTGGAGCGAACCACCCAGCAATTCCTGCAGGTCGGCCATGACATCACCGGGCGTCGCCGGATGCAAGCGATGACTGCCGAGGTCGGCCCGTACCTCGTCGACGAGGACACTGGCGGCCATCCCACCCAGGCTGGAGGAGCGCTCCAGGACGGTGACCCGAAAGCCTCGGCGGGATGCATGCCACGCCGCCGCCAAACCGGCCGGGCCACCGCCCACCACAATCACATCCCGATCTACAGTGAGCGACGCGGACATCACGAGCGACCTCCTTCTACGGGCGGTGACAGCCCAAGCGCAAATCTGTAAAGTGAGTTTCGCCTAACCGCTACTCACCCATGGAGATCCTGATGACCCGTCGCGCCAGGATGGCTGTCTCTCTCGTTCTTGGGGCCGCGCTCACCTTGACTGCATGCGGCAGCGACGATGGTAGCGGTGTCACCAACCTGGGTGACGAGAGCGGCTCGGGCTCAGGCAGTGGTTCCGGTTCCGGCAGCGGGTCGGGTTCGGGTTCCGGCAGCGGAAGCGGGCTCGGGTCGGACCTGCAGCAGACCTCGGACAACAAATTGGTGACCGAGGCGGTCGAGAAGTACACCAAGTACGTGCAGCAGCAGGCCGACGAGATGGCCACCCTGACGACCACCTTCACCGACGCGGTGCGCGCTGGCGATCTCAAGGCGGCGCAGGCCGCGTACGCCCCCAGTCGCGAGCCGTGGGAACGCATGGAGCCCATCGCCGGGCTGGTCAAGGAACTGGACGGGAAGATGGACGAACGGGTGGACCACTTCAAAGGTGCCGACGACCCGGAGTTCACCGGGTGGCATCGCCTGGAGTACATCCTGTTCGAACGGAAAACCACCGAGGGCGCGGCCCCCTACGCCGATCAGCTGGACGAGGACGTTGCCGCCCTGCAGAAGAAACTGGCGACCCTGAAAATACCGGCCGCCGCGGTTCCGGTGGGTGCCTCCAAGCTGATTCAAGAGGTCAGCGTCAACACGATCAACGCCGACCCCAAGCTCGCCGAGCAGATCAACGAAGGCTTTGCGGGGATTGAGCAGACCATGAAGCCGCTGCGTGACGGCAAGGGCTGGAAGCCGTACTGCGCGCAGGACGACAAGTACCCGTCGAAGCTGTGTACCGGGGTCACCGTCGACGCCAAGACCAAGAACGAACTGAAAATGCAGGCCGAGGCCTTGCACAAGCTGACCGACCAGGTGGCCGGCAAGCTCGATTTGCAGACGTAGAAACCCCTGCAACGTCAAGACTGGGCGCCGCACGACTGAGCACGAGCTGAGCTCCCGGTCGGGGAAGGAACCGGGGCGCAGCTATCGCGGTGCTGTCGCCGCCGCGGGACCATGATGGAGCGTCGGGGCATGCGTAACTCCTTGACCAGGTGGCGCTTCGCGGCCGCAATGGTCGCTGACCTCGGTGACCGTGGCCGGGAACTGCGGATACCAGTCCCGTTTCGGTGGCATGGCCGACACAGCGGAGTAGGCGGCGCTGATCGCCGCGTCGGTGCCGCGCTCCAGCACCGAGTAGCGGGATGTCATCGGGCTACTGTCGTGCCTGTGTTCTGGGCTTGGCCGGGGCCGCCCAGTTGCCGGCGTGCTCGTGGGCCCGCGTCCAGAAGGGCCCGGCACCGGTCGGATGTGTCCTGGTGCCAGGGACTGTCGCATGACGTTGCCAGGAAACCGGTGGCTGCCGCGCGCGCCTTCGCCCGCCGATACGGACCGCGCGGACGTACCGGTGGCGGACACGCACTCCCCCGAGCGGCGCGTGAGTTCCGGTCTGCCAGGAAGGACCCGCTTGCTTATGGCGGCCGGCCCCAGGGAACCTGTTCGGCATGTCCTCGCCACGTGTGCCCTTCCCCCGAAATGGTCATGAGCGGTTGTCGCCTCTGCTGAACAGCTCGCGGACCATGCCTGTGTCGGGGGGTTGTGTCATGCCGCAGGTCGCCAGGAGAGTCTCGGTGGCTCTGACGGCTTCGCAGCTGGAACGCACGGGTGCCGCGAAGGGGACCGGAACGTCTTCTGCCTCGCCGTCGCGGTACACCCGCAGAACCAGGCCTCCTTCGTCGGCACTGAGCGGCTTGACCACGTCCTCCTTTCGCAGGCAGGTGTGGTGGCGGGCCAGTTGCCGTACCTCGTTCTGGTGGTGCTGGGCGAGATGTCTCATCCACACTCCTTCCCAGCCCGCCAACGGGTCCGCGGTCGCGCAGCGGTAGGAGTTGAGCGCGATGACGTGACTGGTCGAAAGACCTCGGCCCAGTGAGTTCACCTTCGCGATCACGATCTTCGGCGTGAAACACGCCACGTCCTCGCCCCAGTGCAAGACCAGAGCGTCCGCCTCGTTGTCCCTGGGCAGCCGCACCTGCCCGCGCAGGTGGATGACCGCACGCAGCCGGTCGGGTTGTGGCACGTCGGAAATGTCCCACGCCCACATGTCCAGCAGCGGCGACTGGCTGTGGGTACGTAGCCGGTCGCCGCAGGGCCCGGCCAGGTCGTCGATCGGCGCCCACACCGAACCGTGGCGGTCGACTGCTGAGCGGTATACCGAATAGGTCATCCCCGGCACACCGATCTCGATGGCACCGGTGATGACGACGCTACGCGCGCGCCGGGCGTTGTCTCCACGGGCAAAAGCCATGCGGACAGGCTAGCCTAACCTAAATGTGATGTGACAATGGGGCGGGTGTGGTGGCCTATGCCCTGCTGGTGCTCGCAGGCGGCTGCGGCGCGACCGATGACGGAACCGGCAGCTCCGCCGAGGAACGCAGCAGCACCGTCGCCGCTGGCAACACTGAACAGCTCGACCAGTCACGCATCCACCATCCGTCGACGCTCGCATTCTCCGCCCCGTTCACCGTCATGGCACAGCAGAACACCTCCTTGGACGGCGCCGACGAGGTCACCTACGAGACCTGGGACAGCCCCGATGTACTGCGATCACTGCGTGCCAACGGCGACACCAGCATCTCCGCCACCAAGAAGGCCGGTCACCCCGTCACCCCGCTGATGGACCTGCAAAGCGAATGGGCCGAGATCACCGGTCAACCGCAGCCGCGCCTGCCGCAGGCCGGCGTGGTGGTCTACGGCGATCTGCCCGCGAGAAGAACCCGCAGGCGGTCGTCGCGGCGCGGGACCCCCGAGTTCAGGCGTGCACACCGCCTTCGTGATCCGCGTGCCGCTTTCCCTCGAACTGGAACGTGGTGTGCTCGATGCCGAAATCCTCCACCGCGCAGCGTTGCACGTCGTCGAGCATCGACCGTAGATGCCCGTCGTAGAAGCACGAGTCGTCCACGACGAGGTGGGCGCTGAGCACCGGCATCCCGGTGGCGATCGTGCTGGCGTGCAGGTCGTGAACGTCGTGGATATGCGGCAGGGCCATCAAGTGTTGAACGTCCCGATGCACAGCGACACTATCGAGTCAATCCTGGTCCAGCCGAGCGTCGCGATCACGACGGCCGCGAGGATCACCGCGACCGAACCGAGCGTATCGGCGAGTACCTCCAAGTACGCCGCGCGCATGTTGAGGTTGTCACCCTTGCCGCCGTGCAGCACCACGAGACCGATCACGTTGCCGACCAACCCCACCACGCCGAAGA
>PDWI01014245.1_pt1 | contig 11918 bp, 7 predicted proteins | sample 1430891 | NCBI WGS metagenome assembly PDWI01 (sample SAMN01162508, study PRJNA174530) | Oral metagenome, whole genome shotgun sequencing project. | biome: Marine environment; feature: Marine mammal; material: Swab sample of the gingival sulcus; isolation source: swab sample of gingival sulcus...
AAACGGTGTACAAAAATCTTCTGATCCTTGGTAACACGAAACTGTTGCCCTGCTATTTCTACAATTGCATACATAGTTTTGTTGTTTAACTTTTTGGGGTTGCAAAGATACGCTATTTTTTTATACAGACAAGCGAAGTGGAATTTTTTTTGGTTATAGCCTTGAATATGCGTCTGGCTAAATCTTATTTTGCTATCAAAAGGTATTGCCAAACAAAATTAGAGGTGTTTAAAACATGTTTAAACACCTCTAATTCAGTTAGTAATTAGCAATAAGATATTGTTGTGTTATCACATTAACCAATTACCTAAAAAATCGGAATAATCCACCACCTATTATAAGCGCTACACCCAATATAATTGCCCAGTTAGATACGGGTACGCCCGGAGGGGTGGCGTCCACTACATATTCTATACCATCTTCAAGCATTGAGGCCGCTCCCTGATTCTTTACAACAGCATATTCCAAAGGGCATGTAGTAGCTACCACAACACCTCCGCCAATAGTATATTCAATAGTTGTAGGCTGATTGCTATTTTGTGTTTTTGTAAGAATTTTTGTGCCTGCCGGTAGGTTTTCAAAATAACGATGATTAGCATAGCAGAATTCAAAATCATCGGGAACTGTTCCAGCGAGATTGACTCCTCCCGGCAATTGTGGTAATATAGAAATAGAACTGAAAGCAGCTGCATGTATTTCCATATTGCCACCGGCATTTACAAAATCTGTGAATTTTGCAAGACTGGCATTGTAATTTGTATAAAAGTCGTCATCTTGTGCAGAGGCTATCATAATCATTGTAAATGGAGTAAAGTCGAGTGTGGCTATTTGTGAAGAATTGGCCACTGTATAAGGTATACCCAAATTTGTTAATAAAGTCTCATTGGGATCTGTAGCAAATTCTCCACCCCAAGCCGACCAAGGGTTTTCGTCCTTTAACAACAGTACATTGGCAGATCTATTATTATCGCCTTGATACACATGAGGTTTGGCCAATACAGAAGTTCCGTTTTTAGGCTTGTCGTCAGAAGTTTGCGCATTGGCTGCCAAGCCTAAACATAGTGCTATACACAGCACAAAAAAATGTTTGAATTTCAACATAATGAAAAATTTTTGTGTTTCTTCTTAATTTAAAGAAACGTGTTAATAATTTGATTAAAAGTTTGAAGTTGCAAATATAGTTATTTTTTCTTTAAAACCAAAAAAATATAAAAATATTTTTTTCGACACAAATTTAATAATAAAAAGTGGTGAATACTTAGCCGGTAATATTATTTCAGGCGTTCTTTAATTAGTTTGGTTTAAGGTTGTAATAGTGTCCTTTTAAAAATTAATTTTAGGTATAAATAACATCTGTTCTGTGTATTTGAGGATTGTTGTAAACCGTAAGCAATACGTTGTTTAATTGATTTATTATCAAATTATTATTTGAATAAACGGCTCTATTGTTTATTATTTTGTTGATAAAAAAAATTGTAGAAAAAAATCTGTATTTTATCCTCTATTATATTTGCAATCTTGTTGTAAAAACATTCTGATTGCCCTACAATCAACCAAAACAAAATCATTTATAACAGACTAAACTTACTATGGAAAATATACACGTTGTAAAACGCGATGGCACGCGTGCTCCCTTAGATTTGGCCATGATACACGAGGCTGTGGAATGGGCTTGTAACGGTTACGACAATGTGTCGGTATCGGATATCGAAATCAAATCCAAGATAGAATTTTACGAGGGTATGACCACTTCCGATATCCAGAAAGTGATGATTCGCTCGGCAGCTAACCTTATATCGGAAGAACAACCCAATTACCAATATGTAGCAGCACGTTTGTTGCTAATGGACTTGCGCAAAATGGTGTATAAGCAAGCAGATCCTATTCCTTTTGAATACCTTATCAAAAATAATATTTATAGAGGCGTATATGATAAGGTGTTGTTGGAGAAATATAGTACCCAAGACATTATCTTTTTGAGCAAAAAGATAGATTATGAGCGGGATTTCTTATTCTCGTATGCCGGTTTGAGCCAAATGGTAGATAAATACCTATTGCAAGACCGCAAAAGCGGCGAGCTATACGAAACGCCCCAAGAAGCTTTTATGTTGATTGGGATGTTTATGTTTATGAATTATAAAAAATCGGTACGTAAAGACTATGTGTTGCGCCTTTACAATGCGCTTTCTACTTTTAGAATAAGTTTGCCTACGCCTATTATGGCAGGTGTGCGTACACCGCTGCGCCAATTCAGCTCTTGCTGCTTGATAGATGTGGGAGACTCTATACAATCTATTATGAACTCCAATACTGCCGTGGGTTATTATACTGCCCAACGCGCCGGTATAGGGCTTAATTTTGGACGTATTCGCGGTATAGACGCCCAAGTGCGTGGGGGCGAGGTGGTGCATACCGGTCTTATTCCGTTCTTGAAAATGTTTGAAGCTACCACCAAAAGTTTTACTCAAAATTCTATACGTGGCGGCGGCTCTACTTCTACCGTGCCTTTTTTCCATTGGGAGATAGAAACTTTTATACAGCTCAAAAACAATAAAGGGAACGACGAAAACAGGGTGCGCCGTATGGATTATTCCATAGCCTTGAACAAACTGTTTAGAGAGCGCGTGAAAAACAACGAAAATATCACGCTTTTCTCCTCAGAAGAGACAAGAGAGCTTTATCGCCTGTTCTATAGTCCCGATTACGAGGCTTTTGAAGCCGCTTACAAAGCCTTTGAACAAGACGACCATAAAGTAAGAAAAAAAAGTATAAATGCCAGAGAATTGTACTTGGCTATATTGAAAGAACGCTACGAAACCGGACGTATTTATATCCTAAATGCAGACCATGTGAACAAACACAGCTCTTTCAAAGACAATATATATATGAGTAACCTCTGCCAAGAGATTACCCTGCCTACAGAGCCCATTGAAGATGTAAACAAAGCCGATGGCGAGATTGCCATGTGTATTTTGAGCAATATCAACTTGGGCAAAATAGAAAAAATAGAGGAAATAGATGAATTGACAGAGCTATTGGTACGTTTCTTGGACGAATTGATAGATTATCAGGAATACCCTGTAAAAACTGCTGAAAAATCAACCAAAAACCGTAGAAGCTTGGGTATAGGTTTGTCGGATGTGTTTAACTTCCTGGCTAAAAACAATCTGAAATTCAACGATAAGCAAGCTTTGAGTATAATTCATCAATATGTAGAGCGTTTTCAGTATGGTCTTATCAAAGCGTCTGCCGATTTGGCCAAAGAAAAAGGCGCTTGTAAATATTTTAACCGCACCAAATATGCAGATAATATTTTTCCGATAGATACCTACGAGAAAAATGTGGATGAGGTAACGCCTAATAAACTTTTATGCGATTGGGATGTCTTGAGAGAAGAAGTAAGTAAGTATGGCTTGAGAAATTCAGCCCTTAGTGCCATTCCGCCCGCAGCGTCCAGCTCTATTGTGTCTAACTCTACACCCGGTATAGACCCCGTGCGCAAGCTTTTGATTGCCAAGATGAGTAAATACGGACCGTTAAAGCAATTGGTGCCCGGTTTTGAGACCTACGGACAAAACTATCAGTTGGCTTGGGATATCAACAACGAAGAATATGTAAAATTTGTAGCCGTATTCCAAAAGTTCCTCGACCAGAGTATCAGTACCAATATGTATTACGATATTTATGGCTTACAGATACGGTCTCAAAACCTTGTACTATCTTAATAGCAACGACAATTCGGGCGAAGTATCGCAAGAGCAGGCACAAGCAGACGATTCTGAACACGACAATGACACCCAAATAATAGATTATGAGGACGATGGTTGCGCAGGCGGTGCTTGTTCGGTGTGACGATTTAAGCTATAGGCTTTAAGCTCTAAGCTTTAAGCTTGAAGTTGAATACTATCACCTATCGCCTATCACTCATCACCTAACACCCAAAACCTAATACCTATAAAATCCAATCCTATGAAAAAAGAAATATGTAAACCCAGTGTATATTGCGATACTAAGATAGATTTTTTGAAAGAAAAGATGTTTTTTGGTACTGGTAAAAATGTGCAACGTTATGATATACAGAAATATCCTTTCTACGAAAACTTATCGAAAAGAATGTTGGGCTTTTTCTGGCGTCCCGAAGAAATATCCTTAACTAAGGATTTAAATGATTTCCACACGCTTACCGAGCAAGAGGAATTTATCTTTACAGAAAACCTGAAATACCAAATACTATTGGACAGCGTGCAAGGTCGCTCGCCTTTTCTTACGTTTGGTCAGGTGGTTACCCTGCCCGAAGTGGAAGAAGCCATTATTATCTGGGATTTCTTTGAGACTATTCACTCTATCAGTTATTCTTACATCATCAAAAACGTATATCCCGATCCTGCCAAGGTGTTTGACGATATTATGCAAAACGAGATGATAGTGGAACGTGCCGCCAGTGTTACAGACCATTACAACGATTTTTACCATTATCTGATAGAATACCAAGCGGCACAATTGGGTATTATAGATAAGGAAATAGATATGGATGCCTTGAAGAAAAAATTGTATCTTGCTTTGGTATCTGTAAATATATTGGAAGGGGTACGTTTTTATGTGTCTTTTGCTTGTTCTTTTGCCTTTGCCGAGAATAAAAAGATGGAAGGTAATGCTAAGATTATCCGTTTTATAGCAAGAGACGAAAACGAGCACTTGGCTATCACACAAAAGATGATAAACGACCTTAGAAGGAAAAAAGACGAAGGTTTCTCGGAAATTATTCAATCTTTGGACGATGAAGTATATACCATGTACAAAGAAGCCGCCGAACAAGAAATGCGTTGGGCAGAATACCTGTTTGAAAAAGGCTCTATCATAGGCCTTAACGCCAAGGTGCTTATCAAATATATGAAATATTTGACCGACAGGCGATTGAGAGGTATTGGACTAAAACCTATCTTTGGCGAAAAGAACAACCCGCTCACATGGATGGACAACTGGTTGCGCAACGATACTGTGGAAGTGCTTCCTCAAGAGACAGAAATAAGCTCTTATGTGGTAGGAGGTATAGATATGAATGTAAAAGACGATGATTTCGACTTTTAGATTCAAAATGTAACCTTTTCAAGCTTCTATAGTCTTATTATCAGTATCTGTAAGAAAGATGCTTATTTTGTTGTGTTCTTATGGCTTGCAGCCTAAAGTTTACAACTTAAAGCTTATAGCTAGTTACAATAATCATAACAAAGTATTTGGCGTTTTTCTTGCAGAATTATTTATTTTTGCATTCTAATTTAATACATAAAATAAAATGAAACAATTTTTAAAATTTACATTGGCTTCTATAGTAGGCTTTATAGTAGTTATAATTTTAGTTTTTATCTTTTTTATAGGTAGCATTATGTCTTTGGCTTCTTTTAGTCAAGATGAGCAAGTAACTATTAAACAACAAAGTGTGCTTAAACTCGATTTTAAGAAGCCTATTGAGGAAAGAGCCAGCGACAATCCTTTTATGTTGACCGGTGGTATGGATGGTTTTGAAACCAATAAAAACGTAGGTCTAAACACCATTGTCAAGAGTATCAACAAAGCGGCCGAAGATGAGCATATAGACGGTATCTATTTAGATATGAGTATGCTAATGGCGGGTAGTGCACACGTGGGCGAGATAAGAGAAGCTTTGGAAGCTTTTAAAGAAACAGGTAAATTTATTGTGGCTTATGCCGAAATGTACGACCAAAAAGCCTATCATCTGGCATCTGTAGCCGATGAGGTGTATTTGCATCCCGAAGGCGGTATGTTTTTTAAAGGGATAGCTGCCAATATTACTTTTTATACCAAAATGTTGAAAAACATAGGTGTAGATATGCAAGTGATACGTCATGGTAAGTTCAAAGCGGCGGTAGAACCTTTTATGTTGGAGAAAATGAGTGATGCCAATCGTGAACAAACGGCTGCACTTATCAATACTATATGGGATAATATGTTGGATGATATTAGCAAAGCGCGTCAAATTTCTAAAGCGGATTTAAACAAAATAGCCGATGAATTAGCTGCCGATTCGCCACAAAAAGCCTTGCAATTGCATTTGGTAGACGGTCTTAAATACCAAGATGAAATAGACCAACTATTGCGCGAAAAAACGGGCAAGGACAAAGACGAAAAAATTGCCTTGGTAAGCGTATCGGACTATGCAAAGTCTGAGTTTTATAAGAAAAAACAAGGATACAGAAAATACAAAATAGCGGTTATTTATGCCAATGGCGAAATAAAAAACGGCAAGGGCAACGATACTTTTATAGGTGAAAAGAACATTAGCGATGCGCTTATAAAAGCTCGTAAAGACAAAAAAGTAAAGGCCATAGTGTTGAGAGTAAACTCTCCCGGTGGCAGTGCTCTGGTATCGGATATGATTTGGCGCGAAGTGGTACTTGCCAAAGCAGAAAAACCTGTGGTAGTATCTATGGGTAATGTGGCCGCTTCGGGTGGTTATTATATAAGTTGTGCTGCCGATTATATTTTTGCCGAGCCTAATACCATTACAGGTTCTATAGGGGTGTTTGGTTTAGTGCCTAATATACAAAAATTAACGACAGATGTAATGGGCTTGCGTTTTGACGGTGTAAGCACCAATGCCAATGCCGACTATCTGTCTACTTTGAATAAACCGCTTACACCTTACCAACGTGAGGTAACCCAAAAAGGGGTAGAACGTGTATACGATACCTTTATTGGTCGTGTGGCTACGGGTCGTAAGATGGACAAAGAGGCTGTAGATGCCATAGGACAAGGTCGTGTGTGGGCAGGCGAGCAAGCTTTGGATATAGGTTTGGTAGATGAGTTGGGTAGTTTGGGACAAGCAGTGGCAAAAGCGGCTGAATTGGCAGAAACAGACGACTATAGAATCCAAGAACTTCCCAAACAAAAAGATATGTTCCAACAATTGCTTGAAGAGGTTTTGGGACAAGGCGAAGGGGCTATCAGTACTTATTTTGCCAAGCAACTTTTGGGCGAAGAAGCCTACCCTTATTTAGATATGATGCACAAAGCACAACAAAAAGACGTGATGCAAGCCGCATTACCCTATCATATAGAGGTACAGTAAAAGATGGGAGCGGGAAGTCAGAAGATGGCAGACAGGCTCAAATCTAACCGCAAAGCACACAAAGGACACAAGCAGGGCAAACGCATACTTTAATATTCGTTATATTTCTTGTAGTGCTGAATGATTTTACCGCAAAGAACGCAAAGGTTATTGCAAAGAGCGCAATGATTCTTTTGCGTTCTTTGTGTGTTCTTAGCGAACTTTGCGGTTAAGTTTTTGAAAAGTTGTCATAAATACAGGTTTCAATCAAAAGTATGCGTTTGCCCTGTAGCCGGATTAATCCCTTGCTTTGTTGTCTAAAAATGCTGTACCTTTGCAAGACGTAAGGTTTAAAACATTAATTTAAGATGCCTGCATCACATATTTTTACTATAGCTCAAAATTTCAACCTACAAGGTACAGTGCTTAGTGCCCAAGCCTTTGGAGACGGACTTATCAATAGCACCTATTTGGTGACTACCGACCAAGAGAAATATATTTTGCAAAAGATAAACGGGCAGGTGTTTAAAGATATTCCTGCTTTGGCGCGCAACAAAGTAAAGGTAACGGAACATATCAGACGGCGACACGGTGGTAAAAGTTTGGAATTTGTACCTACACCCCAAGGTGTATACTATTTTAAAGATGCCGATGGGGGATATTGGCAACTCTCTAAATTTATTGAGAATGCCATCACATTTTCGGAAGTATCTTCCACAGATTTGGCCTATGAAGCCGGTAGAGCCATTGCGCGTTTCCAGTCGTATCTTACAGATTTAGACCCTAAGGAAATAGCTGATACCATTCCTCACTTTCATAATACAAGCAAACGCATCATAGATTTACAGGAAAGTATCGACAGAGACGCTTTCCATCGTAAACAGGAAGTAGAAGACCTTATTCATATAGCTAAGCAATACGAGTGTTTTATTCAAGACATTGACCGCGACATACAAAGTGGGATTATTCCCACGCGCCTTGTGCACAACGATACCAAGATTAGCAATATCTTGTTCGACCAAGATCACAAAGCCATTTGCATGATAGACCTCGACACTTGTATGCAGGGCTCTGTATTGCACGATTTTGGCGATGCTTTACGCTCGGGTACCAATACCGGCACCGAAGACAGCCCCGCTAATGTGTCTATGAGTTTGGAACTGTTTGAAGGCTATACTAAAGGCTATTTATCCATAGCTAAAACCTTTTTGGAGGAAGTGGAATTACATCACTTGGCTTATGCCGGCATTTTAATCACTTATGAGCAGTTTATTCGTTTTTTGGCAGATTATCTCAATGGCGATAGCTATTACGAAATTCAACACCAGAAGCATAATTTAGAGCGTGCCCAATCGCAAGCCAAACTATTGCAAAGCATGATGAGTGAGGCCGATGCCATGCAAGCTATTATCAAAAAATATTCAAAACAATGAATCCTAAAGACTTCAAAGCCCAAATAAACGACCAGTCCGTTGATTTTTATGTGCTGGAAAACGAAGGACAAATGCGTGTATGTCTGAGCAATTACGGTGCGCGTATTTTGTCTATAGAAGTGCCCGACAAACAAGGACAACTCAAAGATGTTACTTTAGGCTATGGTAGCTTGGAGGCACATAGACAAGGTTTGCCCTATTTTGGCGCATTGATAGGCCGCTGTGCCAATCGTATTGGCATGGGGCGGTTTCAGTTGGATGGTACCACTTACCAATTAAGTCAAAACATAGCTCCCAATCATTTGCATGGCGGTATCAATAGTTTTTCGCATCAAGTGTGGACGCCCTTCAAATATACGCGCGACACTTTGGAACTGCAATATATTAGCCCCGATAGGGAAGAGGGTTATCCCGGGCAGCTAACCACCACAGTCCGTTTTCAACTAAGCGCTCACAACGAACTGATAGTGGAAATGCAGTCCCAAAGCGATACTAAAACCATTGTAAATCTCACCACTCATCCTTTTTTCAATCTGGAGGGCGAAGATTATCCCGATGTTTTGCAGCATCAGCTGTATATAAATGCCAATAGTTATTTGGCAATGAGCGAAGATTTTTTACCCGATAACAAGGTAAAGGTGTCTGAGGATAGCGTTTTTGATTTTAGAATGCCCAAAAGCATAGGGCAAGATATCCAAAGTTCTCACGCGCAACTAAGATTGGCCAGAGGTTACGACCACAATTATATCTTAAACACTACCGATGCCCATAGCATAGCCGCCTCGGTATATGCGCCCTGCTCGGGCATTCAGATGGATGTGTATACCAACCAGCCGGGCATGCAACTCTACACAGGCAATTGGCTCGATGGCACCGACAAAGGTAAATCCGGCCACGTTTACCACAAACATGCTGCCGTTTGTTTGGAACCACAGCATTTCCCCAATAGCCCCAACCGCCCCGACTTTCCCTCTATCGCATTAGCCGCAGGTGAAACCTATTACCATTATACTAAGTTTGGGTTTGGGGTAAGGGAGTAGATATGAGTGATAAGTGATGAATATGAGATTAAAAAAATCTATTTACTACCCAAAGAGTACTTTTGTCTTGTATCATAAAAACTTTAATGTGTCGGACAAACAAAAAATATATATTTTTGCAACTTATTTACAACTAAGGACTATCCCAGATGGATAATGAACAAAACACACAGTTTACTTCTACCCATTTGTTAGTATTTCTACACAAATGGCATAGATTGTATTTAGGTATTATTATACTGTCCGTATTGTTGTCCTCTATTTTCTCGGCACCTTATTTTATACCGCCTCAATATAAGAGTGTGGTTGTTATGTTTCCTACCGCCTCTAACTCTATTTCCAAAGCATTATTAAATACCCGTAGCAATGTCGAGAAAGATATACTAGAGTTTGGTGAAGACGAGCAAATAGAACAAATGTTGCAAATTCTAAACTCTAATACCATTAGAGATAGTATTATACAATTATTTGATTTATCACATCATTATAGGATTAAAGACAAAGATCCTTATCATAATACCAAATTGTTTAAAGAATACGAAAGCAATGTGAGGTTTAGGAAAACTGAAAACAGCGCTGTAAAGATTGTGGTATATGATGAAGATGCTCAAGTAGCAGCAGATATGGCAAATACCATTGCCGACTTGTATGATGTGGTAAAAAACAATATGAAACGCCAAAGGGCTTTGCAAGGCTTTACTATTGTTGAAAAAGAATACCTTAAATTAAAATCGGAGATAGCTGCTAAAGAAGATTCTTTGGGAGTGTTGAGGCGTTTGGGCGTGCACGATTATGAGTCTCAGTCGGAGATGATAAACCGACAATTGGCTATGGAAATAGCTAAAAACAAAAACTCTGTTGCGGTTAAAAGCTTAGAAGCCAAATTAGAATTGCTTGCTCAATATGGCGGGGCTTATGTATCTTTGAGAGACGCTTTACTACACGACAAAAAACATCTGAGTGAGCTAAAACTGAAATACGAAGAAGCTAAAGTAGATGCCGAACAGAACTTGCCACAAAAATTTGTGGTAAGTAAAGCATACAAAGCCGAAAAGAAATCATACCCTATTCGTTGGTTAATAGTTGTGATGACTACCTTAGGCGCTGTTTTTCTTATAACTTTGATATTACTTTTGATGGAGCAACTTAAAAAACTGCCTATTAAAAAAAAAAGTAATATTATAAAAGATGCAACAAATACTTTAGTCTCAGAAAAAATAACAGATGTACACGTAATAAACGAAAAGAAACTACCAAATAATACCAAACAGCAGAGCCAAAACAGCCATGCTAAATCTGAAGTAAACACTAAACAAATAAAAATAAATCATTTCATAATGGAAAATAACTTCAATAATTTAAATGTAATCAACACCATACTTAGATGGCGGATACCTCTGATTATCATTTCGATAATTGCCATTGTGGCAGGTGTGTTCATTTCTTCGCCCATAGTTATTACACCCAAATTCAAATCATGGGCAGTGATATACCCTTCCAATATTTCGCCCTATTCGGAAGAGAGTGAAACAGAGCAAATGTATCAACTCTTGCAAGCATCCTATATTAGAAATAAGCTTATCAAGCAATTTGATTTGGGCAAACATTATAAAATTGACAAAAAAGACCCTCATTACAAGAGTTTGTTATTGTACGAATATAATGATCATATCAGTATTTCTAAAACAACCGGCGAAGCTATCCGTATAGAGGTGTTAGATAAAGATCCTCAATTGGCAAAAGATATGGTAGATGCTATATTAGTGGCTTATAACGAACGTGTAAAACAGCTTCATAAATCTAAATTCAAAGAGGTTTTAGAACTGTGGACTCGTGCCAAGGCAAGAAAATTAGCCATTATTGATTCTTTACAAAAGCAATTGGATAATTTAGCAATAGAAGATGGGCTTGCTAATTATAGAATACTTAGCCAAGAGTTGATAAAAGGAACTTTAGGAACCGTAGAAGGCGGTAGTACAGGTATCAACCGAGCGCAAGTGTATAAACTTAAACAAGCTTTACAAAACAAAGGAGGACTATTGTTTTCTACTTTGGAAAGCTTAGAAAATGAATTGAGCTTATTTAAGGGCGTATGTGATGAATATGACAAAGCACTACTTGCTTATGACAGAGAATTTACCTACACCAATATTGTAGAAGAACCTTTTGTGTCGGACAAAAAAGCATACCCTGTAAGATGGGTGGTAGTAGCTTTGAGTCTTATAGGAACTTTGTTCTTTAGCTTATTGATAATAGGCATTATAGAAAATTTGCGTATTAGAAAAGTAAAAGCCAAAGCATAAGTGTCTGCCAAAGTTAAAATAGCACTGGTTTACCTGATAAGCCTACTCTTTATTATGGCAAATATGTATTTTATTG
>PDWI01008666.1_pt1 | contig 11917 bp, 10 predicted proteins | sample 1430891 | NCBI WGS metagenome assembly PDWI01 (sample SAMN01162508, study PRJNA174530) | Oral metagenome, whole genome shotgun sequencing project. | biome: Marine environment; feature: Marine mammal; material: Swab sample of the gingival sulcus; isolation source: swab sample of gingival sulcus...
CTAGTGCGCGGTGTCGCTTTATTTTTCGCGTAGAGCGTTCTGCGCAGCAGGTTCTCTTAGCGAAAACATAAAGCAGAACGATTCAGCACAAGGAGCGTTTCAATCGTTGACTACATTATAAATTTACTTACTTATGATACGGTTTGCCGCTGTTAATACAAAATGCGCGGTAAATCTGTTCTAAGAGCAAGACGCGCATCAACTGATGAGGATAGGTCATTTTACCAAAAGAAAGCGCCATATTCGCCCGCTGTTTTACAGCACCATCCAAGCCCAAACTACCACCGATAACAAAGGCAATATCAACCACCCTATCATTAGCAAAATTTTTGAATTTATCAGCTAACTGCTCTGAACTCAAATTTTTGCCCGCTAAATCACAAATGATAACAAAGTCTTTATCTATCTGTTTTAGTATACGCTCGCCCTCTTTTGCTAAAACAATATCTCTTTCAGCAGCACTCAATTTTTCAGGTGCTTTTTCATCGCTGACTTCTATTATTTCTAGTTTAACAAAAGCTTTTAAGCGCTTGCTATATTCTGCTATTGCCGCTCGTAAATAGTCGGCTTTGATTTTACCTACTGCAATTATTTTTATATTCATCATTCTATCCTTTTAAAACAAACTAGTCGAAAGTCCTAAAATTTTTACACATTATACACACGCTAAGATTCTCACGTCCTTGCTGGCGCTCGTCCTCAGAATGACAGCGTGTGCTTGTTATCCTAAGCGGTAGAGATTGCCGCTAAAACCCCTATAGGCAATATCTAAAATATAATCTTCGCCTTCTGTAAAACCAGCAGCAGATAAATGTTCTGCTACCGTATTATAAGCGAGTTCTGCCTTATTGTTTTCACCCGACAAATGCCCCAAAATCAAAATTTTTAAATGACCAGCCGCCATAAGTTCTGCCGCAAATTGACCACTTTGTTCATTGGATAAATGCCCTAAAGGCGAAAGTACCCTTTGCTTTAAAGGATAAGGATAAATACCTTCCATTAACATTTGATAATCGTGATTAGCTTCAAGTAAAATCAACTCCGCAGGCTCAAGGTGCGAACGCAAATCGTCATCAACCTGCCCCAAGTCCGTCACGATAGCTACAGACTTTTCTTGATGTTCTAACAAATAACAAACGGGGTCGACGGCATCATGCGATATAGCGTGCGGTTTAATTAAAATATCACCTATATTAAAAGACTGATTATTACTGATAAATTCTACCCTTGTTCTATCAACCTTGCCAATAATCGCCAGAGATGCCAAAAAAGTTGGTTCTGTGATATACATTATTATATTAGATTGCCTAGCAATAATACCAAGTGCATTAACGTGGTCTTGATGCTCGTGAGTGACAATGACAGCATCGATATCAGCAAGGCACATCCCCAAATCTGCTAAGGCATTTTTTATGTATTTACCCGTCATACCAGCATCGATTAAAATTGCCGTTTTTTCCGTTTTGACCAAATGACAGTTGCCATTGCTGCCACTTGCCAGAGAAATAAATTCCAACGCCATTTTACTGTACCTTTAAAGCGGGCACGACAATATCTTCGCCTTCAGAAATAAAAAATCGATAATAAGGAAGCGCTTCCCCTGCTAAAATCACTTCGCCAAAGGCGCTATTTTTCAATCCATAGCCAAGTTTTAAAGCGTTAATTTGTAACGGCCTAGGATAATTGTTCTTTTCAATCAAGTCTAGTGCTTTAAATAAAGCTTCACCATAACTAATAATATTCAGTGTTTCCCCCTCAATTTCGCTCACATTTGTCCAACGACGCTCTATTGCCACTACGCCGTCAGCAACTGTAATTGACATATATGTATTGTCTATAAAATACTCGCCATAAGTTTGTATATAATGCAATTTCAACAAATTATTCTGTTTTTCTGAACCTATATAAAAATAATCATCAGAAAAGTTCAAACGTTTTAAAAAATCACTCGCAATCGATTTTGCGCTCTCAATTGGTATAGGCGGTGGATTGAGCGATGCATCTTTTGCCCTTAGATAAAAAACTGAACCATTATCGACTAAACTAATAGTGTAATCACTGCCGATATAGTCGCCGCCAATTTCTCTATAACTGCCTTTAAATATTTCCATCGCTATCGCTTTTAAGTCGTAATCCTGATATTCTAATTTAACTTTTGGCATGGTTAAAATAATAGGTTTTTCACTAATATTATTATTTATTCCACGCTGAGCTAAAATTTTTTCTATCATTGCCAAGCGCTCTTCTTCTGTATAAGAGACTACATTTTCAGTTTTTTGCAAGAGAAAATAAGCAATGACAACATTGGTTAAAATCAAGGCAATAATCAATATTCTTTTTACCTTACACCAATCCATTATTTTTTCTCCTGATAAATTAAATTATAGTCAAGTGCACTATAATAATAACGCTCAAACTCTGTTTCTAGGCAATATACTGGCGCTAATACTTCTTCCCTTACAAGATAAAGCGCACGCACACTCTGAAGTTCGTTTAAGCCGCTATCTTCAACAATTGATTTTACGCCACTTTTTGCACTCCTAAGTTGCATTGCCTCTGAACGTAAAATTAAACTCGAAAAACTTTTAAGCTGCCCTGCTAAAATTTCAACTTTTACGCCTACGTCGTCATTTTGTCCACTGACTAAATAATTATTAATTCTATAAGAAAAGTGAAAAACAAAACCTTTAGCACTATCTTCACTAATATTTTCTACTTTAACTAAAAATAAATTTTCCTTGTTTACGCTACTAAGCTGTTCTATCATATTAATAGCTAGCATCAAGTCAGAGTAAAAATCGGATTTTCTTTTAATTTTAGAATTGATATTTTGCGTATAATAAATTTTGCCATCAGGACTGAGTTTTAGTGCCTTTTCGCCGTAACCATAAAGCATAACTTTTGAACCATGTATATCAATTAATTCTTGCACAAAGTCTAATTGAGAACCAAAAACCTTGCGTGCCAAAATTTTTACTTCTCTTTCATTATCCAATAAAAGCTCTCTCGCTGCTGAAATTGCCCTAAAGTTTAATAAGGCTTCACTAGGATAATAACAATTATGCTTAAAAAGTGCAGGAGACGATTTGATACTACTTAACTCTGAAGCACTTATAGCAGGAAAACTGGCGCTGCTAATTTTAAAATAATCCGTTTTACTTTTAATGAAAATACTATCGCTTATACTTTCATTTAACAATAATTTATCTATTTGTGCAAAAGGCAAATCAAACTCTTGATTTTTACCGCTCATTAAAATCAAAAACTGCTCTGCACTCATAGCATTATCAAAATTAAATTCTATAAAATCTTGTTCGTAATTAGCTAGATAATCCTTACTACTAATTTTTATTAATTCTCTGTAGTCTATCATTGCCATCGCTATTGCCTTTGCTTTAGAGCGAAGCAAATCATCAACGTCATAATAATAAATTTGCTCTTCGCCCTTATAGGATAACAAAACAGCATCGACATTGATTAATTTACGCAAATCATCTTCACTGATTACCTGCTCTAACTGCTCGAGATAATAATCTTCTTTTTGCGGTGTGTACCAAAGCATTAGCATTAAAATAGTGGCGAGAAAACTAAGCACTATTAATAAAAATGTCTGTAATTTATCCCTCATCACTCACACCTTTAGGCTCTAAAGGCAAGCGCAAAACAAACTCTGTGCCTTGACCAAGCTCACTATTTACTGCAATGATACCGCCATGTAGTTCGACGATTTCTTTTACTATTGAGAGACCCAAGCCCGTTCCGCCAAGTTGACGGGAACGCCCTTTATCTACGCGATAAAAACGTTCGAACAGATGCTTTTTATCCTCTTTACTGATACCTATACCATTATCTACCACATTAATATAAGCATAATTTTTATCCGCTCTAAGTATTATTTTTATTTTGCCACCATTCGGTGTATACTTAATAGCATTGGAAAGTATATTAATTAAAACTTGCTCCATGCGATGATAATCAAAATTAGCACTTACTGTTTGTAAATCTAATTTAAGCGTATGATTGCCTTTATTTATATGTATTGCTAGCTTTTCACTCACAGACTTAATCAAAGCGTCATAGCTATTATCTTCTAAATCGAGATTCGTCATCTTTGCATCAAAATTAGAAAGCTGTAATAAGTCCGTTACCAAACGCGTCATTCTATCGGTTTCAGAATTAATTACGTCTAAAAAGTTAAGTGCTACCGTTCTATCGTCCAATGCACCTTCCAATAAAGTTTCAGCATAACTCTTGATACTGGTAATAGGCGTTTTCAGTTCATGCGACACATCGGCGACAAACTGCCTACGCATATTTTCAAGTGCATAACGCTCTGTAATATCTTGCAGCACAATAATCAATCCGCCCTTTTTAATCCCTTCATTATCAAAAGGTTCAAAGCGCAATTGATAAGTATTTCTTCCCAATTTTAAAATGTCGCTACCACGCCAATCGGGATAGGTTGTAATAATTTGCTCAAAGTGTAAAAGATCAGGTAAACTTTTAGAGAGTTCCCTATAGTTTGAATACTCTTCAATTTTGCCCAACGCCAAAATACGCTTAGCCTTCTCATTAATATGCAAAATGTCCTGACTGCGATTAAGCGCAATTAACCCGTCACCACTATTGTTGATAATTGCTTCCAATTTACTTTTTTCACGCGAAAGGTCATTGATACTTAATTTTAGGCGCTGATTTAAAAGGTTAAACATTTCGCCTAGTTTACCAATTTCATCATCGGATTTAACGTGAACTTTCTGTTCAAAATCTCCTCGTGCCATGGCAAAGGCTTTTTTAGTAACTTCATTAATTGGCTTGGTAACAGTACCCGCAATAATATAACTAAGTAACATCGTTATCACAAGTGCTATGCCAACAGACTGCAAAATCGTGACCCTTGCCTTATTCAGCGTTGCTTCTGTATCTTTTAAATCGTAGCGTATATATAAGACACCCGTGAGCTTAGAATTATGGTAAATTGGATAGGTTTTATCCATTACCTTAACGGGCGATAACTCGCCTTTGCTCTGTTTAATTGTCATTTTACGTTCACCACTAAGCGCATCTAAAAGCAAATTACTATTCAAAAAATCGAGTGCCGTTTGATTACTAATCGTTTCACTAGAAGCTAAAATGGTATTATTGGCAATCACATAAATCTGCTCACGAAATCCGAGCATACCAAAACTGCCAATAATCTGTTCCACCACTTCTTTATTGGCAATTAAATCCGTCTTATCGCTTAAGTCAGGCAACAGCAGTTCAGACAAAGCATCTAAACGAGACTCTACAACCTGATAGCTATTTTGTTCAAAAAACTGAATAATATAGACGCCTGAAATCGTCACTACCACTAAGACCATAATAAAGAAAATAACGATAAAACGCCATCGAATGCTTTTAAACAAAGACTATTCCTTTCTAAAGTAGTAACCAACTCCGCGCTTTGTAATAATATATTCGGCATTAGACGAATCATCTTCTAGCTTTTCACGCAGACGTCTAACAGTAACGTCAACTGTTCTAATATCTCCATAATATTCATAACCCCAAACATCTTTTAGTAGTTGTTCACGTGTAAATATTTGGTCGCCACTAGAGGCTAAATGTTTAAGAAGCTCAAATTCACGCATAGTAAGTTCAATCAATTTACCACGCTTCTTGACTTCATAGCGTTCACTATTAATTTCTAAATCTCTAATAACTAAAAGGTTAGCAGGCGTTTCACTTTCACCACTATCTATCACAACTCGTCTAATATTTGCCTTTACTCTCGCCATCAATTCACGCACACTAAAAGGCTTAGTGATATAATCATCTGCTCCTAATTCCAGACCTAACACTTTGTCGACTTCTTCTTCTTTTGCCGTCAAAATAATTATTGGCGTATTGTACTTTTCCCTAACCTTACGGCAAATTTGAAAACCATCGACTTCTGGAAGCATAACGTCCAAAAGCAATAAATCAAAACCGCCCTCTAATGCGATTTCCAAAGCTTCCCTACCATTATAAACCGTTTCAACTTGATATCCTTCTTTTTCTAAATTAAATTTTAGAATATCTGAAATCGGCTTTTCGTCTTCTACTATTAAAATTTTCTCGTTCATTTTATCTCTCCTTTAATCTAAAAAAGACTACCGTAGTAGTCTTGTCTTAGCTCGGCTCTTAATTAAGTCCAGGAATTTTTACATAATTTGCCGGATTAACCGCAGTGCCGTACAATCTCATTTCAAAATGAAGATGTGGACCTGTACTACGTCCAGTGTTGCCGCTATATGCAATTACTTCGCCCTGCCCTACAACTTCGCCGACGTTAACGTCTATGCTGTTGAGATGAGCATAATAACTTTCTAATCCATTGCCATGGTCTATTATTACCAAATAACCAAAAGACCCCTTATAACCAGCAAAGGTAACAGTGCCACCATCAGAAGCTTTAACACTAGACCCTACAGGCAATGCCATATCCACACCTTTATGAACGTGTGAGTAACGTCTTTGTCCAAATGGTGCCGTTACAATATAACTAGTTAATGGACAAATAAATTCACCCGTAGGACCACTCTTGGGTCTAACTTTTGTACCGACTGCAAGCAATTCTGCACTTGGCTCTTGTAAAACTTCAGAATGTAATACATCACGCTTTACTTCTTTTCCATTAACAGTAGTAATTGTTGCCTTAACTTTTTGTTTGCCTAAAATGCCAGCTTTTAGAACTTTACTTCTACCTTCGTAGATGCTATCATCTTTTTGCTCTTCTACTTCAAAATCGATATCTTCAACTAAAGTTGCCGTCTTAACAATCTTGACATTTAACAATGGCTTAGGAACAAGCAATCTTAATTCTTGCCCAATTTGCAAATATTTATTTTCATCTAATTCTGGATTGGCTTGGTAAATATTTTCTTCTGTTAAGTTATTGTCTTTTGCAATGTCGTAAAGGTTATCCCCTTTAACGACAGTATAAATTTGTGTCTCTAAAGAACCTGTACTAAGATACTCCACCGCTTTTTCCGTCGTCATATAGTTGTCAAAATCATAAATGGAAACTTTGCCCTCTATCACTTCAACTTTTTCAACAAAAGATACTCTTTCTGGTGTATTAGATTTCGTTCTATAATTATTCTTTAAAGCGATTAACGCTTTATCCGCTTCTAATCTCGTTTTAAAATAGGCTATGTGTTCGCCATCAACTACTAACTCCGTCGCTTCAACATCGGCATCTATTGCCACTGGCATTGAGTTAATAAGCTGTGATGCTTTTTCTATATCGACAACAGCTGTATTTGTTTTTTCAATAGTTGTAGCTACATCAGCACTACTCTGTCCAAGCAGCGCGAAACTTAAGCAAATGACAAAAAAACTCGTCACTACCCACAAAAGCTCGCGCTTCCATCTACTTGCGTTACTCATAAGACCCCTATAATATATTTTATGTATAATCGACAATTCCTCGTAAATTTGCTCATTAACCATTACATTATAACATAAAATCAAATGATTTACAAAGTGACATATATTTTGTCATATTTTTTTAATATGACTACTAATTATAAGGTTAGATAATATTTTAAAGCTAAACCGTAAGATTCTCACGTCCTCGCTAGCGCTCGTTCTCAGAATGACACGGTTTAACACATTGACTAAATCGTTATATCAACTCTGTACTCTAATATCATCGCCAAAAAATTCAATAAAATGGTAATGTCCAATGAAGCGTGACGCTAAGCGTTCGCCGTAGATTTCGCCCAACTCCTTTGGTTCTAAATTAGTCGAAATAATCGTTTTCTTTTCTTTAAGCAGGCGAGAATTAATAATATTAAACAATTCCATCTGCGTAAAATTATTGACCATTTCCGTACCTAAATCGTCTATCAAGAGTAAATCTGCATCAAAAATCAAATGATAACGTAATTTTTCAGCCTGAGATGTCTCTTTACCAAAAGTATTAATTTCTGCCGTTCTAAACAGTTCATAGGCTGTTTGATATGCAACGTTATAGCCCGCATCAATTAAGTCTTTAGCAACAGAAGTCAAAATAAATGTTTTTCCTCTACCCGTCATACCGTAAAAAATATAATTATCGCCATTGTTTTCTTTAAAATTAGAAGTAAACTTATGCATTTCATTGTAAATACTTATCATATTTTCACGCGGCGATATACCTCGCAAATCATCTGGCACATCACTAAAAAGCTCTATATTGAAATAATCAAAGTTCTCTGTTAATAATTTTTTTTCAAGTGATGACGATTGATAGGCAAGTTTAAGCAAGGCTTGCTGAAAACATTGGCAGCGTTCATTACTTTCTAAATAACCCCTATCTTGACAATCCTTGCAATCATAAATAGGTTCTAAATAATCTTCTGCAAATCCTTCGCTCAATAGAATATGGGCTTTCTCGGCTTTCAACATACGCGATACGCGCTCCATTTCTGCAATGCCATCATCTATCGCATCCGTTCTGCTAATAACAAAACTCAAAATATCACGCGAATGCAGGCTCATTTCCTTATCTATCGCTTTAATACGCGGAATTTTAGCGTATATTTCCGCTTTACGACGTTGCATTTCTGCCCTATTGCGCTCTCTTTTTTGGGCGAATTTTCTATTCACCATTCTAATTAACTCATTCATTTGTCCTCTTTGCCGCTCTCGCCTTTCGTTTTCGCTCTAAGATTTTATTATACTCTTCACTTGACATGTCTGCATATGTTCTTTGTGTAAAATTTCTAAACTTATTTTTTTGATTGCTATTCTTACGTGCTTGCGCCGTTTTAGCACCATTTTCAAAATAAGTTTTTGCACCCTCTATACTAACTAAACCAGTTTTTCTAATTTCATCTAATTTATACTGTAAAAAATTGAGATTGAGATTATTCGTTCGCTTTGCCGTCTGATTGATAACATAAAGCAAAAATTCTTCGCTATACTCATCTTGTTCCAGCCACTTCTTAATTGTTTGGCGTACTTGCTCAGGTATGTTGCCAGATAAGCCAATCGCTTTAACTAAACGTTTAATACTTTTATTTGTTCCACTATAACTATCACTCGCCTCGCCCAAATCGGCGATGGTATAAATATTATTGTCGCGCCAATTATTGACAATGGTATTGACATAATTAAGCGGGTTGCCTTTAATTTCCTTGCTGATATAGGTAATATAAAATGCCCTGTAAATCAAATCAGCACTCATTGTATACTCGCTAAAATAACGGCTAATTTGTTTGACCTCATCAGAAGTAAGCGGTCTTTTGATACAGGTTTCCTCTATATCTTTAACTAAAGCTTTCATCTCTTTATCTGCTAAACTCTGCTCTATCAAAACAGAAGTTTTCACTTCAGCCGTAGCCAGTGTTTTCCTGACATAATTATTTTCTAAGTAAAGTTCGCGTATGGATAAAAAGACAGTATCAAATTCTTCGCCGTCAACATTCTCCAATTGTACTATTCCCTGTTCCTGCCAGAATTTCCAAGCTGCAAGGACATCTTCTAAAGGTAAATCAAGCTTTTTCGCCAAAGTAGCATTACTAATATCAGCAGAACTAGACGCCGCTAAATAATAAGCCATTAAATAAACTTTAACGTGCGTACCAGTTGCCATAGGCATATAATCATTAATAAATATATTTTCAATCTGGGTTTGCCCCAAATCAATTGCTGCTTTTTTCAGCTTTAAAGCCATAATTTGCCCCTATAATGCATTTTCTCTAATTATAGTTTGACTGCGGTCAGGCCCGACAGATACGTAAGCAACAGGCAAGTTCAAATAATCTTCAATAAAATCAATATACTGCTTTGCCGCTTCTGGCAATTCAGCATAAGATTTAACCGACGTAATATCTTCTTGCCATCCCTTAAATGTTTGATAAATCGGTTTTGCTTCTGCTAAAAGCCATAACTCCGCTGGAAAATCTTTCACAACTTCGCCGTTTATTTCATAGCCAACGCAAGCCTTAATTTCATCAAATCCAGATAACACATCGAGCAAAGTCATCGCAATAGAAGTCAAACCATTAACCCTTGCCGCATGTCTTACTATTACTAAATCAAGCCATCCACAACGACGTGGCCTACCCGTAGTCACACCAAATTCATGACCTTTTTCTCTAATTAAATCGCCCGTTTCGCCTTTCTCTTCCGTTACAAAAGGACCTTTTCCTACTCTAGTTGTATAAGCCTTCATAATACCGACGACTTCGTCGATTTTATTCGGCGCAATACCTGCACCAATGGTAAAGCCGCCGCTAGTTGGGTGCGAACTAGTAACATAAGGATACGTACCTAAATCGATATCGAGTAATGTTCCTTGTGAGCCTTCTAACAGCAAACTTTTGCCTTCTTCTAAGGCATCGTTTAAATAAGCAATACTATCAATTACTAGCGGCTTAATTTTTTCAGCACAAGCAGTGTACTGCTCTAAAATCGCTTGATAATCAAATGGCTTTTTACCAGCTAATGCTTGATAATAATTATTTTTCGCATCGACCTGTGCTTTTAATTTTTCAGCAAAAATCTCAAGATTAAATAAATCGCCAATTCTAATGCCTGAACGCTGCGCCTTATCCATATAACATGGACCTATGCCTTTTTTCGTCGTACCAATTTTATTTTCGCCTTTACTTTCTTCAGAAAGTGCATCAAATTCTCTATGATAAGGCATAACAACGTGTGCGCGCTTACTGATTTTTAATGAACTTAAATTTACGCCTTTCGCTTCTAAAAGTTCCATTTCTTCGACTAAAGATACGATGTCGACAACGACGCCATTGGCAATAACATTGACTGTATTAGGATAAAGTACACCCGATGGCACCAAATGCATAGCGTATTTTTCGCCATCTACTACAACAGTATGTCCCGCGTTATTTCCACCCTGTGCTCTGACGACGATATCGGCTTTACTGGCAAAATAATCAATGAACTTACCCTTGCCTTCGTCACCCCACTGTGAACCTACTACCACTAATGTTGACATAATTCCTCCTTATTAATACTCGCGTTTAGCTAAATCGCGAAATAATTGATACTGTCCCATCCAATGTAAATTAATCGTTCCCGTTTCGCCATTTCTTTGCTTGCCGATAATCAGCTCAGCAACATTTCTTAAGCTTTCATCTTCATTATCATAATACTCCCCGCGATAAAGAAACATAACAATATCGGCATCCTGCTCTATCGCACCAGACTCTCTTAAATCCGAAAGTATCGGTCTATGGTCTGCCCTTTGTTCAGGTGCACGTGAAAGCTGTGAAAGTGCCAAAACTGGAACATCGAGTTCACGCGCTAAGCCTTTTAAAGCTCTTGAAATGGCGGAAATTTCTTGCTGCCTATTCTCTGCTTGCGCCGACCCCATTAACTGTAAATAGTCAATTAAAATAAAATCTAAGCCCGATTCGCGTTTGAGTTTGCGACATTTTGCCATAATTTCCGTCACTGTAATGCCCATCGTATCATCGAGATGAATTTTAAGTTGCGATAAATTAGTAATACCGCTGACTAATTTAGGCCAATCGTTATCTTCAAATTGTCCTGATTTAATTTTGCTCAATTCTATCAAAGACTCAGCTGCTATCATTCTTTCAACGTACTGTGTCATTGCCATCTCTAAACTAAACATAGCGATTTTCTTGCCCGATTTTGCTATATTGCGGCAAATATTCAAACCAAGAGCTGTCTTACCCATACTCGGTCTCGCCGCTAAAAGAATTAAATCGGAACGCTGTAGTCCAGAAGTGAAATGGTCGAGGTCAATAAAGCCTGTCGTCAAGCCCGTCAAGCTTTCAGGAGAACTAAAACGCGTTTCTATCAACTCAAATGCTTCTTTTACAACTTCCGCTATAGGCGTAAGTGCACTGCTTTTTCTTTCGGCAATCGCATAAATCTTGCTTTCCGCTTCTGCTAACAACTCATCACC
>PDWI01024915.1_pt1 | contig 11914 bp, 12 predicted proteins | sample 1430891 | NCBI WGS metagenome assembly PDWI01 (sample SAMN01162508, study PRJNA174530) | Oral metagenome, whole genome shotgun sequencing project. | biome: Marine environment; feature: Marine mammal; material: Swab sample of the gingival sulcus; isolation source: swab sample of gingival sulcus...
ACGACAAGATCAATATGCCCGCTGATTTGACAGCGGGGAGAGCGCGATGCTCAAATCAAACCTTCAACTGAAAATCATGCCGCCGCGCAGAGGTCTTTAGTAATGTGGGGCAACCTTTACAGGTGTGGGCATGGTGACACGGCAACGCACACAGCACCCCGCAGATGCGTTGCTGCGGGCGCGGCTGCGCATCCCCGAGGGGGCGGACTACCGCCTGTTGGCGCTGCGCGGCATCTTGCGGGGTGTGGACGTCCTGAGCCGGGTCTTCACGGGACGCACGTTCTTCGCCTTGCGCGAGGCGGAGGCGGTTCTGGCCGAGCTTGACGGGTTGGTCGGGGACGACCTCGTGCGGGCGCTGCTCGCGCGCAACGGGGGCACGCAGGTCACGGCGCACGGGCTGGAGAACGTGCTCACGGCGCACGGGCTGGAGAACGTGCCGAAGTCTGGCCCTGTGATCATCGGTTCGACGCATTCGTTCGGTACGCTCGACTTTCTCGTCCATGCGGCCATTCTGCTGGAACACCGGCCCGACATGAAAGTCGTGGCCGACCGTGAATCGGAGCGGCGTGAATCGGAGCGGTTTCTCGGGCCGGACCGCATGGTCGTGGTCGACCGGGACCGGAAGGACAGGGTTGTCGGTCTGCGCCGGACCCGTGCCGCCATGACCGCCCATCTGGAGAGTGGCGGTGCGCTGCTGGTGTTCGGGTCGGGGCGCGTGTCGGGGATGGCCGACGGGCTGCTTGTCGAACCGCCCTGGCGTCCGGGCATCACGCGCGTTTCGGCGCTGACCGGGGCGCCTGTCGTGCCTGCCTCGGCGGCGTTGCGAAACTCGAAGTCCTATTACCGCACCCGCCGGATCGCGGGGTTTCTCGGCGGGGGCAATGACGATTTCGGGCGGGAGGTTGCGGGCCTGCGATACGCCAGTGAACTGTTGGCCGGTCTTGGCGGCACTTATAATGTGCATTATGGCCCGATACAGCCGCCCGGCACGGCGCCGGAAAAGCTCAAGGATCTGGCGGGCGGGTATGCGCGCCGCCGGGAAAGATAGGAGTAACGCGATGCACGAAGTGTCCAGGCCGCTGGCCGTCACCATGGGCGACCCTTCGGGGATCGGGCCGGAAACCATCGTCAAGGCCTTCGCCGCGCTGCCGGAGGGGAAACCTGTGGTCGTGTTCGGTGACCCGGAGGTGATCGCGCGGGCGGTGGATGTCGTGGGGGCAGGGTTCGGGGTGCGGCGTGTGGCGCGCGTGGACGAGGCGCGGTTTGCGCCGGGTGTGATCGAGGTGTTGCAGACCGGCGCGCCAACCGGGCTGCCGCCTTTCGGCGAGGTTTCGGCCGTCAGCGGACAGGCGGCTTTCGACGCGATCAGGGCGGGGATTGCCGCGGCACTGGCGGGGGAGGTCTCGGGCCTTGTCACCGCCCCCATACACAAAGAGGCGCTGGCGCGCGCCGGGATCGGCTATCCGGGCCACACCGAGATGCTCGCCGATTTCGGCGGGGCGGAGCGGGTCGCCATGCTGCTGGGCAACGACGAGTTGCGCACCGTTCTGGTGACGATCCACTGTTCCCTGTCCGACGCGATCCGGGGTGCCGATTTCGCGGCGCAGATGAACGCAATTCGGCTGGCGCACGAGGGCGCCACGGCCTTGGGCATCGAAAACCCGCGTGTCGCCGTGGCGGGGCTGAACCCGCACGCGGGGGAGGGGGGCCTGTTCGGCCGGGAGGAGATCGAGATCATCGCTCCCGCCATCGAGGCGGCGCAGGCGGAAGGTATCGACGCGAGTGGCCCGTGGCCGGGCGACACGGTGTTCATGATGGCGCGGCAGGGGAAGTTCGACATCGTCGTCGCGCAGTATCACGATCAGGGGTTGATTCCGGTGAAATATCTCGGGCTGGAGAAGGGGGTCAACATCACCCTCGGCCTGCCTTTCGTGCGCACCAGCCCCGACCACGGCACCGCTTTCGACATCGCCGGGACGGGCAAGGCCGACGCCGCCAGCCTGCTGACCGCCATCGGCTACGCCGACCGTCTGGTCGCCGCAAGGGCGAAGCAAGCCGCGTAATGCACGGGGCAGGCGATTCGGCGGCGGGGCTGCGTCAATTTACGCCCTTGCGCGACGCGGGAATGTCTTGCCAGACACTTCTGCAACACATATTGCGTTTTCCTGATTTGTCCCCGCTGCATGTGCGGCGGCATCCGGCAGGGTTTGTGTGAGGAGCGACACATGTATCGGCGTGTCAACAGCAACGGGTTCATCGGACTGACGACGCTCGGCATCGTCATCGTGATGGTGATCTTCACCGTGGTGATCTGGCGCCTCGTGAGCGAAGTTCTCGTGCTGACCAGCGTCATGTCGGAGATGAACGAGAGCTTCAAGGGCATCGTCGTCGACATGGATGTCATGACCGACAGCGTGGTGGAGATGAACGGCAACCTTGTCGCCATCCGCGAAAGCATGGACGACATGGACGGCAACATGGTCACCATGACCGGCGAGATCAGCAAGATGAACGGCTCGGTGGGCGAGGTGAACGTGGGTGTCCAGAAGATGAGCCTGGCGATGGGCGCCATGACCTCGAACATTTCCGTCATGACCGCCGACCTGAACCGCCTGTCGGAAGCCTTCTCGAACCCGATGGGCTACATGTTCAACGGCGGCCCGTTCCCGTTCTGACGGCCGGACGCGCTTTCCCCTGAAACGCGGCGCGACGACAGGTTCGCGCCATGCGGAGATGTGCGTTTTCGACGGCATCAACGGCCGGAAAGCTGATCAAAAGACACGAAAATGTCGTTTGCGCGCGCGCGAAAACAACGGACCTTTTGACCTGTGTCATATTGTGGCGTCAAGGCCAGTGTAAAACGGCACGGGATGTTTGCATGTCTCCATACTATGAGGCATGTATTGCAATGTGTGAAAGTAACGAATGCTTTCGAAGAAAGCGCCATAAGCAAGGGGGACGGACATGCGTAACGCGATTCGTATCGCGGCGGGGGCAGCCATGACCATGATGGCCGTGGGTTTCGGCTCGGCCGGGATCGCCGACTCAGGGTCCTACATGGGAAATTACCAGACGGCGACGGTCGTGACCTCGCAGACCGGTGGCAGCGCCACGATCGGCGGCACGGTCATTCCCTTCAAGGAAGTGATGGTTTCGGCGCAGGTTCCGGGGCGTGTGACCTTCCTGGCCGGGGCCGAGGGGCACCGTGCCGACGAGGGCGAGCTTCTCGTGACCATCGACAACGAAGACCTGGTCGCCAAGCGCCGCGCCGCCGCCAGTCAGGTCGCGCAGGCCGAGGCGGGGCTGCGCAACTCCTACATGCAGTATTCACGCGAGCTATACTCGCCGCGGGTCAACTCCGTGACCAACATGCCCGGCATGGGCGTGCCCTCGATGTTCGACCAGTTCTTCACGCAGAACATGTCGTCGATGATGGGCCAGTCGGAGCCGGATCTCGAACGTCAGGCCGACCTCTACGCACAAGGCGTGGGCATCGACACCGCCCGCAGCGCCGTGGCCGCCGCGCAGGCGAATCTCGACGCGATCGACGCCGCCCTGAAAGACTATAAAGCCACCGCGGCCTTCGACGGCGTCATCATGGCCAAGCATGTTGAAGTGGGCGACACCGTCCAGCCCGGCATGCCGCTGCTGACCTTTGCCTATGTCGATTATCTGCGCATCGAAGCCGATGTGCCGGTGCGTCTCGCGGCCGGTCTGGCCGAAGGGATGCTCGTTCCCGCGCGCCTCGACGCCGGCGGGCAGGTGGAAGCCAAGGTCGCGCAGATCTACCCGGTCGCCGATCCCAAGCGCCACACCGTCACCGTCAAGTTCGACCTTCCGCTCGGCACCGCCGGCGGCCCCGGCATGTATGTCGAGGTGACCGTGCCCGACGCCACCGTGCCTGCGCAGGCCCAGACCGCCGTGCCCTCCGAGGCGCTCGTCTGGCGTGGCAGCCTTCCCTCTGTTTTCGTTATCGAAAATGGCAAGCCGTCCCTTCGCATCGTGCGGGTCGGGTTCCCGACCGGCGATGGTCGTGTGACGGTTGTATCCGGCCTGTCCGGGGGTGAACAGGTGATCCTCAATCCTCCGGCCTCCCTGGTTTCCGGTCACTGATGATGGAAACGACGCGCGAAAAGGGGAAAAGCCATGGCCGAACAAACAACAAACGGTGAAGCAAAACTCGGGCTCGCCGGCAACCTGGCGAAGGCGTTCATTTCGTCGCCGCTTTCGCCACTGCTTCTCATCGCATGTTTCGTGATGGGGCTCGCGGGGCTCGTAATGACCCCGAGGCAGGAAGATCCGCAGATCTCCGTGCCGATGATCGACATCCTGTTCAGCTACTCCGGCCAGTCGGCCGAGCAGGTGGCCTCGCTGGCCACCGACCCGCTGGAACGCCTGATGAGCGAAATTCCGGGTGTCAAGCACGTCTACTCGACCACGATGCGCGATGGTGGCATGGTCACTGTCCAGTTCGAGGTCGGCGAGGAGATGGGTCCGTCGCTGGTCAAGCTCAACGACAAGATCCAGTCCAACCTCGACAAGATGCCCCCGGGCGTGAGCCAGCCGCTCATCAAGCCCAAGGGCGTTGACGACGTTCCGACCGTCACGCTGACGCTGTGGTCGCATGAACTGGACGAAGGCGCGCTGCGCTCGCTCGGTCTCGACGTGATGCAGCGGCTGAAAGAGGTGCCCAACACGTCGCAGAGCTTCGTGGTCGGCGGGCGCTCCGACGCGATTACCGTCGAAGTGTTCCCCGAGCGTCTTGCGGGCTTCGGCATCGGGCTGGACGAGATCGCCCAGACCATCGTTGCCGCCAACTCCGAACGCGGTGTCGGCAACGTTGAGGCCGGGTCCAGTTCCTTCACGCTCTACACCGGCGCCTTCCTGCAAACCGCGCGCGACATCGAGAACCTGATGGTCGGGGTCCACCAGGGCCAGCCGACCTACATTCGTGACGTCGCCCGCGTGACGGAAGCCACCGACGACGCCACCTCGATGGTCTCCTATTACACCGGCCCGGCCTACGGCCACCACGGGGAAGAGGCGGAAGGCTCCCACGGCCCGCAAGAGCTTGCCCCCATTGGTGCCCCCGCCGTGACCATCGCCGTCGCCAAGAAGGCCGGCTCGAACGGTGTGGCGGTCTCCAACGAGATCCTCGCCTATGTCGAACGCCTCCAGGGCGACCTGATCCCCAGCAACGTGCATGTGGAAGTCACCCGCAACTACGGCGAGACCGCGAACGAGAAGGTCAACGAGCTGATCTTCAAGCTGTTCGTCGTGACCGGCGCCGTGACCCTGCTGATCTGGCTTGCCCTGGGCGTCAAGGCCGCGACAGTCGTGCTGATCGTCATCCCGATCGTGATCCTGATCACGGTGTTCTCCGCCTGGCTGCTCGGTTTCACCATCGACAGGGTGTCACTCTTTGCGCTGATCTTCTCCATCGGCATTCTCGTCGACGACGCCATTGTCGTGGTGGAAAATATCTACCGCAGATGGCTCGAAGAGAACGATACCAGCGAAGACCTCAACGTCGACGCCGTGCGCGAGGTCGGCAACCCGACGATCCTCGCGACCTTCACGGTAATCTCGGCGCTGCTGCCGATGGGCTTTGTCTCTGGCATGATGGGCCCCTACATGGCGCCGATCCCGGCGCTCGGCTCCGTGGCCATGCTGTTCTCGCTGTTCGCGGCCTTCCTCTTCACGCCCTGGCTGGCGCAGAAGATCCGGCCAACGCTGAAGCAGCTGCACAAGCTCCAGAAGACCGAGCACGCGCAGGAGAAGGTGATCGACAAGATCTTCGACAAGATCCTGCCGCCACTGATCGACAGCAGAATCGTTGGTTGGGTGTTCGGCATTGGCCTGATCGTCATCTTCTTCCTCAGCCTCTCTTTCTTCTACACCACCGGTGTGACGGTGAAGATGCTGCCGAAGGACAACAAGCCGGAGTATAACGTCACGATCAACATGCCCGACGGCACGCCGCTGCCGGTCACGGCCAACGTGGCAAACCGCTTGTCTGCCGAGTTGCTCAACATCGACGAGGTCGTCGCGCTGCAAAGCTACGTCGGCACCGCCAGCCCGTTCAACTTCAACGGTCTGGTGCGTCACTCCTACCTGCGCGCCGAGCCGTGGATGGCCGACATTCAGGTCCAGCTCACCGCGAAGCATCACCGCGAGCGGTCTTCCGAAGACCTCGCCGTGATCACGCGCGAGATGCTGACGCCAATTGCGCAGCAGATGGGGGCGCGGATCGAAGTGGTCGAAATGCCGCCCGGGCCGCCGGTGCTGCAAACCATGGTGGCCGAGGTCTATGGCCCCGACGCCGACACGCGCCGCCAGGTTGCGCGCGACCTGCGGGCGATGTTCGACCGTGCCGACACGATTGTCGACGCCGATACCCTCATGCAGATGCCCTACACGTCCTGGCGCTTCGTCGTGGACCGTGAAAAGGCTTCGCGCCGCGGTGTTTCGGTCGAGACGATCAACCGTCAGCTCGAAATGGTGATGGGCGGTGCGGGGTCAGTTTGGCCGCCTCGGCCAACTGCCGATCCCGACAGCGGCAGGTGCGATGATCCCGCTCACCGAACTGGGCCGCTTCGAGCAGTTTCAACTCGACGAGCCGATCTTCCACAAGGATCTGCGGGCCGTGGAATTCGTCACGGGTGACGTGACGGGCCGCCTCGGTGCGCCGATCTACGGCATATTCGAGATGGAAGACCTGCTCGACGAGTACACCGCGCCCGATGGCATCCGGGTCGAGACCAACTACACTGGCCCGCCCGCCACGTCGATGCATTCCGCAGTCGAGTGGACAGGCGAATGGACGGTCACCTACGAGACCTTCCGCGACATGGGCATCGCCTTCGGCGTCGCGCTGATCCTGATCTACATCCTCGTGGTCTACGAATTCGGCAACTTCACGATCCCCGCGATCGTCATGGCGCCGATTCCGCTGACCCTGATCGGCATCGCTCTTCGGCGCCTCCTTCACGGCGACCTCGATGATCGGCTTCATCGCGCTGGCCGGGATCATCGTGCGCAACTCGATCCTGCTGGTGGACTTCGCGCTCCATGCCGTCGATAGCGGCACGATGACGGTGCGTGAAGCGGTCATCAAGTCGGTCAAGACGCGGACGCGTCCGATCATCATCACCGCGCTGGCGCTGATCGCCGGCTCGTCGGTGATCCTGTCGGACCCGATCTTCCAGGGCATGGCGATCTCGCTCATGTTCGGCGGTCTCGTGTCGACCCTGCTGACGCTCGTCGTCATCCCGCTGGGCTGCATGAGCTTCTCGACCGCCCTGATCGCGGCGACCCCGAGCGGTGGTGCGAACTACATCGAGAACCTGCATTCCGAAGGTTCGGTCGAGCATGTTGAAGAAGCTCTGGCCGATGCCGAGCGGGAGCGTTCCGGTGGCGGTCTCGGCCGTGCTCTTGGCGCGATCTTCACGGGTATCGTTGCGCTGCTCGGCCTGATCTGGACGGGCCTTCGAAAGCTGTTTCGCAGAAGGTCGGGCGGTGATTCGCCGCGGCCGTCGTCGCCGAACCCGCAGTCGCCGGCGCCGATCCCGGAACCGCCCGCGCCGGCACCGCAGCCGCACCCCTCTGCGCCGACCTCCGGCCCGGCGCAGGCCCCGAAGGCGGTCGCCGTGACGCCCACGATCGACACGACACAGCCGTCCTTCCTGAAGCCTCGTGAAGAGAAAAGCGAGTCGCTGGAGCCGCCCGCAGCGGTGTCGGCGGCCCCACCGGAGCCGGTAACGGCTCCGAAACCGGAGGTGGAGGGTGCTCCCGAAGAGATCAATGTCGGGCCCGCCGCCATCTCGGCTGCTCCACCGGAGAAGGCGCCCGCGCCGAAGAAGGCCGCACGCAGCCGCAAGACAAGTGCGGCTTCGGCGTCGAAACCTGCGGCGACGGCGAAAAAGCCCGCCGCCAAGCCGAAGAGCAAGAGCGCCAAGGCGTCTGGTGCCAAGACGACCCCGGCGAAGAAACCCGCGGCGAAAAAGCCCGCTGCCAAGAAGCCTGCCGCCGCGAAAACGGCGGCCAGGCCGAAGACCGCCAAGGCTGATTCGCCCAGGTCTGCCGCCACGGCAGCGCGCAAACCCTCCACGGCCCGTCGCGGCATTCGACTGAAAGGTCAAGAGGGGGGTAACGATGAGTAACAGCACGATTCGGAAGCCGCTTGGTGCCGCCCTCGCAGTCTTTGCCCTCGGCGTTCCGTTTCTGGCCACAGCTCAGGTTCAGGCGCCGGTTCCTCCGGTGCCTGGGCCGTATCCCTTGACAACGACGGGGCCGTCCGCACCGCCGCCCCCCGAGGCCCCAAAGCCGCCGCAGGCTCCGGCTGTGCTTCAGACACCCACCGCGCCGCAACAGCCGGTTGCGGTTGTTGCGCCGCCGCCGAATCGGACGCCTGCTGCCGCGACCTATGCGCCGCCGACGCTGTTGGCGGAGCCGCCGGAAAAACCGACGCCTCCTGCCAGGCCCGTGCCACCGGCAAAACCGGCGGCACCCAAGGCGATGGCTCCCGCAGTTGTTCCGCCTCAGCCGGCTCCCATGGTGGTTCCTTCGGCGCCGGGCGGAGCGGCTTCCCGGACTCCGAATTGGATGCAGCCTCCTGCTGCGCCCACGGCGCCGGATGGCGCGGGGTATTTCCCGCCATCTTACGCAATGCCCAATACGGCAGCGAATCCCTCCATGCCGATGCCACAGCCGGGAGTTGTGCAGCAGATGCCCTTCCAGGCCCCTGTAATGCCCCAGCCGCAAGGGTATGGTCAGAATGTCGCGCCTGGAATGTATCCGCAATATCAACAGGTTATGCCTACGCAGCCGCAGAATTACACGCCAGGTGCGACATATGCAGCACCCGGCGGCACCTTGCCACAGGGCGCTCTGATGCAACCATCGCTAGGTTACATCCCACAGGGCAGCGCGCTGAACGGAGCGGCGGCAGGAGACCCGAACTGGACGATGCAGTCCGGGTGGGGAAACCAGCCACAATCCGGGTGGGGCATGCCGGGAATGAACATGATGAACGGGTTTTTTGGCCAATGAGAATGGGAATGACACAATCGAAGGCGCAGGGGGCGATTGCAGCCCTTGTGATCGCCGCGTTTGCTGCTCCCACCGTGGCGCAAACGATGAACCCCTGGAACATGCAGCCGAAGCACGTCACGCCGACCTATGGCAATGGCGGACTGGCCCAGCCTGTCGCGCCGACCTATGGCGGTGGGCTGACGCAGCCTGTCGCGCCGGGCTATGGTAACGGCGGACTGACGCAGCCAGTTGCTCCGGCACAGCAATTCGCCCCGGCGCAACAGTTTGCCCCGACGCAGCCTGCCGCGCCGACGCCGGTGCAGCCTCAGCGCAACTATGCGCCGCAGGATCTGGACGACAAGTTGGCTGCCAGCGTGAACAACATGGCCCCCGCCGCCACTGCGGCTGCGCAGTCGATGGGGGCGACCATGCCGATGATGCAGCAGGCGATTCCGGGCACGACCATGATGCCTGGCACTGCGATGATACCCGGCACCGCGATGATGCCGGGCGTGCCGATGACATCAGGAATGACTCCGATGACCACGATGCCGGGCTACACGATGCCGGGCTACGGTATGGTGTCGCCGCTCAACATGGGCGGCTACCCCGCAAATGGCGCCTACACGACCCCGATGAGCGGCGTGTGGGGTTCGTCGGATGGCAATTCCCAAGGGGTCAATAGCTGGCCCTTTGGGAGCTTCTCGCCCTTTGGCTTCTGGTAGGCCGAGGGTTTCTAATGGTTCCCGCGTCGCGGGGCCGCAAATTGGAGGTAGGCATTCGTCCCGGTGCCGGTCTCCACACTGGTTACGGGACGTTTGAAAGGGAGACTAAACCAATGCGCAAGATTCTCACCACTGCCGCTATCGCGTTCGGCCTGACCGGCGCTCTTGCTACCACCGCTGACGCCCAGTACTGGGGTGGCCCCGGCTACGCGCCGGCCTACCCGGGCTACGGCTACGCCCCCTGGAACAACGGCTGGGGCAACGGCTGGGGCAACAACTGGTTCCCCTGGAACAACAACGGTTGGGGTTCCGACTGGGGTCCGTTCGACGGCATGGGCGACGGTTCGGGTTCGTTCAACTTCGGCATGTCGGGCGACTTTGATGGCCATGGTCGCGGCACCGGTCGGGGTTCGGGTTACGGTTACAACTACCCCTACTACGGCTACCCCTATGGCGCCGCCCCGGTTGCTCCGCAGGCCGCCCCGGCCGCTCCGGCTGCTCCGGCCGCCCCGGAAGCCGCTGAAGAGGCTGCCGAATAATCCAAACGGATTATGAATGACACGCCCGCCCCGGTCTTTTCTCGGGGCGGGCGACCCCATGAGAAACGGGGACCAGACAGGGAATTTGGGAGGGCATGATGCTGAGTCCGTTGAAATCCACCCTGACCACGACGGCGATGGCCGCGGTTCTTCTGGTGAGTTTTTCCAGCCTTGCATCAGGGCAGGGGGTTGCGCCCCCAAGCTATACCGCGACAGCCGTTCACCAACGGCCCGGTGCCGAGGTCAGCAACGGCGTTGTCATCAAGTCCGGCGCCAACATGCGCCTCGAATACACCGAGGCCGGCCGCAACGTCGTGCAGATCATTCGCCGCGCCGAGGGGCTTGTCTACTTCCTCGACCCGTCACAAAAGACATACATGGAGATCTCCGGCGAGCCGTCGACAGACCCGAATGGGGTTGGCTACATGCCGCCTTGCAAAGAGGGCGATGGCCACACCGTCTGCAAATTTGCCGGCAACGAGATGATTTCCGGCATCAACGCAGAGCTTTGGGAAATCGGCCAGCCCGGCCAGGATCAAACGACGAAGGTTCTGTGGGACGGCGCGCGCCACCGCGCGCTCCGGCAGGCCTATCCCGACGGCTCGGTGATGAAAATGGCGTTCCGCGCGATGGAAACGCTCGCCGGGCGCACAACAGAACACTGGACCATCACGATCGAAGTGCCCGGCCAGCCGGCGCAATCGGGTGAGTGGTTCTACGACCCGGAACTGCGCGTCGAAGTGCGCGAGGTAATGCCGGGCGGTGAGGTTCGGAGCCTGGAAAACATCCAGGTCGGCCCGGTGAATGCCGCGCTTTTCGAGGTGCCCGCGGGTTACACGCGGCTTGACATGCCGCCGCAGCCACCTGTGCGGGAAGGTGGAAACTGATAAGGTAGCAACTGACAAGGGGGGAACAGATGCTGACACTGATTGCGAATTTCAAGGGTGGGACCGGCAAGAGCACGGTGGTTTTCAACCTCGGTGCCTGGCTCGCCCAGCACGGCAAGAAGGTCACCATCTGCGACCTCGATCCGCAGCGAACCGTCACCGATGTGGTCGGAATCCGCGACGAAATGGGCTACGGGGAGATCCTCAAGGTCACGCATGAGCTGCCGAAAAGTGGCCAGAAAGGCGAGTGGCTGGCCGATGTGGGGCTGTCCGACACCGACGCGATGCGCGCGGCCATTCGTGCTGCCGGGCGAATCGTGGTTCCGGTCACTCCGTCCCAGGCCGACATCTGGGCGACGCAGCAATTCCTCGATATTATCGAAGAAGAGCGGGGCGACGGCAAGAAGCCCAAGGTTCTCGGCTTCATCAACCGGGCAGACCCGCACCCGCGCTCGCGCGAGAATGCCGAAACCATGGAGGCGCTGGAAATCCTGCCGGGCATCGAGGCGCTCGACGCCAAGATGGTGCAGCGTCTGGCGTTCCGTCGTTCCTTCTCCGAAGGGCTGGCGCCTTTCGAGATGGAACCGAACGGCAAGGCCGCGCAGGAACTTGAAGATGTGGCGCGGGCGATTTTCGGCTGATCGTTGTTGCAGACAGCGCAACGCCGCGCCACAAGTGCGCCGGTAACCAATAGAGGGAAAACACTGTGGTCATGCCTGTTCTGCGCCTG
>PDWI01008673.1_pt1 | contig 11911 bp, 10 predicted proteins | sample 1430891 | NCBI WGS metagenome assembly PDWI01 (sample SAMN01162508, study PRJNA174530) | Oral metagenome, whole genome shotgun sequencing project. | biome: Marine environment; feature: Marine mammal; material: Swab sample of the gingival sulcus; isolation source: swab sample of gingival sulcus...
CAATTCATTCATTAATTGATCGTATTCAAAGTCTGAAATTTCGGGCATAGCCTCTACATAATATTTTCGGTTATGTTTGCGTAACTCTTTTCTTAAAAGGAATATGCGGTTTTGAATTTCTTTCATGCTTATATCTTTTTACAAGCAATAAAAATACAAAATCCAATGAAGAGAGAAAAATTAAAATCTGTTGCATTTACCGGCTTGCTTTCTTTTTACTTATTGCTTTTTGTTTCATCAAGGTGTTTTACCTCAAGCGTAGTTATTTTATATTTTTTTGCCTAACCATATTTCGATTATTATTCTCACTCCTCTTACCGACAAATCATCAAATTATTCAGACTTACTTTGAAATCCACGTATTAATGCTTTTCTCTCCGGCTTAGTTAAAGTACGTTCGTTAATTTCTTCCCAAAGTTTCACAGCTTTTTTAGATGTTTTTATTCCTATTAATTTTACTTCTTTACCCCATAAATAAATCGCAAAATCCTTTTTATTATATGCAAATCCATCATAAACGAATAATCCTTGATTTTCTTTTTCAAGTATTTTATTAAAATCCAATTTACCACCTATCGTTTCTTTTTTAATATACCCAATAGGGTCTTTCATTTCTTTTTCTATACTGATTAATTGATTCGCAAGCTCAATTACCTCAGCTTTCAATTTCTCATACGGTTGAATTTTATAAGTAACACCATTAAAAAGGAATGACCTACCATTGGGCATATCCAAAATCTTAGCCGTGCTGTCAACGTTTAATTCTATAAGTTCATTAACTCTTTTTTCTGTTATCTCCCCAAATACATTGCAAGAAACGTTAATGCTTTTCTCATTGTTTGGATTGAGAATATTATAAGTTAATGTGGTTTTGTTACCATCATTTTTTTGAAGAAGCATAATAAGAAATATAATATCCTGTCCTTGATGAACAATAAAAAAGTTTGAGGGCAGGTCTCTTGCAAATGTTAAATAGTCATCTAATGTTGGATTGTCATTCACATAAACTGAAGATTTTTTATTTGAAATATTCTCTTTAATGTTGTAATAATTTGAAGTCAGTTCGAATTTATCAAACTTCTCTTCACTAATTACCTCGCTATTGAATATAGGATTCCCGTGTTGATCTGTTTGTCCATAAATACTTATCAACGGAAAAACCACAAAAAATAAAATTCCTATTATTTTTTTCATGATGTTATAGTTTTATCATTAATAAAAAAAACGTTAGCAAAAAAAATCAACAAATACCAAAATTCATTTTTATAACATACACATTGTTTACAGTTCAACGATACCATTCAATAATTTCTCAACTTCAGACATATAATTATCCAATAAATTTTGCGAAGTAGATGTTTGAATTTAGGTTAGAAATAAAACGACAAGATGATTTTAAAATTTCTGCCCATAGCCGGTATATAAGAGCCAAAGGGCTGATAATCGCTGTTGAAAATATTTTTCACCATGAAACGTAATTTAGGCTTACCCGGTAGTTTGTTTGATTTTAAACCGATTGCCGCATTAAATATCAGATGTGGCTCTGATGGTACATACCCCCAAGGACCTCCATCGGTACCTTCGGGTATCTTGGCTACTCTATTTTGTGCAGCAGCATATTCGCTGTCAAATTTCACAAAATATTTACCGAGCCATTGGTTATTGGTTAAACCTCTGTAATCTAATGTAATGTTTATTTTTAACGGAGGTATCCCAAACAACGGAACAGCTTGTTCGCCCGACAGATCCATACCATACACATAAGCACCTCCGGCACTTAGATAGAGTGTATTCGAAGGACGAAAAATCCCATCGAAACCATAAGATGCTGAAAATTCTCCGCCCAACAATTCGGCATCGGTATTTTTCAACGTAAAATCAGCATCAGGTTCTTCGGCAGGTGCTTCATTAATAAAATCGTCAATGTTATTGTAAAATAAGGCAAGTTCGTATTTCAACTTATTTTTCAATGTTTTACCTCGAAATCCCATATCAATATTCCAACTGTATTCGGGTTTTAAATTGGGGTTTCCAATTTTTATACCTTTACAACTGATAATTCTGGTAAACAATTCTTCGGTAGTGGGTATGCGAAACGCACGTCCGATGTTAAAAGACAAATGTGTTGCGGGTTTAAGTGCATAAGCCAATCCAAGGTTTCCACTGAAAGCCTCTCGTATTTCATGCTTGCCTTTTTCTCCGTTTTTTTCGCCTTCTAGTACTTTAGCCACATCGAAACGAATGCCCGAAATCAATTGCCACTGCTTATTTATCTTCCATTCGTCATTAATAAACACGCCCAGATTTTGCTGACCGGCATTTTTAACACCCTCAATTTCTCCTTGTGTATTATTATAATAATCGAACACCTCCGCCGGATTATCCAAACGAAATATATAACCGTCAATACCGGTTGTTAATTTATTGTTTTCAAACACATTTAAAATGGTATAAAAATTACTGCCTCCGTAATTATTTCTGTAATGCACCAAATCAAGATTAGAAATTTTTCCACTTACCGTGCTATACTTGTATTGATAATAATCGCGCCAACCATTATCGTAATACATATTTAAACAAACCGATTCAACAAAACTTTTCGGGGTATAACTGTAAGCCATATCCGTATGTAAATTTTCTTCTTTGTTACGAATTTTGGTAAAATACTTATTTTGACCATTAAAGCCACGCGGTTTTCCCCAATCGCCGTAATGATAATTGGCATTTAAAATGATTTTATGCTTTTCGGAAAATTTATAGCCTGTATTTAACGAAACATCGCGGTCTTCGACATTGCTGTTGTGTGCCACTTTTCCGTTACCATAGACCATATCGCCTGTAGAACGGAATTTACCATTTATTGAGATTCCGAATTTCTCTTGTCTGTGCGAAAGCTTAAGCAATTCTAAAAACTCGTTGTTATTGCTTCCGTATCCCGAATGTACTTGAACACTATTTTTTTTGTCGCCAAAAGGATGGTTACTTATGATATTAATAACACCGGATATGGCACCACTACCGTAAATAACAGAAGCCGGACCTTTTATAATTTCTACTTTTCGACTGTCGTAGATATTCATATCTTGTCCGAAATAACCGCCGGGGAATGTACCGATACGTCTATTGCCGTCTTTCATAATAATTAAGCGATTTGAATTTAAACCTCGCAAAATAATTGGCGAATGATATTCCCAAACTTGTGTAAAACCGGGAGTTTTATTGAGCATATCGGTTATATTAGAACTCATATTATCCACCATTTCTTTTTGAGAAATTAAACTGACGGATTTTGTAAGTTCTTCTAACGGTTGCTCGTACAATCCTGCCGAAACAATAACATCGGCGAGTTGAAATTCTTTAACAGGAAGGTATATGTTTATATTGTCGGACTCACTGTCATTAAGCACATAAGTTGTAGTGTAGTAACTAATGTGGCTTGCAATTATAATGGTGTGTTGCACCGCAGGCAGCTTTATTTTAAACCTGCCTATGCTGTCGGTTACAGTGCCTGCCCTGCTGTTTTTTATTGAAATATTTGCAAACGGAATGGGTTCTTTGGTCAAAGCATCTGCCACAACACCTTGAATTATTTTCTCTTGTGCCCAAGAAAAATTAAAAGAAATAATTGTGAATATACCAATAAGTATAATTCTTGATACTCTGAACATAAGGCTACTACTACTTTCTATTCAACAAAGTCCCATTCAATAGCTACATAACCTGTTGCCGTGGGGGCAGGATTTGCCGGAAAATCCGTAACAATAAATTTTACAAGACGTCCTTCGGTTGTTTCAATAAGCCATATCGGTTCGTCATTAGCCACATTATTGTGAGCAGGCATTTTCCATTTTTCTCCGATAACCAATTTTTGAAATTCTTGCATTAAGGATTGCATTAAAGGATTGCCGGTTGTTCCTGTTGGAACCGACGAAATATCAAACAAAGGGTCATCGGATTGCAAAACATAAGCTTGTATGTTTGAACTGTTAAGATTGTTAAAAGCATCTATACCTTTGCAATCGGTATCAATGCTTGAATAATTTACAGCCTTTGCCGTAGTCGCCAATTGAATGTATGGTGCACCACCCAAAGTACCGTTTGGTTTTTCACCTTTTAAGGTTCTTATTTTTAAATCGTATGTAAAATCGGAAACGCTGAGCGAATCTAAATTATTTGCTCCGCCTTTTTTACCTTTATATTCAAAATCAAAACCAACACCTCCGGGATTACGACCGGCACATATCAAATAAGGCGACTCTAAACTTACAAGTTCATTTGAATCAACCGGAGCAGGTTTATTATTGTCTTCCGGTTCTTTTTTACATGATGTGAATAATACAGCCCCAAGAATTAGGGTAAGCATTACAAATCTTAAACTTTTTAATGTTTTCATTTTCGTCCTCCTTTATTTAAACTAAATTTTAATTAAAAACACAAAGTAAAGAATATTTAAATATAAAAACAATCCCTAAATATTGTGATTTTTTAATATTTGGTTAGCGTTTAAGTTATTTTTTTATAAAAGAATTAATCAACATTCTTGATTTTACTGTAAATTAATCCTTTCCAAAACATTTCGTTGTCTGCTTCTAAGGTATTTACAAATTTCAAATCAAATTCCGCTTTAATAATTCCTTTATCAAACAATGGTTTGTCTATTGTAATTTTTCCCCGATTCAATGGAAATTGTTGTTTTCCGAGCTTGCCAACACTGTTTAAATCAATCCATGCAGTTGCCGAATTATTTTTGATTTTAATGATTAAACTGCTATGAGTAGAAGCATTACAGACAGTTTGTCCGATAATGGAATTGTCTGCTTGCTTTTCAAAATTTATAAAATCGGTTTCCGCCCATTCATAAGTCCATGCTTCCGATTTAATTGAATGATATAAATGAGAAGTATCGACAATTTGATAAAAAGCGGATAATGAGTCTTGAAATATTTTCCCCTCTTCATTTATCATTCGGCTTATTTCCGGCGGACAAATTCCATCGCAACTCAACTGTCCAAATTTATTTTTGTAAATCCCTTCAAGATAGCTCCATTCGTCTTTAAACGAAAAGTCTTTTTCAATATTATCAACCCATTTTATCGGCAGGTATTCGGTTTTATTCTTTTCACTGCATGATGCAATTGTTAAGCAAGCTGATATTATAATGATTAATTGCAGTTTCATTGTGTGTTTATTTTTTTCACATACTTTGTTAGCACACGTACTTCTTCCCAAATCTTCTGTCTACATACTCAAGTAATTTCAGCCCTTCTAATCTGTCCGTTGCAGGATTTGTCCGAACATAAAACTCATTCTTATCATAAAAGCAAGGCCTTTTTGATGGCTGACAGTCAACTTTGAGTATTTTTTTGTCCCAAACTTTATAAATATCGTATTCTATTAATGGATAAAATTCTGAACCAATTTTTGAGTTTATTGCATTTTTGAAGTTTAGAAGATATTTGTCTTTTGACTTGTAAAAATCCTCCTCAATACCTGTTATTTCATTATTATCTGCAACTCCGATTAATAAAGTTCCTCCGTCTGCATTTAAAAAGCCTACAATATTTTTAAGTGATGACTTTTCGATTGCTGGATCTTTCTTTTTTGTATGAATGTTTTTTGAGAACGTTTGTTTAAACTCTATCTGTTTCCCTTCTCCTTTTCTAATTAGTGCTAAAATTTCATCCTCAATAGAAAGTGTTTTTAAAGGTTTTTGAATTGTATCGAATTTTTCTAAAATTACAGGTGCATTTTTAGGATTAAGACTTAATTCAAACCTTAAATCTTCGATTGTGTTTTGTAAATCTTCTAATTTATTATTTGTGTGTATTAACAATTTCTGTTCCTCTAATTTTGGAATTGCGACAAAACTATCTTGAATATTTCCTTTATTTATATTTGGTATGAAACTACCTGTATTTAATGAGTTTAAAATTAATTGACCTAATTTTGATTTATAAAATAAAGCTAAATAATCCGCTAAAACGATTTCATTGTTTAGTACAATTTGGAAGTAATTTTGAGCTTTTATTTTTAAATTTGACAAAGAGGAAACGACACTAGAATTACCAATTTTCGGAATATAAATTGAGTTAGGTTTTTCCTTAAATTTTTCTCGTGTTAAATTGATTTCTGTAGCTATTTCTGAAAGTCTATATTCTTTATATTCCTTATATTGAGTTTTTAGACTATCAATTTGATTTAAAATCTTGAAATTCGAAAATGACTGAAAACTTTCTTTATTAACCCAAATTCCTTTTTCTAATTCAGTTCCTTTTTCCTGTTTAAAATTCTGAACAATTGAGGGAATATTGTCTCGGTCTAAATCTGCAATAAATAACTTCTGATATTCTTCTTTTGAAAAACCAATTAAAATTGGCTGAAAAGAAGTATGAGGTTCGTATATTTTGGGTGGAATCTTCAAAACCAAATTGAGATAGAATTTATTTGTATTTAAGGCATTCAAAAAATCTAATGCAGGCCTTGAATAAATAATGGATGGTTCAGCAACAAAAAAAGCAAATCCACTATCATTCAATAATTTTAGGCTGTTAAATATTGAATTCCAATTCTGATTAATTTTTTTATTCGGAAAAAGTTCTGTTTCTATTCGATTCATCCCGAATGAAAAGTTTCCAAAAATTAAATCAAATTTTTTGTCTATTGAACTTAATTCATTTTCATTTTGTAGAACCTGAATAAATTTCAATTTTGGGTCGATAGACTGAAAGTTTGATAAATTAACTAACAAATCATTTTCAATCAAATATACTTTTTTGAATTCCTTTATAAAATCTGTTATTGCTATTTGTCCTCTGTTCATAGTTTTTTTTCGTATGTGTGCCAACGCACAAATGTATTGAATTTTCTCTCCAAAACACAAAACAAGACTCTCATTCATTTTCACTCAATTAACGGATATTAAATGACTACAAATATTTTTACCCGAATAATAAAGACCGAATATTTAATTTAAGAGAGAAAAATTAAAATCTATCGAATTTACCAATAGAACTTACGAAGTCCCTACTCTGCCCACATTATTTATACACTGCTTAGCACCTATTATTTGTTTCTATTGTACTTACTTTGAATTCCCAAAACATTAATTTCATTGGATTTTAAAGTATCATTCTCAATTTTATAAACAGGAAACTTTACAAATGTTCCATTAATTTCTATATGAAAGTAAAAATTAGCTTCATTATCAACCAAAAACTTCCATTCAGATTGCTCAAATTCACTTGATTGAATTTCAATATCAAGCTGAGTCGGATGTGGATACCCTTTTAATCCATTTCTTTTCTTTTGATTTCTAATTTGATTATACAATTTTTCAGTCGATTTAAAAAAAATAATATCATTCATTTTAACCTTGTTTTAATTTTTCAAATTTACACAAAAATTTAGAAACAAGGTTTTGGCGGATTAAAATGCATAAACTTCAAAATACGCCAATAAGCTGCTATTGCTTATACATCTGTGTTATTAAGCGTTTGTTTTTATTTAAAATATTTATCAAGTTTTTTTATTGAATAACTTTTTAAAGTAACAATTTTATTTGTGGCATTTACTAATTGAACTTAGCACTTTATATTCAAAGTATAACTAAATTTCACCAATCTTAGGAAAGCCGGAGCTTGTTTGAATGTTATACTCTAACTTATCGGTTTCGGTTTGTTTTGCGGTAATTATCATAATTTCTATGTCTTTTAAATCATTGGCAAGCTCAATGGCTTGGTCTGATTGCATCAACATAAAACTTGTAGCCCACGCATCGGCGTAAATACATTTATCGGTGATAACCGTTACCGATAAAATATCGGTTGAATACGGATATCCGGTTTTAGGACTAATGGCATGACCGAAGGCTTTTCCATCGACTATATGAAATTTCCGATAATTTCCTGAAGTTGCTATTGATTTATTCGACAGCTCTACGCTTGAAATCAATTCACGATTGTTTGCGGTAGTACCTTGCAGTGGTTTATCAATACCAACTCGCCAAATTTCCCCGTTTTGATTCACGCCTTTGCTCTTAATTTCGCCACCGATTTCTATCAAATAATTTTCGACACCCATTGCCCGTAAATTATCAGCCACATAATCGACCGATAAACCTTGAGCCAAAGCATTACCTATGATTTTTATTCGACTGTCCGTTTTTTGCAAATGATTATTAACAATGGATATTTTTTCAAGTCCGACAAACTGCAACAAAGAATCAACTTGTACCGAATCGGGCAATTCGCCATTTTCATAGCCAAAACCCCAAGCGTTAGCCAAAGGTGCAATGCTAATATCAAACAAACCGCCTGTTTTTACCCAAACCTCACTCGCCGCCCTAAACATGGAAACAAACAGTGTATCCAATTCGGGGTTTTCATTGTTATTAATGCGAGAAATCAAACTGTTGGCATCGTAATTATCCAAACTCTTATTGAAAGTTTTCAGCAAAGAATCTATCGGCACTGCCAAATCATCGGAATGCTCGTAAATAATTGAAAAACTTGTTCCCTGAATAGAGCCGGTATATTTGTAATAATTTTTTTTCGCCTGTTTTTTTTCGGCTGAATTGCAGGAAAAAAGGCTCATAATTACAGTAATTATGAGCCAAATTATAATTCGTTGTTGTTTCATTGATTATCCTCCAAAATCATCAAAAGCAATCATATCGGAAGGAACGCCAAGATTATCGAGCATTTTTAAAACGGCATCGGTCATCATTGGAGGTCCGCAAAGGTAATATTCAATTTCGTCGGGGTCATCAACTTTGCTGAGGTAATTATCAAGAACCACACTGTGGATAAAGCCGACATAACCGTCCCAATTATCGCTTTCTTCGGGTTCTGACAAAGCAATGTTGAAACTGAAATTCGGGAATCTTTTTTCGAGTTCAAGGAATTTCTCTTCATAAAAGATTTCTCGTTTTGAACGTGCTCCGTACCAGAATGAAATTTTACGGTCGGAGTTTTCGGTTTCCAACAAATGAAGTATTTGCGAACGCAAAGGTGCCATTCCGGCTCCACCGCCGATATAAATCATTTCGCGTTGAGTTTCTTTGATATGGAATTCGCCGTAAGGTCCCGAAATCATAACTTTATCGCCGGGTTTACGCGAGAAAATATACGACGAACAAACGCCCGGATTTACCTTTTTAAACCAACCGGTTTTTCTGTCAAACGGAGGTGTGGCAATACGGATATTTAACATCACAATATTACCTTCTGCCGGGTGGTTTGCCATAGAATAAGCCCGGTATGTAGGTTCGGGATTTTTCATTTCCAAATCCCACATTCTAAACCTATCCCATTGGTCTTTAAATTTATCCTGAACATCTATATCTTTAAAATTCACATTAATTTTAGGCACATCAATTTGAATGTATCCTCCCGATTTGAAATTTAATGTTTCTCCTTCGGGAAGTTTAACCACAAACCCTTTAATAAAAGTTGCCACATTTCGATTGGACACCACTTCGCATTCCCATTTTTTAATATCAAGAACTTCGGGAGCAACTTTTAAGTTAATGTCATTACGCACTTTCACTTGGCAACCTAAACGCCAGTGGTTTTGTTGCTCTTTACGCGAGAAGAAACCGACTTCGGTAGGTAAAATATTACCTGCACCTTCGGTTACTCGGCATCTGCACATTCCGCAAGTTCCTCCGCCACCGCAAGCCGATGGCAAAAAGATACCATTGTTTGAAAGTGTAGAAAGCAAAGAATTGCCGGGTTCAACTTCAAGCTCTTTATCTTCGTTAATTGTTAATTTTACTTTTCCTTGCGGAGTTAGTTTTTTCTTAGCATACAATAATACACTGATAAGCAAAAGAATAATAGCAAGAAATACACCAACTCCTAATAAAACGGTTGTTGTTTGACTGACTGCAAGTATCATAATTTTATCTTTTACACATTAAAGTTCAATTCCCATAAATCCCATAAAAGCAAGCCCCATTAAACCGGTAATAATAAAGGTAATTCCTAGCCCTCTGAGCGGTGCAGGCACATTAGAATATTTTATTTTTTCACGAATGGCAGCTATAGCAACAATGGCTAAGAACCACCCTAAACCGGAACCAAGACCATACGATGTAGCTTCTGCAATATTATTGTACTCTCTTTCTGCCATAAACAAAGAGCCTCCGAGAATAGCACAATTTACCGCAATTAAAGGAAGAAAAATTCCTAAACTGGCATACAATGACGGTGAAACTTTCTCAACCACCATTTCAACCAATTGCACCATAGACGCAATAACGGCAATAAAAAGAATAAATCTTAAAAAGCCTAAATCTACATTGGCAAATTCAGGGCTAAGCCACACCAAAGCTCCTTCTTTAAGAATATAATTTTCGATAAGGAAATCAACGGGGACGGTGATACCAAGTACAAAAATAACAGCCAAGCCCAAACCAACAGAGGTTTTTACTGTTTTAGACACCGCCAAATAAGAACACATACCTAAGAAATAGGCGAATACCATGTTCTCAATAAAAATCGACTTTACAAATATATTTACTAAGTTTTCCATGGTTATTTTTCTTCAATTAAATCACGATTAACACTTCTTTGCACCCAAATAATAATTCCAAGGAGAATTAATGCCATCGGGGGTAAAATAAACAATCCGTTGTTTACGTATCCGATGTTAAATAATCCGAGTTTATCAAAAACAGGGTATCCCCAAATAGTTCCGCTACCGAAAAGTTCACGGAAAAATCCCACAATAATAAGTATGGAACCGTAACCTGCTGCATTTCCCAGTCCATCGAGAAAACTAGGCCAAGGTTTATTGGCAAGAGCAAAAGCCTCAATACGTCCCATAATAATACAGTTGGTAATAATTAATCCTACAAATACCGACAATTGTTTTGATACGTCAAAAACAAAAGCCCGCAATATTTGATCGACAATAATAACTAAGAAAGCAACAATAACCAATTGTACAATAATACGAATCCGAGAAGGAATGGTATTACGCAATAAAGAAACAATAAGGTTTGAGGTTGCCACCACAAACATAACAGAAAGTGCCATTACCACCGATGGTTTTAACTGCACCGTTACTGCCAAAGCCGAACAAATACCCAATACTTGTGCCGTAATCGGATTTTCTTTGTTGAGCGGATTTGTCAACAAACGCAGGTTTTTCTTTGAAAATAATGCTTCACGTTCTTTCATAATTATTCTCTCCCTTCCGTTAATTGTTTGTTAATATAATTCATGTAAGGTTTTAAGCAAGCTTCTATCATTTCTTCAAGCCCGTTAGAGGTAATGGTACCTCCCGAAATAGCATCTACGGCATGAATATCATTTTTATCCGCTCCGCCTTTAACTACTTTAATGGAAACAAATTCTTGTTGCTCGTTTAAAATTTTATTTCCGGGAAATTGTGCTTGAAAATCCAAGGTTGCAATGTTTGCACCCAAACCCGGAGTTTCTGACTTGTGGTCGAAACTGGCACCGTAAACGGTACTCATATCATCATTTAAAGCAATGTAACCCCAAATGGGTCCCCAAAGCCCTGCTCCCAACAACGGAATAATATATTTGGTACTTCCATCGTCGAGTTTACCAACAAAAACGGCATAATTTCTTTCCGCTTCGGGTTTTGCTTTTTCTTGTTTCAAATTGATTTTAAAAGCCTCCGTACCTTCAAGTATTTCGCCGGCATTGTTTACCACAGAAGTTTCAACAATGTATTTATCGTATTTTTCAATGGCATTATCGGCATTGCTTTCGATTTGAAGTGCTTTAAGAATATCTTGTTTTTTCTGAACCTCTACATTAAAATCTTGAAAAGGTTTCAATTTAGTAGCCACAAACGATAATGTTGCTGCAACAAGCACCACCATTACCACGGCATAAATAAATATGTATGTATTGCTATTCTTATTCATGACTATGCG
>PDWI01008674.1_pt1 | contig 11910 bp, 7 predicted proteins | sample 1430891 | NCBI WGS metagenome assembly PDWI01 (sample SAMN01162508, study PRJNA174530) | Oral metagenome, whole genome shotgun sequencing project. | biome: Marine environment; feature: Marine mammal; material: Swab sample of the gingival sulcus; isolation source: swab sample of gingival sulcus...
ACGATACAATAAGTGCAGAAGTTATTACAGCCACGCATAATAGAGACAAAACCCGAGATATGCACGCCACTAATCTTCAGAGGCATAACGTCTTTGTAGGTTTCGTGCTTAGATAGCTCTACGTTTATCGCTTTCTCTCCACGCTCTACAGCACCGATGAGGTTAGGCAAATCCAAATAACTATCAGGACCTACAACCAAATCAACGCCGTGATTTTTAATTAGGTCTTCCTTGACACGCTCAGCCATACAGCCGAGGATACCAATAGATACATTACGCTTATGCTTACGACGAATACCATTGTAATGATCAATACGGTTCAGCACTTTCTGTTCTGCATTATCACGCACCGAACAAGTATTGATTAAGATTGCATCAGCTTCATCTGCCGTTTCCACAACATCAAAGCCGTCCATATTCATAATAGAAGCTACGACCTCACTGTCAGCGACGTTCATCTGACAGCCATAAGTTTCAATATAAACCTTTTTTTCAACAGCATTATTCACGGATTTAGAGTCCGCTGTTTGCTTTTCTTTCATTTAATAATCTTTATCTAATAATATAATTTTACTTAAACACTAATAACAATAGCTAGCATTTAAATGTTTTAGTTCACTTCATTAGGCAAGACACTAGCAATTTGCTTCTGAGCCTCACGTGCTGTCGCAGCAATGTTAGCTGGATATTCTCCATAATCTGAGAGTTTCATCGCTGGGTGAATAGTCAATTTAATCTTATGAGGATAAGCCAACCAATGATCACGTTTCAAGACTTCATAAGCTCCGTCAATAGAAACAGGAAGAATAGCAACATCTAATTCACTCGCCATTACAAATGCCCCTTTCTTAAAGCGTGTCATCTTCCCCGTAAGCGTTCGGCTTCCCTCTGGAAAAATAAAAATAGAATGACCTTCTGAGAGGGTTTCCTTTGCCGAAGCCATTGTCTGAGCAATAGACTTAGGGCGCTTACTATCCACAAAAATAAAACCTGCAGCTTCACAAGCCCAACCAACAAAAGGCACTTTTCTTAGCTCTTCCTTCATTACCCACTTAAATGGCATACCAATATAGCCATAAAGGACATAGACATCAAAAGCTGACTGATGATTTGCTACGACCACACAAGGCTTATCGCTATTAGGAAGATGTTCTTGTCCACGAACCTCAATAGGACAAAGGTGTAGCCAAAGTGATAACTTTGCCCAAATCCGACCAAAGTTACGACTTCCCCAAGAGCCGTAGCCTAAGGAGCAAGATAGAACAACTAGAATAGACAAAATAGCTGTTACCAAGAAGAATAAAGGGAAACCAATTAAAAAGTAATAAATATAATAGAGAATACGCAGTATTTGCTTCATAAAATAATTATAATATCCTGTTTAGTGATAAGTGTTTGAACCGATAATAGCTAGCTTGATTTCTTGAATTTCATCTCCACTTGGAGCATAAATATGAGCAAAGTAAACACCTTCAGCAAGACGTTTACCATTACTTTGGTATACCTTCCAACGATATGTTGTAGCAAAACTCTCTGCACTTAGCACTTGATGCCCATAAGAGTCGAAAACAAGGATTTTAGCACCTGCAGGCAAGCCCTCAAAAGTAATAATATCAGGATCTTCAGGACGTAATGGATTAGGATAAGCAATAGCAGAAGGTCGTGCTGTCTGACTTAAATCATCTGTACCTAGCTTCAAACTATTTAATCCCTTATTCGTCCCAATATAGAGTAAACCTGCTTCAGAATCAAAAGCAAGAGAAGTAATTTCATTATCCAACAAAGGACTATCCTCAGCACTGTAGTGCTCTAAAACTTTCAATCCATCAGCAGAAACTAAATAAAGTCCCTGATGCTCTGTCCCAAGCCACTTACGATTGAGATTATCAACCGCAATAGCTGATACCGGAGTTTTATCTAACACGTAGTAATAAGGAGGCTCGTCACCCCCAATTGGACGCATAATACGAGGTAAATTATTACCTTGAGGGATATGACTAGGATGAACTAGAGAACAGTAACCTATACTACTGCCAAGCCAAAGAACACCTTGACGGTCAAGAGCCATTGCCTTAATTTTCCCAATAGAAAGCACCTTAGCTTTTCTGTCTAAGAAATCACTATAGTGAGCTGAGATATCATCTCCCTTACTTACCGTTCCCTTTGTATCATAGACAAAAAGCCCCTCACTATTATTCCCCTTATGATAGTCTGCAACCCACTTTATTCCATTAGGCATAGCTATCTGCTGAGTAAAAGAATTTGTTCCTTTAGCACCTCCGTAACTATAAGCTTGCCACTTTCCTGCTTTCGTCATAGAAACCATCACTCCGCCTCCAAGCGCAGACCAAAGTGTATTCTGATTATCATAAGTAAGTGAGCCAACACGAACATAATCACTATGCCCAGCACCAAGCGCAGACACCAAAGCACTATTTTTAGTATCATAGAGCTTCTCCAGCTTTCCATTTCTAAAGACAAAGAGCCCCTCGCCCCAAGTCCCAACATAGCAATAGCCCTTCTCTCCTGAATAATGAGGAAGAATGCTTACTGGATCAAGGAAATTCTTCAAATCCTTAGATAGATTAGTCCACTTTATACCATCATAAATCTGAACCACGCCTTTATTAAAGAGGCGATTGGTATGACGACCTCCATTAACAGAATAAAGCACTCCATTGCGTACCCTCATATCAAAGTACTTGTTATCAAAGGGACTATCAGTGTCAAGTTCAATCGCGTTTCCCTGCCAAGAGCCATTTGCAGTCGCTTTAACTTCAGCCACTCTGTTTTTAGAATAAAGCAGCAATAGTTTCTTTTGCTCATAATCGCCCACCACATCAAGGACAGAATGTTCTGCAATCACTTCTACTTTTCCCTCAAGACTTTGCAAAGCGAGTAGCCCTTTCTGAGATGTCCAGAGGTAAAGCATAGCTCCAACCTTCTTAATCTTGCTAATCTTGGTCTTTAAGCTTAGGGGCTTGACTTCTAAAGCATTTAATTGATAAAGCAAGCCGTCATCACCAAGCACCAAAAGCTTATCCTTGTAATAAGTCAATTGCTTAAATTCAACGGCTTTATTATCCTGAATAGGTTTATCAACATTAAGCATCTGCCACGCACTAGGGTCTTGCAAATTATCCGATAGATTTCCTTGATAAAGCTCTCCATCAACTAGAGCGAAAAGTCTCTTACTATCAATATCTAAAGCAAAGCTCTCAACAGTCTGGTTACGAAAGAAAGTGCCCTCAATAAAGTTCTGTGATAAATCCAATACAGACAAACCAAAATCTCCAGAGAAATAAACCAGATTTCCCTGCATTTCGAGTTGCTTAAGCTTTTTTTGACGAATATCATTTGCTTCTTTAATGGCATTGATATAATAAGTTCCATCAGCTCTAAGCAAATCTATTGCCCCATTTTCATAATAAATAAAGAGACTCTCTTCAGCCTTATTATAAGCAATATGAGAAATAGAGACATCATTTAATCCATTGGTCTTATCATACAGTTCAATCCCCTGCTCCGCTCCTTCTTTTAGAGCCTTAGGCGAAAAGGCATACAATGCACCATCAGCTAGGGCAAAAACCTTTGTTTTAGCCTTAGCAAGCATTGTCGTCTCTTGACGCTTGAGGTAGCAAGACCAATAACTATCAACTTGAGCTGAGATAACCCCAGACCAAGTAAGTAGCTTAATGCTCAAAAATACACTTAAGACGAATAATCTTCTGAACATAAATAATCAACAAGTTTAGCCACAGCTCTAGCTCTGTGACTAATTTCATTTTTAACCTCCGAACCAAGCACGGCAAAAGAATGCTCATAACCCTCAGGGCAAAAGACTGGATCATAGCCAAAGCCCTGCTCCCCCTCTTTTGCTTCCAAGATAGAGCCTCGTACAATCCCCTCAAAGAGATGTTCCCCCTCGGCATCAATAAGAGCGATAGCCGTGCGGAACTGAGCTTTTCGAGGCTCAGCGACACCTTCAAGAGCAGAGAGGAGCTTATCCATATTCGCCTCCGAGACATTTTCTGTAGCGTCCGCATAGCGAGCTGTACGTACTCCAGGAGCATTACCTAAGGCTTCAACCTCCAAACCTGTATCATCAGCAAAACAATACAAGCCATACTTATTATAAATATGTCTTGCCTTGATTAACGCATTGCCCTCAAGGGTATCAGCAGTTTCCTCAATATCATCATTACAATCAATATCAGCTAAACTAAGCACCTCAATCCCCTTTGGGACTAGCGCTTTAATTTCCTCTAACTTATGTTGGTTATTCGTTGCAAAAACGAGTTTCATTATCTTTTAAATATCTTATTCTTATCCCTTTACTCCTTCCTTAAAATGGAGATATTAGCGATATGCCAGCACAAAATCACGTACACTCAACGCCAATATAATACAAATATACTGCTTTATACGCAATCTCTAAAGTTTTGCCCCCTAAGGAGCTTAACAGAAGACTTAAATTCACTTCCGACAAAGACTTGTATTTCAAGTCCGCGTGATTTTGAGTATTTTTGTTAGTAGAAAACAAAAGCAAAAAGACATAAAATGACAGCAATACAAAAGCAATATGCTCATCTAATCACAAACATTGGTGATTTATTAGCTTTAGGACGACAGAAAGCCTTTCAAAGCGTAAACACTGTATTGGTTGAAACCTATTGGAACATTGGTCGTCAGATTGTTGAATACGAACAAGATGGCAATGAAAAAGCCGAATATGGAAGTAAGCTTCTAAAAAAACTTGCCAAAGACTTAAGCAAAGAATATGGGCGTGGTTTTAGCAAGTCTAATATATATGCTATGCGTCAGTTTTATTTGAAATTTCCAATTTTCCAGTCAGTGTCTGGAAAATTATCTTGGACACATTACGTAGAACTATTAAGTATATCAGACGACCTTGCTTTTTCATTCTATCTCAAAGAAGCTGAACGAGAGAAATGGTCTGTAAGAGAATTAAAACGACAAATACAATCCGCCTTATTTGAACGACTCGCCCTGAGCAAGAACAAAGAAGGAGTCTTAGCTCTTGCCCAGCAAGGACAATTACCAAGCCAAGCAAGAGATATAGTAAAAGATCCTTACGTCTTTGAGTTCCTCAAGTTAGAAGCACGAGAACAATGGTTAGAGAAAGATTTGGAGAATGAACTCATTGATAAGTTAGGACAATTCTTACTGGAACTTGGAAAGGGCTTTGCCTTCGTTGGCAAACAGTATCGCATCACCTTGGATAATACACATTTTTATGTTGATTTGGTCTTCTACCACAGAATCCTAAAATGCTTTGTTCTTATTGACCTGAAGAAAGGGAAAGTAAATCATCAAGATATAGGGCAGATGAACCTGTATCTGAATTACTTCTCTGCAGAGGAGAATACTGAGGGAGACAACCCTCCTATTGGCATTGTATTAGGAGCTGACAAAGATGACATCTTAGTCGAGTATGCTACGGCAAACATCACAAACCAATTATTTGTGTCCAAGTATCAATTACTACTCCCCAATAGAGAGGAATTAAAAGAGAAACTTAGGGAAATCATTGAACATTAACTGGCACTCCCTTGATGCTTAGGCTATAAAGGAGAACATTTCAAGTCCGAGTGATTTTAAGTATTTTTGTTCATTGAACACAAAAGTAAAAGCGTATGATTGTTTGTATTGCCGAGAAACCGAGCGTAGCCAAAGACATTGCTACAATCTTAGGGGCAAAAGATAGAAAGGTCAACAGAGGTGTTGGTTATTATGAGGGCAATGGCTATCAGGTAACTTGGACTTTTGGGCATCTCTGCACCCTGAAAGAGCCACAAGACTATCAGCCAAATTGGAAGGCGTGGAGCTTATCAGCGCTACCGATGATACCTGAGCGCTTCGGCATCAAAGCAATAGAGATAGACAACTACAAAGCCCAACTCAATACGATTGAGGAGCTGCTTAAGACAGCAGAAATGGTCATCAACTGCGGTGATGCTGGACAAGAGGGAGAATTGATACAACGCTGGGTCTTACACAAATGTGGCTGCAAAGTGCCGATTAAGCGCCTATGGATTTCGTCACTGACGGACGAAGCCATTAGAGAAGGCTTTGCTTCCTTGAAAGAATCGGCTGATTTTCAGAGCCTTTATGAAGCAGGTCTAGCACGTGCCATCGGTGATTGGCTCTTGGGAATGAATGCAACGCGCCTTTTTACAATCAAATATGCACCTCGTGGACAAGTTCTATCCGTTGGACGCGTACAGACGCCAACCTTAGCCCTTATTGTAGAGCGACAAAAAGAAATCGAGAATTTTAAGCCCGAAACCTATTGGGAGCTAAAAACGAACTACCGAGCAACGACTTTTTCTGCGGAGAAGAAGAAATACAAGAAGCCTGATGAGGCGCAAGCTGACCTTGAACTTATTACAGGGAAGGAGCTATTCATCACGGACGTAAGTAAGAAAGCTGGGAAAGAGCTGCCGCCAAGGCTCTTTGACCTGACAAGCCTGCAAGTAGCTTGCAACAAGAAATTTGGTTTATCTGCGGAAGAAACGCTTGCAACTATTCAAAGCCTCTACGAGAAGAAAATCTGTACCTATCCGCGTGTAGATACGACCTATTTGAGCGAAGATATCTACCCTAAAGTGGGACATATCCTTAAGGGGCTAGACGTACATCAAGAACTCATCGCTCCCCTACTCACACAAAAGAAGCTACGCAAGAGTAAAAAAGTTTTTGATAATAAGAAAGTTACGGACCACCACGCCATTATTCCTACAGGACAACACGCTGGTGCTCTTGCAGGACGAGAAGCGCAAGTTTACGACTTAATCGTGCGCCATTTCATCTCTGCCTTCTACCCTGATTGTAAGTTCAGCACCACAACGGTCAAAGCTGAGGTTGAGGGCATTAAATTTAAGACATCAGGTAAGGAAATCCTTGAAGAAGGTTGGCGCGCAGTCTTCCAAAACAGCAACAGCGGTCAAGCAGACGAAGATGAAAATCAAGAGCAAAATGAAGCCTCTAGTAAGCTATTGCCGACTTTTACAACAGATGAACACGGCGAACATCAGCCCGAATTAAAAGAGAAGCAAACACAGCCCCCAAAGCCATTTACCGAAGCAAGTCTCTTGCGTGCAATGGAGACGGCGGGTAAATTCGTTGATGATGAAAACCTACGCGAAGCGATGAAAGAGAATGGTATCGGTCGCCCTTCTACGAGAGCCAACATCATTGAGACGCTCTTCAAGCGTAACTATATCACAAAGTCTAAGCGTAACCTCAAGGCAACTGACATTGGTGTAAACCTCATTGAGACCATCAACTACGAACTGCTTAAGAGTGCCGAGCTCACAGGGCAGTGGGAATATAAGCTTCGTCAGATAGAACGGCGAGAGCTTAGCACGGAAGACTTCCTCGACGAACTCAAGGCAATGGTACATAATCTCGTGCAGGAAACAATGGTCAGCAAGGCTGAACTGCAAGCGCGCGCTGAGCAAGAAGCAAAGCGACAAGAGGCTTTAGCTCAGCTACCCCTCTGCCCAAAGTGCAAAAAGGGACATATCATTCGTGGCAATACGGTCTATGGTTGTAGTGCCTATAAGGAAGGTTGCGACTATCGCATTAGTTTTGAAGACTACGAAAAGACTTTTACAAGCTAAGCCTGCAAGACTGAAAAGCAAGCTTAATTACCTAAACTTTCAAATTCTGATTTGTCACAAAAAAAGAGCCTTCACGGCTTTTTTTTTATGCCTATTGAAAGGCTTCTGATAGTTTAAGAGATAAGGAGAAAAAGTTTTCCCATAAACTCAAATGACTTTTCCCAAAAACTTTTTTGACTTTAGCGCTAAGTTTTCAAAAGTTTAGCGGAAAACTTTCCTTCAGCAAAAAGGGAGCAAAATAAACAGCTAACAAACAAGTATTTAACAAGCCCTCTCAAAATGGAAATTTTACATCAAACATAAAAAAGATACTAAAGAATAGTTCACAAAAAAATAAGGCTTGAACTATAGCGGTTCAAGCCTTATTTAATTATTATTTAGCTAAAGAGCTAGCCTATTAAAGTGCAAGCTTGATAACTCCTTGAGCAGTCTTCAAGATAACTACAGAACCTGCTTCTGCAGGGATAGTGAAGGTAGCATTGTTTGTTTCAAGCACCTTAACACCTGTAATCGTGTAAACGACAACCTTCTGAGCTTCTGCAAGCGTCACTGTACGACCTGCCACAGCGATAGATTGATCTTTCTCAATAGCTACAACAGGACTAGGATCTTTCCCTGGAAGCTCAGTGTAATCTTCTTTCTTCACAAACTCAAAAGTAAGAGGATTGTTTATATCTCCTGCTCTCCAAAGAGCAAGATTCTTACCTACCTCAGCACCTCCATTTTGGTTCACAGAACGCTTGTTATTCTCTGGCGTGAAGATTTCCCAAGCAGGCAATAGGTTCAAGTTTGGCGTTTCCTTTAGGATTAATCCTCCAGATTGCTCTGTCGAACCGATGAATGTTTTGCTATCCTTATTATACTTGAAGTAAAGACCTGTTTTGCTGACAAGCTTAAAGTTTTCTTGCTCACCAACAAGACGCCATAGCTGAGCATCTTTACCTTCTTCAGGAGCTGCAACTAGCACATCAGCACCTTCTTCCTTGGCTTCAATAACATTCTCACCTGTCTTAAACTTAAGTTGATACCAGTTATCGCCATTTTCTTGAGAACTAAAGACTGGAAGCTTAGACTTCTGAATGCTTTCAGCCTTAATAAACTCAAGAGCGTTACCAGGGTCATTGTTGTTCCATAGACCAAGCTCTTTACCAACTCCTTGTCCTCCGTGCTGATTCATAGTTTGACCTGCTGCATTTACTGTAATTTGCACGCCGATACACCAAGATGTTCTAAATTGAGTATTTGTGCTACCTTTAAGCTTCAACTCGCCAGTCTGATCTTTGGCAGTGTAGAAACGCTGATCTGCTTCGTTGTAATAGATGTGAAGTCCATCTTTTTTACAAACAAATTCAACATTATAACGGTTAACACCAACAAGTTTCCATTGTTGCTCTTCCTTATCAGCTTCAAAAGTTCCAGTCATCAACTTCTGACCTTCTCCTTTAGACTCAAGAACACCACTACCTTTCATAAAGCGAATGTAGTACCAGTTATCCTTATCCTCAGTGCTAAGCTCAGGAGCTACACGGTCAATAGTTTCGATAGCATCAGGCATTACAAACTTAAACTTATTACCTCCGTCACCTTCAGTATAAGCACCAAGAGGATTACCTTCTGAAGCACCAAGCCATAGATTCATACCTAGCTTCTTCTCTCCATCAGAAGAGTTAAATGTTTCACCCTTTGGTTGTAGCTCATAGATACCACCACCTAGGTCAACCAGAACAAGTTCAGAACCATCATCAGAAAGGATAAAGCGTGATGGGTTATCATCTACATTGTCTACTTCAGGATTGTCCTCTACTTTCGGCATATCCTTTTTATCATAGAATACAGCCTTACCTGTCTTCTTATTGATAAGCTTAAGGCTACTTGCATCTCCTACAAGCTTCCATTGCTGTCCATCAACCTTAGCAGGCTCCATTTGGATTAGATTATCGCTCTCATCAAGACCAATAACAATACCTCCACGCTCAAACTGAAGGTAGAACCAAGTTTCATTATCATCTGTACTAAATACAGGTTCAATAATATCTTCTGCAATAAGATTATCAACTGTTACAATCTTAAGCTTATTGTTTGGATCATCTGGACGCCAGATACCGATAGGATTTCCTACGCTTGCACCATCACAGAGGTTGATACCTCCGAATTGGTCGCCAACAGCTCCTACAGGACGAATTTCGTAATAGCCATCACCTAGGTCGTGAAGCTTAAATTCTGTAGCCTTAGAGTCCGAGATAACAAAGCGAACCTTGTTTCTATCAAAGCCATCAATGCTACCATCTTCTGCAGTACCCTTAGTATCAAGATAAACGCTTTGTTGTGTCTTCTTATTAACTAGCTTAAAGTTCTCTTCAGTACCAACAAACTTCCATTCTTGACCAGCATCATTCTTGACTGCCTTTGTCTGAAGTAACTTGTTTGAAGCATTAACACCAAGCGTGATGTCGCCTCTTTCAAACTGAATGTAGTACCAGTGTGCATCAGCATCAGAAGCTCCTTCTGCTGTAAACTGAGGTGCTTGTGCGAAAGCCATTAGGCTACTGAGCATCAACACCAGTAATAGGTAAATCTTTCTCATTTCTTCTTATATTAAATTGTTAAACAAAAATTCTAATGTATCTATTTTTAGATTAAAGTAAGCGCAGTGAAACGGTATCGCGAAGTTCTTTGTCCTTTGTCTTAAGAATCGTAACAAAGTGCACATCTAAAGGCGCTTCTTGTGGTCTACTCTTGAGCTTAAGTCTCATAATTGGCGAAGCCGTTGGCTTGAGCTTCAACCATTCTTCAATAGTAAGGGGAGCATTTCTATCGGAATAGCTACGCACCAAACGAAGCTTATCTCCGTCTCTAGTCAGGATTTGTTCAGGAAGATAATCTACGATCTGAAAATATTTATTGAGAGATGTCTCAGCTTGCTTCCCAAAAATGGGTTCTAAGGCTTGAATCTCAAAATCAACAAGGTTCGTTGTACCATAAGACCAACTGTAAGCAACCGTGCGTAGAAGCTCCTTGTAATAATCTTGAAAGTCTTCGTGCATTACCTCCATTATATGCCTATGCTCCTCTTCACTTATTGTAGGATCAGCATCATCTACTCTTGAGAAGTAATAATTATCTAAACTAAAGCCCATAGGCTGCTTATCATAAGTCTTCTCAAGATGACTACCTCCTGTAACAACAGAATGAATATAATCTTCGGATTTGATAGGCTTTTCAACAAGGACATACTCACTAGATGTATAACCACCAGGCATCTGAGTCTGAACGATATGCAGAGGTCTTACGAGCATTTGCTCACACTCACGTGGTGTTCCAAAAAAGATGCTATTTAAAGGTCCATCAATGATGTAGCCACCACTACCTCCTCCCTTCTCACAAGAAGACAAGCCTAGCAAGATTGCTAGAAAAAAACAAATTAAGATATGTATTCTTCTCATAATTAACCAAAATGTATATTTTATGCCCTATATGAAAGCAAAGATAAGCCTTTTCCATAAAATAACAAAAGCCTTAACCATATATGGCTAAGGCTTTTATATATTAAATTATTTAACTAAATCTAAGTTCTTAAAAACTAGAGATAAACAATTTTTATCTATTCTGACGCTTACGTTCAGTCTCGTCAAGAATAATTTTACGCATACGCATAGAAGTTGGTGTAACCTCCACATATTCATCAGGACGAATGTACTCAAGTGCATCTTCCAAGCTGAAAACAACAGGAGGAGCAAGAGCAACCTTATCATCACTACCCGAAGCACGCATATTTGTTAGCTTCTTACTCTTACATACGTTTACGCACAAATCGCCTTCCTTAGTGTGTTCTCCGACAACCTGACCGGCATAGATTTCTTCCTGCGGAGAGATAAAGAAACGACCACGGCTCTGAAGATTGTTCAATGCATAAGCAAAAGCTGTACCTCCTTCAAGAGCAATAATTGAACCGTTCGTACGGCGTTCAATCTCTCCCTTGTATGGTTGGTATTCAAGGAAGCGGTGAGCCATTACGGCCTCCCCTGCAGAAGCAGTCAACACATAATTATTAAGTCCAATAATACCACGAGAAGGGATATTAAACTCAAGGAAAGCACGACCATTCTTTGTCTCCATCATTGTCATCTCCCCCTTACGACGCGTAACAACGTCAATGATTTTACTTGCACTTTCTTCAGGCAAGTTTACAGTCAAATGCTCTACAGGTTCGCACTTTACCCCATCAATCTCACGATACAGCACCTGTGGTTGCCCCACTTGTAGC
>PDWI01009508.1_pt1 | contig 11909 bp, 9 predicted proteins | sample 1430891 | NCBI WGS metagenome assembly PDWI01 (sample SAMN01162508, study PRJNA174530) | Oral metagenome, whole genome shotgun sequencing project. | biome: Marine environment; feature: Marine mammal; material: Swab sample of the gingival sulcus; isolation source: swab sample of gingival sulcus...
CGGCGACGACGATATCGACGGTGGTGAAGGCGACGACACCCTCCACGGTGAAGAAGGCGACGACGAGATCGACGGTGGCGAGGGCAACGACACCATCACCGGTGGCGACGGCTCCGATACCGTCCATGGCGGCGAGGGCGACGACGTGATCGACACCTCCGGCACCGACCCCGCGTCGGATTACGGCTGGGGTCCGGTCCCGCAGGATGCCAACCCGGACGACGACCGCGACACCGTTCATGGCGGTGAGGGCAACGACACCATCACCACCGGCGACGACGCCGACATCATCTACGGTGACGAGGGTGACGACGTGATCGACGGCGGCCTTGACGACGACACCATCGACGGTGGCGAAGGCGACGACGAGATCATCGGTGGCCACGGCTCCGACGAGATCGACGGCGGCGAGGGTGACGACGTGATCTACGGCGGCCTCGGCGAGCCGGACGATCCGATCAACATCCCCGACGACGAGGATCCGCGTCCCGACAACGGCATGGATGTGATCCATGGCGGCGAGGGCAACGATACCATCTTCGGTGAGGACGATGCCGACGAGCTGTATGGCGACCAGGGCGACGACACCATCCACGGTGGCATCGACAACGACACCATCGACGGCGGCGCCGGCGAAGACACGCTCTTCGGCGACGAAGGCGACGACACCATCAGCGGCGGTGCCGGCAACGACACCATCGACGGTGGCGACGGTGAGGACACCCTCTCCGGCGGCGATGATCGTGACACCTTCGTCAATGTCGGCATCAACGATGTGATCGACGGCAACGAAGGCGGCGATGACTGGGATACGCTCGACCTCACCGGCTCCGCGCCCGAGGGCGGCGGCCTCCATGTCACCTACACCACGCCCGACGAGGAAACCGGCTTCGTCACCTATTACGACGATGCGGGCAATGTTGCCGGTACGCTGGACTTCTTCAACATCGAGCGGGTCATCCCCTGCTTCACGCCGGGTACGCTCATTGCCACGCCGAAGGGCGAGCGCCGTGTCGAAGACCTGCGCCCCGGGGATCGTGTCATCACGCGCGACAACGGTATCCAGACGATCGCCTGGACCGGCGCCCGCGAGATGGACTGGAAAGAACTGGCCCATGCCGAACACCTGCGCCCGGTCCTGATCCGTGCGGGAGCCCTTGGCAACGGCCTGCCGGAGCGCGACATGATGGTCAGCCCGAACCACCGTGTTCTGGTGGCCAACGACCGCACCGCGCTCTACTTCGACGAGCGTGAAGTGTTGGCAGCCGCCAAGCACCTGGTCGACAACGAGGGTATCGTGCAGGTCGATCCGATGTCGGTGACCTACATGCACTTCATGTGCGAACGCCACGAGGTCGTGCTTTCGGACGGGGCCTGGACGGAAACCTTCCAGCCCGGCGACTACTCGCTGAAGGGCGTCGGCAATGCCCAGCGCCAGGAACTCTTCGAGCTGTTCCCCGAGCTGGAAACCCGCGAAGGGCTTGAGGATTACACCGCGGCGCGGCGGATTCTTAAGAAGCACGAAGCCCGGATGCTGGTCGGGAAGTGATGCAGCGGCCTGCCGGGCAACCGGCAGGCGTGAACCCGCTGGTGTCATGCCGGGTTGCCGGGGCTGTTGTGTCCGCACGGGCGCAGGTGTCTGGTGTCACTTCGGGTCAGGAAACAATCCCGCGGTTTCCGCGGGATTGTTTTCATTCGTCAATTTGAATCATATTGCGAGCAACAAAACCTTTTTCTCCCCGTAAATTAACGAGATTTTTCCTTCCGGCGGCTCAACTGACAGCGCAGCACACGCGCAATGTCCCGAGTCTGGAGGATGCATGTCGAAAACCTATGGAACGTCCGATAATGACACTCTGGAGGGGTCGTCTGGCGACGACGGAATTTTCGGACGTGACGGACAAGACACGATCACGGCCGGCGATGGAAACGACTATGTCGATGGTGGCGTAGGCGACGATATCATCGACGGCGGCGCGGGTTACGACAACCTCAAGGGCGATGTGGGCAACGATATCATCAAAGGCGGTGAAGGTAACGACTTTCTCAAGGGCAACGCGGGGGACGATGAACTCTACGGCGGTCTGGGCAGTGACGGGATCGAGGGCGGCACGGGCGACGACGCCATCGACGGCGGTGAAGGGGACGATGCGCTCTCCGGCGGTCTGGGCAGTGACGGGATCGACGGCGGCAAGGGCAACGACGCCATCGACGGCGGTGAAGGGGACGATGCGCTCAAGGGCGAAGCGGGCGACGACACCATCGAGGGCGGTGCCGGCGATGATGTGATCTCTGGTGGTGCCGACGATGACATGCTCTACGGCGGCGCCGGCAGCGACGAGATTCATGGCAACGAAGGCAACGACACCATCAAAGGTGGCGAGGACGACGACACGCTCCACGGCGATGAAGGCGAGGATACGATCAGGGGCGGTCTGGGCGATGACATCCTGACGGGTGGCGAAGGCGACGACGTGCTTTACGGCGACGAGGGCAGCGATGCGCTCAATGGCGGCGAAGGCGACGACAAGCTCTACGGCGGTTCCGGCAGCGACGCGCTTCACGGCGGCGAAGGCGACGACATCCTTGAAGGTGGCGAGGACGACGACACGCTCCACGGCGATGAAGGCGAGGATACGGTCAGGGGCGGTCTGGGCGATGACATCCTGACGGGCGGTGAAAGCGACGACGAGCTTTACGGCGACGAGGGCAGCGATGCGCTCCATGGCGATGAAGGTAACGATACGCTCTACGGCGGTGACGGCAGCGACGAGATCCACGGCGATCAGGGCGACGACACCATCGAGGGTGGCGAGGACGACGACGTGCTCTACGGCGATAGAGGCGCCGATACGATCAAGGGCGGCCTGGGCGATGACGTGCTCAGGGGCGGCAAGGATAACGATGCGCTTCACGGCGGTGAAGGCAGCGACGAGATCCACGGCGACGAAGGCAACGACACCATCGAGGGTGGCGCAGGCGACGACACGCTCCATGGCGAAGACGGCGCAGATACGATCAGGGGCGGTCTGGGCGATGATATCCTGACGGGCGGCGAAGGCGACGACGAGCTTTACGGCGACGAGGGCAGCGATGCGCTCCATGGCGGCGAAGGCGACGACACGCTCTACGGCGGCGCCGGCAGCGACGAGATCCATGGCGACGCAGGCAACGATACCATCGGGGGCGGCGAGGACGACGATACGCTCCATGGCGGGGCAGGCGAAGATACGATCCGGGGCGGCTTGGGCGACGACATCCTGACGGGCGGCGGTGATGACGACACGCTCTACGGCAACGTGGGCGGCGACGAGCTCAAGGGCGGTGACGGCAACGACACCCTCGTCGGTGGCGCGGGCGCCGACGAGATGTTTGGCGAGGTGGGCGACGACACCTTCCGCATCGCTACCGCCGGTGAAGGCGCCGGCGACGCGGTGAGCGGTGGCGCGGGCGACACGGATCATGACGTGCTTGATCTACGCGGCGCGGGCGCCGTGACGATTGCGAAGGAAACCGACGAGAACGACGCAGGTGCTTTCAAGGGCACGGTAACCTTCACCGCGACCGGGCAGATGCTCAGCTTCAGCGGGATCGAGGAAATCCTCACCGATCCGGCACCGCCGAACCATATCGTCGAAGGCACGGACGGCGACGATACCATCGACAGCGACTACACCGGCGACCCCCAAGGCGACATGGTCGACCACTTTGGTAGCCCGGAGGGAACCCACGACGACGTCATCCAGGCCGGGGAGGGCAACGACAAGGTCTATAGCGGTCTTGGCAACGACGAGATCCACGGCGGCGCCGGCGACGACCTCCTTTTCGGGGGGCTTGGTCATGACGAGATCCACGGCGGCGACGGACAGGATTACATTCAGGGGAACGAGGGCGACGACATCATCACCGGCGGCGCCGGGAACGACGAAATCATTGGCGGCGCCGGTTCCGACACGATTCATGGCGACGCTGGCAACGACATCATCCACGGCGGCGGCAGCAACGATTCTCTCTTCGGCGGCGACGATGCCGATACGTTCATCATCGACGGGTTGGGGCCCGACGGTGCATATGACATCACCGTGCGTGGCGGCTCCGGCGGCGACGACAACGATCTGCTCGACTTTACCGCCCTGCTCGAAGAAGGCTGGACGATAACGGAGTTCGAGAAGAACGCCGAAAGCAACGGCAATCCGGGTTTCGATGGCCACGTCAAGCTGTCCAACTCGGCCACGGGCGGTACCGCGGCCATCACCTTTACCGACATCGAGGCTTTCGCTGGTGTGCCTTGTTTCACGACCGGCACACGCATTGCCACGCCGCGTGGTGAGGTGGCGGTAGAACGATTGCGCGTTGGTGACAAGATCATCACCCGTGACAACGGTTTGCAAGAGGTCTGCTGGACGGGACGGCGGACGCTGGACCGGAGGATGCTCGCCATGGCCCCGCATCTGCGCCCGGTTCTGGTCCGTGCAGGTGCGCTCGGGCGCGGCTTGCCGGAACGTGACATGCTCGTCAGCCCCAACCACCGCATCCTGATGATGGGAAGCCTCCCGGCGCTCTATTTCGACGAGAACGAGGTATTTGCCTCGGCAAAGCACATCGAGGATGGGAGGCGCATCCAGAGCGCCGATGCCAGTTCGGTAACCTACATACACTTCATGTGCGCACGTCACGAGGTCGTGTTGTCCGACGGCGCCTGGACCGAAAGCTTCCACCCGGGGGACACCGCGCTGAAGAGCGTGGGCGCTGCCGCGCGTGACGAGATCCTTGAACTGTTCCCCGAACTGAAGACGGTGAAGGGGCGCAACGCATACAATACCGCCCGGCGAACCCTCAAGCGCCACGAAGCCGGGATACTGATCGACCACGGTTAGAGTGCTGCGCCTGTTGCCTGATTGGAAACACTTGTTGGCACTGTTTCTGGAGGAAGAACACTCACAAGTATTTGAAACGAAATGTTAATGTCTTTCGATTCGGTATTGCGAACACTTGCGGCACAAGGCGATGGGAATCGTGGCAGAATGGCCGGAACCGTGAAAATTTTCGTGGAACCCGTCGGAATCTGCACGGCATTCTCCCTGTTCCTTCCACATTGTCGGCCCGATTCACGGGTAGCCTGCTGATACTGAGCACATACCGAACGTTGGACCGCCTACATGCTGCATTTCCGAACCCCCTCCGTTGAGAGCGACCTTCCGCCTGAACTCGATATCGCCGCCGGAGGGTTTGCAAGCTTCGGGCCAATGGCCGCGTCGGTCTTCTCGAATGCCGGTCTTGCTCAGGCGTCGATCGTCTCGACGGCCCGTGGGCCTGTTCTGGCACGCGACTTGCGGATCGGAGACCAGGTGATGACCCGGGATTCCGGGCTGCAAACTGTGCGCTGGGTCGGGTCTTCCACGGTCATGTACGAAGAAGGCAACGCGTCAGAAGTGGATCTGCCCTGCTTCGGTCCGGTGCGCATTCGTGCAGGGGCCTTCGGCACCGATCCTGATGCCGGCAATCTCGTCCTGGCCCCCGGCCAGCGTCTGCTCGTGCGCAACTGGCGAAATGAACTCCTCTTTGCCACGGAGGAAGTCATGGCCCCGGTGGGGAATCTCACCCATCTTGAAGGCGTCGATTTCGTGCCGCGCAACGTTGGCCGGTGGCAACACATCCTGCTCAGCTGTCACGAGATGATCCTCGTCAACGGCATCTGGATGGAAAGCTTTGCGCCCGACATGTGGTCGATCAGTGTCAGCTACCCGGAGGAATGGCAGTCCATTACGGACGCGGTGCCACGCCTGCGCTACGATTCCACGCAGGCCGATTTCTTCGAGCCGCGCATGACCATTGATGCACGTGAAGCCCGGTTGCTCGACTCGTTCTGAGCCGGATCCCGCAGGAAGAAGGCGCCCCGTGGGGCGCCTTTCGTGGTGTTACTTCTCGGGGATCAGCCCGCGTGGACTGAACCGCAGCACCAGAAGCAGGACGATTCCCATCGTCAACAGCCGCATATGCGCGGTGCTTTCGAGCAGGTGGGCTTTCAGCGCAGAGCCGTCGGCCATGCCCGCAGTGATGGTTTCCATCAGCATCGCGCCCATCGGTTCCACCTGAATCCAGAAGAACCAGATCAGGAAGCCGCCCAGCACGGCGCCAAGGTTGGAGCCGGAGCCGCCGACGATCACCATGATCCAGATCAGGAAGGTGTAGCGCAGGGGCTGGTAGGAGCTGGGGGTGAGCTGGCCGTCGAGCGTCGTCATCATTGCGCCCGCGAGGCCAACGATGGCGGAGCCGAGGATGAACACTTGCAGGTGGCGGCGCGTCACGTCCTTGCCCATGGCTTCGGCGGCGGTCTCGTTGTCGCGGATCGCGCGCATCATGCGGCCCCAGGGGGAGTTCAGCGCGGTCTGGCTCATCCACAGAAGCAGCAGCAGCACGGCGGCGAACAGCCCGGCATAGGAGAGTTTCACCACCACGGAGGAGAAGGTGACCGGGTCCATCCCCCAGCTTTCGGCGCGGGCGACGAAGCTGGCGGAGTTTTGCAGGTCGATCTCGTAGGGCACGGGGCGGGGCAGGCCGACCACGTTCTTCACGCCACGACTCAGCCAGTCTTCATTTTTCAGCACCGCGATGATGATCTCGGAGATGCCCAGCGTGGCGATGGCGAGGTAGTCGGAGCGCAGGCCGAGGGCGGTTTTGCCGATGGCCCATGCGGCCCCGCCCGCCAGCGCCGCACCCACCGGCCATGCCAGAAGGACGGGCAGGCCGAGGCCGCCGAGGAAGCCGGTGGCCGAGGGGTTGACCGCCTCGACCGCGGCGACGGCGGGGTCGAGCAGGGCGCGGTAGAGCGCGTAGCCGCCGATCAGCACGCCGAGCAAAGCCAGCGTGCGCAGCGGGCCTTTCGACAGGCGCTTGTAAAGCGCGACGGCGGCGGCCAGCACGGCGACGGCGAAGGCCAGCGCGACGAGGATGCGCGGCCCGCCGGCGGCCCAGGCCTCGGGGACCGGCGCTTCGGAGGTGATCACCACGGCGAGGCCGCCGAGGGCGACGAAGCCCATGATACCCACGTTGAACAGCCCGGCGTAGCCCCACTGGAGGTTTACCCCCAGCGCCATGATGGCCGAGATCAGCCCCATGTTGAGCACCCCCAGCGCCACGTTCCAGCTCTGGAAGAAGCCGGTGACGAGGATCATCGCGGCGACGAGGGCGAAAAGCCCGATGTTTTTCCAGTTCACGCTCATACCGATTGCCCCTTGAACAGCCCGGTGGGCTTGAAAATCAGGACGACGACGAGGATCGCGAAGGACACCGCGAACTTGTAGTCGGTCGAGAGGAGTTGCACGAGGCCGGAGGGCTCAAGGCTTTCCGGCATCAGGTAGACCAGCACCTTCTTCCACGCGTAGGTCACCGTCACCTCCGAGAAGGCGATGACGAAGCCGCCCGCGATGGCGCCCAGCGGGTTGCCCAGGCCGCCGAGGATGGCGGAGGCGAACATCGGCAGCAGGAGCTGGAAGTAGGTGAAGGGCTTGAAGCTCTTGTCGAGGCCGTAGAGTACACCGGCGATGGTGGTCAGCGCGGCGACGATCAGCCAGGTGTAGACCACGACCCGCTCGGGGTTGATGCCCGAGAGCAGCGCGAGGTCTTCGTTGTCGGAGAAGGCGCGCATGGACTTGCCCGTCCGCGTGCGGTTGAGGAACCAGAACAGCGCGGCGACGACGACGATGGCGGTGACGATGGTGATGCCTTGCGAGGTGCGGAAGGCGAGGCCCTCGCTCAGCCCGGTCATGCTCTTGAATTCACGGGCGGAAATGATGAAGCGTTCGCCGTCGTTGAAGCGTTGTTCGCCCGGCCCGATGATGAAGCGCACCAGCCCGTTGGTGATGAACATCACGCCGATCGACGACATCACGAAGACGATCGGCTTGGCCTTCACGCGGCGGTAGAAGCGGTAGACCACCCGGTCGGTGCCGAGGATCAGCAGCGCCGTGACCGCGATGCCCGGCACCAGCGCGAGCAGGGCGGTGGGCAGCGGGTAGAGCGAAATCCCCATCGACTGGAACCACCATGTGAACAGGATCGTTGCCATGGCGCCGAAGGCCATGGTGTCGCCGTGGGCGAAGTTGGAGAACCGCAGGATGCCGTAGACGAGCGTCACGCCGAGCGCCCCGATGGCAAGCTGGCTGCCATAGGAGATCGCCGGGATCAGCACGAAATTGGACAGCGCCACGATTGCGTTCAGGAAGTCCATGTTGTGGCATCCTTTCTTGCGCGTTGGCGGGACAGGGCCCGCGCTGTTGGTGTCGGTTTCGCGGTGGGGCGGGGGGCGTTCATCTCAACCCTCCACACAGGTGCCGCGGTAAAGCGTCTGGTTCTTGCCCTTCGGCGCGGCGGCGTCGGGGATCGAGATGAGGTAGTTGAAGCGGCCGTCGCCGTCGAGGCGGAGCTGGTGTTCCTCGCCCGCGTGGCTGAAGATCATCAGGGTGCGGCCCTGCATCTGCAACACGGTGCTTTGCAGCGGGGGACGGTCGTCCAGCGTGATCTCCGCCTTGCCCGAGGGCAGGAGCTTCAGGATCAACATGCCCTCGGCGGGGGTGCAGTTGTCGTTCGTGCCGTGGCAGATTTCCGAGACGGGGCAATAGGGCGCGCCCGCCTGTGCGGCGGCGGGCAACAGCGCGAGGGCGGCGGCGAGGAGGGCGCGGCGCATCCGTCAGCCCCCGAGGAAGCTCTGGCGGACTTCCGGGTCGGCCAGCAGTTCCTGCCCCGAGCCGCTATGGGCGTTGGCGCCCTGCACCAGCACATAGCCTTTGTCAGCGATTTCAAGGGCTTGGCGCGCATTTTGCTCGACCATGAGAACCGGAAGGCCGGTCTTGGCGACGTCGATGATCCGGTCGAACAGCTCGTCCATGACGATGGGCGAGACGCCCGCGGTCGGTTCGTCGAGCATCAGAACCTTCGGGCGGGTCATCAGCGCGCGCCCCACGGCGACCTGTTGGCGCTGGCCGCCCGAAAGCTCCCCGGCCGCCTGGAAGCGCTTTTCCTTCAGGATCGGGAAGAGGTCGTAGACCTGTTCCATCGTCTCGGTGATGTCGTCGCGGCGGATGAAGGCGCCCATTTCGAGGTTTTCCTCCACCGTCATCGAGGTGAAGATGTTGTGCGTCTGCGGTACGAAGCCCATGCCTTTGACGACGCGCGCCTGCGGGGTGAGCTGGGTGATGTCTTCGTTGTCGAGCCGCACCGAGCCGCCGTTCATGTAGAGCATGCCGAACAGGGCCCGCATGGCGGTGGACTTGCCCGCGCCGTTGGGGCCGACGATGACGCCGATCTCGCCCTTGTCGACGGCGATGGTGCAATCGAAGATGATGTCGGGGCCGGACTTGCCGTAGCCGCCGGTCATGCCTTCGCCGATGAGGAAGGGGCCGCCGTTGGAGACGGGCACGGCGGGGCCGTTCTGCGGGCCGGCGACGAGATGGCCCTGGCCCTTGGGGTTCACGATGGAGCTGTCGCGGTTGTAGCCGGGTTGTTCGAAAGGTTGGGTCATGGGGAGCCTCAGAATGTGATGCATTCGCCGAGGTAGATCATCGGCGAGAGGGTCACACCCTCGATTGCGTGGTCGGTGTGAACGGCTTCGCCGTCCGTGAGCATGACGGTGGTGGTGGCGGTGCCGCCGGAGACGGGGGCCTCAAGGATGGTGAGGGCGCGGTCGCCGAGGATCAGGCTGGCCTCGGTGAGCGGGTCGCCCGCGAGGCGCGTCACCGCGCTGGTCTCGACATCGACCTTGTAGCGCAGGTCGAGCCAGGCATCGTCACACTTGCGGTTCGGGTCGCAGCGCCAGTCGAAGGTGCATTTGAACAACACCTCTTCGGCCTGCGCGGGCATGGCGAAGGCGAGAGCGGCGGCGATCAGGGCAGGGCGGAGGGTCATCGCGGCTCCTGTTCGGGCAGGCGCAGGCTGCGCATCACGTCGTTGACGATGGAGAGGTGGTCTTCGTTGGTTGCTGCGCCCGGGTTCAGCGTGGTGAGCCAGGCGTAATGGTCGGGGCCGAGGTAGAGCGTCGACGAGAAGGTCACGTGTTCACCGGCCTTCCCGGCGCGCAAGACCTGCATTTCGGCGTTCAGCCCGGTTTCGCCCGCGGGAACGGCGACGAGGTTCTGCACGGCGACAGCCGCCGGGGCGAAGCCGAAGCCGGTGGTGAGATGGCCCACGAGCCGGGTGTTGAGCGCCTTCTGCCTGGCGAGGCGTTGCGGCTCGGTCACCGGCGGGGTGTAGCCGTCGATCGGGCCGGCTTCGAGGATCGCGGTGGCCTCGTTGAGGCTGAGGCGGAAACGGCCTTCAGTAAGCGGTTCGTATTCAACCCAGTCACGCCCCTTCAGGCCACAGATCGACACCCCGACCGCAAGCGTTTCGCAGGCGGCAGAGGGCTGCGGCGTGGGGGCGACCGGCTGTTGCTGAACGGCGAACGGCTGCCGTGACGAGGTGTCCGGCTGTTCCGGCGCGGGCGGGAACGCCGGCCCCGGCGCGGCGGCCATGGGCTGTTGCGGCAGCGGCGGGAAGGGCGGTTCCGGCGCGGCGGGCGGTTCCGCACGTTCGACAGCGGTCAGGGCGAACATCGTGTCGCCGATGTGGGGCAGGCCGGGCGTCGAGGCCTTCTCGGAACTGTAGGCGACGAACAGGTGATCGTCGGTCATGGCCAGCGCGCGGCCCTGCACGAGGTCGATGCCGACCCCCGCGATGGTGCCCGCGGGCACCTGGTAAAACATCAGCTTGCCGGGAAGGCCGGCGATGTCGAGATCATAGGAACCTTGCTGGACGAAGCTGGTCGACGGGACGCGGTAGAAGCGCGCGTCCTGCGCCATGACGAAGGCCAGGGCGTCGTCGAAGCTCATCGGGCCGTCTTGCAGATCGAAACTGGTGAAGTAGAGCAGGGTTTCACTGCCGTCGCTGCGCCCGCCGTTGGTGTATTGGCCCGCGGCGTCGGGACGCGGGGTGAAGGCGGTTTCGTCCCAGCAGAAGGAGAACCCGCCGCCGACCGCATCGCAATCGGCCGCGGCAGCATGGACCGAGAGGGCCGCAAGCGACGCGGCCATGATCGTGCGAAGGTGACGCATGGGGATCAGGCCGTGGCCGCCTCCGTTTTCTTGTGGCGCGATCCGGTGCCATGAAGTCCATGTCGTGTTCGATCACCACGAAAGTGTAACCGCGCTCGGCGTTGAGACGCAGGATGGCGTCGCCGATGGTGTGCAGGAGCGTGCGGTTGACGCCGGCGCCCACCTCGTCGAGGAAGACGATCTGCGCGTCGACCATCATGGTGCGGCCCAGTTCGAGCAGCTTCTTCTGACCGCCCGAAACCTGCCCGGCCTTGTGGTCGGCGAGGTGTTCGATGGTGAGGAATTCCAGGACCTCGTCGGCCTTGGCGCGCAGCGCGCGTTCCTCGTCTGCGATGCGGCGGCGGCCGAACCAGGTGTCCCACAGCCGCTCGCCCGCCTGTCCGCCGGGGACCATCATCAGGTTCTCGCGGCAGGTCATGGAGGAGAATTCATGCGCAATCTGGAAGGTGCGCAGCAGCCCCTTGTGGAACAGTTCGTGCGGCGGCAGGCCGGTGATGTCCTCACCGCCCATCGTCACGCGGCCCGAGGTGGGCTGGAGCACCCCCGCCACCGCGTTGAACAGCGTGGTCTTGCCCGCGCCGTTCGGGCCGATCAGCCCGGTAATGGAACCCTTCTCGATCTCCAACGTGGCTCCGTCCACCGCGCGGAACCCGCCGAAATGGACGTGAAGATCTTCAACCCTGATCACGGCACAACACCCCTCTCATGTGGCACAGCCCGGGTTCATGGACCCGGGCTGCGCGAGTCGCAAGCAGTTTGAATCAGCGATAGCCGATCGTGACGATATCGCCGTCGACCATCTCGATCTCGCGGTAGGAACCG
>PDWI01012558.1_pt1 | contig 11907 bp, 8 predicted proteins | sample 1430891 | NCBI WGS metagenome assembly PDWI01 (sample SAMN01162508, study PRJNA174530) | Oral metagenome, whole genome shotgun sequencing project. | biome: Marine environment; feature: Marine mammal; material: Swab sample of the gingival sulcus; isolation source: swab sample of gingival sulcus...
AAATCACTTTCTAAAAAACGGGAATAAAACAATTCGTAATTCTCAGAAATTGAAAAAAGTGATAAACTCTGTTGTAATTCGGATATTTTCTGTACTTTTAACATAGTAGTGAAAAAATCCCCCCGTTTTTTTGCTATTTTGCCTCTCTTCGGGTTTTGTTTTATCAAAAAAAAACAAATTATTTCGCTGAATTACAAATGTTTATGCGTTTTGTAAATGTGCTCATTTATCTCTGTATAAAGTGGTAATGAGAACCAAATCTGTCAAAAGCTGCTTTATCTAAACTTTCTCTGTGTTCGGGGTGAGCAATGCTTATAATCAGTTTAGCTCGTTCTTGCAATGTTTTTCCGTAAAGGTTTACTTTCCCGTATTCGGTAACAAACCAATGCATGTTTGAGCGTGTGGTAACAACTCCCGAACCTTCTAAAAGTGTCGGTGTTATTTTAGATACGCCTTTTTTGGTTACCGAAGGCATGGCAATGATTGGTTTTCCGCCTTTGGATAAAGCTGCTCCTCTGATAAAATCAATTTGACCGCCGACACCCGAATAAAATTTTGTACCGATAGAGTCGGCACATACTTGTCCTGTAATATCAATTGCCAATGCCGAATTTATGGCTACTACATTGTTATTTCGGGCAATAATGTTGACATCATTGGTATAACCTATGTCCATCATGGCTACCATAGGATTGTCATCAATAAAGTCGTAAAGTTCTTGTGTTCCCATAAGGAATGATGCCACCATTCTATTTTTATCAATTTGCTTTTTACGTCCGTTTACTACGCCTTTGGCAACTAACGGCAAAATTCCGTCGGAAAACATTTCGGTATGTACGCCAAGATCTTTGTGGTTTCCCAATTGAGCCAATACTGCGTTTGGAATACCGCCTATACCCATTTGTAAACAAGCTCCGTCTTCGATTAATTCGGCAACGTTTTTCCCTATGGTAATATCCGTTTCGGAAAGTTCCGCCAAGGGATGTGAATACAATGGAGAATCGTCCTTTACAAAATAATCAATCAGGTCGGTTGAAATCATAGCATCGCCCCACGCACGCGGAACATTGGGATTTACCGCTGCTATTACCACGTCAGCATGTTCTATGGCAGCCAAAGAGGCATCTACCGATGTTCCCAACGATACAAATCCGTGTTTGTCGGGTACAGAGGTCATAACCATGGCTACATTTACTTTTAAATAGCCTTCTCGTATCAGCTTTTGTGTTTCGCCCAAAAAAACGGGAATATAATCGGCATATCCGGCTTGGGTTTGTTTCCGTAAGTTTGCACCGACAAAAAATTGCTCCGAAACAAAAATCCCTTCAAACTCAGGGTTTGCAAAATCAACGGCTCCTTCAATATGAAGGTGTTGTATTTTTACATTTTTAAACTCTTTTTTACGTCCACGTTCAACCAAGGGTTTTATTAAAGCATGAGGGGTTACCGCCACACTGCTTAAATGCACTCTGTCGTTTGTTTTTACAACTTTTACCGCTTCTTCTGCCGTGATATATTTAATCTGTTTCATAGGTTTAATAAATTTAGAATTATTTGTGCTTTTACATAGAAGTGTCTTTAAAACAATTGTTTAAAATTACGTCCTTTGGTCAAAGATAAATTTATTTTTCGAGATATTCCATCGGAAAACATGAATATTTTGTACATTTGATTATTGTTAAATCGTTTTTAATAAAAAAAGTTGTGTATATCTATAAGTTTAAAACAATGAAAAAATATTATTTCTTTTTGCCTTTATTGTTAATGGTTCTTACAGCTTGTTCGCAACAAAGTACCGGTCAGGCAACTTTGTCCAAAATTAACAAGCAAAATGCAGCCTTGTCGGTGGTTAAGGTTGAAAATATTAAATCGTATCGATTTAAAAAAGATGCTGTTTTTAATTACACCTTGTTTAAGCAGGGAAAAAGCAAAATTTTTGTCAATGACAATACCCAATCTTTTGTGTGGTTAAATGATAAAAACGAACTCTATTTTTACGACAAGGATATTGATACCTTATTTTTTGAAAATAATACTAAAAATAATGCAAAGTTATTTTTTGAAGATTTCTGGGTTAATCATTTATTTGTATTGAATCCTAAGAAGTATTGGAACTACAATTCTGCTCGAAACTTTAAGGATGTTGATACTTTGCCATATACCATTACTTTTAACATGAAATCTTTCAATGAAAATTGGATGGGAGACAAGCACAAAATGTTTCTTAAAACAAAAGGTACATACATTATTGATACGGCTTTATACCTTATTCAGAGTTTTGTGAAAGAAACAGATACTGCACAAATTGTGGGAGAAGGTGTATATAAAGAGGTTTATTGTTTGCAACATAATTTGAGTAATCAATCCGAGCAAAAAACACATCAATTCATAGATAGTATTATACATACCAAAACAACGTATGATTTTTCTAAGGTTTATGATATAAGTACTCGTATTTTAAATAGTGAAGAACAAAGCGGGAGACCTAAAAATCCTCAGGACACCTTAGCTTATAACGGTTACATCAGAACATTGGCGGGAGATTCTTTAATGCTTTCCGATTTGGAAAGCGAATATATTTTGGTCGATTTTTGGTTTATGAGATGTCCCGGATGTGTTCAGGGCATACCTTATATGAATGAAATTAAAAAGAAATATCCCCGTGAAAAACTAAGCGTTATCGGTGTTAATACTCTTGATAAACAGGTGCTTGCGATTAAGGATTTTATTCAAAAAATGGGTGTTGATTATCCGATTTATTTGGCAGATAGAAGTTTTGCCGAACATTACAACATCAAGTATTTTCCAACCTATGTATTGATTGATAACAGAAACAAGAATCTATCTGTCGTTGGAACTTATAAAGAGGACGAATTGAAAGCTATCATCGAAGATACTTTTTCATTATGACAGAAAAAAATGCGATAAAACCGACTTTGTTAATTTTGGCTGCCGGCATGGGTAGTCGTTACGGTAGTCTTAAACAAATAGACCAATTGGGTCCTTCGGGAGAAACCATTATTGATTATTCCGTTTACGATGCCATGCAATGTGGCTTTGGGAAATTGGTGTTTGTGATTCGCAAAAACATAGAAAAAGAGTTTAAAGAGGTTTTTCTTAAAAAGTATGAGGGGAAAATAGAAATCGATTATGTGTTTCAGGCACCGGATAATTTGCCCGAAGGTTTTACACCTCCCAAAGACCGTCAAAAACCTTGGGGTACGGTTCATGCCGTTTTAATGGCTAAGGACAAAATAAAAGAGCCTTTTTTAGTCATTAACGGCGATGATTTTTACGGCAGAGATGCTTTTCGGGTTTGTGCCGATTTCTTGCAAAATTTAACGAGCGATACCGATTATTGTATGCCGAGTTATTTGCTTAATCAAACCTTGTCGGATAATGGAAGTGTGTCGAGGGGAATTTGCCAATTAAAAAATGATTACCTGCAAAGTATTGTTGAGCGAAAAAATATTTTTAGTGACAAAGACGGAATTTATTTTCTTGATGAAAACAATCAAAGGCATGCGTTGGCGGGAGAGGAGTGCTGCTCAATGAATATGTTTGGGTTTACACCGTCTGTATTTCAGTTTTTGGAAAAGGGTTTTGCTCAATTCCTTAAAGAAAACATTAATCATCCGACTGCAGAGCTTGTTATTCCTGTGATTATTAACGATTTATTGCTTAGTGGTGAGGCAAGGGTAAAAGTATTGCCCAACCAATCGCAGTGGTTTGGTGTTACTTATAAAGCGGACAAACCGATAAGTGTCAATAAAATTAAGGCATTGGTTGAGGCGGGTGTTTATCCCAAATGTCTTTAATTCGCTTTTTGTTTTTAGTTGCTATTAGCCTTTGATAAATACTAAACCCTTTTTCATTACCCGACAACTATCGGGCAACCCCGTTCAATTGCTGTGCTGCTATTTCTGCAATATCTTTTATTGCAAGAGAATTATTCCTTTTAAATGTTTTTTTACACAATGGACAAGCAGTAACCAAAGCATCGGGTTGATACGAAAAATAATGTTTTAAGGCTTTATCTTTTATAACATCTCGCTGTTTCATCGTAATATTGATATTGGATAAACTGCCACCGCAACAATAAGCCTCTTTTTCTTGATATTCAATAGGAATTACATCGCCGTAATGAGCCAAAGCCAGACGCGGTTCTTCGTAAATATTGCTGCCTCTGCCTAAGTCGCAAGGGTCGTGATAAACAAAACGCCGGTCGGTTTTTAAGGCAGGAATTTTTCCTTGATTGATTAATTCAAGAATATATTGTGTGTGATGCAAAACCTCAACGCTTGCAAGATGATAATCTTCTTTAAAAACCTTATAACATATCGGACAAGAAGTTATCAAACGTGTAGCTCCCGAATTGATTATCATTTTTTTGTTGGATTCTATTAATTTTACAGCAGCCTCATATTGTCCGGCTTGCATCAACGGACGACCGCAACAGGGAGCTTTTTCCTCGTCCATAAACCAATAATCAACATCGGCATAGTCTAAAATTTGTTTCATTGAATTAACTATGCCTTGGGTGAGATGCGACATACAGCCGGCAAAATACACAACTTTTGCTTTATTTACGGGAAACTCTTTTAAATAATCATACGAAGAATTGTACTGCCGAGTCGATTCAATACGTTGTGTAATTCGCAAATCGTTTAAATCAATATGAACGGGACAAGCCTCCTGACACTTTCCGCATAATAAACAGTTGAACAGCACCTCGTCGGTAAGATTATGATTTCGGATACGTTTTAATAAATAAACGGATTGAGTTTGAATGTTAGCATCGGTTAGCTGACAAGTATCTAAACACATTCCGCATCGAGAACAAGAAAATACCTGAACATCGGTATAAGTTGTGTATTGCTTTTTTAACCGAACACCATAATTGCGAAGAAAAATATACAGCACTTCGGTAGGAATATGTGCATATCTTGTAAAAGTGATAAAAACAAAGAAAACTCCCAACGAAATGGAATAAGCAAACCAAATCGGGTATTCCCATGCTTGTACGTTTATAATTTGTGAAAGAAAATTACCGATGGGCTGAGTTAAAAAACCACCGTTAAATTTATATCCCGCCGATAAACTTTCCGCCAATAAACGCAAAGGGAAAATAAACCATAAAGCCGTCATACCCAACCAATCGCCCAATTTTAGCGTTGTTGTGGATTTCATACCGAGTATGCGTTTGTTCAGCCTTTTAATATAAGCCAAACCAACCCCTGAAAGTACAAACAATAACAAAAAATCCATCCAATGTTTATAGATATTCTCGAAGCCGGGGTGCAGTGTTTCGGGGTTAAAATATCGGGAAAATACCGAATAGTAAAATGGTAACTTAATGGTTCCTAATGAAATAATAACTTCCAAATGCCCGAAAACAATAATTAAAAACCACCCGAAAGCAAGGCTCATGTGCATATAGCCAAGAATAGGTTTGCGTTTAAATATGCTAATATGAAGCAAACCGTCCAATACCGATTCTTTGATTGCTTTTAAGGTTTTGCGAGTAAATAGGTTTTTGTAAATTCGCAATTTGTCCATTTTACTGAAACCTATATGCCAAATCACAAATTTATACCCCAAAAAGAGAAACATTGCTATTGCACCAATTGTAAACGGATATGTAAAAAGAGGGGCATTCATCGTTGATTGTTATTGAGTTTTACAATTCCTTTTTTTATCAGCATAATGGAATAACGCAGGTTAATATCGCGAGGACAAACCAAGGTGCATTTCCCGCATAGCATACATTTTTCTATTTCTTTTGAAAGCAAATCGTATTCGCCGCGTCTGAGGTAGAGATTGATTTTTCGGATATTAAAATCTATTAAATTGCCGGCACTGCACGTTGCAGTACAACTGCCACAATACATACAAGTAATAAATGTTTTTTCTTTGGAAAAGACATAATTTAATAATTTGTTGTTGCATTTATCTATATCAATGACTCGGGTTTGTTGCCTTGTAAATCCAAAATTTTTCATTCTCTCACTTTGTTTTTTGAATGTAAATAACGGTCTATTTCCAATGCCGCCGAACGACTGTTTTGTATGGTTTCGTCAATTGTCATAGGTGCGATGCAAGTGCCTGCCAGAAAAATTCCCTCTTCCTGTGTTAAGTTTATTTCAAGATGTCTGTCTTTCGGTTGGAAAAATCTTTCGGGCGTACTTTCAAGTTTCATTTTTTTACAAAGTATTTGTGTACTGCTTTGAGCTTCCATGCCAACCAATAGCACCAACAAATCCACTTTCATTTTCAAAGGCAAACCGCTAAGTGTATCCTCCGCTTTCAGCTGTATGCTTTTGTCTTTGTTTTCCGACACTTCCGACACCCTGCCGCGAATAAACTGCGTATTGTAATTCTCTTGTGCACTTTTATAATATCTTTCGTACTCTAAACCGTGCATACGCAAATCCATATAAAAGCTATACATTTCCGTTTGCGGATAGAGTTTATTCATTTCAATAGCCTGTTTGATGCCTGTAATACAGCAAACTTTGGAGCAATAGGTATTTCCTGATTTTGCATCGCGAGAGCCTACACAATGTACAAAAGCTATTCTGCTGGGTGTTTTTCCGTCAGGGAAAAGTGTTTTCCCGTCTTTAAAAATTTGCTCTAAATCTACCGAAGTGATAACATTCTCGTAAACTCCGTAACCGTATTCTTCTTTTCGGCTTGCATCAAAAGGTTGAAAACCGGTAGTGATAAGCAAAGCACTAACTTCAAGCGTAATATGTTTATTGGTGGTGATAATCAATTTCCCGTTTTCTTTTTTAAAGTCTTTAATTTCCGTTTCAATAAAAACATTGATTTTAGGGTGTTTGATTTTTTCTTGTAAATATTCTCTTAACTCGGAAGCATCGCGGTTGGTAGGAAACAAATGGTTCCAATTTTTTATATTTCCGCCTATGGTTTTTTCTTTTTCTATTAAATATAACGAATATCCCATATCGGCAAGCGTTGATGCTGCTTCCACTCCGGCTATTCCTGCTCCGATTATAGCTATATTTTTGTTTGTACTCATAGTATTGTTAGCAACATTTTATGTAATCTGTTATTGTAGGATTGCCGATAAGTTGTTTATCTTTATCCTTGTATTTTTCCTCGGGATTGTAATCAATACCCATTTTGTCAAGTAGCGGTTCTACCGGAATTTGATGTGTTTGTAAGCCTAAATCCCAAGGGTTAAATCCCAATAGCAAGCCGGCAAGCTCTTCGTAAGTTAAAACGGGAATACCGTTGTTATTTTTTCCGTAACGTTTGCCTTCCATTTCATCAATGGTATATTGCCAACGATCCATAAACATTGTACAGCCCGGACAATTGGCAATGATAAGGTCGGGTTCGTAAGGCTGCATCGATTCAAATTTTTTTACGGAATTTGCCAACGAATAACCTCTGTTGTTTTTAATTAAATATTGTCGGAAACCGAAACCGCAACAATGCCTGCGTTCGGGATAATCAACCACATCGCCTCCCCAAGCGGTAATCATACCATGCAATACCTGAGGAAATTCAGCTCCGCCCACTCCTTTGCTCGGAAAAATTTTAGCATAATGACAGCCTATATGTTCTACTATTTTTAAGGGTTCGCCTGTATCTTTGTCTATCAATTTATAGCTTGCCTTTTTTGCAATATCATCTCTGAATTTATAAACAATATCGCTTGCATGAGCCATATTTTCAGGAATTTCAAATTCACGTTTGGTTGCTTTCCACAAGAGGTCGCGTGTTCTGGCAAGTTCCTCGGGAAACTCTTTCCATGTTTCCAATATCTCGCTGTAAAGACCAAATGAGGTAACGCATGATACGGCAGTATTTTTATATCCCATTTCAGTCATTAATGCAAATTCTCTTGCCACCACGGTTTGAATGGTTTCAAAAGGCACAATATCAGAGTGGTAGCCAATTCCCGTGCAAGTAGTATGCCGAGGGTCGTCATAAACATCTTTGCCTAACACATCACGTAAAATTTTAAGGAAATAATATTCGGCACCGGGGAAAAAATTTTGACGAATACAGCTACGCAAATAATAGTAATGGTCGTCAGCTATTTCTTTTTGATATTTTGACCAAATATTTTTTAATTTTTCTTTTTGCATACTAATATTCGTTTTTTATGTATTCTACATAGTCGTCTAATTTACCTTCTTGGTCTTTTATTCCTAATTCTTCAGCTTTTTTTGCACTGAATTTTTCTATACTGTTAAATAAATCCGTTGCTCCCGAAACATCAAAAATCCGTTGCAGCTCATCTAAACTTTCTTGCTCTATTTTTCGTAAAGTTCCTTCGCCCGGCTTATCAAGATTGGCGTTCAAACGTTCGTACACTTTTTGTTTATTGTCGTATATCCATTCCCATACCGAGCCTTGTTCGGGGTGTTCGTCCGGAGCAACAATATCGGGGTGTATGCAATAACCGTATTTTAACATGGCGTTTCCTAACTGACGTTTAAGCAAAAGCTGTTGTCGCCCCATACGACTATGTATAAAATAGCCTTCCTCTTGAGAAATTTTTCGCAATACGGAAATTAACATTCCCGAACAGTTGTTCCGCGGACAGCGTGTTTTACACGACATACATTGCCCGCAAAACCAGATGGTATCGCTTTTAAGCAAATTTAAAATCTTTTCTTCGTTTTCATTTTGAACAGTAAGGGCTATCTGACGAGGAGAGTAGTCGTAAAATTCGGCGGCAGGACAAATAGCCGTACAAACTCCGCAACTAATGCAGGAGTGCAAAGCTTCTTTGACACGCACGTCTTCTTTTATTCGTTGAATGATTTCAGACATTTTAAATTTTTGTTATTTAATGTTTAACGCAACACTAAATTTTGACAAACAAAAATATGCAATTTTTCATACATTTTGTTCTCTTTTATTGATAATAAAATAGTGAAGTTTGAAAGTTAAAAGTTCATAAAGTTCATAAAGTTCATAAAGTTGAAAGTAGCCAACAACCAATACCTACTTCCGTCTTCTGACTTTACAAACTTTACAAACTTTCAAACTTATTTAGTGTCTTTTTTGTTTTTTTGTCTTATTTTTATCGGACGATACATATTGCAAATCAGAAAAAACATGAAAAACTTTCGAATCAGTATTCAACTATTTATAATTTCAGTTATTTTTCTTCTTTCCGCTTTTTTTATTAAAAAATCAGAAGAAACGGTTCAAAGTTCTCAAACATTTACACACAATATTGAAACCGGCATTAAGAAAAAATTAAACACGCTTGATAAATACGTTGAGGTTATAAAAGGGCTTCCGTCAGACGATGAATTGGCGTTTTTTATTAAAAATAAAAGTCATGAACTTACACGTGAGGGCTTGGGAATTTTTATTTTTAAAAATCACCAATTGTTTTTATGGACAAATCGGGAATACCTGCCAACTTGTAATGCAAATTGTTTTTTAACGGATAGTGTACAACGACAAAGCAACGGTTGGTATTTTATACAAAAACATGCAGGAGGTGATTATACCATATTTTCGACCTTGTTGTTGAAAAAAGAATACGATTACAATAATCCGTACTTACCGACGTATTTTATGAATGGCATAAAAGTTCCCAATGGTATGGATATTAGCTTACATGCCGAAGGAAACATACCGATAAGTGTCAATGATAAAACTTTATTTTATCTTTCGTCTGACCAACAGAAAAATGTAAAACATACAGCTTCAAAACGTCAAAATCTTTTTAGCTTTTTCGGAGTTTTATTTTTCTTAATAGCTTTTGGTATTGTTTATCAGACCGTTTCTCAACGCACAAAGTACAAAAACTTATTATTGATAGCCTTTGGGCTTGATTTATTGCTTATCCGTTGGTTAATGTTTCATTTTCAATTTCCTTCGGGTTGGTACGATTTGCCATTGTTTTCTCCTCGTATTTTTGCCGAAAACGGTTTGGTAAATTCATTGGGAAATTTATTAATCAACGCTGTTTTTGTTTTGATATTTGCCATAGGATTTCATAAAAATTTCGATTTAAGCATAAAGTTTTTTAAAACCAATAAATCGGGACAATGGGCATGGAGTATTATTTCGGCTTGCTCTATAATTGTTCTTTTAATTTTTAGTTTAATCCGTATCGACAGTTTAATCAATAACTCTTCGGTTTCGTACAATTTTACCGATTTATTAGATGTTAATGTTTTTTCAGGTATCGGGTTATTAATCGGGGAGTTGTTTTTATTGTCAAGTTTAATTGCTGCCGATAAGTTGTTTTTTGTAAGTTATAAAATCAATCACTTAAAAATAACGGGGATATTAACATTTGTTTTGTTGATGCTTTTATTTTTATCGGATAAATTGTTTTTTGAAACCATAAATATCCCTACATTAGTTTATTTGGGGTTATTCTTTTTATTGCTGATTATTTATCGGTTTAAAGCCATACAATCGCGTATTACCTACTTTTTCGGATTAATTTTTTCTCTGTTTTTAAGTTTGGTAGTAACGGCTGTTTTCAATCAACATATAAAAGAAAAAGAGCTTAGACAACAAAAAGTTGTGGCAATGAATTTGTCGAACGAACGAGATGTAGGAGCCGAATATTTTATAAAAGTTTTAAACGACAGCATTAATGTTGATACGGCATTTATTGATTTTCTCGAGCTTGAAGAAACCGAAAAAGCATACGAATATTTTAAAAATCGTTACATTAAAGGTTATCTTGATAAATACGATTTTCAAATGTCGATATGTGGCGAAACGGATACCTTATTGATTGAGCCGGAAAATTACGAGGAACATTGTTACAGCTTTTTTAGCAATATTATTAACGAAACGGGTTATGTTATTCCTGAAACCAATTTTTATTTTCTTGACAATAACAATGGTCGTATTTCTTATTTGGGAAGCATTCCGATACAACGCGACAGTTTCAATATAAAAGTATTCCTTGAGCTGAATAGTCAGGTTTTGCCGGAAGGTCCCGGATATCCGGAGCTGTTGTTAGATAAGAAACTGATGTCAAAAAGTACCAGTAAATATTTGTCTTACGCCAAATACACCAACACTTCGTTAATTACGTCAAAAGGAGCTTATAATTATCCGCAGAAATTTAATTTTCCCGTTAAAAATCAGACATACACGCGAGTAAATATTGATAAATGGCAACATTTAATTTACGAGCCAAGTTCCGGTACATTCATTGTTGTTAGCCGATTGAGTAAAAACTTGAAAGATTACCTTATTTTCTTTACCTATATATTTTCCATATTTTTTATTTTGCTGAATTTAATGTGGTTAATGCGTTACATTGGTCGATACAACGAGTTTAAACCGCAAAACACGAGTTTTAAAAATAAAATACAATTTTATTTGGTTATATTGGTTTCGGTATCTATTCTTCTTATAGGCACCATAAGCATTATTTTTTATGTTCAGCGTTATCGCGAAAAACAAACCGATACGATACAAGAAAAAATGCAATCCGTTCAAATAGAGTTAAGTCATAAATTTGGAATGGAAAATAGTTTTACTGATGAAATGGTGGACTATATGAATTATGTATTGGTGAAACTATCAAATATTTTTTACACCGATATTAATCTTTACACTGTCGAAGGAAAATTACTGGCAACCTCTCGACAAGAAATTTATGATAAAGGTTTGCTCGGGAAACGCATGGAAACTCAAGCCTTGTATCGATTGAAAAATCAAAGTCAAGGATATTTTGTACAAAACGAGTGCATTGGCAACATGAAATATTTATCGGCTTATATGCCTTTAAAAAATGATAATAATGATGTTTTAGCTTATATTAATCTGCCGTATTTCAGCAAACAAACACAGTTTCGCGAAGAAATTTCCAGTCTTACGGTAGCCTTAATTACCGTTTATTTGGTGTTGTTTTTAATTACCCTTTTGATTGCAATTTTT
>PDWI01008677.1_pt1 | contig 11906 bp, 4 predicted proteins | sample 1430891 | NCBI WGS metagenome assembly PDWI01 (sample SAMN01162508, study PRJNA174530) | Oral metagenome, whole genome shotgun sequencing project. | biome: Marine environment; feature: Marine mammal; material: Swab sample of the gingival sulcus; isolation source: swab sample of gingival sulcus...
CTCCAGGGCCTGCCGCATTTCCTCGCTGCCCGGGTCATCCTGCCGCCCGTCGTTCGCGTCCTGCTCCTGCAGCTCGGCCAGGGCCTGCTCCAGTTTCTCCCGCAGCTGCTCCATTTCCTGGGCCAGGGCCTCCTGGCGGCGGGCCAATTCCTCGGCAGAGGGTTGCTCACCGCCGGGCTGGTTTTCGGACTGCTGGCCTTCAGACTGCCCGTTTTCAGACTGTTCGCCTTCGGACTGTTCCCCTTCGGACTGCTCCCCTTCGGATTCCCCGCCTTCAGGTCGCCGCTCCCCAGACGAATCCTCAGCAGCCTGCTCCCTGCTCAAATCGGCCAATTCCTGCTGCTTGCGGATCATCTTCTCCAGCAGGCTGGCCAGCCCCTCCAGTTCCTGTTCCCGGTCCATGGTCTGCAGCATGGACAGGGCCGCGTCCAGCCGACGGGCCATCTCCTTCTGGTCACGGGCCACGTCGCGCATGGCTTCGGCCAGTTCTTCGGGCTGGAAGCCGGCATCGTCCTGCTGCATCTTGCGCAGGGCCTCGGCCAGGCTCTCGCTGGAAGGCTGCTGCAGCAGCTCGCCGATCTGCTCGGCCTTTTCCAGCATCTTCTCGCTGGTCATCTGCCCGGAGGCCAGACGCTCCAGATCCTGCATCAGCTGCCGCGCCACCCGGGACAGTTCCTGCTGCATGCGTTTCTGGCGCTCCAGGGCCGCTTCCATCTCCTGCTGGCGGGCCCAATCCGGCACCGGGTTCTTCAGCAACTCGCGGGTCAGCCGGTCCAGATCCTGTCCCAGCTGCCGGCCGCGGCGGCGCATCTCATCCAGCTCTCCCTGCCGCTGGGCACTGCTGTCCGCCTGAGCCGCCAGGACATCCGCGGCGCTGGGCAAGGAAAGACGCAGCACGCTGGAGCGGCTTTCACCCGCGGGGCCGGGCCGGCGGTTGTCCCGGGCCAGGGCGCGCAGTTCCAGCACATCGCCCGGCATCAGATCCAGATCGCCGAACCCCGTCTCCAGGGCCAGGCCCGCCTGCAGGGGTTGCCGGGCCGCGGAATCCGTCCCCGCCAGCGGCCGGAACACCAGACCCGCCGCCCCCCAGGGCGTGCTCCAATCCTCCTGGCCGGCGCCCAGGGGGGCATCCCCCCGCCACAGAGTCAGAAGGCGGAAGTCGGGCCCCTCCTCCGGTCCGGCAGAGATATCCGTCCCCGCCAGAACGCGCATCTCCAGCCCCAGGGCCGTCAGACCGTAATCATCGGCGGCATCCAGCTGCAGATCCAACCGGCCATCCACCGGCAGGATGCTGTCGTCGCCCTTCATGCCCAGATGGACAGCCGGCGCGCCATCGGGCACGGCCACCACCTCGTAACGCAGGGGGGCGCGGTTCCGCAGCCCATAAGCATCCCGAACCACCAGCTGGAAAACCTGATTCTCCATGATCTCCAGCGTACCCTGGAAGGTGCTCCCGGCAACCGCCAAAGCCAGAGAATCCCCGCTGTCGGCCACCAGATGAACAGATTCCGGCGGGTGGTTGGTCCGGCCGTCGAGGATCAGACGCGAGTTCGCCGGGGCCTCCAGCCAGGTGGGCAGGCGGGGCATTTCCCGATCGGCCAGCCGGGTGTAGGCCGGCGGCGCGATGGTGCCCGCCAGTTCCGTGACCAGCGGGTAGTGGCGCACCTGCACCCGGCCCACCCGCGAAACCATCGCGCCGCGCCGGAAACGCCATTGGAAATCCTCGCGCACATCCTGTACCTCGGCTTGCCAGACGCGCAAGGGGGCGCACCACGCCGGGCAGGCCTGGTTCAGGAATCCGCGCCGAGTGGGCACGGGCTGCCACATGCCGGTGCCGACGCGGATTTCGCAGACGGCGGCATCTTCAGGCAGATTCGCGTCCGGCAAAGTCGCGTCCAGGGCCTGCAACGGCATCGTCTCGCCAAAGACCACATGGCCCGACGTGACCTCGGCCAGCAAACCGCCCGTGGGCGGCGGTGCCCACAGCAGAGCCGGGTTCAGGAAACGCCGCCAGCCCCTTTCCAGAACCCCGCCCGGAGCGGTGGCCAGGAAGGTGGCCAGCACCAGGCAAAGGGCCAGGCCCAGAATCGTTTGCCCCCGGCGTTCCCAAGGCGCCGCGTCCGCCGGCCCCACATGCCGCAGGCGCTCGGCCGCTTGTCGCAGCAGGCGGGCGCGCAGCTCCCGAGTCACGGGACGGCTCCCTTCCCAGCGGGCAGGGTCCCGCACCGCCTCCTCGGCGGCCACCAGCAGATTGGCGAAAGACCCCTGCCGCTCCAGATGACGCACCAGTTGCCGCCGCGTGCGCAGCCGCCACAGACGCCCCAGCAGCTGGGTCCACAGCAGGGCCCCCACAGCCATCGCCAGGCTCACCAGCAAACCATAGGTCAGGAAGCGGCCCGGACCATCGGCCAGCCCCAGCAACCACAGGGTGGCCAGGACCATGGCACCGCCCAACCCCAGGCGCGCCACCCCGAGACCGGCCACACGCCACAGGGTGCGGCGGTGCACCCGGCGTAGCCGGTCCAGGAAAATGGCCTTGGGGTCGGAAGTCCGCATGGGCGCCGGCGCGTCCTTTCTCAGGGATGGGTCAAGGCGTACATCATGATGTTGACGGCCATGCGGATCGCCGCTTCCCGCACCTGCGGCGGGTTGCCGTGCACGGCGGCGTCTTCCAGGCCGTCGCCGATGTCCGCGGACCAGGTGTAGAAAATGACCAGCCGTCCGTTCCTCCATACGCCGAAACCCTGGGCCGGTTCCCCATCGTGCTTGTGAATCTTCGGCAGCCCCGGCAAATCATAAAACGTATGATAGATGGGATGGTCCGCGGCGACGGGCACCAGGGGGTTGTCCGGGTACAGCCGGGCGACCATCTCCCGGAAGGAGGCGTCCAGCCCGTAGTTGTCATCGGCATACAGGAAACCGCCCGCATCCAGGTAACGCCGCAAGTCCGCCAGTTCCTCATCAGCCAGCAGAATGCGGCCATGGCCCGACACGTACAGGAAGGGATAGCGATAGAGGTCCTCGCTGTCCAGGGTCACCACCGCCTCCTGCCGGGCGGTGGGGATGCCCGTGCGGCGGCCGAACTCCTCCAGCCAGTTGGGCAGGCTGCTGGGGTCGCAGTACCAGTCGCCGCCCCCCTCGTAGTGCAGGCGGGCAATGCGCACCTCCGGCTCCAGCGGGGTCGCCGCCGACGCGGCCAGGAACCAGCCCATCGCCAACAGCAGGGGCACGCTTGCGCGCAGGATTCGCGGGAACATCAGGATGCGGGTCCTTCCGGGTGGTGTCGGGGCAGACTCAGTTCCGCCAGGGCGCCGGGGCCGTCGGGCCGGTTGCGCAGGACGATGCCGCCCCCCATCCGGTCGGCCAAGTTCCGGCAGATGGCCAGCCCCAGACCGGTGCCCTTGCTCTTGGTGGAAAAATACGGATCAAAGAGCCGATCAGCCACCTCCGGGTCCAGCCCCGTCCCGTTGTCGGCCCAGAGCAGGACCACGCGCTCGTTCTCCACCCGCCAACGCACCACGATCCGCGGCTCCCGGTCCGCCGGCACCGCGTCCAGGCTGTTCTGCATGAGATTGCCCAGAATCTTGCGCAGGCTCTCCTCGTGGGCCAGCACCGCCGGCAGGGTGGCCTCCTGCAGGTCGACGCCGACGGCGCCCTGGGGGTTGCCCGCCCCATAGCGGTCCACCGTGGTCCGCACCAGCGTCGGCAGATCCAGAGGCGCCCGCTCCAGTTCCCCGGGCCGACCCAGCAGGCTGAATTCCGAAGCGATGGTGCGCAGCAGCTCCACCTGGTCCAGCACCCGCCGCGTGGTTTCGGGCACGATGCGATCCAGGTCCGGATGAGAATCCTGCCAGGCCTGCTGCAGCAGCTGCACCGAAAGCTGGATGGGCGTCAAGGGGTTCTTGATCTCGTGGGCCACCTGACGGGCCAGCTCGGCGTTGATGGCCATCTTGCGGGTCTTGAGGAATTCGGTGATATCCTCGAAGACCACCATCGTGTCGACCCGGCCATCGGGCAGATCCAGCGGGGCCATGGCCCCCCGCACGGTGCGCAAACCATCGGCACTGCGCGCCTCGCCGCCCCAGCGGGCCCGCCCCGCCGCCAGCTGGACGAAACGTTCCCGCAGGTGGCGCGCGCCCGCCGCCTGATCCGCGCCCGGGACGAACTCGGCCAGGATCTGCCGCCCGGCGGGATTCAGGCTGACCACCCGGTCATCGGCCGCCAGCACCGCCACCCCCACGGTGACCCGCTCCAGCACCAGACTCAGGAAACGCTCCCGGGATTCCAGCTTCTCCCGGGCCTGGTCCAGTTCCTGCCGCATACCGCCGAAGGCGGAGGTCAGGCGTCCCACCTCGTCCCGCCCGGCCTCCGGCAAGGGCGCGTGGAAATCGCCCCGCGCCAGGCTGCGGGTGGCCGTCAGCAACAGGCGCAAAGGCCGGAACAGGTTCCAACTCATCAACAGGGCCAGCAGCAGGGCCGTCAGCAGGATCAAGTTGGCCAGCCCCGTCAAGAAGAGGTTGGTCTGCCGCCGCTGCTGGGCGTACTCCCGCTCCCTGTCCGGGAAGGCCAGGCTCAGCACCGCCGGTGTTTCCTGGTGCCGGAACCCACCCTGGGCTCCGGCCCGGAAAAGGGGCAGGGGCTGGGAACCCCGGAAGGCGAAGGGGCGGCTTTCCTCGGCAAAGACGGCGGCGGCCTGCCCGTGGTCCAGCAGGGTGGCCATGCGGTCGGGATCCTCCAGCAAAGGCTCGCTGCCGGAGAACACACCCGCCGGATGGCTGGCCAGCACCGGCACCCCGTCCAGGCGCACGGTGGCCTGCCCGCGGACCAGATCCGCCAGCCCCCCCAGCAGGCTGCGGTCCAGTTGCTGGCGGTACAGGAAGTAACCGTTGCGGTAACGCCCGTCGCGCAGCGCCAGGGTATCGCGCGGGACCAGCACACCGGACAGATCGATGGGGATGACCGTGCCCACGTACAGCCCCGTCCGGTCTTCCATCATGATCATGGGCGAGGTCCGCCCCGCCGCCAGCAGCGTGTCCGCCTCCTGGCGCGTCAGGTCGCTGAGGGTCTCGTCCAGGATCAGGTCGCCCCCCTCATCGAAGACCATGGCCTGGCGCACATCCAGTTCCCCCACGGGCCTTTCGCCGGCCAGCTGACCGATGAGCAACTCGTTGATGTAGTCGCTGCGCGAGAAGCTGCGCGCCTGTTCCACAAGCAGACCACGCAGCTGCTGCACCGCCGTGTCCAGGCCGCTGCGGGTGCGGGTGGCGGCCTCTTCGCGGATGCGTTCGTGCCCCATGCGGTCCACCGCCGTCCCCACCGCCAGCAGCAGCAGCAGGCCGAAGAAGAGATAACCGCTGAGAAAACGCTCCTGGAAGCCCGTGGGCAGATTCAGAGACAGGCGCGCCCCGTCCCCCGCAAGTCCGGCCCTCAGTCCCCGCCCCAGGGCCACCAACAAAGCCCAGCCTCCCAGGAAGACAAGGTTCAGGAGCATGAGGCGGGACAGGTCCAGCAGTTTTTCCGGCAAGGTGGGCTGGCGCAGCCCCAGCAGATAGCCCTCGTTCCGAGAGGTTGCCGCGTCCGGTTCCAGAGGCTGCCAGAGGCAGAGATAGGTCTCGTCGCCCACCGCCAAGCGGGCCCAGGGGCGCTCTCCGCTCCGCAAACGATCCAGCAAGGGGCGCGATTCCGGACCGGGAATACCCAGCGCCCCCACATCCAGCCAGCCCTGGCTGTCCCCACGCAGCAGCAGGACGGGCCGGTCCACTTCCGAGCGCGGACGGTACCCCGATGCCGGGCCGTTGCCGCGCCGGGTCAGTTCCGTCAGCTGGGTGTCCAGCCGCCGGCTGCGCAAGGGCAGTTCCACCCGGATCCAGCCCATATCCCCCAGCCGCTCGGTCCGGCCCCTCAGGATCCATTCGTCCCCGTCCGGATAGCGCCGCCACTCCTGCTCGAAAAGGCCGCCCCAGCGCCCTTCCCGATCCGGCAAATCCGCGGTCGACACCAGGGTACGGGAAAGGACCTGGTAGTTGGCGTCCGCCATGAACCCCGTGGCGAAGAAGCTTTCCTCACGGTCCAGCGCGTCGCTGATCTCCACCAGCAGCGGGTAGCCGATATCCCGCAGATCGGAACGGTACCACAGCTGGTAGGCCGCCTCGTCCCGCCACACGTCATGGTCACCGCCCGGGGGCACGGCCGCCGCCGCGTCCTGCTGACGCATCTCCGCCAAGGCCTCGTCCAGCAGGAAGGGGGCCAGAGGGTTGGACGGCTCCACCAGATGGGCGGCCTTGGCCCGCAGCCAGTTCAGCTCCTGGCGCTGGTAGACCTCGCTGAGGGAGGCATAATTCCACACCGCCGCCACCAGCAGCACCGCCGGCCAGGCAAAGCGCCGCACGAAGCGCACCCGCGCCACCACCGCCGGCGTCAGCAACCACAGGCCCGTCACCACCAGCCCCAGCAAAAGATGCCCCGCCCACCGCATATCCAGCAGCAGCCAGGAAAGCCCCGGCGCCACCAGCAGCACCAGCCCCGAGGCGAAAGCCCAGGACAGACCCGCCCCGCGCCCGGGCCAGGGTCGCGTGGCCGTTACGGACACCAGCAGGGCGAAGAACGCCAGCCCCATCAGCATCAAGACCAGATGCAGTCCCCAGAAGGAGAGGAAAGAAAGAGGCACCCCCTCACCGATGAGTCGCGGGTTGGCGTTGGTGGCCAGCAGATGCCCCAGGAAGCGGACCGCCGCCAGCGCCAGCACCCCCGCCCCCGCAAAGGCCAGACCGGTGCGCGGGCCCTGCCCCAGACTCAGAACCAGATCACGCGGAGCGTCCGACCTGTCCTGCCGACCCGCCACACCCCGCCAACGCGCGAAAAACCCCACGGTGGTGGCCAGCAACACCGCCGTCAGCAGGGCGTCCAGGGTGGAGGCGAAAAACCCGAAGGCAAAGGGTGTGGAGAAATAGGCCGGGTCCAGCAGGCTCACCAGCCGCTCCGGAGCCGCGGGCAACGCCACCTCCGGAAAGGCCCAGGCGCCCCAGCGGAAAAAAGCCACCCCGGACAGCACACCGCGCCCCAGCCAGAAGGCGCCCAGGAAAAGGGCCGGGCCTCCCGCCAGCCGGGCCAAGGCCAGCAAAGCCAGGAACCAGGCCGTCCCCGCCATCAGCATGATGCGCGCGTTGTGCCGGTTCATCCCCTGGGCCCGCGCCACCGGCGCGGAGTCCAGCACCAGCCCCAAGCCGTTCCCCTGATCGGCAAGAAAAACATCCGGTTCCGGTTCCCCTTTTGGGTCCGCAACGGGCAGGCGGGAAGCCTCCTCAAGGGGGATCACCCGCCAGACCAGAGGCACGCCCTCGAATTCGAAGACCGCGGCCGGCAAAGGGATCTGGAATTCCAGGGTCATCCCCGCCCCCAGCGCCCGCAACCGCCGGTTCACCCAGCAGCGACGGCCCCGCGCCAGACCGGCCATGGCCGTCGTCACCGATTCAGCGTCCAGAGGCACGGCCGCCCGGGTCCAGGCCACCCGCTGCCGATCCAACCAGACCACCGCTTCCAGGGGGAAAGGCCCGTCGCGCCTGTCGGCGTTCCAGCCCTGGCGACGCAAGTTTTCCAAGGTGCGGAAAAGGTCGCCCCCCCGCAGGGAATCCGGATGCGCGGAGACGGCCTCCACCGTGAGGGCCGTGATGGCCTCCAGGTCCTGCTCCAGGCTGTTCCATTCCCGGTGCAGATGCTCGCGGACCCGGGCCACATCTCGCGCGGCGGGCATGCTCCCATCGCCCGGTCCCGGGTCCGAGCCCGTCAGGGCCGCCACCGAAACACCTGTCAGAACGGTCAGAGAAAGCAGCAGCAAAGAGGGCCAAAAGCGGAAGGAGAAGCGGGCGCGGGCGGCGGGGTGGCGCTCCAGCAGGCTGACACAGAGCACCGTCAGCACCGTCAGTCCCAGAACGGCCCAGGGAGCGGCCATGCCGCGGCTCAAGAAACTGCCGCCGCCGCTCGCGAAAAGCAACGCCCCGATGGCCATCAGGCTCAGGAGCGCCAACCCACGGGCCACCTGGGCTGTCCGCCCCCGCATCCGTACCCACCTTGGAGAAGTCCACCCGAACAATTCAGAATCACACGTATTCTACGCGCAAACGGCGAAATATATCCACCGGAAGCACGATTTCCTTCCGCCGGCGACCGGCGGGCAGAAAGAAGGCCCCCACATTCCCACAGGAACCGGGGGCCTTCGCGGAGCCAAAGGCGCGCGGACTACATGTCCATGGCCATGCGCTTCTTGTCGGCGATGTGGCGTTCGTACCACCAGACCAGCGTGGGGCTGGCGATGAACATGGAGCTGTACGTACCCACGACCACACCGAAGGTCAGGGCGAAGGCGAAGTCGTGAATCACCGGGCCGCCCAGCAGATACAGCGTGATGCTGACCATGAAGGTGGTCACCGAGGTCAACACCGTCCGGCTGAGACACTCGTTGATGGAGCGGTTGATGACCTGGCGGTAGCTTTCCTTGCGGCGCAGACGCATGTTCTCGCGGATGCGGTCGAAGACCACGATGGTGTCGTTCAGCGAGTAACCGATGATCGTCAGGAAGGCGGCGATGATCGACAGGCTGATCTCCAGATTCAACAGAGAGAAAATGCCCAGGGTCAGGGTCACGTCATGCACCAACGCCAGGATGGCCGCGATACCGTAACGGAAGACGAAGCGCAGGGTGATGTACAGCACGATCAGGGCCAAGGCCCCCATGACGGCGCTGATCGCGCTCTGGCGCAATTCGTCACCGATCTTGGGGCCGACGCTCTCCTCGCGGCGCAACTCGATCTTGCGGTCCGGCATGGAGGCGCTCAGGTCGTTCAGCAGCAGCTGCGCCTGGTCCAGGGTCTGGGCCTCGACGTCGTGGTTGGGGAAGGTGATGAGGAATTCATCGGCCGAGCCGAATTCCGTCACCTGCACGCCCTCGTAGCCCTTGTCGCTCAGGGCGCTGCGGATCTGGCCCACTTCCGGGGCGGGATCCATCTTCACCTGCAGCACGCTGCCGCCGGTGAAATCGATGCTCAAACGGGGCCCGCCGTGGATAATCAGCAGCACGGCGGAGAGGATGACCAGCGCCGTCGAAAGACTGAACGCCACCTTCATCGCACCCACGAAATTGATCTTGGGGTTCCTGAAGAATTCCATCTTCTTTTTCGACCTTTCCCGAGCTCGCGGCCCGGCTGAAATCCAAATCCTAGATGCTGATAGTCTTCTTGCCCTGGTTCCGGGTCATCAATTCCATGATGACACGGGTCATGACCAGGGCCGTGAACATGCTGGTGAGAATACCGATGCTCAGGGTGACGGCAAACCCCTTGATGGGGCCGGTACCGAACATGATCAGGATGCCGCCCGCGATCAGAGTGGTCACGTTGGCGTCGACGATGGTCCGGGTGGCGTTCAGGTACCCGGACTGCACGGAGGCCCGAACGGTCTTCTTCTTGCGCAGTTCCTCGCGGATACGCTCGTTGATCAACACGTTCGCATCCACGGCCATACCCACCGTCAAGATGATACCCGCGATACCCGGCAAGGTCAGGACCAGGTCGAACTGGGCCAGCACGGCCATCAGGATGAGGATGTTGCTGATCAGGGCGATGACCGTGACCAGGCCACTCATACGGTAGTAAATGAGCATGAACAGGATCACGAGGATGGAGCCGTACATGGCGGCGCTGACCCCCATGCGGATGGAGTCGCTACCCAGGCTGGGCCCCACGGTGCGCTCCTCGGCGATGTACACGTCCGCGGGCAGGGCGCCGGCGCGCAACAGCAGGGCCAGATCGCTGGCCTCGACGCTGGTGAAGTTGCCCGAGATGGATCCCTGACCACCGGCGATCCGGCTCTGGATCACCGGAGCGCTGGAAATGCGGCCGTCCAGGCTGATGGCCAGCTTACGGCCCACGTTGTCGCCGGTCATCTTGGCGAAGCTGCGGGCGCCACGGCTGTCCAGGGTGAAGCTGACCTCGAAGAAACCGGGCATCTTGTGGCTGGCGGTGGGGACGGCGCCCTCCAGGCGGTCACCCGTCAAGGCGGGCACGTTGTCCACCAGGTACAGGGGGCGCAGCCGAGTGCCGTCCTCCATGGTCAGGGGCTCATCCCCCATCTGGAATTCTTCATCCTTCAGGATGCGCCGCGCTCGCAGATCCTCCAGCATGGTCTGCACCGCGGGCACGTTCTTCTCGAACAGGAAAAGAGTGGCGCCCACACCGCCCAAGCCGGGTTGCGCGATGAGGTTGTGGCTGAAGGGATGCTCCGCAGCGTAGAGGTCATCGCTCACGTCCGGCGCGTTGCCGGGCTCCAGGGTGCCGAACGGATTATCCAGGTCGGTCCCGGCGCTATCCGCGGAGGCCGTCTGGTCGGCTTCGTCGCCGGCGGCCTCACGGGACTTGATTTCCGCCACCTTGGCCGGATCCAGGAAGGCCTTGTCCAGGGACTCCAGGACCCCCTGCAGTTCCGTGTCGGGACGCACCAGGCGGAACTCCAGGCGGGCCGTCTTGCCCAGCAGGTTCTTGGCCCGCTCGGGATCCTGCACACCGGGCAGCTTCACGATGATGCGGCTGGCGCCGAAGGTGGTGATTTCGGGCTCGGAAACGCCGAACTTGTCGACACGCCGCACCAGGGACTCCTTGGTCCGCTGAAGGGCGTCCTCGGCCTCGGCCGGGTCCATGCCGTCGGTCTCGATTTCCAGAACCAGGTACATGCCGCCCTTGAGGTCCAATCCGCGACGGATGGCCTGGGCGTCGATCTCGGCGATTTCGGCCAGGCGCTCGGGGTTCTGCTTGGCGGCCTCACGCTCTTCCGACGAGATGGAGATGGCCTTGTAGGTGGGCCACAGTCCGATGAGGGACAGCACGAGGACGATGACGCTCAATGCCGCCCTGATCTGCAGGGAACGATTCATTTTCTTTCTCCTGGATGACCTGCTCGCACCGACCGCGCGGCCGGCGATCCGGGCTCCGCGGCCCCTGGGGACCCACCCGGATTCCACAAAAAAAAGCACGCCTTGAAATCATGAACCGGCAGGGGACCCAGCTTCAAGGCGCGCGAAAAAACCCGCCCTGCCGAAAACGAGGGCCCGTCCACAAGGGAATCGGGCCGAAATTGACCGGGAGGAAGTATAACACAACGCCGTCCTTTTATCCAGTAAATGGCTTCCCCGTGGATGACGTTTCAGAAGATCTAGCCGGCGATTTTTTCCAGATGGTACTCGCGCTCCCCCAGCCCCCGGGCCGCGGCCGCGTCCAGCAGGTTCTCCGGGTCGGTGGGAAAACCCGACCATTGGCGCAGGCCCTGGGGCGCGTCGGCCACCAGCAGATCCCAAGCGGCCTGGTCCAGGGCCACCGGATCCGTCCCCACCAAGGCCCCCATGTTGGCCGGGCGGAAGCGCGCCCGCGTGAAGCCCCCCTGATCCCCACGCCCGATGGGCAGCAGGAAATTCACGAAAATCAGCTTTCCGCTACCGATCCCGCCGAAATGCCCGGCCGCGGCCTCGGCGGCCTCGGCCACCCCGCGCTGGAAAGCGGCCACCCCGCCTTCCCGGCGCGGGCTGATACCGGCCAGATGGCAGGCCGTCATGCAGGAACCGCAGCCCACGCACAGCTCATGGTCGATGGCGGCGCGGCCGCCCCGGATCTTGATCGCGTCGAAGATGCACGCCCCCAGACAGGAACCGCAGCCGGCGCACAGGGGCGTGTCCACCGACGGCCGCACCCCGCGATGCAGGCGCAACTTGGTGTCCCGGTCCATCAGGCCGCACCCCAGCTGAAAAACCGCCCCCGCGAACCCGGTGTGGGCAAAGGGCCGCACGGCATTGGCCACCAGCAGCCCGGAGGCCCGGGCGGCCTCTCCCGCCAGAACCACCGTCCCCAGGACCGAGTCCTCCGCCA
>PDWI01008678.1_pt1 | contig 11906 bp, 11 predicted proteins | sample 1430891 | NCBI WGS metagenome assembly PDWI01 (sample SAMN01162508, study PRJNA174530) | Oral metagenome, whole genome shotgun sequencing project. | biome: Marine environment; feature: Marine mammal; material: Swab sample of the gingival sulcus; isolation source: swab sample of gingival sulcus...
CGTCAAAATGTATACAAAACTGGGGTATAAAGTATTAATAGAAAACGATAGTGACTTAATAATGGTATACACATTTTAATGCATGAGCGCTTTTTAGAGTAAGGTCATTAAAAATAAGGATATTTATATGCGAAAAAGACTATACGAAATATTAGCAATTTCAAATAAAAATGATAATATGAGCCGAATTTACGACGGCTTTATGCTGATTGTAATCATAATGAGCATTGTGACACTGGATATATAAAAGAGGTAGAAAATATTAAAGCTTTACAAAGAGACAAACGAAAGCATTGCTAGCGTTGGTTATAGCATTATCGAGCAAGACTGGCAGAGGAGATGAAATGGACATTATTTTTGATTTGGACGGCACCTTGTGGGATTCGACCGAAACGGCAACGTGCGCCTGGAATGAAGTGTTTGAAAGAAACAATTTGAGAAAAATTGTAGTCGAGGAGCTGCAAGGCGTAATGGGTTTAGACCTGCCAACTAGTTTAAAAGTGCTCCATCCGGACTGTGAAATATCCCTTGTAGATCAAATTATCGCCGCCGAGGCAAAGCATTTTAAAGACGTAAAACTGGGTATATACGATAATGTAGCGCACGTTATAAAACAACTTAGTAAAGATCATAGATTGTTTATCGTTAGCAACTGCCAAAGTGGTTATATCGACCTATTCCTCGACGCCTTTGATTTGAGGCGCTACTTTACAGATTACCTCTGCTGGGAGGACACACTGGCGATTAAAGGCGAGACGATACAACTTTTAATGGCGCGCAATAGTATCGTAGACACTTGTTATGTTGGCGACACTTCAGGTGATAAAGCGGCGGCAGAGTACGCTAGAATTCCCTTTATATATGCCGCTTATGGATTTGGCAAGGTAGTTGACTGCGAGCGTAAAATAGCTGATATTAGCGCATTGCCGGCGCTTATCACAGCGCTGAGATAGAACTAGATTGATTGAATTGGGTAAATGAATTGAGGTGAGTAATGAAACCGATTGTTATTGGGATAGCGGGTGGAACGGGCTCGGGTAAGAGTACCATCGTCGAGAGCATTAAGGCGCAAATTGGCGACGATATAGCCGTGTTATGTCATGACTATTACTATAAGTCAAATGACCACCTATCATACGAAGAACGATGTAAATTGAATTTTGATCACCCGGATTCACTTGAAACCGATATGATGATTGAACACATTAGAGCGCTCAAGGATAACCGAGCGGTCGATATTCCAGTGTATGATTTTGTCGATTATATTCGGGCTGAAGAAACGATTAGGGTAGAACCCAAGCGCGTAATAATTGTAGAAGGCATACTGATTTTTGAAAATAGAGCATTGGTCGACGAACTCGATATAAAGGTGTTTGTCGACACCGATGCCGATGTTAGAATTATTAGAAGGATATTAAGAGATGTTAAAGAAAGGGGCAGGAGTCTCGATTCCGTCATCGATCAGTACCTGACGACGGTGAAGGTGATGCATGACGAGTTCGTCGAGCCCAGTAAGCGAAAGGCCGATATCATCATACCGGAAGGCGGCCATAACTTAGTTGCATTATCGATGTTGATTGACAAAATAAAAAATTTGTTGCTTTAGACCAATCGGCCTTAAATTATTTAAGGATGCTATCATGTTGCAATTGTCGTACAGTTTTCAACCATAGTACTGACACCCTTATTGCAAATGATTCGAACTGATGAGTATTAGTTTTTAGGATAATGTGGTATACTTTATCATATGATATGTTACAGATTATATAACTATTGACTATTATAGACTGTTTCTAAAGATCTATGGAGCGATTGATATACGATTTGACGTAAATGCGAAAGGAGCGTGTAATGAATAAAATTTTTTGTAGTCACTGTGGCGCAGAGATATCGAGCGAAGATGTTTTTTGTGGTAGTTGTGGTCAAAAAAATAACAGTCTCGAAACGGCGGCGAAGGATGAGATTAATGATTCGCCCAATCGACCGCAAAGTGTTGAATACCCGTCGTATTATAATAAAGGCAATTCAGAGAATAGTGCGAAAGCTCAGCCGCAACCGCAAACGGGCTCGCAAACTGTTGCACACCCCTCATATTATAACCGTGGTGACTCAAACGATCGCGCGAGCCAGCAAGTACAATCAAAGCCGAATCAAAATGAATACTATAGTCCCGCGCCGGTCAAAAAAAAGAAACGCGGCGTCGGTTGTATAGTCGTTGTCATCGCCTTATTGGCAATTGCCGGTGTCGTACTAAAATTTGGTATTTTGGATAATTTTGACGCATTATCAGATTTGAATCCCTTTTCGTCGGATGCGTCCGCTAAAATTGATAAAAATGCGGTTTTGAGCGATTTAAACGGCGAGTTTAGCGGAGATTTTAAGTTTACGAGATTAGATGGCCTTTCCGTAGGTGCTGATGACATTGACGACGACGATATTCGTGAATTGATGAATAACACTACGCAGTTTTCCATTGAAGTAGACGACGATGGCTATTGGGCGTTCTTCGTTGATATGGGCAAAGTAGGCGAAATTTCATTAGACTCATATCAATATGAAAAATTGCAGTCAATAGAACTTGAAGACGGCATTTTGACCATTATCATAGAAGAAATTGGCGATGAAGCGATCGTCTTTAAAATAAAAGCCGATTTATACAAAGAGAAAAATGGTTATAAGCTAAAGGGCAGAATGAAGTTGGAATACGCATCTTCTTCAAATTTTGAAAAATTGGAGTTAGTCGGTGATTTTGAATCCAATCAATATATAGAAAACTAATATGGTGACGAAAGTTATTTGCGCATAGTCGATAAGTGAATATGCGCATTTTTTTTTGCAATTCGATTGATTAGCAAAAATGAGATGAAAATAGCCGTCAATGAGATGACGAGTGTCATTAAACAAAGCATGGCGATTGTAGATGAGGCGCCGTAGTGCAGATAATTATATATTTTGATCGTCAGCGTTTGTACTCCTGGCGGGACGAGTAAAAGCGAAATGGTGAAGTCGTTAATAGTCAGTGTGAATATGGCGATTGCGCCAATTGCGATGGCTGTTCCAATCATGCCGAGAATGCAGCGCGCTTTGGAAAATCGATCGGGGCAAAAAATTTCCATTGCATCATAGTGTGATTGATCTATATTGCTCAATGCAATGTAGATAAAGAGGGCCGACACAAAACCATATCTTCCGATTGTTGCGACGACGGGCATCAAGGCGCTGTGGTAAAGTGCTGTCAGCGGCGCGCTGTTGAACAGTTTTATAAAGGCCAAACCGACTATTGGCGCGGGCAGTGTAAAGGAAACGGCACTAATTACGACGACTAATGGGCGCCTTTTTTGCTTGATCAGTACCAGTAGGATTGCAATTAAAAATGTACCGAGTAGTGCGGTCGCCGCGGCCACGGCAAAAGAAATTGCAATTTGATTTTTTGATTGGCTGATTACTGAGGCGGCATCGCTCGAATTTAGTGCCGTCGTCAGCAATGTAAAAAGTGGTACAATTAAGTAAATTGCTAGAACGATTTTGCCTAAGCCGCTAATCATTTTACTGAAAGGGGCATTCTTAAAGTGATTTTTTGACGACCTTTCTGGCAAATTAAAGGGGCGTCTAAAAAATAATGTCCAGATTAAAATCAGCAACGTTAAATTCAATAAGATGATGGGCAGCGCCGTCAGCAGGATGCTCGGCGCCGTTTTTCCCGCCGCAAAGTACGAATACAGCAGCAATGTATAGACGTTGACGCCAAATAGCGAAGGCAGTGAAAAATCGCTTATCAAGAGCATAAATACTAACAACCCACCAGATAGCAAGTAATTTGCAATCCAGGATGTCATGATAAAGTAGGCTCTGATTGCATTTTTTGTTTCCAATGCCAATAAGTCAATCCAGTGCTGGGGAATCGATATCAGCCCTAGCAATGTAAATGCACTGCAAAGCGATAGTTTTGAAAACGCACCGGTTAGCACTACGGCAAATTCACCGCCAAAATTTAGCGGCTGCGCAAGAAAGGGATTTATCAGAAACAGTATGTAATCGATTGTAAAAATCCAGGCTTGAATGTGAATAAACTCCGGTATTAGACTGAAGAGCAGCAGTAAAAGTGCACATCGAAAAGCGCCCTTTGGACACGCCGTCCAAATTGCCAGCGCGACTACGAGGCCCAATGCCATTGCGGCAAAGGCGGTGAGAGCGTTCAGCATAATTGTCTTATTAAAGAGTGCTAGTGGTATATTAATCAGTTCGTCCTGTGCGTTGCCCGTAGCGCTTAATATTAGGAGGGCAAGCGGCGCGATGAAAATTAGTCCATAAATGACGTATAAAATTAGTGTGGTGATGTCGTGGTGTATTTTGTCTTTCATGGTTAATACCCAAGGCAGTTGGCTACAACTAGGTCTAAATATTGATAAACGTCAGAAAAATCAACGGCTAAGGGTTTAATTGCACTTTCCGATAATTTTTGCGGCGGCGCGACGGCATCGTGCAGTGGTATGTGAATCCAGCCGATGTCGACCAAATACTGTTCAGTTTGTCGCGAAATTAAGTAGTCGATAAACGCTTGAGCGGCCGCTTTGTTGGGCGCGCCTTTAATGAGCGCGATGGAATTGGGGATAATTAGCGTGCCCATTTCGTCATCGTTCTGGTCTAATAGAATGATATCTAAATCTGAATTCTTGGCCATTTCATTTAATGCGTCATCGCTGTCGGTCAAGCCCATGCAGCATTTACCCAAGCTGACATAATCTTTGACGACGCTGTTACCGGCCAACACTTTGACGCCTTTTTTATAGAGCGACTGGTAGAAATCTCTCGTGTCATCTTTCCCCCATATCGCATAGAGTGCTGCCGCTTGAACCAACGATGTACCGAAAGTGGGTTGTGCAATGGCCGATTCGGCAATGCGCGGATGATTCAAAAAACCTTGCAAGGACGTCGGACAGTTTCTTTTATCGATTAACGTCTTGTTATACAGCAAAACTCTAGCGCGCCCACCAAAGCCAATCCACATATTTTGTTCATCGATATAAATAGGTGGGTAGTCTTCTGCGCTCGGCGGCTGTAATGGCTGTAAAACATTGCATTCTCTTAGCTTTATAGTTTGTAGTATTTCACCATTCCAAAATAAATCGGCCTGCGGATTATTGGATTCGGCGATTAATCGGTTGGCCAGTCCGACGCTTTTAGAGGCTTCGACATCGTAAACCGCTTTAACCGAAATGCCGCTTTTACTCTCAAAATCCTCAAATATGGGTTCGGAGTAGACCTGATCGACCGAAGTGTATACGACAATGCAATTTTGACTTTGGCAAGACGCCAAAAGTACGACTGTGCTGATTAAAAAAAATATTTTTTTCAAGGTCGTTGCCTCGCTATAAAATGTCTGCATTGCCGTTTAACTTTTGATATTTTCGCCCTTTAAAATGGGGGAGCCGCAGGCATCGCAAAAATTATTTCTAAAGTCGTTGCTATTGCCACACTTCATACAAAAAGTGAAGGCGTCAAAGCGCTTGTCGTATTTTTCCAGACCCTTTAAATTGGGCTTTCCGTGACATTTGATATAGTCGCCAACTCTGTAGTAACTAAACAGCATTTCACTGCTGCCCAACGAGTGGGTTCGCATACTGCCATTTACATTTCTAACTAACAATTCGTAGTCTATATAAGTCACTTGGATATTTTCGCCTTCTTCATCTCTTTCGGTACGCACCCTTTCAACCGCTTTTTTGTCGACGATTTCACCTTCCCACTCCTCGACTTTGACGCGTCGTTTAAGCAGAAAGATAATACCCGGTATGATTAGTATCGCACTCAGAACGGCCGCATAGGTAAACCCGGTTTTATTCATTTCAAAAGTGCCGTTATAAAACATAAATCCATTGATTAAGAGCGGGATTGCAATCATCCAAATCAATGAAACAGAAGTGTACGAATTCTCGTATCCGGCAAAGCGCACATCGTCGGTATTGCGCGCCCAACCAAGCCCACCTGCGCCGCGGCCGTCAGCTGTGTCGTATTTCAGTTCCGGGGCAGTAGGTTGTCCACACGAACCGCAATTCGGCTGTTTAGATTTTAATCGTTCACCACAACGCGTACAATAAAAGCTGCCATACATAGTCATTCCTCCTTTTTTTGTATATAGAAATTATAACATATTAAAGATGAAATAACTACGTTATGTATTACGATTAGTTAAATCGGCAGGGAGTGAATTGTCGAGAAGTTTGGGCTTGTTTACAATTTTTAGGCATTTAGATTAAAAATATGGTATAATATTGTTTGGATAATTTAAATTGATTCGACGGGAGAACAATGAAAAAGAAAATTGTATTGATGGCAGCCCTGATAGTTGCGCTGTTGTACGGCCATGCTGTTCTAAAAGACAATGCAAAGGCAGTGGCGATGTCTAAGCGTTTTACTACCGTCTTGAAGGATCAAGATGTTAATTGTTTGACTTTGGATAATCGGTATGTGTATGCCGGTTGTGGCAATGGCGTATTTAAAGTTGACTTAGGCACGTTACAGACTGAAAAAATAGCTGATTGCACATACGTTAAGGCGATATTGATCGACGGTGATAAACTGTGGATTGGTCACGAAAATGGCCTGACTTGTTTAACCGGCGACGAGCGAATCGTCTATACAACTGAAGATGGACTACCGGACAATAGGATTAATGCCCTATTTTTAGATTCAAATGCTCGACTATGGGTCGGCTCATGGGGTGGCGCTAGCATTTTTTCAGAAGGTGATTTTACCACTTACAGCAGTGCAGACGGTCTGACTGACGACATGGTCAACGTCATTGCCGAGGATAGTTATGGCGACATTTGGATTGCGTCATACGTTGCGCCGCGCGGCGGCGTCGCAATAAAAAACGGCAGTGCTTGGCAGCGCTTTACGACGTCAGACGGCCTAGTTCACGCCAATGTGAATGCCATACTTGAAGATTCAAAGCGACGCGTAATCGTCGCTGGCGGGCTTTATCACAGTGGTGGAGGCACTTGCTTTCAGCGCGTTGATGGCAAATGGCGAATTGTTCAGACGCTGGATATGCGCGACGGCTTGGCCGGCGAAAAAATACGGTCGTTGTTTATCGATTCAAAAAAGCGTTTTTGGATTGGTTCAGAATACGATGGATTAGTTGTATTCGACGGCGAAGGGCGCACTTATTTAGATGTAGAAAGCGGCCTTAATAGCAATGAGGTTAAGGCGATAAGTGAAGATAGAAATGGCGATATTTGGATCGCCACAAAGCGTGGCTTGACAATAGTAGAAAAGGAGGCATTGTATGCGCAATAATCAATTGCAACAGGCGCCACAAAACACGTTACAACTATTATCATTTTTGATTAAAAAAGTTCCTCTGCAGTTGTTAAAATCGTTGCCAAAGACATTGCTTATAGGCGTTATTTTTTGGGCTGTTCACACCTATTTGTTGGTCGTCGTCAACGAGGGGTTTAGCCCGGATACTTGGCTGGGAATAAATATTTTAAATGTCAGTGGCAGTTCGCTTAGCGCCATAGTATTATGGCTAATTTTTGGCGTATTTATCGGTTCGCTGAAAAATGGCGTCAACCCTTTTACAAAACTGTTTTCACCGCTTACGGCGACGGTACAGTTGCTGAGGTTAAATAGCACGACGCGCGGCAAGTTTCTAGCGGCAACTTTTTTTTCTTTGGCCGCAGGGTTCTTTTTGTCGGGTTTGTTTTCGGCACTCAGCTCTTTGATGGTCGGTTTAATGCTGACTGCCGCAGCTGCCGCAAAAATAGCCGGCAAATCACAATTTTTATTGTACTCATTAAATATCGTTTTCAAAGATTTACAGAACTTAGTAAAGCGCAAAAATCCGTTTCGCTTAAATGTCGAGTATACCATTGCCGTTGTCGGCGCGATGGGATTGGCCTTTATCATTCGCGGCTTAGTCAGTTTGTTTCCACAATTCATGCCATTTGTCATCATTTCTAATTTTGGAATGATATGGATTGTCGCCTTAATCTTGGGCATTATCTTTTCGTTTGTAAAACCATCGACTGCGATGATGTTGACGCTTGCCTTTGGTGCATACTTGCTGTTTCCCGAACTGAGAGTTTTTGCCGACGATGGCGGCTGGCAGGAGGCAGGTGGGACTTTTGGCGGTTGGGTTTCTAGCGCGGGAGCGGTTACGGCCACTTTAAGGGGCTTGCCACCGGCTATTGCCGTGGTCGTCGGAAGCGCTATATCGGCCATTAGTCCGGTTGTGCCATATGAAGGTGATTACGACAACGACGATTACGAAGATGGCGACTATGAAGAAGATGAAATAATTACAGATGAAGAATTAGAGAAGAGGCGCATTGCCGAGCAAAAGCGCATTGCCGAGCAAAAGCGCATCGCCGAGCAAAAGCGCATCGCGGAACAAAAGCGCATTGCAGAACAGAAACGGCAGGCGGCGCTTGAGGAACAGCTAGAGAAAAAGAAAAAAGCAGAAGCGGAGTTGCTTAGAATCCGTAAACTAAGGGCAGAATACGAGGCCAGAATTGATAGGCTATGCAAAAAATACAATACGGACAGGGCGCATTTGCGTCAAAAAATCAGAGAACGCATGGGTGAAAACGAGGCGGCAGCTAAAGACTTTAACGAGTGGGGCGATATGCTTAAGACAATGGAAAAAGCTGCAAAAGTAGCAGTCGTAGTAGCCGATACGGCGATTGATGGCTTGGCTATTTATACTGGTCCGGCCGGCAAGGCGGTTCAGGCGGGCTACAAGGCCGTTAAAAATATTGGTTCGGATATGGCCGAACACGGGCCATCCGTGGCCAGTTTTACATCTGGTGTGATTAAGGGGGCGGCGGATGCTGGCAACGTTTATATAAACAATCCCTATGTTAAGGCGGGAACGACGGTTGTTGCGCAAACGGCTGGCGGTTATGCTGTCGGTGGCAAAAAGGGGGCAGTAAAAGGTTTTAAGTCTGGTGTGTTTGATGCTGGTGTAGGTTTAATTGTTGATAAGGCAAATCAAAAAATGCGTGCTGGCGATTACGGTCCTGAATTTAAGGCAACCCCTTCCAAACGAGGTTCTGGCATGGTCGATGTAATAGCTGTTGGTAAGGAAGGTGGTAAGTCCTCACTAATGACTAAAGAGTTATTCGATAAGCTTGCTGAACGACAAAAAAAGAGGGCTATGAAGAATTTGGCAACAACTGTTGCCAGTGGACCGAGTGCAGTTGTGGGTAAAGATGAACTGGACAAAAGGGGGTATTTTGAATGAAACTAAAGACGAATGAAATAACATATCTGGCCAAATCATTTAAGCAAGCCAATGGGTTGAGTCCTTTCTATACCATTAAAGATGAAATCGATGGCACTGAAAATCAGACATTAGTAGATAAAAAGGTGATTGTCAATAATGGCTATAGTCCAGCGGCAAAGGCAATGCTGCCGACGCTAATTGCGCCGGACAGCTGTGCTAGATTGATTATTCAAATGCCGACTTTCGTCATCGAAAAATACGTCTATGAAATGAACGGTAAACTGGTACTTGCGAGCAATGATGAAGGTGAGTTAAGTTTTACTGAAATCGAAGATAACTACGATTTTATATATGTTTTAAACGACTTGTTTAGCGACTCCTTCGTGCGCAGGTCTGAAGTCGATATTGAGCTGGCGCGCGATCCGTTCTTTGTACTGCTCGCCATATTTGATGTCTATCGTCGCAATAATTTACTCGACTATTTGGGAACATCAGAAGTGGACTTTAATTTTACGGTTGACGATATCAAAAAAGTATTAAATAAAACTTACCCCAATAGCTTGGCAGAAAGCGTGGCGGCGAACTATGGCGTCGAGCTCGCTGGCATACAAAATGTCGAGGCCGCTTTGAAGAAGTTGTTAGAGCACAACTGCATTACAGGTGATAATACTTATAATCTGGCTCCAAAATATGAGATAATAGCTGAAAACTTCTTAATTATTGAGTCGATTATTTTACTGGAATTGTACGAATTTACAAATGGCGACGATTTAATTGCTGATAATGCAATGTTCTACATAGCTGGCGTACATGATATATTGTCGTTTAGAGGTGATGGCAAGCGCTTTAATTTGCAGTCGATTAGCGCTAACACGATGATTAGGGTAATAGTAAATAGCATGAACGAACCGTCGCTACTGGAAGAAGATAGGCCACCGGCGTTTGATATGTCCGATCAAGCAGCGGATATCCCCGCCGCTCCGGCCTTTGATATGTCCGATCAAACGGAATCGAAGACCGTAGCACAAATCGCTTCGCAGACGCCAGCTATCAGCAAATTTTGCACAAAATGCGGTAGTCCCAGAAAGCAGAATACAAAATTCTGCACATCTTGCGGCGCTAAATTTAATTAGATTTGAAAAAATAGATTCCATATTAGTCGGGAGGCGGTTATGTACATTGTAAAACCGGAAGCCTTAAAGGGCAAAGTAGACATTGTGATATTGGATTGTCGCTTTGACATGGACGATCCGCAAAAGGGTAAACAGCTTTATCAAACGTGCCATATAGAAGGTGCACAGCACGTCGATTTAGACGAGGATTTAGTCGGCGAAATAACTGAGCACGGTGGTAGACATCCGTTGCTCGACCTAATTGATATCAGGCGCACACTGGCGGCGCTCGGCGTAGATGACGAAAAAGAAGTATTTATTTACGATTCCGGCGAAATGCCGATGGCGGCAGTGCTTTGGTATGTCTTGCAGTTAGTTGGCAAAGATGCCTATGTCGTCGAGGGCGGCTTTGACGCACTGGTACAGGCCGGGTTTGCGCTGAGCGACCGGGCGCAGGTGCCGCTCGTCGGCGAGCTCAAGGCGCCGGATAGATTGGAGTTGCGAGCGGACGTCAATGATGCGCTGCGTTCAATTGAAGACGATTGCGTCGCGTTGGTCGACGCCAGAGGCCCTAGCAGGTATTTGGGTCTAGAGGAACCTAAGGATAAAATCGCCGGTCACATTCCGGGCGCCATCAACATATTTTGGCAGGATTTATTAACCGATGAGGGCAAATTAAAAAGTGAGGCCGAGCTATTAGCTATTTTTGCCGTTCTCGACGACTACGACGAGGTCATCTTTCAGTGCGGTTCCGGCATTACGGGGGCGGTTAATTTGTTGGTCTATGCGCATTTGGGAAAATCGGCCAGGCTCTATTCGGGCTCTTATAGCGATTACATTTCTTATCGCGGCAACAAGATTATTGTAAAGGGCGGAAAAGAGCTGGTTTTGTAGGGGCCTAGTAGATTTGTCATCTCGACCGAGTGGAGAGAGCTCGTCTTTAGGGTTCTTTGTCATGTCGAGCGCAGTCGAGACATCTCGTTTTTGACTTTCTTTGTCATCTCGACTAAAATGGAGAGATCTCGTTTTAGATTTTGTATGCTGATTGCTTGCAATCTGCAGCGTCGCAAGTTTTTTATTTATTACATTGGTTTATTTATATGATAAATATTAACGAAAGACTAGTCGTTGTGAATTATGCTATGTTTGTTGTATAGCGATTGAAACGAAGTGCTGCTGGCAAAATATTTATTATTTTTTTGCAATATAATAAAGATGCAGAAATTGGCATGTTTAATATATTGTTAAGTGACGTATATTATGATTTTTTTTACTTTGAAATTAAGAACCGACTTATCAGAGGAGTCTCGACCTTAAAAGTCGGTTTTTATTATAGCGTGTTTAAATAGTCGCATAAATCAAAAAAGTATAAATACTCAAAATCGTTATACAATGGCTTATAGACAGCTAAAATGCATACTTCCAATCATTTGCAAGGATGTATATATTCATGTATAATGAATATGTCAGACTGTAGACAAATGCCCTATTTCTTTGTTGCTGCGCAAAATGTCGACCTTTACGTATGTCTTTATACGCTGCAGCCCGCCATTTTGCTTGCGCCT
>PDWI01019930.1_pt1 | contig 11906 bp, 7 predicted proteins | sample 1430891 | NCBI WGS metagenome assembly PDWI01 (sample SAMN01162508, study PRJNA174530) | Oral metagenome, whole genome shotgun sequencing project. | biome: Marine environment; feature: Marine mammal; material: Swab sample of the gingival sulcus; isolation source: swab sample of gingival sulcus...
CGCCGTGAGGCGTCGATCAGCTGCGTTGGACCGGCTCCTCCCCCCCGAGCCGGTAGGCGCGACGACCCCCGCATCCCCCCCGCGGGGGTCGTCCTCTTATTCGGGTGATCCCAACCGGCTCATTCCGGCCGTGTGGTGCAGAGCATGCCGGCATCGGGCCCCACGACCGCCACTCGCCAGTGGCCTGAAGGCCCGTGGCCGAGCGGGTGCCGTCCTCTCTGGGATCTCGGCATGGGATGTGCGGTGGGGCGTGCCCGCGGTGCTGGCGGTTGTCCCCGGTGCCGCACGCGTTAAGGTCTGCCGCAGCGGGACGACGTCGCCACCTGTACCTCAGGTATCGGCAGCGGCGCTCTATTGCGGGGTGCTCACGGTTTGGCCGGTGTCTTCGCTGTCGGTGTTGCCTTGCGTGGTGCCCTGACCGTCCACCTCGGATTGGTCAGTTCCGGGCCCGGGGCTGGTCGTCGGGCCTGTCTTGGAGCCTGTCGGCTTGGGCTCTTGTGTTGGTGTGGGCTCTGGTGTCGGCTTCGAGGTTTCGCTCGCCGACGGCTTGGGATCGGCCGGCGCCTTGGCCGGGGTCTCACTCTTGCTCGGCTTGCCGGCAGCTGTTCTACCCGGTCTTTCCTGAGCTGGTCTCTCTTGGGTTGCTCCCTCCGCTGCTGGTCTCTCCTGGGCTGGTGGCTTGGCCCGGGGAGGCGCCTGAACCGTCGGCTGTTCCGGGGTGGGCAACTCCAGACACTGGTACACGCTCGGGTCTTTCACTCGGTGATCGTGCGTGGCGACGGTGATACACAAGCGGTTCGACTCCTGCGGCCGGTCTGCCGTGCCGTAGCCGGTGAACGGGGACGGGCCGTCGTAGTCCTTCCACGGTCCCGCCCCTGGCTTTCCGGCTTCGGTCAGCGGAGGTGTACCGGTCCCCATCCAAGTTGATGGCGGTGATGTCGGCGATGGCCTGACCTTCCGCGGCCTCCGGCGATGCTCCTTGCTGTTCCACCCCGTTCGCGTCGTTGCCGTTGCCGAGCATGGACCGGGCGCCGAGCCCGACCCCGAAGACCACGGCGAGCGCGACCAGCCCGGCCGACACTGCGCGAACCCGGGCCGGCCGTTGCGCGTCCGGGTCGTTGTCGTCGCCGCGCGTGGCCGCCGCGGACGGTACGAACCAGTCCTCGTCGGAGTACTCGTCTTCGAGGTCCTCTTCGCCCCGCTCATAGCGGTCCTCGAGAGGTTCGGGTCGCTGCTCTGCGTCCGGGCGGGCGGATCCGTTGTCGTCCCGGGGCATCGCCGCCGGTTCGTCGGCGACCAACGGGGATTGTGCCTCGGCGGCCAACGGGAATCGTTCCTCGGCGGCCAGCGGGAACTGCCAGGTCATCGTGGCGTCGGTCAGCGCCGCGTGATCGGCCGCCGCCGGATACTCGGGCGGGGCCGACTGGTAGGAGGGTTCCGAGGCTTGATGGGCAGCGATCGCGGCGCCGAGGGCCACGGTGTGCTTGGGATGCAGGTCGACGGCGATGGGGCGGCCCAAGTCGGCCATCACCAGTTCAGCGATCAGCGGGATCCGCGACGACCCTCCGGCCAGCAGCACCGCAGCCAGGTCTTGCGGGTCGAGCCCACTGGTACGGATGACCCGCCGCAGCGCTTCCACTGTGCGGACCAGCAGGGGCCGGATGGCCGCCTCGAACTCGGCCCTGGTCAGCCGAACCTGAGTTTGCACGCCGGGCAGGACCACCGGGATCGTCACATCGGTGTCGGTGGACAGGGTCTCTTTCGCGCTGACGCAATCCTGGCGCAGCCGAGCCAGTGCCTGCGTGGTGGTGGGGTCTTCGGGGTCGAGTTCCTCCAGCGACGACTCGCAGGATTGCACCACATGCTGGAATACGGCCTCGTCGAAGTCGATCCCGCCGAGGCGCTCGATGCCCTCGGCCTCTCCGAGCAGCTCGAATCCGTCCGGGGCCTTGCGCAGGACCGCGGCGTCGAAGGTGCCGCCACCCAGGTCGTATACGGCCACCGACTGGCCCACCTCCAGCCGCTCGGCGGCCGCGAAATGCACAGCCGCAGCGGCCGGCTCGGTCAGCATCTCGACATCGCCGATGTCGGCCATCCGCACCGCTTGGCCCAGCACGTCGATCTTGTAGGACCCCCAATTCGCGGGGTGGGTGATGACGACGGACCGGGGCCGTGCCCCTTGTCGTCCGGTCACCTCGGTGTAGACGAAACGAAGTAACTCGGCCAGCAGCGCATCGGCCGAGTAAGGGGTCTGACCTACCACGATCGGAGCGGAGTCTCCCACCCTGCGCTTGAATTCGCGGACCACGCGGGCGGGCTCGCTCATCCCCCGGCGCACAGCCGGGTCCCCGGTCAGGACCGTACCGTCCTCCTTGATGAACAACACGGACGGAATCACCGCGAAGCGGTCACCCAGTGTCACGATCTCCGCTCGGACGTCCCGTACCACGGCCGCCGCCACGTAGGTGGTGCCAAGGTCGATACCCAGGTCATAGCTGTCCGATGACGTAGACATGTTTCACCTTCCCCAAACGGCGTCTCCTCGTCGCGGCGACCGGTCCGGCCACAACTGACCACCGCCCCCTCTCTACCAGAGTGCACGCAACCGGCCCGGCACGGGTATACCCAAACCGGATTTAGGTATCGGCTACTCATGCCCGCCCGGTATGCCCGGAGGATCCTGGAGTCAGGCCACCACCACTCGGGGGTGGAATTCGACCGGAAGTCCCGGTCGAATCGAGAGGGGAGACACCATGTCCATGCTTCAGCGTTTCTTCGTCTTTCTTGAAGAACTGCTCCGCAACAACGACGGCCCGGTAGAGCCCGAAGCCCTCAAGGCCGAGATGGAGGCCAATGGCTTCGCCGAGGTGACCTCCGGTGACGTGCTGGACGCCGTGACGCTCATGTGCGGAGAGGGGAATGTGTTCGACGCCAGCCAGGTCCAGGCACTGCGGGCCTACACCGGCGGCAACTCTGTGGACCAGGGCTTCGGCGGCGCCTCCGTCGCATCCCATCAGGTGTCTGCTCCGCAGCCGCCGCCGATGGATCCCAAGGAGGGCTACACCAACCTCGACGCCGCCGTAGAGCACATCTCCTACGTGTCCAACGTCACCAACAACACCACGATCAACGACCAGGACACCTTCGAGGACAACGACACCATCGTCGACAACTCGGTGGACCAGACCATCATCGCCGACGGCGACGTGTACCAGGACATCGACAACGCGACGGCCACCGACGGCGGCGTGGCGAACACCGGCCTGATCGAAGATTCCACCCTCGTGACCGGGGAAAACGACGGCATCATCGCCGACGACGTGGAGGATTCCGTCCTCGTGACCGGGGACGTCGGTGGCAGCGTCGCCCGCGACGTGGAGGATTCCAACTATGCGGGTGGGGACAACAGATCGTTACCGACGGGCCCGCGGTGGTCGGCTCCCAGGTCGGGGCTGTCACCATGGGCGACGGGGAGGCCAACGCCATGATCGGCTCTGCCGGCGCCAATGCCAACTTCGGCGAGGGAGATGTCTCGTCTGCCACCGTCCAGTCCGCCGACGGCGCTGCCGTGCAGATCGGCACCCAGGACAGCAACCTCACCGCCACGAACGTCGAGGTCGGCGGCGACTACGCCGGCCGGGATTTGAACGACATCGACCTCACGAACGTCGACGAGAGCCAAGAGAGCAACGTGAACGTGACTGACAATGTCGTGAACAGCGACGATGATCGAGGACAGCAACGTCGGCCCCGACGTCCAGGACAACGATTTCATCGAGGGCTGACCGCCAAGACGCCTGGCCGTGAGCGGCTAGGAGCCGGGGTGGGTTGCCCGCGCGGCGACGCGGGCGACCCACCCCGATTACATGTATCACGGGGGGTCGTTCTAGGCTCTTCAGGTCACGCGCCAGGGGACGGGTGCGCCAGTCACCGGATTGCAATGGGGGACATGAATGACGTCCGACGCGATGGCTCTCGTCGCGACCGCCATCGAGGCGGCAACTGCCTACGAAAGGCCGGATCTGGTCACCCGGCTGGAAGAGGCCCGCGGGTCGCTGGACCGCTCGAGGGTACGAGTCATGGTGGTGGGCGAGTTCAAACAAGGAAAGAGCTCACTGGTGAACGCCATGGTGAACGCGCCGGTGTGCCCGGTGGACGACGACGTGGCCACCGCGGTACCCACCGTGGTGCGGTACGCGCCCTCCCCGGTGGCCGGGGCCGTCCGGGGCCGCGGCAGTGACCGCACGACCGAGCCCATCAAGATCGCCGAGGTCGCGAGCTATGCCTGTGAACAAGGCAACCCGTCCAACGAGCGCGCTCTGGTGGCTGTTGAGATCGGCCTGCCACGCCGGGTGCTGTCCGACGGGCTCGAACTGGTGGACACCCCGGGCGTCGGCGGCCTGGGGTCTGCGCACGCCGCGGCCACCATCGCGGCGCTGCCCGCCGCCGACCTCATCTTGTTCGTCTCCGACGCGTCCCAGGAACTGACCCAGACCGAGCTGGAGTTCTTGGCCGAGGCCCAGGAGTTGTGCCCCACCACGGCATTCGTCCAAACCAAGACGGACTTCTACCCGGACTGGCACCAGATCCGTGACCTGAACATCGGCCACCTGCGTGCCTTGCCGCACCCGGTTGCCGTTTTCCCGGCCTCGGCAACGCTGCGCCGGAAAGCCATCGAATCCCAGGACAAGGCGATCAACATCGAGTCCGGGTACCTGGACCTCATGCAGTTCGTGGCCAGCACCAGGTCGCGGCTGGCGGCGACGGTGACCAGTTCTGTCGCCAACGAGCTTCGCTCGGTGATCGACCAGCTACGAGCGCCGTTCGAGGGCGAGCGCCAGGTTCTGACCGACCCGCAGGCGGCGCGGGAACTGGCCGCCGACTACGAACGAGCCAAAGAACAGACGACAGCACTGCGTAACCAAGCGGCAAAGTGGCAGCTCACCCTCAATGACGGGATCGCCGACCTGATCGCGGACTTCGATCATCGACTCCGTGGCAGGTTGCGGGCGACATCCGCACAAGCCGACGCGATCCTGGACGAGCAGGAACCGGCGGCGATCTGGGACGAGTTCACCGAATGGTTGAAGCGGCGGGTCAGCCGTGACCTCACCCGCACTTACGTGGAGTTGTCCCGGCGTACCGATGACCTGTCGGCCGAGGTCGCCCGTCACTTCGCCGACGGCCGCGCCGCGCTGGAGATCCGCCTGGACGGCGGGGAGGCACTCAGCAAAGCGGCCGCCGTCGGCACCCGCAACGACGTGGAGGCCGACCCGATGGGTTTCGGCGGCGCGGCCATGATCGCCTTGCGTGGCTCCTACGGCGGGTTGCTGATGTTCGGCATGGTGGCCCAACTGGCCGGCATGGCCATGCTCAACCCGGCCACGGTCGTCATCGGCGCCCTGATGGGCCGTAAGGCCATCAAGGACGAGGGCCGGCGCCGGCTCGCCGCCCAGCGTCAGCAGGCCAAGATCACCTCACGCCAGTTCGTCGACGAGTCGATGGCCGCGGCCCAAGCGGCGGTGAACGCCAACAACCAGGAACGGGAAAAGCGGTTCCGCGACGTGACGGCGGAACTGGCCCGCCTGGACCATTTACGCGCCCAGGTGGACGCGCTCGCGGAGAAATCGCATGACTGAGCTGACCGAGGAAGTCGGTCAAGTGCTCAGGGTCCTCGTTGATCGGTGTGCTGGGCTGCCCGTGGCGGATCAGCTGTCTGCCGTCCACGACCGGTTGGACCAGCCGTTGCGGGTAGCCATCGCCGGGCGAGTCAAGGCGGGCAAATCGACTCTGCTGAACGCGCTCGTCGGTGAACAACTCGCCCCCACCGACGCGGGCGAATGCACCAAGATCGTCACCTGGTATCGCAACGGGCCCACCTACCGGGTCACCATCGAGGCATCCGACGGTTCCAACAAGCAGGCTCGGTTCTCCCACAGCGGCGGGGCCATCGAGGTCGATCTGGACGGTATCGAGCCCAGCAAGATCGACCGGTTGGTTGTCGATTGGCCTTCGCCGCGGCTGGCGGACATCACCCTCATCGACACGCCCGGGATCGCGTCGATCAACACTGAGGTCTCACAGCGGACCCAGCGCTTCCTGACACCTGAGGACAACGAACCGACGGCCGCGGACGCGGTGATCTACCTCATGCGTCACATGCACGCATCGGATCTGTCCTTTCTGGAGTCCTTCCACGACGACGAAGTGGCACAACCCAGCCCGGTCAACGCCATCGGTCTGTTGTCCCGGGCCGACGAGGTGGGCGCGGGTCGTGCTGACGCCATGCACGCGGCGCACCGTATCGCCGCCCGCTACCGGTCGGATCCGAAACTACGGCGGCTGTGCCAGACGGTGCTGCCGATCAACGGGTTGCTGGCCGAGACCGCGGCCACCCTGACCCAGGAGGAGTTCGCCGCCCTGCAGCGGCTGGCCGCTGTCGACCGCCGCCAGATGGAAGAGCTGCTGTTGTCGGTGGACCGCTTCGTTGCGGATACGACGGCGGACGCCGTTCCAGCGCTGATCCGCCGGCACCTCCTGGACCGGTTAGGAGTTTTCGGGGTGCGCACAGCGTTGCCGGTGATCAGGCAAGAGCGGGCCACCTCGGCGGCCGGGCTGGCGGAGGTGCTGGAGGACCGCAGCGGCGTCACGGCATTGCGCCAGGAATTGCTCGAGCGGTTCGCCAACCGCCGCGACGTGCTGCGGGCCAGGTCGGCACTGGCCGCCACCGAGGCGTTGCTGGCTCAGCTACCGGCCGGAATCGCCGGCGAGTTCGGCCCCGAGCTGGAACGCATCAGATCCGGGGCGCATGATTTTGCCGAGATCCGGCTGTTGAACGACTGCCGCCGAGGTATTGTCACTTTCCGTGGTGAAGACGGCGTAGAGGCTGAGCGGCTGCTCGGTGCGAACGGGACGAGCCCCGCCGCCAGGGTCGGGTTACCTGCCACCAGCAGCCCGGAAGAAATCGTCGGGCGACTCTTGGCGGCGATTCAACGATGGCGCGGTAAAGGCGAGCATCCGCTGGCTTCGCGCGAGTTGTCGCATGCTTCAGCGGTTTTGGTCCGGTCCTGCGAGGGTGCACTGGCGGAGCTTCATTGGGGGGGATAACAGGTGGTACGGCGAGACATGTCGCCGCCGGCGAAGGCAAGCCGGGGCAAGCGCGATCCGGGTGGTACGCCGTTGCGGGAACGGGGTGCGCAGTTGCTGCAGTTGCTGCGTGCCTTCGAGGCAGCCAAAGCGGGCGACGGGTCGACCGTTGTCATCAGTGGATCGGCAGGTCTGGGCAAGACCAGCCTGGTTCATGGGTTCCTGGACCGGGTCGGCGCAGGCACGGTCCTGATCGCCGCGTGCGACGACCTGATGACCCCACGGGCCCTTGGACCGTTCCGGGACATGGCCCACGCCGAAGGACTGCTGTCGGCCCGGCTGGGCCCCGATTTCACCCGTGAGGAGCTGTTCGCCGCCCTGACGGAGGTGTTGGACCGGCCCGCGCACCCCGCCGTCGTGGTGGTCGAAGACGTGCACTGGGCCGACGACGAGACCGTCGACGTCCTGCGCTACCTGATCCGCCGGATCCGCACCCTGCCGGCGGTGCTGGTCATCACCATGCGGCAACGGGAGATGAGCCAGTCGCATCCGGCGCGACGGCTCCTGACCGGGCCGGCCAACAGCGCTCCGGCCGAGCTGCGGCTGGCACCGCTGTCGCTGTCCGCGGTGACCGAACTGGTACGAGGCCGCGGACTCGACGCCGCCGAGGTGCACGCGGTCTCCGGCGGCAACCCCTTCCTGGTCCACCAGTTGTTGTCCTGCGAACCGCAGGATCTCGACCGGTGCGCACACGAAGCACTGCTGGCCCGGGCCGAGCGGATGTCGGCCGGAGCGCGGTCCGTCCTGCAGATGCTGGCCGTGTTGCCCGACGGGGCGGACACCATCGTGGCCAGGGCCTTGTTCGGTGACGTACAGGAAGAACTGCGGGAAGCCGAGGGATCGGGGCTGTTGCGTTCCTGCGCGGACCGGATTCGCTTCCAGCACGAACTCGGCCGGGTCGCGGTGTCGTCCTCCATGTCCTTCGGGGAGCGCCTCGCGGCCACCAACCGGGTGCTCGATGCGCTGGTGGCCACGGGTGCCGAACCGATGCTGATGGTGCGGGTCGCGCACACGGCCGGGGACGGCCGGCGGGCAACCAAGGCTGCGCTGCAGACGTTGTACGGCGCGTCGCCGCCGCATAGTCACCGGGAGATCTGGGAGTTGTCCCGCATCGCCTTGGAGTGCACGCTGGGCCTGCCCGCCCGCGATGTCGCCCGCCTGCATCTGAGTGCCGCCGGAGCTGGGCTGGCCACCAACCATCACGTGCAGGCCGCCCGCCACGCCGAAGAGGCAGTCGACCTGCTGGTGGCCGACGACGCCGGCCCGGACGAGGTGGCCTCGGCGCTGCTCATGCTGGCTCAGACCATGTCCGCCGCCGGCAACCACACCCGGTCGGCCACCGCGCTGAGCCGGGCCAGGACCCTGCTCACCGTGGACGGGCCAGCCCACGGCGGCCACCGGCCCGTGCCGTCGGAGGACCTGGTCCGGTGCGACACGCTGATGGCGGTGCCGGTGTTGGTCAACGGCGAGGTGGATGCGGCGATGTCCATGCTCACAGCAGTGATCGAGGTCGCCGAGGCCAACGGCTGGCACGAACAACTGGTCTTCGCGCTGGGCTTGCGGGCGCTGGCCGCCGGTGGGACCGGGACCGCCGCGGGTGCGGCGGATATCGAGCGGGCCGTCGAGCTGGGCGCGATCCACGGCCCGGTCGAACGGCATGCCGCCAACCTGTACGCCCTGTCGGTGATGCACCTGCGCAACGCCGAACTCGGGCAGGCCCAGCATGCCCTGGACCAGGCCGAACGCTTCGCCCGCGAACACGCCCTCGACAGTGTCGCCTCCCACTGCGCAGTGCACCGGTCTCGCGTACTGCTGGCCGCGGGCCGCTCAGCTGAAGCGGAGACGTTGCTGCTGCGGATCCTCGCCGGTACCGGCGACCCCGGTCCCGTCCGGACCGGCGCCGAGGCCACCCTGGCACGGATCTGGTCCCGGCGTGGCGACGAGCGGGCCGGTGACCTGGTGGAGCGGGCGTGGACCGCGGCGGAGGCGACCGGGGAGATCGACCTGGTGGCTGAGGCCGGTGCGGCCCGGTTGGAATTCCTGTGGCTGGCGGGCAAAGACGAACCGGTCAGGCAACTGGCCAGGCACCTGGCCGCGTTGGGAAAGCGGCACCGGCATCATCGGTTGCGGGCGGACGCGTTGCGCATGGCTATGCGTGTGGGTGAGTCGGTGGAACCGTTCGACGGATGCCCGGCCCCACTGGCCGCGGTGTTTCGCGGGGACCCCCGCAGCGCTGCCGACCAGTGGGAAAGGGCCGGCCAGCCGTACGAGTGGGCGCTGGAGCTGGTGGAATCCACCGATGCCTCGATCGCCTTCGAAGGCCTGCGGCTGCTGCACCGGACCGGAGCTTCCCGAACTGCCGATCTGGTGCGTCATCGGTTGCGCTCCCGCGGCTTTCAGGGTGTACCTCGCGGTCCGCGGGCTGCGCCGGACGGGTCACTTCCGGTGCTCACCGACCGGCAGGTGGAGGTGCTCAAGCTGGTCGCCTCGGGCCACACCAACCAGGAGATCGCCGACGAGCTGTTCCTGGCGCGACGCACGGTGGACAACCACGTTTCGGCGATCCTGAGCCGGCTCGAGGTCGACGGCCGCCATGAAGCGGCCGAGGAAGCGGTGGCACGTGGGCTGGTCGATCTGCGCGATTCCGTGCAGCGGGTGTGACGGCAAAGTCCCAGTTGTGCGGGTCCAGCGGTCAGGGTGCGGCCGCCGTCCACAGCCCGGATTGCGTGCCCGTTGTCCACAGTTGGCTGTGACGCGCTGGTAGCCGGTGTCCGCAGCGTCGATGGTTGCGGCATGAGAGCCAATCGCCGGCCACGCGTAAGCCGTCTGTCATGAGCGAGCTGTCGCCTACGCGCGCGCCGTATCCCTCGCACGACCTCGCGCCGTGACGCCCGGGCATGCACGGCCGCTGCTGGTTACCGCCGACGCCCAACTGGCCGCAGCGGTCACCGATGTCGCAGCCGAGGCTGGGCAAGCGGTCCGGGTTCGCGCCGGACTGGATTGTCTTGGGCAGACCGGCCGCGCCGCGCCGCTGCTGCTGATCGGCGCCGACGTGCCGCCGCCGGCGGGTAGTTGGCACCAGCCTCCGCGCGCTGAGGTGGTCGTCGTCGCGCTGCACGAGGAAGCCGGGGCCTGGCAACTGGCGCGGCAGCTGTCAGCGGTTCAGGTCATCGTGCTGGAGCAGGGGTCTTCGGCCCTGATGGAGCGGTTGCGGCCCGCGGCCCGGTCGCAGGGCTCGGTGCTCGCGGTGGCCTCGGCCAGCGGCGGTGTCGGCGCCAGCACCCTGGCGCTCAGCGTGGCGTTGTGGAAGCGGGACACCTGGGTCGCCGACCTCGACGTCGCCGGCGGAGGACTGGGCGTGCTCCTGGGGGCCGACGTCCCGGTTGAGCTCAGCTGGACCGAGGTCGTGGGGACCGACGGCCCATTGCATCCGCAGGCGATGGACGAAGCCCTGCCGCGGTTCGGTGGCATGCGGGTGCTCACCAGCCGCCCCGGGCCGGTGCCCACCGTGCCCCAGGACCGGGTGGCCGCCGTCATCGATGCGGCCCGCCAGGCCGCCGCCTACACGGTCGTGGACTGCCCTCGCGGGCCGGTGGCCAGGTTCGCCGCCGGGACCGCGGACCAGGTGGTGCTGTTGGTACGCCCCACTGCGCGCGGGATCCTGGCGGGTGCGGCCAGCCTCGCCCAGCTGCGGGCCGACGGGGCCCAGGTCGGTGTCGTCTGCGCGGAACTGGGCCGGTCCAAGGGTGTGCCCAGCGGCGCCGTCAGCGAATACTTGGGCGTCCCGGTGTCCAGCTGGCCGCGGCTGCCGGGGGTGGATGCCGCCGCCGACCACGCCGACCTGGTGCACGCACTGCGGCGGCGCCGGGCTCGTACGGCAACCGAGCGGATATTGCGGGACCTGCCGGTAGGCGGGTGGGTCTCGTGACCGGGGATCACACCGGCCAGGTGCGCGAGCGGTTGTCCAGGATGCAGGTCGCCCAGGCAACCTCGAGCGGGCGGGCAGCGGCCCGGCCGGACCCGGCTCGGGTGGACCGACTGTGGGCCGACCTGGCCGGCGCCGGCCCCCTGCAGCCACTGCTGGAGGACCCGTCGGTCACCGACATCCTGGTCAACGGGCCCGGGCCGGTATGGGTGGATGCCGGCAACGGGCTGGGCGCCCGCGACGTAGGGCTGAACGACGAATCGGCCCTGCGGGCGCTGGCGGTGCGACTGGCCGCCGCGTCCGGGCGGCGGCTGGACGAGGCCACCCCCTTCGTCGACGCGCGGCTGCCGGGAGGGGCCAGGCTGCATGCCGTGCTGGCACCCATCTCCCCGGTGGGCACCCTGATCTCGATCCGGGTGCCGAGAGCGCGCCCCTTCACCATGGACGAGCTGGTCGCCTCGGGTACGGTGCCGGCCAGGTGGGCACCGGTGCTGGCCGATATCGTCCGGCAGCGCCTCGGATTCCTGGTCAGCGGCGGCACCGGCACCGGCAAGACGACGGTCCTGTCCACGCTGCTGTCGCTGGCCGACCCGTCCGAGCGGGTACTCATCGTCGAGGACGCCGTCGAGTTGCGCCCCGGACTGCCGCACGTGGTGCACCTGGAGGCGCGGCATCCGAACAATGAAGGTGCCGGGGAGGTGACGTTGACCGATCTGGTGCGTCAGGCGCTGCGCATGCGGCCGGACCGGCTGGTGGTGGGGGAATGCCGTGGTGCCGAGGTCCGCGATCTGCTGGCGGCTATGAACACCGGGCATGAGGGCGGGTGCGGCACCAT
>PDWI01008679.1_pt1 | contig 11905 bp, 7 predicted proteins | sample 1430891 | NCBI WGS metagenome assembly PDWI01 (sample SAMN01162508, study PRJNA174530) | Oral metagenome, whole genome shotgun sequencing project. | biome: Marine environment; feature: Marine mammal; material: Swab sample of the gingival sulcus; isolation source: swab sample of gingival sulcus...
CTTTATTGCAATGTTTTTAAAGCGTATGGCGCTGATGAAGAAGCACAGAAAATTTTCTTACACGCAAAAACTTCATCTTGGAATATGACTGTATACGACCCATATGTAAATATGCTTAGAGCTGCTTCTGAAGCGTTCTCTGCTACTGTTGGTGTTGTCGATAGTTTATCAGTTGTTCCATTTGATGAAACAATCAGAGCAGCTGATGATTTCTCTCGTCGTATCGCTCGTAACTTACAATATCTCTTAATCGATGAAATCCACGTTAATCAACCACTTGACCCAGCAGGCGGAAGTTGGTATGTAGAAAACTTAACTGCTGAAATCGCTGATAAAACTTGGGCTCGTTTCCAAGAATTGGCTACTAAGGGTAAAATGAGTGATATCCTTAAGAGCGGCGAGCCAAGAGAGACAATTCAAGCAAAATACGAAGAGCGTTTTGCAAAAGTTGCTAATCGTAAAAAAGTTTACGTTGGTATCAACCAATACGCTAATATGACAGAAGTTTTATTAGAGCATGAAGATACAGATTACGATGCAATCGCTAAAGAGAGAGCAGAAGTGGTTAAGGCGTACAAAGCTGATAGAAAGCCATCTGCTGCTGATACTTTAGCAGAATATGCAAAAGAACCTACTATTGAAAAGGCAGTTCGTGCCGTTCAACAAGGTGCTACTATTGGCGAAATTGCAGCTGTATTAAAATCAGAAGATGGTTTTAAAGCAACTGAAATCGAAACAATTAGAGCAGCTAAGCGCATTGAAGATATGCGTGATGAGAGCACTAGACTTAAAGCTGAAGGCAAAGGCGTAAAAGTATTTTCTACTAATATTGGTAAACTTGCCGTCTTTAAGCCAAGAGCAGACTTCTCACGTGGTTTCTTTGAAGTTGGTGGTTTTGAAGTAATGCCATCAGATGGATTCCAAGATCCGAGTGAAGCGGCTAAAGCTGCATTAGAATCAAATGCTCACGTTGCAATTATTTGCTCTAGCGACAAGGTTTATCCTGATGTTGTTGAAAAAATTGCAAGCGAAATTAAAGCTGGAAACAGCAAAATGAGGGTTATGGTTGCCGGTAAGCCACCAGAAGATATGAAGCCAAAATACGACGCTGCTGGCGTTGATGGTTATATTTATATGGGTTGCGACAATTATCATCTTCTTAAGAAAATTCAAGAGGAGGTAAAAAATGCCTAATCATGTAGATTTTAGTAAAATCGAATTAGAAACTGGTGGAAAGCAGAGCTATGACCAATGGGAAAGCGCTGTAAAAGAAGCTGGTTTATCGACAACTGCATTAGATAGAATGACAAATGAGCAAATCGGTGTTCAATCTTTGTATACTAGAGATGGTTATGAGAATTTTGAACATTTAGGTTTCTCAGCTGGTATCGCGCCTAACCTTCGTGGACCTTACGCGACGATGTACGTTTTCCGTCCTTGGACAGTTAGACAATATGCTGGTTTCTCTACTGCAGAGGAATCAAACGCATTTTACAGACGTAACCTTGCAGCTGGTCAAAAAGGTCTTTCTATTGCCTTTGACCTTGCAACTCACAGAGGGTACGACTCTGACCACGAACGCGTTAAAGGTGACGTTGGTAAAGCTGGTGTTGCCGTTGATAGTATGCTTGATATGAACATTCTCTTTGCTGGTATTCCACTAGACAAAATGTCTGTATCAATGACGATGAATGGTGCCGTTCTTCCTGTACTTGCTTTCTTTATCGTTGCGGGTGAAGAACAAGGTGTGCCAAAAGCACAGCTTGCTGGTACAATTCAGAACGATATCTTAAAAGAGTACATGGTGCGTAATACTTATATTTATCCACCAGAAATTTCAATGCGTATTATTTCTGATATTTTTGAATACACATCACAAAATATGCCTAAGTTCAACTCAATCTCTATCTCAGGTTACCACATGCAAGAAGCTGGTGCTACAAATGACATCGAGCTTGCTTATACACTTGCTGACGGTCTTGACTACTTAAGAGCTGGTACAAATGCAGGCATCAAGATTGACGCTTTTGCTCCGCGTTTATCATTCTTCTGGGCAATGGGTACAAACTACTTTATGGAAGTTGCTAAAATGCGTGCTGGTCGTATGCTTTGGGCAAAAATCGTAAATCAGTTTAATCCAGAAAATCCTAAGAGTTTAGCACTTAGAACACATTCACAGACTTCTGGTTGGTCATTAACTGAGCAGGATCCATTCAATAACGTTTCAAGAACATTAATCGAAGCGATGGCTGCTGGTCTTGGTCATACTCAATCATTACACACTAACGCACTTGACGAGGCAATCGCCCTCCCAACTGACTTCTCGGCTCGTATCGCTCGTAATACTCAGCTTTACTTGCAAGATGAAACATTAATGTGTAAGCATATTGACCCATGGTGTGGTTCATACTATGTAGAGCAATTAACACACGAACTAGCTCACAAAGCTTGGAAACATATTCAAGAAGTTGAAGAACTTGGTGGTATGGCAAAAGCTATAGAGAGTGGTATTCCTAAGATGAGAATCGAAGAAGGTTCTGCTCGTCGTCAAGCTAGAATTGACTCGCGTGGTGAAGCTATCATCGGCGTTAACAAGTTTAGACTTGATCATGAAGATCCACTTGAAATCTTAGAAGTTGATAATACTGCCGTTAGAGATGCACAGATTGCTCGTCTTGAAAAATTAAAAGCTAACCGTAACCAAGACGAAGTTGATGCTGCTCTTGAAGCACTTACTCACTGCGTTGAAACTGGTGAAGGCAACCTCTTAGACCTCGCTGTTAAAGCTGCTAAAGTTAGAGCTTCTCTCGGTGAAATTTCTTATGCTGTTGAGAAAATCACTGGTCGTCATAAAGCGGTTATCCGTACAGTTTCTGGCGTATATTCTTCTGAATATGCTGACCAAGACGTCGTTGAAAGAGTACGTAAATTAACTGACGAATTCGCAGAAAAAGAAGGTCGTCGTCCTCGTATTTACATCGCTAAGATGGGTCAAGACGGGCACGACAGGGGTGCAAAAGTTGTTGCAACTGGTTACGCTGACCTTGGTTATGACGTTGACGTCGGACCATTATTCCAAACGCCAGGCGAAGCAGCTCACGACGCTGTAGAGAATGACGTTCACTGCGTTGGTGTTTCTTCACTTGCCGCTGGTCACAAGACACTTGTACCAGACTTAGTAGAAGAACTTAAAAAATTGGGTAGAGAAGATATGCTTATCAGTGTTGGTGGCGTTATCCCTGCTCAAGACTATGACTTCTTATACGAACACGGTGCTGCATTAATCTTTGGACCTGGTTCTAAAGTTACAGACTGTGCTGAACAATTAATTCATGCTCTTAATAAGAGCTTAGGTTATGAATAGACGACCGCCGAAATGGGTTGAAGAAGATAACAATCACGCTTCAAGTGTGATGGAAGGTGTTGCTATGCACGCACAGACGACTGCATACACACCTAGCATCAAAAGGCGTAAAGAAATGTCGCTTGATGAAATCTATGAAGGCGTGCTCGCTGCTGAAAGCACAAAGCTTGCTCGTGCGATTACTTTGGTTGAATCCAATGCTACTCGCCATTACGAGCAAGCACAGGAACTTATTCAAAGGCTTTTACCATATACTGGTAAAAGCCTGAGAGTAGGTATTTCTGGCGTTCCTGGTGCGGGCAAATCTACTTTGATTGAAGCGCTTGGTTATAATCTCTGTGAACGTGGATTAAAAGTTGCGGTGCTTGCCGTTGACCCTAGTAGTTCTATCACTAAAGGTTCGCTTTTGGGCGATAAAACTCGTATGGAAAAATTGACAACGCACCCGAATTCATTTATTAGACCATCTCCGTCTGCTGGTATGCTCGGTGGTGTTACGCGTAAATCGCGTGAAACTATCTTGCTTTGTGAAGCAGCTGGTTTTGATGTTGTTTTAGTTGAAACAGTTGGTGTTGGTCAAAATGAAGTTACTGTGCGTTCTATGGTTGACTTTTTCTTATTGGTTTTAATTACTGGTGCTGGCGACGACTTGCAAGGTATGAAAAAGGGTGTTATGGAAATCTGTGATGCCATTTTAGTTAATAAAGCCGATGGTAAGAATAAAATCAAAGCAGAGACTGCACGTGTAGATTATAATCAGATTCTCCACTATTTGAGACCAGCGACGCCGGGTTGGAAAACACAGGCTCATACTGGTTCAGCGCTTAAGCATGAAGGCATTAATGAGATTTGGAATGTCATTAAAAAGTTTGAAGAAATGACCAAAGCGTCAGGCGTTTTTGATGCAAGGCGTAGAGAGCAAACACTAGAGTGGGTGCGCACAATGGTTAATGAACAATTGACACAACGTTTCTACGAAAATGCCAGAATTAAACATGAAATACCATATATTGAAAGAGCCGTTATCGATGAGAAAATGACACCGACAAAAGCTGCAGAGCATTTGCTTGATGTCTTTGATCAGGTAACAAGGCAAGCTTAATATACAAATAAAAAGACAAAGTGCATCTAGCGCTTTGTCTTTGCTTTTACATATAATATTTTTTATTCCAATTTTGGATTTAATAGTACCATACGAACGTGGTCTTGCCATATACCATTTATTTTAAATAATTTTTTTGAAATACCTTCACTACAAAAACCTAAATTTTCTGTCAAATGGATGGCAGGTTTATTGCTTATCATAACATTAGCTTCTATTCTATGCAAATCATATTCATCAAAAATAATTTTAATGCCTTTACTGACCGCTTCGCTAGCATAGCCGTTGCCAAGTTCTTTTTCTGCAAACTGCAAATGTAAACAGCAGGACAAGTAGGAACCACGGATAATATTAGAAAAATGCACATAGCCAATGGTATCGTAAGGTTTGTCATTTTTAAAAGCCCAAAGCTGTAAAGCTTTACCATTTAACATATCTATTTGCGTATTTGCTAGTATATTTTCTTGGTAATCTTGTGAGTAAAAAACATCACTATGAACGTGTCCCCAATGTTCTAAAAAATATCTGTTTTTATCGTAGTAATCAAGGACGGTTTTGACGTCAATGATACTCAATGTTTTTAAAATTAACCTATTACTTTGATATTCTTTATACATATTGGACCTCGACTAAGTTTACACGTTATGTCTGAATAAAATTACGTCCCCATCTTTTACTACATAGTCCTTGCCTTCTGAACGCACCAAACCTTTTTCTTTTGCTTTAGTCATATCACCAGCGGCTATTAAATCGTCATAGGCAATAGTCTCGGCTCTAATAAATCCTCTTTCAATATCGCTGTGAATTTTACCAGCTGCTACTGGCGCTTTGCTGCCTTTTTTAACAGTCCAAGCTCTAACTTCCATTGGACCAGCAGTTAAAAAGCTAATTAAATTCAAAAGTGAATAAGACGATTTGATTAGTTTGTCTAGCCCAGCTGTTTTAATACCTAAATCATCTAAAAATTCTTTTTTCTCATCATCGCCAAGTTCAGATAATTCCGCTTCTATTTTAGCGCAAAAAGTAATCACTTCAGCGTTTTCGCTTTTGGCAAACTGCTGTACTTTTTCTACTAATTGATTATGTTCGCCGTCATCTAAAATATCTTCTTCGCCAATATTGGCCGCATAAATAACTGGTTTGTATGAAAGCAAGTTGAGTGACTTGACAAATTCTGTTTCATCCTCGTTTAATTCTAAGGTACGTGCTGACAAGCCCTCATTTAAACAATCGGCAACTTTCTCTAAAATCTTTACTTCTGTTTGCAAAGTTTTATCGCCTTTCAATGCTTTTTTCGTTTTTTCTAAACGTCTATTAAGCATCTCTTGGTCAGATAATATCAGTTCTAAATTTATTGTTTCTATGTCTCGTAATGGTTCAACAGCACCGTCGACATGAACGACATTTTCATCGTTAAAACAGCGGACAACGTGCACGATGGCTGCGACTTCTCTGATGTGTGATAAAAATTTATTACCTAAACCAGCGCCGTCAGCCGCGCCTTTAACTAGACCTGCAATGTCGTAAAATTCTATTGCTGTATTGACTATTTTTTTAGAATCATACATTTTTTGTAAAACGGTCAATCGTTCATCGGGGACACTAACCACACCGACATTTGGTTCTATCGTACAAAAGGGAAAATTCGCAGATTCAGCGCCCGCCTTTGTAATGGCATTAAATAATGTGCTTTTGCCTACATTGGGTAAACCAACAATTCCTAATTTCATTCTTGCTCCTTCATTGATTGTATTTAACTTGCATAATTGTACTTTTTGTTATAGAATAAATAAAGTTGATATTATTTATCTATTTTTATTGTAATTATTTAGTTTATAACATTTTGATATGATTGTACCACGATTGTCAGCGACGCCAGTGCGCGGTGTTGCTTTATTTTTCGCGTAGAGCGTTCTGCGTAGCAGGTTCTCTTAGCGAAAACATAAAGCAGAACGATTCAGCACAAGGAGCGTTTCAATCGTTTACTAAATAATTACTCTTTAATATTATAACTTAAAAAAAATAAAATTGAAAGCGTTAAAAGTATTATAAGGAGAATTTATGAATTTATTGGCAGTAATTGACCCTGTCGCCTTTGAAGTTTTTGGTATTTCTGTGCGTTGGTATGGCATTATTATGGCAACGGCAATGGTAATAGGTGTTAGTTTAATTGTGTATAGAGCAAAGCCGCTTGGCTACAGTGAAGATACTATTATTGACCTAGCGCTCTGGGTGTTACCTTTAGCAGTAGTTGGTGCTAGGACTTATTATGTAATCTTTGAATTTGAACGCTATGGTGGCGATGTTTTACGTATGCTTAATGTTAGAGAGGGCGGACTAGCTATACATGGTGGTGTTATTGGTGGATTACTTGGTGGCTATCTCTATTGTAGACGTAAAGAGCTCAATTTTTGGCAGTTAGCAGACCTTGTAATGCCGTCTTTAATTTTAGGGCAAGCAATAGGCCGCTGGGGTAATTTCATCAATCAAGAAGCACATGGCGGTGTAACGGATTTGCCTTGGGGCATAATGGTTCATGGACAAAAAGTACATCCGACATTTTTGTATGAGTCTTTATGGAATGTAGGCGTTTTTGTGATTTTACTCATGTTATCTAAGAAGAAAAAATTTGACGGGCAAATTGTCTGTTGGTATTTGATTTTATATTCTATGGGGCGCTTTTGGATAGAAGGCTTGAGGACAGACAGTTTAATGATTGCAGGTTTTAGACAAGCGCAGTTAATATCGCTCTTTTTTATCATTATAGCAAGTGCAGTCTTACTATACCAAAAAAGAAAACAAGCGTAAATTGAGTATTTACGCTTGTTTTAATGTTTAGAATTAGTTCCATCCGATTAATACACCAATGACTATTGAAATAGAACCGATTGCTACCCACATACCGAAAAGGGGAGCGATAAATTTGACCCATTTTTCATAAGGGATTTTAGCCAAACCTAAAATAGCCATTAAAACGCCTGACGTTGGGATAATAATATTGGAGAAACCGTCACCATATTGATAAGCACTGACGGCTATTTGTCTTGATACACCAACGATATCAGCCATAGGTGACATTAATGGCATTACTATCATTGCCTGTCCTGAACCTGATGGTACGACGACGTTAAATAGTAAATTGGCAAAGAACATACCTAGCGCTGCAATAACGGGGCCGACTTTAGTAAGTGGTATAGTCATATAGTAAATGATAGAATGTATAACATGACCCTCTGTTAAAACGATAGTGATACTTTTAGCAACACCGATAATCAAAGCGCCGTAAACCATAGATTGTGCACCTTTAAGGAAAGATTTTGCCATGTCATCGGCGCTAGTTCTCGTAATGATACCGCTGATAATAGCAATCATTAACATAACGGCACTAATGTAATCAAGTGACCATTTTAATTTATAAGTTCCATAGGCGTAAATGACAAAGCCTGCGACAACAGTGAGCAGTACCAATGCTTGTTGAATGTTAAATTCTTTGGTATCTGTCGTGTCTTCCATCCATTCGATGTCGTCTAAGGTACTGTTGTTAATATCCGCTTGCACTTTTTTTGTATATTTTAATACATACCAAACGCTGACGACAAAAATGATAATAGTGACAATTAAGCGAAAAGTAAAACCACTAAGCGGTGGTAGTCCCGCGATTGATTGACCAATTAAAGTATTGTAAGGCCCCATAGGCGATGAGGTAAATCCAGCGTAAGAGCCAATATACATAATCGCCACACCGACTAGCGGATCGGCATCTAGTTTTTTTGCTAGGGCAACGCCTATAGGGATAAAGGCAATGACGGCATTGACTACTATACCCATAGCACCGAGAATTGCTAAAATTAACATGGTGATAGGAATAACCAGTATACTTTTATCACCTAGCTTTCTTATTGCTAAGTCGATAGCACCATCGATAGCGCCAGTATCGTTGACAATTTGGAAAAAACCGCCAACTAAGAAAACTAAGAAAATAACAGTTGCGCCACCTTTCATACCTTTTGGTATGGAGAGCAAAAATCCTTCTAAACCGACTGGTGACTGTTCTACACTATGAAAGCTAGTTGGATCAATTACTTTTTTCGAAGTAACAGCACTTTCAACCATATCATAGGAACCAGCTGGAATAATATAAGTTAAGATTACAGCTGCAATTACAAAGTAAAAAATCAAAGCATAGGTGTGGGGGATTTTAAAACGTTTTTTAGTATCCATAGTTGCCTCCTGTATTAAGCTAATAATTTTAGTGCGATTTTTGTCAATATATTTGCACCGTTTTTAAGTGCGCCTTTATTAAAGTCCATGTTATAATTGTGTAGTCCAGGTGCAAGGTCTGCACCTATACCAATATAACAACAGCGTAGATTAAGGATTTGTTTATAAAAATGGAAATCTTCGCCGCCAGGTGTTAAAGTAACTGGTAGACTAGAACCCAAAACTTCAGTGATTGCTTCTTTACTCATTTCTATTAATTCATCATCGTATTCAGCGGCATAGCAACCAGCTAAATGTGTAATTTCGTAAGTAGTATCATTAAGTTCAGTAATTGAAGTTAAGATTTTTTTGATTTTATCTATCATTTGTTGCATAAGTTCATTTGTTTGTGCTCTCAGATCTAGCGTTAACGAGACTTTATTGGGGATAATATTGCTAGTAATGCCACCGTTGATAATTGTAACTTTTGCAGAATGAGCAATTCTTGGGTCGAGCTTGATTGAATTGACAGCGTTGATGAAGAGTGCAGCGAGTTCAATCGCATTAACGCCGAGATGCGGTCGGGCAGCATGTGAATTGATGCCGTGAATGTCGACTTTCATCGTATAAGATGAACCGTGACAGAGGGCGGGGACTGCTTCGTTCATTTTCGCCTCAGCTATCGGTCTTAAATGTACACCAAACATAATTTCAACATCATCAATCAAGCCACTTTCAGCGATAAATTTAGCGCCTTTCATCACTTCCTCTGCCGGTTGAAAAACAATGACAAGCTTACCTTTGGTGATTTTATGCTCAATGATATTTTTTGCCGAATGTAAAACCATAGTCATATTCGCATCGTGACCACAACAGTGTTTGTAGACAGTTTTTCCGTCAATTTCATAGGCGAGTGCATCCATATCAGCACGTAGCGCGACGACAGCGCCATCATTTCCACTATCGTATTCGGCGATAATGCCTGTTTCAATTTCATTTCTAATGGTAAAGCCGAGTTCTTGTAGTTTTTCTTTCAAGTAGGCAGAGGTTTTGTATTCCTCTAGTGGTGGTTCGGCGAGTCTGTGTAAATCCGTGTATGTATTTAAAATTTCCATAATGCTATCCTCCTTTGATTAATTTTATTGACAATTATAACATATTTATTTCTAAAAAGAAACAAAAAATAAAACATTTTTTATATAAATTAATTATAATTGTTATTTAAAGCTGAAAAATAATAAATATGACTTTATTTACAAGAAAACTTAGTAAAATAATTCTAAAATCCTTGTTTAGTTGGCGAAAATAAAGTACAATACATAGTGTGTGCCTTGCTGGGAATTATACCTTGTCCTACTTTATTAATATTTAAGAATTAAATATTAATAAAGTAGGATAATATCTGGCAAAGCGTATGATGAAAACAAAAATATGTAAAAATATGTAGAGAAAAGAGGTAATATGTTTTCAGACAGAGTAATTAAGAAGTACGAAACGACAGTAGCAGGCAGACCATTTGTGGTCGAAATTGGTAGAATGGCAAATTTAGCAAATGGTTCTTGTACTGTTAGCTATGGCGATACAGTTGTCTTAGTAACTGCAACTGCTTCATCAAAACCACGTGAAGGAATAGATTTCTTTCCACTTTCTATTGATTTTGAAGAAAAGCTTTATGCTGTAGGTAAAATCCCTGGCGGTTTTATCAAGCGTGAAGGTAGGGCGTCAGAAAAGGCGATTTTAACGGCGCGTTTAATTGATAGACCAATTCGCCCATTATTCCCTGACGGTTATTTTAATGAAGTTCAAATTATTGCTGAAGTATTGTCAGTGGAACAGGATAACACACCTGATATGCCAGCAATGATAGGTGCATCGATTGCCCTCAGCATTTCTGATATTCCTTTTGAGGGACCTATCGCTGGTGTTACTGTTGGCTATGTCGACGGCGAGTATGTGTTTAATCCAACGGTAGAGCAGGCAGAAAAATCTGACCTTAATTTAGTTGTTGCAGGTACAGCTGACGCCATTAATATGGTAGAAGCGGGTGCTAATGTTTTACCAGAAGATGTCGTTTTAGAAGCGCTTTTAAAAGGGCATGATGAAATTAAAAAGATTATTAAATTTATCGATGAAATCGTCGCAGATTGCGGTAAGGAAAAGCAAGTTGTTACACCGCCAGAAGTCAATCAAGCATTGTTAGATGATATTGAAAGCTACTGGGATAGAATGAATGAACTTGTACGTATTCCAGGTAAAAAAGAGCGCAATCATGCAATTGATGATTTGAAAGATGAAATCAAAGCGGTATTGGTGGAAAAATATCCAGATGATGAAGGTTCATTCGGCAAGCACTTGAAAAGCCTTGAAAAACGCGTAATGCGTAAAATGGTACTTTCTGAACACGTGAGAGCAGACGGTAGAAAACTCGACGAAATCAGACCGCTTTCAGCTGAAGTTGGCTTGCTTCCAAGAACACATGGTTCTGGTTTATTCACACGCGGTTTAACGCAAGCTCTCACGATTACGACTTTAGGTGCACTGGGCGAAGCGCAGCGCATTGATGGTCTTGGCTTAGACGAAAATAAACGCTATATGCACCATTATAACTTCCCGCCGTTTTCTGTTGGTGAAACTGGTTTTATGCGTGGGCCAAATCGCCGCGCTATCGGTCATGGTGCGCTTGGTGAGAGAGCACTAGTTCCTGTCTTGCCATCAGAAGAAGATTTCCCTTATGCTATTCGTTTGGTATCAGAAGTTATGACTTGTAATGGTTCTAGTTCACAGGCAAGTATTTGTGGGTCGTCTTTATCATTAATGGATGCAGGTGTACCGATTTCAGCTGCTGTTGCAGGCATCGCTATGGGTATGATAGCCGAGGGCGATGACGTGGCAATTCTCAGTGATATTCAAGGTGTTGAAGACTTCCTTGGCGATATGGACTTTAAGGTTGCTGGTACGGATAAAGGTATTACAGCAATGCAAATGGATATAAAAATTGACGGTTTAAAGCGTGAGCTTTTAGAAAGAGCGATGGAGCAAGCGCGCGTTGGCAGACTTCACATTTTGGAAGCGATGAATCAGACGATTTCAGAGCCAAGAGCAGAAATGTCACCGTATGCTCCAAGAGCGCTTAGTATGCGTATTGAGCCAGATAAAATCGGCGCAGTTATTGGACCTGGTGGTAAGGTTATCAATAAAATTATCGATGAAACAGGCGTTAAGATTGATATACAAGAAGA
>PDWI01008680.1_pt1 | contig 11905 bp, 10 predicted proteins | sample 1430891 | NCBI WGS metagenome assembly PDWI01 (sample SAMN01162508, study PRJNA174530) | Oral metagenome, whole genome shotgun sequencing project. | biome: Marine environment; feature: Marine mammal; material: Swab sample of the gingival sulcus; isolation source: swab sample of gingival sulcus...
TTACTTTTAAAATAGAAAGTGGGCATATACACGTAGTTGATTATCAAGATTATCATTAAGTAGGAGAGAGTAAATGAGAATGTATAATCCATCTTACCCGGCAGAAACAATTAAAGAAGTTGTTTTACCTGAATTAGGTTTAAGTGTTACACAAGCCGCAAAACAGTTAGGAGTAAACAGAGTGACGTTGTCACGATTGTTGAATGGTAAATCAGCAATTAGTGCTGATATGGCAATTCGTTTGCATAAGTGGTTAGGGGAAGATAGCCCTAGCCCTGAAAGTTGGTTACATCAGCAAGCGACTTATGATTTATGGGTTGCAGAGCAAAAACAAAAGGATTATCAGATTACGCCTGTTAGAGTTGCTTTTTCTTAAGGAATTTAATAAAAAATACTTTTATTTTACCAATTAAATGAGAATGATTATAATATAATTCTTATTTAAATTAATAAAGGATAAAAAATGACTAAAAAAATTCGAATTATGATTTCAGATATTACCAATCCTTGGTTTAACCTTGCTACAGAAGATTGGATTTTTAGTGAATTAGATTCTGATTGCCATACTTTATTTTTATGGCGTAATGCAGAAACTGTGGTTATTGGGCGTAATCAAAATCCTTGGGGTGAATGTAAAACAGATAAAATGGAACAGGATAATATTTATTTAGCAAGACGCCAAAGTGGTGGTGGGGCAGTATTTCACGACTTAGGTAATACCAATTTTACTTTTTTATCTCCAAAAGAAGATTATGATCAAAAGGCTAATTTTACAATTATTATTAATGCGTTAAAAACACTTGGTATTGATGCTGAATGTTCAGGTCGTAATGATATGTTAGTTGATGGTCGAAAAGTTTCAGGTAGTGCATTTAAACATAAAATTGATCGTAGCTTTCATCATGGTACTTTATTGGTGAATGCGAATATGGCAAAACTAGCTGATTATTTAAATCCTCATCCGCTAAAATTAGCAGCCAAAGGTATTAAATCAGTACGTTCTCGTGTAGCAAATTTAATTGAATTTAACCCTAAGGTGAATCATAAAATAATTTGTGAAGCGATTATTAATAGTTTTTGTGACTATTATGGACAAAAAGTAGAGGTAGAGATTCTAGATAAGAATGAATTAGAAAAGAATCATCACTTAAATAAATTTTATGAAATGATGGCGGACTGGGATTGGCGATTTGGAAAGACGCCTGAATTTTCTCATAAAATGGAAACTCGATTTGATTGGGGAATTGTAGAGCTACATTTAAATGTAAAAAAAGCCGTAATTGATGATGTAGTTATTTTTTCTGATGCCTTAGATATTAATTTTATTGAGTCTCTTAAACAGAAATTAAAAGGATGTTCGTATAAGATAGATGCCATTTCAGCGTCTTTGTCTCAAATTATTGAAGAAAATCAGGATTATAAAGAGTCAGTAGAGCAATTTATTCATTGGTTAAGCGGTGATATTCATTAAATAAATTGTAAATTTTGTAAGAAATCTTAAAAGGTGGTATTTATGTCACATTTTTAGAAAATAATACACTTTATAATAAGAAATACTTTGACGAATGGCGTTAAACCAATTAGGATTTTACACAGTTTATATTTCAATTTGATTAGGAGTTTTTTATGGTAAAACAAACACAATCTTTTCAAGATATGCTTGACTATGTTCATTTATATCGTTTAAAAAATAAATTATTACGAGAAACAGCAGAAAATGATCGTAAAATGCGAGATAACAGAAAACGTGTTTTATTGTTGGATAATTTAAATCAATACATTACAGATTCAATGTCTATTGATGAAATCCGTGCGATTATTGCAAATATGCGAGAAGATTATGAAAGTCGTGTTGATGATATTACCATTCGTAATGCAGAGTTATCAAAAGAGCGTCGCTTGATTCGCCAAAAAATGGCTGCACATACAGGTAAAAAGCAAGTAAAAGCAACAGCAACAGCAACAGAGTAGCTTTATTTGTCGAAGATATATTAACTAATACAAACCCCAATATATTTGGGGTTTTACTTTATGATATAAAATTTGTTGTTTATTATTAAGGAGCATATTATGAAAATCTTAAAAAACGTATTGGTAAGCTCATTACCTATTATCTCTCTTGGTGTAAATGCGCTAGAGCCTCAGTTTAAAGAAGTAAATTCAGGAGATACGATTCGTATTGCAACTTTTAACTTATCTTTTGATCGTTATAGTGCTGAAGAGTTAGAAAATGAGCTTTTATTAGATCGAGCAAAACAAGATGTTTTACTTCAACGTTTAGTACAGAATGACTCTACTTTAACAAAAGAAGAAAAAGTAAAAGCACAGCATATTCAACAAATCCGTAATGTGGCAGAAATCGTGCAGCGTGTTAGACCAGATATTTTTGTGTTGAATGAGTTTGATTATAATAATAGTGTAGAAAAAGGTAATATTGCATTAAAAAACTTTGTTAATAACTATTTAGCTGTTGCTCAGAAAAATAAATTAAAAGGTATTCCTTTTGCAACAGGACAAGTTATTTCAACTAATACTGGATTAGCAAGTGGATTTGATTTGAATAATGATGGTAAAAAAGACTCTGCCAATGATGCTTTTGGTTATGGTAAGTTTAATGGACATTATGCTTTTGCCATTTTATCTCAATATCCATTAAGTAAAGAAAAAATTCGTACTTTCCAAAAATTCAAACAAAAAGATTTAAAAGATACGAGCAATCCGATTATTGATGATTGTAATAATCCTAGAGCTAAGATTCCACAAGGTAAAGTGTGCGGTGATAAATGGTATAGTGATGATGCTTGGAATATTTTCCGTCTTTCTTCAAAAAACCACGCAGATATTCCCGTACAAGTAGGTAAAAAAACAATTCATATGTTATTAAGTCATCCTACACCGCCGGTGTTTAATAATGCAGCTCGTCATAATTTAAAACGTAATCGTGATGAGTTAAATTTTTGGAAAGAATATCTTAATAATGAAAATTATTTAATTGATGATCAGGGTAAAAAAGGTGGTTTAGCTCCAAGCGAAGCCTTTGTGATTGCAGGTGATTTAAATGCTGATCCTATTGTGGGAGATGGCGATAAAAATGCAATTATCAACCTTTATTCACACAAAAGAGTAAATCAACGAGTTGCTAATGGCGATTTAATTCCACAAAGTGAAGGAGGAAAGGCATTTTTAGCAAGTTCTGATGCAAAACGTAATCAGAATAGACCAAATCCAGAACAAATTACACATCATAGTGGATTACGCCTTGATTATGTACTTCCATCTGAAAATTTGAATGCTTTAGCAAGTGGTGTATTTTGGCCACAAACTGAAAAAGAAGGTAGCTATTTAGTGAAAGCAACTATAGATGGTAAAGTTGATACAGGTAAAAAAGTATCTTCTGATCACCGCTTAGTATGGGTTGATATAAAAATCGACTAATTTATTCAAGAAAGTCGCTTGAGGTCTTATTTTATAAGCATTCAAGCGACTTTTTAATTTCTCTTTATATCTTATTGATTTGCCATAATTTCTTCAATATCTGCTATTTCTTTAGGGCAACCACTGGTTAAGTTTTTGCATCCATTTTCTGTAATTAAAACATTATCTTCAATACGGATACCAATACCTTTATATTGCTTTGGTACATCAGAAGAACTTGAAATATAAACACCTGGCTCAATAGTAAAGACCATTCCTACTTCTAATGGGCGATCACGGTATTTTTTATTACGTCCAATTTTACCTACATCGTGAACATCTAAGCCTAAACTATGTCCTAAACCGTGCATATAAAATTCTAAATATGCTTCTTTTTCAATAAGTTCTTTTACATCACCTTTTAATATGCCTAATTTTACTAAGCCTTCGGTTAGTCTTTCTACATAGATATTATTAAGATCTAACATAGAAACACCAGGTCTTGCTTGTTCAATCAGGTGTTTTTGAATTTCTAATACCAGTGAATAAAGATCTTTTTGTGGTTGTGTAAATTTACCATTAATTGGGAATGTACGGGTAATATCGCCCGCATACATTGCAAATTCAGCACCTGCATCAATTAAAAGTAATTCTCCATCTTTTAAAATTTGATCATTTTCATTGTAATGTAAGCAACAGGCATTTTCACCACCTGCAACAATGGAATTATAAGAAGGACAACGAGCACCAAAGCGGCTAAATTCATATTGGATTTCACCTTCAATTTCCATTTCATAACGATTTGGACGAGTTGTTTTCATTGCTCGAATATGTGCCATTGATGAAATATGACAAGCCTGTTGCATTAAATCTGCTTCTAATTTTGATTTTCTTAAACGCATTTCAGATAGCATTGTTTCCCAGCTAATTACTTCATCAAATACAGTTTCAACAATGGAATCACCCCAAGTTTGAATTCCTTTGGCATAATAACAAGCGGAGATATTTTCACATTTTTTTGCAAAAATAGATTGAATATCATCAATGCAGTAGGCTTCATCTAATTCGAGCATTTTTGGTGCATCTTCAGTTCCTAAACGACGACCATTCCAGATTTCCATCAATTTATCTTTTTCTCGTAAGAAAATAATACTTTTAGTTTGATTTTGTTGTTTAATAAGAAGAATAGCTGATTGTGGCTCAATAAAACCTGTTAAATACCAAAAATAACTATCAGGACGGAAGATATAATCACAATCATTATTACGGCGTTTTTCTGTTTCAGTAAAAACAATTAATGCAGAATTATCTTGCATTTGTTCAAAGACTTTTTCACGTCTTGCAGTAAATTCTGATTGTGGCATTTTTGCAATATAAGAGAGATCCATAATTTATTCCTTTTCTTTTAATAATAACTCGCATAACTTTAAGCAGTTTTACTTTTAAATTCAATAGTATTTTTTAAAATTCAAAAATAAAATAGGCTATTTTATAAAGTAAATAATAAAATCAATTATATTTCTATTGTATTTTGTGACAAGCCTTGCTATCTTAGAGTGTTGATCTAGAAAACGAGGCATATATTTACTTGTTTTTGATTCGATTTTTTAATTAAACATTTTCAAAATTTAGGTATTTTTCAATGGGCAAATCATTAGTGATTGTAGAATCACCAGCAAAAGCTAAAACAATTAATAAATATTTAGGCAAAGATTTTATTGTAAAATCAAGTGTCGGTCATATTCGTGATTTACCCAAAGCGGGCAGTAGTAAAGGAGAAAAAGCAAAACCTGTATCTACTAAAGGAATGACAGCGAAACAAAAAGAAAAAATTAAAGCAGAAAAGAATCGCAGTGCATTAATTAAACGAATGGGGATCGATCCTTATCACGATTGGAAAGCAACCTATGAAGTATTACCAGGTAAAGAAAAGGTGGTTTCTGATTTAAAATCACAGGCTAAAAAAGCAGAACATATTTATCTTGCAACCGATTTGGATAGAGAGGGAGAGGCAATTGCGTGGCACTTGCGTGAGGTAATTGGCGGAGATGATGCGAGATTTAGTCGTGTGGTATTTAATGAAATTACACGAAATGCAATCAAGAAAGCCTTTGAAACACCAGAGCAGTTAAATATGGATCGCGTTTATGCTCAACAAACACGTCGCTTTTTAGATCGTGTTGTGGGCTTTATGGTTTCGCCATTATTGTGGAAAAAAGTGGCACGAGGTTTATCTGCGGGACGAGTTCAATCAGTAGCTGTTAAGTTATTAGTAGAACGTGAACGTGAAATAAAAGCCTTTTTACCTGAAGAATTTTGGGAGGTAATGACAAAAAACACTGCTAAAAACGGTGATTTATCTTTAGAACTTACCCACTTTAAAGGAAAAAAATGGTCTGCAACAAATAAAGATGATGCATTAATCACGCAAGATGCGTTACAGCGTAGCGATTTTGTTATAACCAGTATTGATAAAAAACCAACATCGTCAAAACCAAAACCCCCCTTTATTACCTCGACTTTACAGCAAAGTGCAAGTACCCGTTTAGGCTTTGGGGTGAAGAAAACAATGATGTTAGCCCAGAGATTGTATGAAGCAGGTTATATTACCTATATGCGTACCGATTCAACAAATTTAAGCCAAGATGCTTTAGCTATGGCAAGAACGCATATTGAGACTCATTTTGGTACAGATTATTTACCTGAAAAACCAAATTTCTATTCAAGTAAAAATAATGCTCAAGAAGCCCACGAAGCTATTCGTCCATCGAATATTATTGTAAAATCAACCGATTTGGTGGGAATGGATAAAGATGCTCATAAACTTTATGATCTTATTTGGCGTCAATTTTTAGCTTGTCAGATGACACCAGCAAAATATGATTCAACAAGTTTAACCGTTACTGCAGGCGACTATGAATTAAAAACAAAAGGGCGCGTTTTACGTTTTGATGGTTGGACAAAAGTACAACCTCTTTTAGGCAAATCAGCAGAAGATCAAGTATTACCTGAAGTATCTTTAAATGAGCGGTTAGTTTTAAATGAAGTTTTACCAACTCAGCATTTTACTAAACCACCAGCACGTTTTAGTGAAGCGGCTTTAGTAAAAGAATTAGAGAAAAAAGGTATTGGTCGTCCATCAACTTATGCAGCCATTATCTCAACTATTCAAGAACGTGGTTATGTGCGTATGGAAAATCGCCGTTTTTATGCTGAAAAAATGGGTGAGATTGTGGTCGATCGTTTAAATGAATCTTTTGCTGGATTAATGAATTATGATTTTACCGCTAATATGGAAGATAAATTGGATCAAATTGCATCTGGTAAAAGTAACTGGCTTGCAGAATTAAATCAATTCTTTGCTGATTTTTCAGAAAAATTAACCAGAGCAGAATTAGATGAACTTGAAGGGGGAATGCGTCCTAATAACACCGTAGAAGTGGATTTATCTTGTCCTTCTTGTCAGCGTAATATGTCAATTAGAACTGCGAGTACAGGTGTTTTCCTTGGTTGTACAGGTTATGCGTTGCCATTAAAAGAGCGTTGTAAAGAAACGATGAATTTAATTCCTGAGGCAGAGTTATTAAATGTTTTAGATGAAAATTCAGAAACCAATGCACTTTTAAGTCGTAAACGTTGTCCTAAATGTGATACGGCTATGGACAGTTATTTAATTGACCCTATGCGTAAATTACATATCTGTGGACATAATCCAAATTGTGATGGCTATTTAATTGAGCAAGGTACATTTAAAATTAAAGGTTATGATGGTCCAATAGTTGAATGTGATAAATGTGAAGCTGAAATGCACCTAAAATTAGGAAGATTTGGTAAATATATGGCGTGTACAGCTTGTGATAATACGCGTAAAATTCTTAAAAATGGAGAGGTTGCACCACCTCGTGAAGAACCAACACACTTTCCTGAATTAAAATGTGAGAAATCAGATGCTTATTTTGTGCTTCGTGATGGTGCTAGCGGTGTATTTATGGCTGCACATAATTTTCCTAAATCTCGTGAAAGTCGTTCACCAAAAGTTGCTGAGCTTGCTCAGTTTAAAGAGCGTTTACCTGAAAAATTACGCTATTTAGCCGAAGCACCATTGCAAGATCCAGAAGGTAATGAGACGATTGTTCGTTTTAGCCGTAAAGAAAAACGTCAATATGTGACTTCTGAGAAAAACGGTAAAGCAACAAAATGGTTGGTTGATTATATAGATGGAAAATGGATTGTTAGGAAAACAAAAGTGAAAAAAGCGAAGTAGCTATAATTAGAAATAAGCCCATATCTATGGGCTTATTTTTTTGTCTCTTTAACTTTCTCTAATGTCTTTGGCATTTTGCCGGTGATAAGATCTATAACCATTCCAATACGAGCAAAATATTCCCTCATTCTTACCTTATAATGTTTTTTGGGATAGGTAGCGACAAAACAAATTGCATCAATATTATGAAATTTAGCAATTAATAAAGCCCGTTCACAATGAAATTTTTGGCTAATAATAGTAAATTTTTCAAGTTTAAATGTTTTATTCGCTCGAATAATTGAAGAGAGTGTATTGTATCCAGCAAAATCCTGACGTAAAAAATTAGAAGAAATCCCTTTATTATTTAAGTCTTTTTTCATATTTTTAGGTTCATTGTAATAAGCGGTTGAATTGTCACCACTTAATAAAAAATATTTGACTTTTTTGTGCTTAAAGAGTTTTTTTGCTGCATAGATTCGATTAAGGTAATACAGATTATTTCGACCAGAAGGGTAGTATTTTGCAGTACCTAATACTAACGCATATTCTCGATAAGGTAATTTATTTACATCTGTATAGATTCTATCTTTTGTTAAGTAACTTGTTGTAAAATCAACAGAAAAAATAATAAAGATAAGAAGTATAATGCCTATAATTATTAGCTGTGTAATTCTTTTGATTTTTAATAAAAATTTTTTCATTCTATTCTGTTGATTTTTTAGTTAAATAAATAGATTTTAATTTAAAGAATCCTTTCTATTGCTCGAATAACAGTTTGTGGCTTTGTTGCGTGAACCCAGTGATCTGCATTACTGACAATAAATAATTTTGCTTGGGGAAATTGTTTTAAGACGATTTGTTTATGCTCAGATTTAATATAGTCTGATAATGCCCCTTTAATAAATAATACAGGTTTATTAACGCTAACGTCTTCCCATTCGCTAATAGTATCATAATTTTGTTTTAATGCAGTGAGATTAAATAAAAAACGTTCAGGTTTTGAAGGATCAAAAGATTTGAGCATAAATTGCTGAATCCCTTTTTCTTTAATATGTGGTTGCATAGCAGTTTGTGCTTGAGTTCTATTTTTGGCTTCTGAGTGCTGAACGGCAAATAAACCAGCAAAAATATGTTGATGGCGATCTTCAACATATTTTATTGGTGCAATATCAATAATTACTAATTTTGCCACTAACTCTGGTGCAATATCAGCTAATTTCATCGATACTTTTCCACCCATAGAATGTCCAATAACAACGGCATTATGAATATTAAGGTGTTCAAGTAAATTTTTAACATCTGTTGCCATTGCGTGAAAGGTCATTTCATTTGAATGGAAAGAATGTCCGTGATTACGAAGATCTAAACGTAAAATATCATAATCATTTTCAAAATAACGGGCAATGATTCCGAGATTGGCTAAATCACCAAATAACCCGTGGATAAAGACTAAGGTTTGTTTATCAAGTGCTTGATTATTTTTTGCTAATTGTAATGAATAGTTTAAAAAAGGTTGATTCATTGTTTCTTTTGTCATAATTTTATCCAAATAGTTACTTTTAGAGATGTGAAAAAATGTAAAGTTAAGTATAATGCCAGTAATTTTTCGTTGATCAAGAGAATAAGGAAAAAATAATGAAAAAAATTGAAGTTGATGATGAATTATATCATTATATTGCAAGTAGAACACAGTTTATTGGTGAAACTGCATCAGAAATTTTACGACGTTTATTGAAATTTCCCTCTTCTCCGCAGTCTTTGGTTTTAGTTCAGGAAGATATGCTTAATGAGCTTAAAAGTTTAGTAAGTGAAAAACAAGCAGAGCAGGAATTGATAGCACAACAGCTTGAAGAGCAAGAAGAAAAAGATCTAGTTTCTTCTCAACAAGAGAATACTAATGTTCAACAAAATATTGAAGAAGATAAAGAAGAGAGTAAAGAAGAAAAGGCAGAAATGACCCTTATTTTAGCTCGTTTAGATACGCTTTTAGCATCTAGTGACTTTATTGATGAAACAAAAGCCGTACGTCGTTTTCTTGCTATTTTATCGATTCTTTATTTTTCAGCACCACAGCGTTTTACTTATGGTACAGAGAATATTCAAGGTAGTGAGCGAATTTATTTTGCAAAAGATGAGCAAGCTATTTTATCAACAGGAAGTGGTGTTCGGGCTAAACAAATTCCAGAAACGCCATTTTGGGTAATTACGAATAATAATACTGAAAGAAAAGGTATTATTTTAGCTAAATTAATGGAAGCGATGAGCATTCCAGAAGATTATATTCAACGAATCAAAGCATTTTTTATCTAATTTAGCATAATGCAATTTTGTCATTTTCCGACAACTGTTTGGGCAAACCAATGTCCGACTCAGATTGCGATCGTATGGAATAAAGGAGAAGATGAAGTTAATTCATCTTCTTTTTGTTCTTCATTTTTTAATTTAGATAAGAATAATATTTCCTGGCAAGAACTTGATGATATTATTGCAAAAGTTATACAAAATCTGACCGAGTTAAAGGTAAAACCAACACAGCTGATAGCTTATTCAGGTAAGAATCCTTTCATAAGTTTACTTTATTATTGTGCTGTTTTAAAAATGGGGGCGAGCATTTTAATGCTTAATCCAGCATTAACAGAGTCACAACGAGAGCAAATTTTAAAACAAAATAACGTTGATTTTTTTATTACCGATCATCATTTTATAAGTTTTATCCAAATAGAAGAGAATATTACAGATATTTCTTTTAATAAAAATTCACCTACAACTTTTACCTTAACATCAGGATCATCAGGAAAGCCCAAAACAGTTGTGCATTCAATTGAAAATCATTTTGCAAGTGCTGAAGGTGTATGTGAATTAATGGATTTTAAACAGCAACAAAGTTGGTTATTAAGTTTACCGTTATTTCACGTTTCAGGTCAGGGGATAGTGTGGCGTTGGTTAAAACAAGGTGCAACACTTTATATTGATGCTAACAAAGAAACATTTTGGGAAACACTTTCAAAAGTTACACACGCATCGTTAGTCCCGACACAATTACAATCTTATTTAACTTGGTTGGTTAAAAAAAAGAAAACTAAAATAGCACAAAAAATTTTATTGGGTGGTGCAAATATCCCTGCATCATTAATTAAGCAAGCCAAGCAAAAAGGCATAACTACTTTTGCAAGCTATGGTTTAACTGAAATGGCATCAACAGTGACAGCAATTGAAGATCAAACGGATAATGTTGGTTATCCTTTATTAAACCGAGATATAAAAATTATAGAAAATGAGATTTGGGTGAAAGGAAAATCGTTGGCTTTAGGTTATTGGCAAGATCAAAAAATTATTCCTTTAACGAATCAACAAGGTTGGTTTGAAACCAAAGATTGTGGTTATTGGAAGGAAAATAAATTAGTCATTAAAGGTCGTTTAGACAATATGTTTATTTCTGGAGGAGAAAATATTCAGCCAGAAGAAATTGAACAAGTATTATTTAAATCAGATTTAATTAAAACAATTTTTATTGTTCCTATCAAAGATCATAAATTTGGAGAAAGACCATTAGCTGTTGTAGAATTTAAGCAAGATTTTAGTCCGCAAGCGGTAAAATTATTACAAGATTTTGCAAAAAATCAGTTAGAAAAATTTAAGCAACCTGTGGCATATTTATCCCTTGAAACAGACAAATTTCAATCAGGTATTAAACTTTCTCGTCAAGTTTTGAAAGATTACGTATCAAAGAACGTTGATTTAAAAGGATAACAAATGGCAGGCAATACGATAGGCACTTTATTTAAAGTCACAACTTTTGGTGAATCGCACGGCGAGGCATTAGGTTGCATTGTTGATGGCGTACCACCGAATATGGCGTTATGTGAAGAAGATTTGCAAATTGATTTAGATCGCCGTCGTCCGAATGGTTCTAGTTACACGACTGCTCGCCGAGAAGAAGATAAAGTTCAGATTTTGTCAGGGGTTTTTGAAGGGAAGACCACCGGCACAAGTATTGGTTTGCTAATTAAAAATAGCGACCAACGTTCCCAAGATTACGATCAAATCAAAGATCGTTTTCGTCCTAATCACGCTGATTACACCTATCAGCATAAATACGGTATCCGAGATTATCGTGGTGGCGGACGTGCATCTGCTCGTGAAACGGCAATGCGTGTGGCGGCTGGGGCGATAGCGAAAAAATATTTAAAAGAGCAGTTTGGGATCAAAGTGAATGCTTTTTTATCTCAAATGGGATCGATTAAG
>PDWI01008681.1_pt1 | contig 11904 bp, 6 predicted proteins | sample 1430891 | NCBI WGS metagenome assembly PDWI01 (sample SAMN01162508, study PRJNA174530) | Oral metagenome, whole genome shotgun sequencing project. | biome: Marine environment; feature: Marine mammal; material: Swab sample of the gingival sulcus; isolation source: swab sample of gingival sulcus...
TTTTCCTCTAAATACTCCTCAATAATGTTCTCTATAAAATTAAGAGATTTCTTTTCTTCTGTCATAATACCCTAAACTCTTTCTGATTTTACAAAGATACGGTTTTTCTGAAAAATTTTGAAGAATAACAATATCGATATATGTTGATCTTATAGTTTTAAGCACCAAATGTAAAAAGAACAACTCAAAAAACAGATTACTTTGTCGCTACGCTTCTCGTAATAACGCCACAGGATTGCGGCTCACTGATCGGAGCGGTCAGTACGCTGCCTACCTCTTCCCTCTCCTTTCCCTCCTACCTCTACTCAAAGGGACTTAAAGCAGTGAGAGACATAAACCTCTAATCCCAACTTTAGAAAACCCTTTCTGAGCTCTCGGAGATACTTTCCTAACTTTGGGAAACCGTCTCGTAACATTAAGACACACTTTCCTAACTTTGGGAAACTGTCTCGCAACATTGAGACACACTTTCCCAACTTTGGGAAACATCTCGTGATATTGCGACAGACTTTCCCAACTTTGGGAAACGTTCTTATACCATTTGCCCCCCAATTTACCCAATTAAAAAGTGCTATTTCCCTTTCTGTTTCAAAATAAAAAAACAGAGCTGAAATATTACTTCCAGCTCTGTTTTTACTAGCTACAAAAGACTTTTTATTTTGTTACTCATATCCTATAACTATCTTTTTAAAGATGAAAATTAGTCCTACAAAAAGCTTTTTTTAGTCAAAATACTTGTACTCTACAGTAATTGGCATTCCCCATATTTCATAACTTACACTCTCAGGATAATCAGACTTATTATAAACATATTTATACTCCATAATTCCTGATTTTACAACATTATTTGTATTAACACTTTGGAAGCCTTTACCTACTCTAATTTTACTATATGCAGCAGGGAAAATACCTTTCATTGGATTTTTCTTATCATCAAATTCATTTTTAAATTCTTCTGAACCACTTGTATATACAATAGTATTCCCTTTATCATCAACTTTATAAGTTTCAATTGTAACTTTATTATCTTTGGCATTTGTAGTTTCTACTTTTGACAAATTTCCATTAGCATATTCATACTTATAACTTTTTTTAAGTTTTGCATCTCCACCTTCCACTTCTTTCTGTTCTGCAGAAACTATTAAGCCATCTTCATATTTATAAGTTATAATTGTCTTATCACTTTTCTTTTCTGTAATTTGATTTTTACTATCATAAACATAAGTAAAAGTTTCCTCATACTCAGTAGCAGTGGCAACAAAATTAGTCTCTTCATTATAGGTAAATGCAAAAACATCTTTTGCCCAACCTTGGTCAATTATAATAGATTTTAACTTTGTTCCACTTCCCACTTCTCCTCTAATAATTACTGTAACTCTATAAGTCTTTTGAGTGCCATCCTCAGCAGTAACGACAAAATTTTGGGATGTTCCATCAATAAAAGTAATTTCCGTGCCTGATTGTGGCTCAACAGTTGCCTTAGCAGAAACTTTTATTGTCGTTAACGCCTTCAAATTTGTACCGAAAGGAACACTTACTTTAATATCTTCTGTTCCTAAACCTTCCATTTGAATCTCTTTTGCATCAATACCTTCAAATGCAATTTCTAAGTTATCAATACTTGCTAACGATAACTTTGCAGGCTCATCATTGTCAGAACACGCGAAAAATGTTCCGATAATCACAAAAAGTAAATAAATTTTTTTCATTGTAAAATGTTTTAATAAAATAAAGCCAATTTTCTTTAATCCGCTTGGCATTTTACGGATTTCTGCCTCAACCGTCCTAAAAAGACAGGGCGAGCATATTATTCTTTTAACAAAGGATTACTTATCGTTGCACTTTTAGGAAATGGCAACGTATACCGTTTGTCTTGTTTTTGCAATATATATTTCTCTCCCCCATATATCTTATTTAATTGAGGTTGTGTAGTTCTACGCAAATCAAACCAACGTTTTCCCTCAATGGCAAACTCCCTCTTTCTTTCTTCTAAAATAAGAGTTTTTACTTGCTCTTGATTTAATCCGCCTAATTGACTCTTGAAATGCTCAAAACCTATACTATTGTATCTATTTTTTGCCAAAAAAAGCAAATTTTTCTTGGCTTCTGCTATTTTCCCTAAATTTATTTGTGCTTCTGCCAACATAAAGTACAAATCCGCAGTTCTAAAGGTACACCTATATTGTGTTCCTGCATTCTTCTTAGAATGAAGACCCGTATCTGTTTTTATAAAGTAGTTTTTAAAACGTAAATCATTCTTTTGGTCATAACTATTCTGTAAATCTTCTGAAATCAAAGCATTGGCACTAACATCATAAGAAGACACCAAATCTAACGCCAAAATAGACTCTATCGAATTATATTCTGAAGGTAAAATATCCATATCTGTATTCAAATTTTGTAAATCTGCCTTTATAACTAATCCTTCTTTTGCCGCTACAATAACCTTTTCCCATTTTTGCTGATATAAATAAACTTTCGCCTTCAATGCCTTCAATGCTAACACAGAAAAACGGTAATTCAACCCAGTTTCTTGCATCTCAACATTAAGCAATTTGTCTGCTTCTTCAATATCACTTAAAATCTGTTCATAAACTTTTTCAAGAGAGGCTCTAGGATATTCCTTGTCCGCATCGTAAACCGTTACCAAAGGAACTCCCGCATCAGTATTGGCTGTTTTTGCATTATAGGGTTTTGCATATAAATTAATCAAATCAAAATATTGTAAAGCTCTTAACGCATACGCCTCCCCTAATAATTGCTCAATGTCTGAAGACTTTCCTTCCATTTCGTCTCTATTTTCAATAATCTCATTGGTATAAAAAATAGTAGAATAAAAAGCACCATACGGAAATTGAGAACTCAAAGAAGCATAACTCCCATCTTGCCACGTATAAATATCCTTATAATATTCTGCACCAACGGACTTTTTGCTCAAATAAAGTTCTTTGGTACGATAAGTCGTTAAAATTTTATCTTCTTTAGGAATATTATAGCCCGCAGTTATAAACTTTCGATAATCTTCAGCGGTCGTAGGAATTATTTGCCCAATAGGTTTAACATCTAAGTATTCATCGCAAGAAGCAATACCACCCCAAAGAATAATTACTAATAGTATTTTTCTAAACATAATCTGAAATTTTAAAAGGAAATATTAAGTCCTAATGAAACACTTTTTTGTACAGGTTGGCGATATACACTTCCATACCCCTCAGGATCAAAATATCCCGTATAGTCCGTACCGAAAACAAATAAATTTCTTGCCTCCAAAGAAATAGCTAAAGTTTTCAAACCAACCCTACTCAACAATTCTGGAGTAAAATTATAGCCCAAACGAATATTATTAATTCTAAAATATGAAATCTCTTTCATCCAAATATCCAAATCTCTATAAGTCTGCCCATCATCTTTTGAATGATACCAATTATAGACCATTTTCGTATCAAATCCCGGCGAATTAGCCCCAATAAAAGCGGGATAACCTTCGGTTCCAGCTTTCAAGACCTCTCTGTTATAATTATAGCCCGGTTCTACGTAAGTTGGCTTGTAAAACGGAGTTGCTTGAGTCATCTTGAACAAACTGAAATTTGCATTTACTCTCAGAGTAAATTGCTTATAATGGAAGGTATTCATCAAACCTCCTGTAAATTTAGGAAGACCATCTCCCATATAGCTATATAAATTGCGGTGCTCTTCGTAACTCAACCCTTTTCCTAATTGATAAAAATCCACTGCAGAAACCGTTTTACCATCTTTAATAAAAACAGGTAAACCATTAGCATCAATTCCTGCTGTTTTTATACCAAAAATACCGTAAACTCCATAGCCCTGTTTGGAAGGTTTTAATTGTTCTTCTTGAATTTCAATTTTTTCTATCGTATTTTCATTGTGTGAAATATTGAAATTTGTTATCCAAGAGAAATCCTGTGTTTTGATATTTTTTGTCGTAATTCCTACCTCATACCCTTGATTACTAATCGATGCCCAATTGGCACTTACAAAACCAAATCCATTCTCTAAAGGCGTTGATTTCAAACCAATTAAATCCGTACTTAATCGTTTATAATAATCGGCGGTAATACTAATTCGATTATCAAACACACTCAAATCAAAACCCAAATTAGAAGAAGTTGTTTTCTCCCAACGTAAATTTGCGTTAGGAGCACTTTGAGCCCTGATAATTTCCTCTGACATATCCGGTAAAATACTCGCATCATCATATACACCTATAACAAAAGGCGAAGTGGATTTATCAATATTTCCTTGAACTCCATAAGAAGCCCTAAAACTTAATTTATTAATAAATTCAACATCTTGCATAAACTGTTCTCTGCTCATATTCCAAGTTCCTGCAACAGACCAAATAGGCAAATAACGATATTTTGGATTGACTCCAAACAGGTTAGAACCATCATAACGCAGACTTCCAAAAATAGTATACCTTCGATCATACGTGTAAGATGCTGTTCCAAAGAAAGACACAAATGTATTTTCAGTAAATGCCTTTTGATAAGTTTTAAATGAACTTCTATCCAAAACTTTGTCATTGGTAATTGGTATGGTTTGTAAAGTATTGGCATTAAAACCAAACCCTCTAGACAAGACTCTTGTTTTAGTATTTCTGCGCAATTCGGTTCCCAACATTACATCCACCTCGTGAATAGAAGCAAACGTTTTGCTATAATTTAATATATTTTTCCAATTATATTGGAATAAGCGACTATCCCAATTTTGCACAATTCCACCCTCCGGCATAAAATAATCTTGTTTACCTTTATCATTAAGATATCTTGAAGCAAAACGATATTTTCTCGTATAATAACTTTCAGATTCTGTAATTTTCTCTGTATTATCAAAATCAAATTGAAATCCTACTTGGCTGGAAATATTGATATTAGAATTAAATTTATATTCCAAATTTACCATCGGCTTTACAGAATTCGCAACCAATTTGTTTGAAGTGTTGTTCTGCTCTTCTAAGATATTGTAATTCAAATTCAAGTCTGAACGTTCAACTAAATCTTTGTCATAAATGTAATCCCCATTAGCATCAACCACTTCTTGGTAAGGATTTACACGACGAATATAGTTTGATGGATTGGTATAGGAATCTGCCCCAATCACATAAGATTTATTTATGTTTCTATTGGCAAAAATAGAAGTCGTAACGGTAAACTTATCCGTAATATTGAAAGTATTTTTTACACTAAAATTATAACGCTTAAAACCTGTTCCTTTAGTCGTTCCGTCTTGATCAAAATAACCTAAAGAAACATAGTAATTAGATTTTTTACTGCCACCAGAAAAACTGAAATTATAATTTGTATTCAGACTGTTTTGATACAAATAATCCTCCCAATCCGTATTTTTTGTCCGCAAAGCATTTATTTCATTTTGTGCTTGTTGTGAAATAGCAGAAAAGCCATTTTGCTGAAACTTTTCATATTCTTTATAGCGATTAAGAATACGAGCAACTTCTCCTCGTTCTGATTTGTAGTTTAGGTCTGAGCGAGATGCTAATAACAATTCAAAATCAACCTTCTCATTAGCATCCATTAAATTCAATTTGCTCAAATCCGGTTTTAAATCAACCGAAGTATTTGAACTGAAATGAAACTGTATTTTCCCCTCTTTACCTCGTTTTGTAGTGATTACAATCACTCCATTAGCAGCTCTCGCCCCATAAATTGATGTTGCAGAAGCATCTTTCAAAACAGTTATATCCTCAATATCATCCGGATTAATCCCCGCAATAGGATAAGAAGTCAAATTATCAATATTGTCTTTATCGAAATTTTTCGGCACTAAATTCCCCTCTAAAGGCACTCCATCAACTACCCACAAAGGGTCAGAAGAACCATTCAGCGATGTAATACCCCTAATCTGAATTTGAGCCACCGCTCCCGGAGCTCCATTTGTAGGAGTAATTGCAACTCCCGAAATTTGCCCTGCAAGCATTTGGTCAATATTAGGTGTTGCTAACTGCCTCAATTCCGTTGATTTAAGACTTTTATAGGAAGAAGTTGATTTTCGTTTTTCAATTTTTTGATAGCCTGTAACCACCACTTCATCAAGCACACTTTCCTCGCTCTCAAGAATAAGTTTTACAAAATCTTTCCCCTTAACAGAAAAAACTACACTTTTATATCCAATAAAACTACACTTCAATTCTGTAATAGCTACCGGAATTTCAAATACAAAATTACCATCTAAATCTGTTACCACCCCCATATTCAAGTTCTTAAACTTGGGCATCTCCTCTATCGTTTTTGCGTCAATAAAAATTGATGCACCGGGAAGATTTTCTCCATCTACTGTTCTCACACTCCCCTTTACTGTTCGCATTTTTTGAGCAAAAACAAAAACTGGAGCAACTGCAAGAATAATTAAAAATAGTTTCTTCATAGCTTTTTTCATTAATTATACAATGATTGTTTTATTCTCAACAGCATATCCTCATAATGATAAGTCGTTGCATTATTCTTATTTCTTTTTCTTTTTTTCAACAATTTCTCAATTTTCAAAAGTATTCCCCTTTTCAAAGAAATTGCTTCTGATATTCTCTTGGGACCTGAAAAAACAACCTCCGTTTTCAAACACTGAGTACTTTGACTTTGTTGTAGTTTCTTCTTTTCTTTACTTACCACATTTCTATCCACTGCTATAATCAATGCATCTAAAAAGGCCTTTTGATTTGCTCGTTCCTCAACGCTCAATATTCTTCCTTTTATCGTTTTTGCAAATATCTCCTTATACATCGCATCTAATAATTCCTCTGCTTTGTATGCTTTTTCTCCATTTATTGCCTCATTTGCCACCATTCTATCTAATCGTTCATTCGTCAGCAAATCCCACATAATGTAAGCCACCATATTTTTATACTGTGCAAAAGGATTATATTCATTATATCCCTTTGGTGCATCTTTGGTTGGATATACAAAATTACTCATTTTACTACCAAAAAGCCACTTAGGATAAGTAAAAACATTTTCCAATAAATAATTAACTGCAGCTTTTTGCTTTTCTCTTGGGACAAATTCATAAGTAGATAAGTCATCACCTAAGTGAGCATCATTGATATAAACTCCCCCAATATTAGCAATAGTATGATAAGCATAAATATACCACTGTCCTATTATTTGATTCCAAAAACGCCCTGCTTCCAAATAATTATCGCCTTTTTGAGTTGTCCATTTGATAATCTCAGGCATTAGTCTTTTGAGATTCTTCAACCCATACTCACTTGCTTTTACCGCGTCATCACCCAAATCTTCACTTTGCCCTCTCGGGTCGATGATTGTTCGCATACTTTGCTGTGGAACATAACGCAATTCTGGATTTTTTTGTGCTTCCTGCAATTTATCTTTCAACAACTGTTTACTATCCTTTTGTCCATAGTAACGATACCCCCAATCAATTGCAAATTTGTCATAAGCTCCTATTTTAGGTGTAATATCAGTAACTTTATCTTCCGGCTGTGCCACATAATTAAAGCGTGCATAATCCATTATAGAAGGGGCAGTTGCTTTCTCACGACAAAATGATGCAGAACGCAAAGAATCAACAGGATAAGAATATGATGCCCCCATATTATGTTTTAATCCTAATGTATGTCCAATCTCATGAGAAGAAACAAATCGAATTGCTTCCCCCATTTTTTTGTCAGAAAATTTATTTGCCCTTGCCTCATCATCAATTATCCCTGTCTGCACTCGCATCCAAGAATGGACAGAAGTCATCACATTATGCCACCAAATAACATCTGACTCTAAAATTTCACCAGAACGAGGGTCAAAAACACAAGGTCCCATTGCATTAGCTTTATCAGATGCTGCGTAAGTAATTACGGAATAACGGATATCGTCAATATCAAAATTCTCATCATCAACAGGAGCTTCTTTAGCTACAATCGCATTCTTAAATCCAGCAGCTTCAAACGCTTTTTGCCAATCATAAACACCTCGTATAATGTAAGAAACCCATTGCTTAGGAGTTGCAGGGTCAATATAGTAAACTATCTGCTTCTTGGGTTCAACAAGTTTCCCTTGATAATAGTCCTCTAAATCTTCATCTTTGGGTTCTAACCTCCAACGCGTTATAAGTTCTTGTTTACTTAATTGATGCTGTTCATCAGAAAAATACCAACGAGGAGTCGTAAAATATCCCACTCGTTTATCTGAAAAACGAGCCTGCATTGGTTCTCGTGGCAACAAAACCAAGTTTGAAGTAATCTTTGTTGTTTGATTTTTTCCATATCGAGGAGCCGTTTGCAACATTTTCACAACAATATTTTGCGGAAAACTTTTAACAACTTCAATATACGATAAATCTTTTTTTGTCCCCTCCACAAGATTCCCCACAAAATCTTTGCTTGAACCATCATAAAGTTTATTCACCTTTACCAAAACAGCCGTACTATCTGGACTGTAAGCCTCAATATCCAAAAATTCTAACATTGATTTAGAATAATTATCAGAAACACTTTGCTGTATTCTCGCCCCTCTCTCAACCCCCACAAAAGGCTTATATTCAGCCACATAAATACGATCATAAGATTTATTCTTAACAAATTGTATTACTTTGTGCTCAAGCTCCATTCCTTTGTTAAATCCATCATCATTTAATATCGCCGTAACAGAAGAAATTTTATTTAACAATAAAAAGTCTTTATTCAGCAAACTATCAGGGATAAGAAAATAGTAATCATTCTTTTTTTTGTAGACTTTAAACAGACCGGTTTTCACAGTTGCACTATCAATTATCGTCTGATAGACATCCTTTTCAACTTTTTCTTGCTTAACTTTTTCACTCGCACCCAGTGAATGCACTACTGCAAGAAAAAACATAAAAAACAAAAATCTCTTCATAATTTTTTCATTTTTATTCACTATAAAAATAGACAAAAACAAAAAAGCAATGAAAATACAAAGAGTGAAATCGAATTTTCAAGAAGTAGAATCGAATTATTAAAGAGTGAACTCTTTCTACAGAAGAGGTATTTTTGCAATGTATTTCCCTTCTTGGATATAAAAAGAACATCTTTTTGATGTTAGAAAAGAATATCTTTTCTCTAAATTCTCTATTCCTTTTCCTGTATTTTCTATTTTTGACAAACGAGGATTGTAATTATTTTTCACAACTAAATAACCGTCCTGAATGGTAATTTCTATGACAAGTGGTATTTTCTCTGAAATAATAGTATGTTTTATTGCATTTTCGACTAAAAGCTGTAACGAAACTGGCGGTATTTTATACTTTCTTAAAAATAAATCTTCTTCCTGTCGACATACAATTTTATTACTAAAACGCACTTTTTGTAGCTCAATATAATCATTTGTAAAATGCAATTCATCAATTAAATAAACCAAATTTTTATTTTCTTGTTTAAGCATATAACGATACATATTGGATAATTTCAAAGAAAAATCCTTTGCCAAAACAGGACTTTTATCTACAAGAATATTTAAACTACTCATCGCATTAAATAAAAAATGGGGATTAAGTCCACTTTTCAAAAACTCTAATTCTGTTCGAATAACGGTCTGTTTTTGCTGTTCATTTTTTAAGGCAAGTAACAAATTTCGTTGCTCTAAGGACTCCCTTCTAATAAATTCCTTTTTCCATTTAAAAACCCCAAATATTACAATTAGCGAAAATGCAATAAAAGTTGCCACCAAAATCCATAAAAGACTTTTAGCCCTCTTAGCTAAATATTCCTGAAAATCAAGAGTTATAACATTTGCTACCAAGGCTAAATCAACCCCTCCTATTCTCACGCTATCATGGTAACAATAGACTTCCATATCTAAATAAGAAGAAAAATTCTTATTCGTTTGCTTTGTGCTACCTCCCAACAACTCTTCGGTCTTACCGATATATCTCTCATCAGGGTGAAAAATAAACTTATTTCCAACAGAAATTGTAATATAAGCGTGAAAAATATCCTTATTTGTTGCTATTTTACGATGCAATTTTAACAGATTTACTTTCAGCAATAATGTCCTACCTTTATGATTTCTGCAAGGGTACCTTAATAGCAACTTAGGACCACTATCTGTATAATAAACAAAAGAAGAAGAAATTAAATCTAACTCTCTATCCTTTACAAACTGTATTTGCTCTATGCTAGGTTCTTTCTTTTGTATTTTCTGAACAACAAGATTTGAAACAGTTCCTCCCCCTTGTAAATCAAACACTTCATCCATATAAAAAGCAATGTTTTCATAGGATGTAAGCATATTTTTAACTACATTCGTATTACCAACAGCCACCTCCTTAAAAATAGCATTGGCTTTTTTCTTTAAATCCTGCTCAATACTCTTCCACAAAAAAATAACAACTCCCAGAAAAAAAAGCAAAGTAATAGCACTCCAATAAAAATACCAAGATTTAAAAATTCTTTTAACTATCCCATTAACCATTCTTTTAACTTTTTACTTTTTTCCCTACTCACTATTACCTCTTCCTCGGTTTTAGGAATTAGCTTTATTAAAATCCTCCCTTTGCTATATCCCAACAACTCCAAAACACTATCATAGTTTATAATATATCTTCTATTTACCCTGAAAAAAAATCGTGGATTTAACTTTTCCTCCAAATAATACAAAGTTGATTCATAAAAGAATTTTTCACCTTTTTTTGTTATCGCAAAAACATATTTATCATCAGCCATAAAATAAGCAATATCAATTACTTTCATAGGTTTCTGTTTCTTCCCAAGAGTCAATGTAATTCGTTCTAAATAAACATCCTCTGTTTTCTTCAAATATCTTAACAGATTTTTTATATCCTCATTCTTTTGTGCTGTAATCTTAGCAAACTTTCCTAAGGCTTTTTTTAATTCATTATCGCTTATGGGTTTTAATAAATAAGCAATACTATTAACCTCAAAAGCCTTTATTGCATACTCATCATAAGCAGTTGTAAAAATTACAGGACAATGCACATCGACCTTTTGAAATATGGAAAAAGAAAGCCCATCGTTTAAGTGTATATCTAGGAAAAGCAAATCACAAGTATACTTAGAAAACCATTTAACAGCTTCTTCAACACTTCCAAGTTTATCCAGAATATTTGCATTTGGAACGATTTGCATAATTCTCTCAGCCAACTCATTAGCCAATAAAAATTCATCTTCAACAATAAGAATATTCATATCTTCTAAGATTCAAAAGAAGTTAACTTTACATGTAGAATTCTTTTAACAAAGTTAGGTATAATTTTTTTGTTTCTGCGATCACACCTAAATTTGTGGCAACCGAAAATACAAATTATGACGAAATCAGCCTTTTTGATAGCAGCAACTTCTTCTGGAGTTGGAAAGACCACAACCACGCTCGGACTATTGAGAGCGTTGCACAATCGGGGTAAATCAGTACAGGCTTTCAAATCAGGTCCTGACTATATCGACCCGAAATTTCACGAATTGGCGACCAATCATCCCTCTATCAATTTGGACGGCTATTTTTGTGATGATACGGAAATCAAACGCCTTTTCAGGCATTACTCAAATGGAAAAGATGTAGCAATTATTGAAGGCGTAATGGGGCTTTTTGACGGTTTTGTACGCCAACAAGGCAGTGGTGCAGAATTGGCAAAAAAGTTGAATATTCCTGTGGTTTTGGTCGTAAATGGCAAGGCTGTTGCCTACTCAATGGCTGCGTTGCTTTATGGTTACAAAAACTTTGACCCAAAAGTAAAAATTGCCGGAGTTATTTTTAACAATGTACGAACAGAAAGCCACTACAAACTGCTAAAAGAGGCTGCGGATTCGGTTGGAATTGAGAGTTTTGGATACATTCCACACAATGAAGAAATAACTGTTCCCTCACGCCATTTGGGACTGAATATTGACGAAAAATACCGTTTCAACGCCTTTGCCGACACTTTGGCAAATCACATTCA
>PDWI01009307.1_pt1 | contig 11903 bp, 10 predicted proteins | sample 1430891 | NCBI WGS metagenome assembly PDWI01 (sample SAMN01162508, study PRJNA174530) | Oral metagenome, whole genome shotgun sequencing project. | biome: Marine environment; feature: Marine mammal; material: Swab sample of the gingival sulcus; isolation source: swab sample of gingival sulcus...
AATTTTCTGTGAATAGCCGGACTATTAACATAAAATTTGGGGAAATTGGGGCCATTTTCATGAGATTGCAGCCGATTCATCAATTATCAAACACGCTCTAAAATCATAGAAAGGGAAAATGTCAATGACAATGTTAATCAATATGTTAACTTTAAGCGTTGCCGTATTTCTGGTGGCCCATTTTTTACCTGGTATCCAGATTAAACATTTTGGAACGGCTGTGATGGTGGCCATTGTCTACAGCCTGATCAATTTTTTCTTTGGCTGGCTGATGATTCTTTTATCCCTGCCTCTTATCATTATCACCTTTGGGCTGTTTAAACTGGTAATCAATGCCGTGCTCCTGTGGCTTACCGATAAAATGCTCAAGGACTTTGAAATTCAAGATTTCTTCACCACATTTACAGCGGCCCTGTGCATCACCGTGGTTGATTCCGTTATCAAATGGGGCATGACATCCATGTAATGCCACTTATCTTCTCCAACCGCCAAACAGATGAAGGTGGAGGTGGAAAATTTCCTGCCCTCCGCCTTTTTCCACATTAAACAGCAGCTTATAGCCGGATTTGTTCACCCCCTCTTGTTGGGCGATCTTTGCGGCCAGGGTGAACAGCCCCCCCACAAGTTCGGTATGTTCCGGTTCAATGTCGTTGACGCTGCGGATATGGGTTCTGGGCACGATCAGCAGGTGAACAGGGGCTTGGGGGTTGATATCCTTGAACACCACATAGTCATTGTCTTCATACAGCATCTGGCTGGGAAGTTCGTGGTTTGCAATTTTACAGAAAAGACAGTCTTCGGGCATGTTTCTCTCCTTTTCCTGGGCTCAATTTCCTGGGCTTAATGGTGCACGGTTAAAATCAGGATTACGTATAGATTTATTTACAATCAGGAAATATCATCAATCGCTTCCATCAGATGCTCCATGGCCCTTGTGGCATTCTCCTGGATAAATATATCCGTTAACTGATGGGTATATTCCGACGGGTCCGGGTTGATCTCTATAATGGCGGCGCCGCCGGCCTTGGCCCGGAAAGGCAGGGTGTTGGCCGGTGCCACCGTACCTGTGGTGCCGATAAGTATCATGCAGTCCGCTTTATGGGAGGCATCAATGGATCTGGACGCCGCATGTTCGGGAATGGCTTCCCCGAAAAACACCACATCAGGTTTCATAATGCCATTGCACATCAGACACCTTGGCGGCAGGCGATTCATGTCCACCTGGGCCACACTCTTTTTTTGCCCGCAGTTCAGACAGATGATCTGCTTTAATGACCCGTGGAATTCGTAAACTTCTGTGTTGCCGGCATCCCTGTGCAGGTTGTCAACATTCTGGGTGATGACTGATTTTAACAGCCCCCGCTGTTCCATCTCTGCCAGGGCATAGTGGGCGGTATTGGGCAGCACCTGGCCGAATAGGTCATAGAAAATATCCCTGATAATCTCCCAGGACCGCGCTGTGTTCTGGAGAAAATAATCAATTTCAAAGGTTGCAGGATCATATTTACCCCACAGCCCGTTTCTTCCCCTGAACGGCGGGATGCCGCTTTCAACGGAGATACCGGCGCCGGTAAAGGCCACACAATAGTGGGAATCGACAATTTGTCTGGCAGCGTCTTGATAAATATTCATCATTTATTCAAATGCCCTAAAACTGGATTATCGGGTTTACACTTGACCCAGGATTGTTATTTTGCTTTCCTGACGATTAAAGATAACTAAATTTTGATATGGCGTAAAGGTAAATCAAACACAGATGAACGCAGACAACGGACGATCTTCCCCAATGCAAAATTCCCCGGCAGGTACCCTTACCGTGGACCAGGTGGCCGAAAACCTTTCAGCCTTTGCCATTGACAGGACTGACATTAAATCCCTTTTAGGGACCATCCCCCAAGGGCACCCCATCGACATGAACCGCCTGGAATATGAACTGGCCATCCTTAAAATCCTGAGTGTGGGATGGGGACTGGCCTTTTTCATGCCCACAGATGTCAACAAGGCCCCGTTAACCCAGTCATTCTGGGAACAGATCCGCCAGATCTCCAACACGGTGTCAACCCTGACGGAAACTACCACAGGCACCTGTGTTGATTATTTCGGCATACTTAAGCAGCGCCTGGATACCTTTGTAAAGCAGATGCAGGACAACCAGATCGAAAACACCGATCCCACCGTTGTGATGGGACCTTTGTTTGCCAATGCCTGCGGAACGCCGGATGACCCTGTGGTTATTCTTGCCGGCACCAAAATGTTTGCCCTGACCCTGGGCGCGGTCAAAGAGTACCTGGCTGCGGTGAACATCAAAGATATCACCATTCACTGATTGATCCTGATGCCATGATAGATAACCGGACAAACGTAATAATCAAGGCCATGATCTGGATCAACGTGCTCATGTATGCCGCATCTCTGATGTTCTCCCACAGGCTTCAGTTTACCCTGAATCCTTTAAATACCCTGGCGCCGTCCAGTAACGCCCTGATCTCCCTTGGGGCCTCGGGCACCATGGGCCTGGCCTATTCCCATGACTGGCGCAGCATCTTCACCGCAAACTGGCTGCACGGCAGCCTGTTGCATATTCTTTTCAACATGCTGGCCCTGCGCACCCTTGCCCCGCTCACGGTAAAGGAATTCGGACGCCAGCGGATGCTGTCCATCTATATCCTTTCCGGTGCTGGTGGTTTTTTTCTCTCCTGCCTGGCCGGCATCCCATTGACCATTGGGGCCTCTGCCGGTCTTTGCGGACTACTTGGCGCCCTGTTTTATTTTGGCTGGTCCCGGGGGGGACTTTGGGGAAGGATGGTGTTTGAACAAACCAAATCCTGGATTTTCAGCCTGGTGCTCATTGGATTGATCCTGCCCAATATCAATAACTGGGGCCATGCCGGCGGGTTTGCCGCAGGTTTTATCCTGGCATATCTATTTGGGTATGAGGAGCGCCGTAGATCAGGAAAAATTGATCTGGTGGTGTGTGCAGGTCTCTCTGGGTTTACCTGCGTTCTTCTGCTTCGCTCCCTTTTTCAAAATCTGGCAGCCGTGATCAGATAACAGGCTTTTTACACTAGTTTTACAAAGCTGTCTTGTAATCTTTTTCCGGGTCAACTATATGGGGCTCCATGAATGTGAAACGTGCAGATATTGCCGTGGTGGGCATGTCCGGTATTTTCCCGGGCGCCTGTGACACCGAGCAGTTCATTGCCAATGTGATGGCGAAAAAATCCAGTGTAATCCCGGTACCCCAGGACCGGTGGGGGCTGCCCCCTGACATCATGCTGGAAAACCAAACCGGTGCCCCGTTGCCGGACCGGGCCTGCAGCCGGTTTGCCGGACTGATTTCCCAATCCGTGTTCAATCCTGCCAATTTTGACTTTGCCGGTATGGATCTGGCCGGAGATGATCTGGATACTGATTTTTTCCATGCCCTGGATCCGGTGCACCATTTAACCCTTGCCGCCGGTATCGATCTGATAGGCAATGCCCGGCTTTCCAAAGAAAACCGGACGCGCACAGGGGTGGTTCTTGCTGCCATTGCCCTGCCCACGCCAGGGACATCTGCATTGACCCGACACCTGTTTTTATCACCAAACCCAGCCATACCTTCCTGGCAACAGGCCTGGGGCACCGGCATGCTGTCCGCCCCTGGGTCAATTCTGGCAAGGGTGCTGGGGTTGACCGGCGGCAGTTTTACCCTGGATGCTGCCTGTGCCTCTTCGCTGTTTTCCATAAAACTTGCCTGCGAACAACTGCTGTCCGGCAAGGTGGATGCCATGGTGGCCGGCGGGGTATCCCGGCCCCAGTCCCTTTACACCCAGGTGGGCTTTACCCAGCTCCAGGCCCTGTCTCCCACGGGCCGGTGCGCTCCCTTTGACCGGGATGCCGATGGCCTGGTGGTGGGGGAAGGTGTGGGCCTGATCCTGCTCAAACGCCTGCATGATGCCCTGGCCTGCCAGGACACCATCCACGCTGTGATCAAAGGATGGGGGGTCAGCAACGATATTGAAGGCAATCTGGTGGCCCCGGCCAGTGAAGGCCAGGTCCGGGCCATGTCCAGGGCCTTTGATATGGCGGGCTGGTCCTTTGAGCATATCCAGTATATGGAGTGCCACGGCTCCGGAACCCCCAAGGGGGATCAGGTGGAAGCCCACAGTATCATGCAGATGCTTGAAAAGTATCAGTGCAGGAACACGGCCTTGTCCATTGGGTCGGTGAAGTCCAACATCGGCCATCTGCTCACCAGTGCCGGTGCAGCCGGATTCATCAAAACGGTCATGGCCATGAACCAGGGGTTGCTGCCCCCATCAAATCATTTCAATACCCTGGCCGATGACTCGCCTTTAAACGCGACCGGGGTCAGGGTTCAGCAGCAGCCATCCGCCTGGATACCGTCCGGCGATGGCCAGCCTTTGCGGGCCGCTGTATCGGCCTTTGGATTTGGCGGCATCAATGCCCAGATTCTGGTGGAATCTTTTCAGACCCAATCACACCATCATGGGGTGGGTTTTGTGCCGGTGCAGGCGCAACAGACCGTACCCTGTGCCATTGTGGGGATGGGCCTGATATCCGGCGGCGCTGACGGACTTGGCGAATTCTCCCAGCTTATTTCAGGGCAAAAAACCGCAATGGGCAGCCCGGGAGAGGCCCGGTGGCGCAGAGCAGATCATCTGCCCCCTGAAATCCGCAACCAGTTGACCCTGTTCATGAATGATCTGAGTATTGATCTTAAAGACTTTAATATCCCCCCCAACCAGATGAACCAGATTCTGCCCCAACATCTGATGATGCTCAACGCCGCCATGGCGGCCCTGACAGATGCCGGGATCTCTCCAAAACCGGATGCCGCACATGCCCCCCGGGTAAACATGGGATGTGCTGTGGGCATTGAATTCGATTTCGGGGCCACGGACTACCATTTAAGATGGCAGATCAAAGGTCAGGAAAATAAGGTCTCCCCAGCATTGCTGGACACCATTGGGCCGCCATTAACGTTTGATTCAACATTGGGCGCCCTTGGGGGCATTGTGGCGTCCCGCCTGGCCCGGGCGTTTAAGCTGGGCGGTCCCTGCTTTACCCTGTCTGCGGATGAAGCCTCGGGGCAGACAGCCATTGATATCGCGGTTCAATCCCTGTCCGCAGGGGAGACCGAGATCTTTCTATGCGCTGCCGTGGATCTTGCCGCTGATATCAGAAGTTTTACCCGGGATTTAGTTCTGACCGGCACAGACCCCATGGCCCTGTCTTCGGAAGGGGCGGTGAGCCTGGTGCTCAAACCCCTGGATGATGCCCAAAGGGACAATGACCGGATTTATGCCGTGGTCAATGGTGTGGGACGCGCCGGGGGGGCAGCCCTGGCCGGGGAAACCGGTGAACAGGCCCAGATCTCGCGGTCAAGGATTGTCCAGAATTCCTTACAGCAAGCCCTGGATCATGCCGGTATGGAGATCAATGAGATCGACCTTGGTGCAGTGACCCACAGTGCATCCCACTTTCTGGGGGCAGGTGAAGTGCCTGGATTTGAGACCAATGGGTTGCCAATTTTCTGCCCGTCTGCTTTGTCCGGCCATGCCAGGGCTGCCGCAGGGCTTTTTACCGTGGCTGCTGCGGCATTGTCCCTGTATACCCGAAGATTTCCAGCCCCGTTACATCATTATCCCGGTTTTCCCAAAACAGCTGTGGCAGGATGCCTGACCCGGGATGGTATTTCAGGGCATGTGGTATTATCAGGCCCCCAGAATTCCGTCCAGGGGGATCCCCCCAAAAAAATTCCGGTGAACCGGGAAAAAAACGGGCACTCCCCCACCTGCATCCGGATTCCGCTAACCCGTCCCCCTATTCCCCAGGATTTAATTGCCAGGGAACCTTTCGATTTCTGTTCTGTTCCCTGCGACACCATCCCGGGACTGCTGGCCCATACCCAGGAGATCACGGCCAGGGCCCATGAACGCTTCCTGGAATTATCCGCCCAAAACACCCAGGCGATGGCTGAACAACTTGCCGCCATTGCCGGTGCAGTGACCACAGGCGGGGATGCCTCAACCGGTCTGAACCCGGGTTGCCCGCCCCAGGATACGCCTGAAATTTGCGAGCCATTCATGGACCGCAACCAATGCCTTGAATTTGCCGTGGGAAAAGCTGGAAACGTGCTGGGACCGGATTTCGATATAATTGACACCTATCCGGTCCGGGTGCGGCTGCCCGATGAACCGTTGATGCTGGTGGACCGGATAATTTCCGTGCATGGGGACAAACTGTCCTTAACATCCGGTAAAGTGGTCACCCAGCATGATGTGCATGAACATGCCTGGTACCTGGACGGTGGAAAAACCCCGGTCTCCATCTCCATTGAAGCGGGCCAGGCAGATCTTTTTCTCTGCTCCTGGCTGGGCATAGACCATCGGGTCCAGGGAAAACGCAAATACCGTCTGTTGGATGCCAAGGTCACCTTTCACCGCAGTCTGCCCGTGCCCGGCGAAACCATTGAATACCACATTGAGATAGACCGTTTTTTAAAACAGGGGGAGATCTATCTCTTTTTTTTCCATTACCAGGGATATATCAATCAGCTGCCCTTTATTTCCATGCGGGATGGATGCGCAGGTTTTTTCACCGAACAGGAGGTAGAAAATTCCGGGGGCATTATCCTGAAAAAAGAAGATCAGCAAAGGCATGTACAAGGCCCGCCGCCGGCGTGGTTTGCCCCGGTGGAACGGATCAGCCTGAATGATGCACAGGTGGATGCCCTGCGCACAGGGGATCTTGAAACAGCGTTTGGCACACATTTCCAAGGCAAACGCACCGGAAAGAATCAGTGGCTGCCCGGCGGTCATATGCGCCTGATTCACCGGGTGCTTGACCTGGACCCCACAGGCGGGCGGTTCGGCATGGGCCGGATCATTGCCCAGGCAGATATCCACCCCGATGACTGGTTTCTGACCTGCCATTTTATTGATGATATGGTGATGCCGGGCACCCTGATGTATGAGTGCTGCGCCCACACCCTGCGGGTCTTTGTCCAACGCATGGGCTGGATTCTGCCCCATGACAGCATCTGTTATGATGTGCTGGAGAACAATGAAAGTGATCTGAAGTGCCGGGGACCTGTGACCCCTGCCACAAAAAAAGCCCGTTACGATATTGAGATCAAAACCATCGAATATACGCCCCAGCCTGTTGTGACAGCCGATGCCCATATGTTTTCAGATGACCTTGAAATTGTGTTTTACAAGGATATGGGAATGACGCTGGACGGTGTGACCCGCCAGGATCTTGAGGCGTACTGGAGGAAAAAATGAAGTACGATCAGGTGTTCATTGAATCCTTTGGATATGAGCTGGCCCCGAACATCGTGACCAGCCGGGAAATTGATGACAGACTCACCCCTTTTTTTGAGGTTGTGGGATTTATGCCGGGTCAGCTGGAGGCATTGACCGGTATCCGGGAACGCCGGTACTGGGATGAAGAGCACACCCTGGCCGAACATGCAGCCGTGGCAGGTCAGCGGGCCCTGGATGAAGCAGGGATCACTCCAATGCAGGTGGATGCCCTCTGTTTTTGCGGGGTGGGCCAGGACGGGTTTGAACCGGCCACCTCCTGTGCCGTGGCAGACAAACTCGGGGTGGGCCCCCGGGCCCATATCTATGATGTCAAATCGGCATGCCTTGGCATGATCACGGGCATGGTGCATGTGGCCAATGAGATCCAGCTCGGGCATATCAAGGCCGGGCTTGTAGTCTCCTGCGAGACAGCCCGGCAGATTGTGGACGCCACCATTGACGAGATCAATACCCACAAAAGCATTGAATTTTACAAAGAGACGGTGGCCACCATGACCGGCGGATCCGGGGCGGCGGCAATTCTGCTCACTGACGGCACCCTGGGCAGATCCTGGACCCCGCGTCATAGGGTTAAAGGCGGGGTGGTGAACAATGCCATTCAACACTGGCGGCTGTGTTCCTGGGGATTTGAACAGAAAGGCATGCCCACGGATTCACGGGTGATCATGCGCACCAATGCCCAGAAAGTGCTTGACCACGGCACGGAACTGGCCATGGAAACCTATGCAATCTTTCGCAAAGAATTTAATCTGCCCAAAGATAAGCCGGATAAATTTGTTGCCCACCAGGTGGGAGAGGGCCATCACCACAAATTTTACTCTGCCATGAACATTGACCGGAAAAAGGATTTCACCACCTTTCCCTTTCTGGGGAATGTGGGCTCCGTATCCCTGCCTATCTCCGCGGCCATTGCCGATGAACGCGGATTCTTTGCGCCCGGCGATTTTGTGGCTTTTTTAGGGGTGGGGTCGGGATTGAACTGCTATTTTCTGGGGGTGGAATGGTAACCAGAACAATAAACGGGCAGCCGACCTCCACCAAAGGGTATGAAGATCTGTATCCCTTTGACTCCCATTATGCCCGAATTAACGGCAATCAAATGCATTATGTGGATCAGGGCAACGGCCCGCCGGTGATCATGCTCCACGGCAACCCCACCTGGTCCTTTTATTTTCGTCATCTGATCACCGGACTTTCCGGTTGTTTCAGGACCATTGCTGTGGACCACATCGGGTGCGGTTTTTCCGACAAACCGTGGGCTGACCTGTATGATTACACCCTGGATCAACGGGTGGCAGACCTGGATACCCTGATTTGCCAACTGAATATCAATGAAAAAATCTCGTTAATCGTGCATGACTGGGGCGGAATGATTGGTCTTGCCTGGGCCCTGGACAACCTGGACCGGGTGGATAAAATTATAATCACCAACACCGCGGGCTTTTTTTTGCCCGCTTCCAAACGCTTTCCGGCAGCCCTCTGGATGATTAAATATCTTACGGTTTTTGCCATCCCTGCTGTTTTAGGCGCCAATATTTTTGCCCGGGGCGCCCTGTATCTTGCCCCAAAAACCCGGCTGTCCCACGCCGTTAAAAAGGGTCTGATTGCCCCATACAACAGTTGGCGCAATCGCATCGCCACCTTAAAATTTGTCCAGGACATACCGATAACACCCAAAGACAGAAGTTATGCCAGGGTTCAGAAAGTGGATCAGGGGCTGAACGCCCTTGCCCCGGATCAGCTCATGTTTTTATGGGGAACCCGGGATTTTGTTTTTGACATCCATTTCCTTGAAGAGTTTAAAAACAGATTCCCCCAATCCCGTGTGCATCTATTTGAGGATGCCGGCCATTACCTGTTCGAAGATAAACCCGGCCCTACCCTTGAATTGATTCAGAATTTTCTGTCCTGACATGGGTTGAAAAACACCAACACACAACACGTTTTGTTATGGGACTATTGAGAAAAAAAAAGAGGGATGAATCCAGGGATCCGGCTGCCGGTAAAAAGAGCGGTGACGAATCTAACACAGCCACCCCCCAAAAGAGATCTTTGTTAAAAAAGCTGATGATTCTTTTGCTTGTTGTGGGCATTCTTGGGGGAGGCGGATTTTTTGCGTACACCACATTTTTTTCAGGTTCCGGCACCGAAGCGGGACTGGTTTATCAATCCGTACCCCTTGCCCATGTTACCCTGCCCGATGAGATGCTGGCCTTTTGTTTTACCCGCATGCCCAAGCTTTACGATGCCCTGGTGGCCTTTAACGGGGAGATGGATCTATTTAAGGCTGAAATTGCCCGTATTGATGCCGTAGCCGCCAAATATCCGGATCAAAAGAAAATTGCCGATGGTCAGAAAAAAGTGTGGGACAAAGGGATGCAGTCTTTACAAAAATCCTTTAAAAAACTGGAAAAACCCATTAAAGAAACCTTTGTACTGTTCCAGGTCAACCCGGCCCAGGGACAGGAAAAAATTGATCAGACGGCTGAACAGATGACCAAAGCCGCCAGCGACGCCCTGGAAAAATCCCAGGAACTGACAGCCCCGCTGAAGCAAGCCATGCCCAAAGTCCCCGAAGGCATCATCAAAGGCACCCTGTATAAACTAAAAAAGAAATTTTTATGACACGGTATACAAATATTGCCCAAAGCCTGAAACAATCTGCTCAGATCTATCCATTCAAACGGGCCGTTGTCTACCCTGCCGCACGGGATCGCTCTGGGCGGGTGCTTTACAGCCAGCTGACCTTTCGCCAGCTTGACCAGCAGTCCGATACCCTTGCAGCCGGGCTTGACAGCATCGGCATCGGCCGGGGAACCCGCACCATTTTAATGGTAACCCCGGGCATTAATTTTTTTCTTACGGTATTTGCCATGTTCAAAGTCGGGGCCGTTCCCGTGGTGGTGGATCCCGGCATGGGCATTGACCGGATGCTCCAATGCCTTGCCCAAAGCCGGCCCAAAGCCTTTATCGGGATTGAAAAGGCCCATCTGCTTCGCCGGTTACGCCCCGGTTTTTTTAAGACGGTGAAACATTGGGTGACCGTGGGCAGAAAATGGTTCTGGGGCGGTCACACCCTGAACCAGCTGATGAACAGGTTTCCGGGCACACCTTTCAAGCCGGTACAGACCACGGAGAACGAAACCGCAGCCATTGTATTTACTACCGGTTCAACAGGGCCTGCCAAGGGCGTCATATACACCCATGGAAATTTTGACGCCCAGATTCGTCAAATCCAGTCCCATTTTAAGATTGCACCCGATGAAGTGGACCTGCCTACCTTTCCGCTTTTTGCGTTGTTTGATCCTGCCCTGGGCATGACTGCGGTGATTCCGGACATGGACCCTACAAAACCCGCCCTGGTGAATCCCGTAAAAATTATCGAAGCCATTGAGAACCATGGCGTAACCAATATGTTTGCCTCCCCTGCGCTGTTGAACCGGGTGGGAAAATACGGCCGGGAAAACGGGATCCAGCTGCCGTCCCTGCGTCGTGTGGTATCTGCGGGTGCACCTGTCAGTCCGACCAATATTGAACAATTTTCCTCCATGCTGTCCAATGAAACCCAAATCCATACGCCCTACGGGGCCACGGAAGCGGTGCCCATCATATCCATCGGTTCCCATGAAATTTTGTCGGAAACCAGAAAACGCTCGGAACAGGGTTTTGGCATCTGCGTGGGCAGGCCCATTGAAAATACAGAAGTGAAACTGATAGAAATTTCTGACGAGCCCATCACCCAGATCCAGCAGGTCCAGGAAGTTCCTGACACCCAGGTGGGGGAAATAACGGTAAAAGCCAATCTTGTTACCCAAAATTATTTTAACGATGCTAATGCCGATCTTCTGGCCAAAATACCGGATACGGACGGTAAAGTATGGCACAGGATGGGGGATCTGGGCTGGAAGGACGCCAGGGGCAGAATCTGGTTCTGCGGCAGAAAAGCCCACCGGGTTGAAACCGGAAAACAGACCTTATTCACCATCGCCCTCACAGGTGTCGGCCCTAAGAACCATCAGATCCCGGTGGTGTTTGTGGAGCCGTGTGAAAAAATTTTGGACGAAAAACAATTTATCCGGGAACTGACGGATCTCGCCGGCAGACATCCTTTGACCCGCCTCATTGAATACATTTTCATTGACTACAAATTCCCTGTGGATATCCGGCATAACTCTAAAATTTTCAGGGAAAAACTGGCAGTCAAGGCCAGAGAGTTAATCACAGAATGAACAAGCACCGGCTCTGCCGGGGGACTCACCAGAGTTTGACATTTACGGGAATAAATGGAAGTTCCTCCAGATGTGAACCGCTCAAATTCACAAAGGAGGAACTTTCTAGAGAGCTTAGAAAGTATCTTGGTCAGGCTTTTAAGGATTTGGCACATAGCAGGGAGAGTGAGATTATCGAAGGGCATATGATGTCGGATCATGTGCATATGTTGATTTCGATCCCTCCGAAATATTCGGTCGCTCAAGTCGTTGGGTTTATCAAGGGAAAAAGTGCTATCCATATAGCACGGAATTATCTGGGGCATCGAAGAAATTTTACCGGTCAGCAATTTTGGGCCAG
>PDWI01008684.1_pt1 | contig 11902 bp, 15 predicted proteins | sample 1430891 | NCBI WGS metagenome assembly PDWI01 (sample SAMN01162508, study PRJNA174530) | Oral metagenome, whole genome shotgun sequencing project. | biome: Marine environment; feature: Marine mammal; material: Swab sample of the gingival sulcus; isolation source: swab sample of gingival sulcus...
TAATAAATCTTTATCATCGTCTATTATAAGAAGATTCATTTATCCTATTCCTCCAATTCACTCGCTCCGTCCCATTTATTATACCATAATGAAAACATTATCAAACTCATTATAGATAGAAAAATACATAGAATAAGAAGCGAAAAAATATCACTTAAAGTAAATGTCTTATCCAAATATCCAAACAAAAATTTTATAGGATAAACAAAGGGCAAAACATACCATATTCCCTCTCCCAGATTAGTCGTACCCAAAAGTATCCCCGCTAGGGTGAAAATAGCCCCTACAATTATACTCCCGGAATAATTAAACTTTAAAGTCAAAAATTGATATAAAGGTAGCATAGGCATTAAACTCAGCAAACAAATAAGAAAAGATATGGCTAGACCAAGCAAATGAATCTCGACTCCATAGAAATAAAGGAAGGCTAAAAAAGAAAGGACTGCGATTATTTCTATAAGCATTAAAAGAAGCAAAATAAAAATAAATCTTGAAAAAAACAGTTTTTTTCTACCTATACCACAGCTTAAATCATTAGCATACATACCGGCATTTTTATCGCTCTCATATAGCATCGGAATAAAAAAGCTGACAGAAAAACAAGCTAAAATTATATACGCTAAAAAGTAATAAGCCATTTCCATTCCTTTTAAATTTGATGTAAGAGTAATATAAGTAGAAAAAGCAAGGCTATATAAAAGTGGACACATAAATAATACCTTTCTTACTGGCATTCTTTTGCTTCTCAGCCAATATGACTTTAAAATATTAAACATAATTCTTCCTCTTTTCTATGTACAGACTTAGCATACTTATAAGTAAATACACTAAAAGGCTCAAGACTAATCCAAAATATGTTGTATTCATTTGCATTAAAGGAGACGAACTTTCTAAAAAAGTCCCATTTGGATGAACTTCTATAATAGGACTAAGCATACGCAAACTATATGCCCAAGGAAAAAATTTCCAATTACTTGTAGGAGCAATAATCGCTGCCGCAAATGTCAACAAAAAATTGCTTAGTATGACTAAGATTTTCTTATTGAAAATTTTGTATATTAAAAAGGATATCGCCATAATAGGCAGACTCCCAGTCGACAAACATAGGCTAGCCATTACTAATGTTTTAATAGAAATATTATCGTTAAAGACAAAATTTCCAATAAAATAAATTGCTATAGAAGATATAATCAATATAACAAACAATTCAAAAATAACAAGTATATTTTTAGCCATGAACATTTTTTTCGCACTTAAATTCAAAGCCCTAGTAAAAATTATATGCTCCTCCTTTTCCTTGCTAAGAATATTAATGACTAATAAACTTAGGACAACAGGCAAAATCATTATAGGATACCAATTAAAGGCAGTAGCCATAATATAACTTCTTCCACTCGGACTCTCACCCAAAATCGCAATCATTAAAAAATTAAATATTATAAAAATACTTGGCACTATAAATTTAAGCTTTGAATTTGCTGACCTTCTTTCCTTGATAAATTCAGCTTTAAGCATATTAATCATCACTACCCGCCTCCTTTTTTATTATTTCTATAAATAAATCCTCAAGCTTCGACTCGCTGGTATCATTTACTCCCTCATAAGATAGACGACCCTTATTTATTATGCCTATTTTATCAGCCACCTGCTGAACTTCACTCAAAATATGACTAGATAAGATAATCGTAATTCCCTGACTAGAAAGCATCTTTATAAGCTCTCTTAGCTCCTCAATTCCTAGTGGGTCTAAACCATTTGTTGGTTCATCTAAGATTAGCAAAGAAGGATTATTGATTAATGCCATAGCAATACCTAATCTCTGCTTCATACCTAGGGAAAATTCCCTTGCTATTTTCTTGCCTGTGTTTTCTAAAGATACAATTTTTAAAACTTCGTCAATCCTAGCTTTATCGATTTTAAGCAAAGTAGTAATGACCTCTAAATTTTCACGTGCTGTTAGATTCGGGTATATGGCTGGATGCTCAATAATAGCTCCAATTTTCTTTAAATCCTCCGTACCAAGCAAGTGATTTTCAAATAAAACTTCACCCTCACTTTTACTTATCCCCCTTGTTATTATTTTTAATAGGGTAGACTTTCCTGCCCCATTAGGTCCTAATAATCCATACACCGTACCTTTCTCCACTTTAATAGAAACCTTATTAAGCACGACTTGTTTTCGATATTTTTTTGTCAAATCTTTTGTTTCAAGTATTAAATCCATTTCCATACCTCCGTATATTTGATAGCTAAATTATAAAAATCAAAAATAACTAAATAATAACTGCGGAGAAATTTTTTAATATATTATGGAGTATCTCAACAGTGCTTAAAGCCCTATTGTACTGGCGCAACAGGACTCCAACCTCTGTCGGTTTATTAAAACAAAATAAAAGCACCTAAATATAGATGCTTTTAAATAATTTTTAATTCATATAGTAATTTAAGTTTTCCGCAATTTGTTTGCGAAAATTAAGAAATCATTCTCCTTCAATTCCCGCCTTCATAATATTACTTGGATCGAAGGCATGACATGGTGTTACTGCATAAATCATACCACATACTGGACACTTTGTCTCAAAAGTTTCCATAGTTATCTCCGCTCCGCAATCACAAGTTATATACATTGGCATAGGCATTGCACCTTGAGAAAATCCCATAGCTCTTACCTTAGCAAGCACTTGCTTTCCATCTGTAAAACTTCCTGCACATCCATCATGCATAATAAACCCCCTTCATTACTTAACAGAAACTTCTTCGTTTCCTTCGCCAAACTTCTTCATAAGACTGCCCATTATCTCATCTCTAGACTTACCTTGCTTTTCCATAGACTTAATTAACTTATATGCTTTAAATAAGCTAGATGGCCCTATTTCAGAAGCAAAGTATCCTATACCTTGATTCCATACTAACTGCTCAAATACATCATCAAAAACCGCAGACTCTACGCCACAAGAATAAGCTTTTATAAGTTCTCTGGAAGCCTGTCTCATCCTACCCGCTCCTACTGCGTTAGCTAGGGATAATAAAAGTCTAGTCTCATAAGGAAGTGTCCTATTATCAGAATTCCAAGTAAGATTCCAAAACTCCATAGTAAGATTTCCTAGGTCTTCATCTATGATAGGGAAATTAAGAAGTGCTAGTGGCTTAAACACTGCCTTATCAGCCTCTCCACCTAAGTCATCTACCCTATAGAATTCGACATGAAATTCATTATCTGCTACTTGCTCAGTATGGTATACATAACCAATAGCTTCCATAGCACCGTAAAGTGGATGCGGCTCGAAGCTTTGTATTATCTTAAATCCTTCTCCAACACCTAGTTCTTCTGCCTGTCTTTTTAAGCTAGGAAAAAAATTCCCTTGTAATTTTCTAGCATCTATAATTTTAAAGTCCTTAGCCTTGTCTTTCCATTGTTCGTAATTCATAAATATACCTCCTTAAATGTTTCTTTATGATTTAATGAAAGTATATCTCATTTAGAACTTAAAGTATGTGGTAATTACCACAGCCCTAAAACTTTATCTCAAAATGATTCTTCTTATAATCTAAAAGCCCCTCTTTTTTCATCTTAGAAAGTTCCTTAGAAAGCTGCGTCCTATCACAGTTAAGATAATCAGACAAAGCCTGTCTATCATAAGGAATATCAAAGCCCTTGCTCTTATGCATTATACTCTCTTCTCTTAAATAAGAAAAAATCCTTTCCCTTATAGTCTTAGAAGAAGTATTGATAATCTTCCTAGATAAGACCATGTTCTTTCTAGCCATTATCCTTAGAAGATTAAAGACAATAGCCGCAGTCTTTTCACTCATTGTTTTACTAAGCAAAAGCTTAGACACATCGATAAAAAGTATTTCACTATCACTACCAGCAGTAACATTTACCATAGTAGGTGACTTAACAAGGGCGTATGAATCAGCAAAATGCCCCCCTGCTTCTATACAGGAAAAAATCACCTTATTCCCATCTAAGTCAAAATTCTCTATATAGGCTTTCCCCGACAAGACTATACCCAAGTCTCTTACTACATCTCCTTCAAAGTAAATAGTATCGCCCTTAGAGTAGGTCTTCTTATAAGCACCTATAGAAAGTAAAAATTCTTCAATTTCATTTTCATTAAGACCCTTAAAGAGTTTATTCTCCTTAAGGGTCTTACTTGCATTTTTCAAATTATACCTACCTTATTTTAAAGCATTTAAAGCTCTGTCTAAATCCTCTATCAAGTCATCTGCATTTTCAAGACCAACAGAAAGCCTTATAAGGTCTGGGTTTATACCAGCCTTCTTCTGCTCTTCTTCTGTAAGCTGTCTATGAGTAGTGCTAGCAGGGTGAAGGAAGGAAGTCCTTATCTCACCTACGTGAACTTCAAGGCTGGTAATCTCTAAGCCGTTTACTAGCTTATCTCCAGCTTCCTTACCACCCTTTATACCGAAGCATATTACACCACTAGCTCCATCAGGCATATATTTCTTAGCCAAATCATGGTACTTGCTGCTCTCAAGTCCTGGATAATTAACCCATTTAACCATATCATGAGCCTCTAAAAACTTAGCGATTTTGAGTGCATTTTCTGAATGTCTTTCCATCCTAATAGGTAGAGTCTGTAAGCCCTGAGCTGTCATAAAGGCATTCATAGGAGCCATAGTACAGCCAAAGTCCCTAAGCATTACAGCTACCAATCTCATTGAAAAGGCAGTATCTCCGAACTTATCATAGAAACAAAGTCCGTGATAACTCTCATCTGGCTCGGTTAAATTCTTAAACTTGTCATTTTGTTTCCAGTCAAAGTTTCCAGCCTCTGTAACCACACCTCCCATAGATGTAGCGTGTCCGTCAGCGTACTTTGTCGTAGCATTTACCACTATATTAGCACCATGCTCTATAGGTCTGCAAAGTGCAGGAGAAGCCAAGGTATTATCTATTACGAGAGGCACTCCTAAAGCCTTAGCTACGCTAGAAAGCTTCTCGAAATCCACTATGCTAAGCGCTGGATTTCCGAGGGTTTCAGCGAAAACTAGCTTAACCTTATCAGAAGCTAAAGCCTTGATTTCCTCAGCAGGTAAATCCTGATTAAATAGCTTAGTAGTAATTCCTAAACGCTTTAATGCCACCATAAAGAAATTATGTGTACCACCGTAAACATTAGTAGAACAAAGTATCTCATCACCAGTGTTACAGATGTTCAGTACCGTAATCATAGTCGCAGCCATACCAGAAGAAGTCGCTACAGAAGCAGTACCTCCCTCTAAAGCAGTCATCCTCGCCTCAAGTGCTGCCACGGTAGGATTACCTATACGAGAGTACATAAAATTACTACTCTCTAGGTCGAACATCTTTGCTACCACCTCACCATCATAGTACCTATATGTAGTGTTTTGGCACATAGGAATTACCTGAGGCTGTCCACTCTCAGCCGTGTATCCAGCGTGTATACAATCAGTTTCTATTCTTCTCTTACCCATAAAATTCTCCTTATTTTAAACAAAGTAAAAATGCTCAAACGAGCGATTCTAATATTTCCTTATCTATTCCTAATGCCAGTAGCATTAAATTATGTCATTTCCAGTATATTAAAGATTTGGAATAAATTATTATAATTATATTCCCTATCAAAGATAAAAGCAAGGAAAATCAACCAAAGACCTGCCTCGCTAGTCTTATAGCCGTAGGTGTAGTCGCTAGACCTCCACCAGCAGTTTCCTTTAAACTAGTAGACATAGCATCTCCCACTTCACCCATTGCCGTAACACACTCATCAGCAGGAATGTAGGCAGGTATCTTAGCAAGAGCCATGTCAGCACTTGAAAAAGCTATCATAAGCCCAGCTGCATTTCTTTTAATACAAGGGATCTCCACTAGACCAGCCACAGGATCGCAAACTAGCCCAAGCTGATTAGCAATAGCCATGGCACAGGCATCGGCACTTTGCTTAGGGCTACCTCCCCTAAGTTCTACAAGGGCAGCAGCTGCCATACTAGCTGCGCTTCCACACTCAGCTTGACATCCGCCTTGAGCGCCTGAAACACTGGCATTTTTAGCTATAACCATGCCGAAGGCTGCCGCGGTAAAAATCGACATTACTATATCCTTTTTACTAAGCCCCTTATCCTCATACAAAGAAACCAAACAACCAGGTAGTATTCCACAGCTACCAGCCGTAGGAGTAGCAACTATCTTACCCATAGCTGCGTTGCAATTAGACACCGCCAGCGCCCTAGCCATAGCCCTAGTCATAAAAGTCCCCATAAGTCCGCCATCAGAATTAGCAGAATATTCATTCATTCTATAAGACTCACCGCCAGTAAGCCCAGAAGTCGACCTTAGGTTCTTATCCATTCCATTTTTAACTGACTCGCACATTATATCGAAGCTAGCTTCCATCTGTTCATAAATTTCTTTAGCATCTCTTTCTTCAGCTTCTGACTGGTCTTTTAAAACCAGCTCACTAATCTTCATATTTCGTATTTCAGCTTCTCTTACCAGTTCCTCTATTGATTCGTATTTTAACATTTTTTCCTCTACTTTAATCCTAAACCGCTCTAACAAGGATAGAATTCAGCACATTATTTAGTCCAGAAATATCCTCTACTATACCATCTTCTATTTCACCATCTACCTCTATAGTCATAATAGCCTTGCCGCCCTTACTCATCCTAGAAAGGCGGAAATTACAAATATTTATATCCTCATACTTTTCACGCATAATCTTAGTAACATCTGCAATAACACCAGGTCTATCATAATGCAGTACGAGTATGGTATTTTTTTCATTATTAAAATCAACCTTCATCCCATTTATATAGTCGACCCTAATAGTACCACCACCAATACTCACACCTTCAACACTACCCTTTTCACCATTTTCTAGAAAAAATACTATCCTAGCAGTATTCGGATGCGCACCTACTATATTTTCCTCTATAAACTCATAGTCTATACCTCGATCCTTAGCAATATCTAGGGCATCTCTAATCTCCTCATCATAGCTCCTATATCCCATAATACCAGCCAGCAAAGCTCTATCAGTACCATGACCCTTATAGGTCTTAGCAAAGGAGCCAGAAAGGTAGATTTTTACCTTAGTGAGCTTTCTTCCATTTATTACTTTATTAGCTACTAGACCAAGTCTTACCGCCCCAGCCGTATGCGAGCTAGAAGGGCCTATCATCACAGGGCCTATAATATCAAAAACATTCATTGACTTCTCCTCATGAATTTATTCCTCAAAATTTATATCGGTTTATTAAAGCAAATTCCCACCGACTTATTCGTATTATCGTAATTCAAAAAAGCAAACGCTAAAAATAACGATTGCCTTTATTATACATATAATTACAGATATTTCAAATTTAGCTAATAAATATTTCTTCTATGCCCTATTTCAAGAACTAAAACAATGATTTTATCATCTTGTATTTCTGCAATTATTCTATAATCCCCTATTCTGTATCTCCATTGACCTCGTCTATTTGCTGTAAGGGCTTTTCCAAATTTTCTTGGATCTGAACACCCCTCTATATTTTTTCTTAACCAACCAATAATAAGTGAAGCACTATGCTTATCTATTTTTTTTATTTGTTTTAATGCTTTTTTGGAAAAAACGATTTTAAATTTCATCGTAAGCCTAATTCTTTCTCGACTTCATCAAGAGTATAAGTCACTGGATTAGCTTTAAATTCTTCCATAGCTTTCTCATAAGCCGCTAGATCATATTCGTCTTCAATACGCTCAATAACAGAAGTCCTTATTAACTCTGACATAGTCATCCCGTGCATTTTAGCATATTTCTTAAAAAGCATAGTATCAGCTTCATTTAACCTTAAAGATATAGTCATAATAAAACTCCTTTTCTTATGTATTACATTGTATTACTAAAGCGCTCTTTTGTCAATTACCTTTCTCCCTAATCCACATGAAGCGACTCGACCTTCAGAATCTGACCGCCCCTAATTTCCTGTCTTTTCTCCATTAAATACCTATCTATTGTCTCTAGCTTTCCTAGCATCTGCCTCTCCTCATCCGTAGTCATTATGACCTTATCAATAGCCCCATTTCTAATAACTATCCTCTTATCAGCAGTAAGAGCTAAAATCGGATCATGAGTCGCCATCAGCACTATTTTTTCTTCTTTAATAAGAAGTGCGAGTGCCTTCTTCCTATCTATACCAGCATTTTCTATCTCATCTATTAAAACTATTGGAGACTTAGAAAGTATAGCAGTATCAGCTATCATAAGCGCCCTAGACTGACCCCCAGAAAGTGAGGTAACAGCAGAATTTAAGTCAAACTGTTCTCCAGCCAGCCTATTCGCCTCATCTATTATCTTCTCCACGACTTCATCTATATTTTCCACCATACGACTCTGGGCGTGAAGCTCGACAAATTCCTTAACGGTAAGATCCATTACGAAATTCATATTTTGAGAAAGCTGGGCTACGAGTTTATTTCCTGAAGAAAAACGCCACTTCTTATCAGCCTCTTCTCCATTTATAAGTATCTTTCGATTAGTAGGAGTATCTCTGTCCGCTATCCACTCTATATCAGCTAAAAGACGACTCTTACCTGAACCCGTAGGCCCTACTATAGCTATAATTTCCCCAACAGAAATCGTAAGGTCATTTTTCTCTTCATTCCCGTTTTTATCCCTACCATGCAAGATAGTAAGCGAGCTTACCCTGTCATCAGAAATCCCTAAAAACTCGAGCATTTGTTTAAAATACTCATAGTACTGGTCTAATAAATCCTCCTTAGAAAGACCGTAATCCTCTAGGTCTACATCATCTAAATCCTTAATATTTTCCTCAAAAGACAAAGATTCATCCTTGATTATATCCGCATAATCAGCATAGAAATCCTCCATAAAAGAATATTCATTCTTTATACTCAGCACTGATTTTAATAAAAATTCTTCTCTATTCATATTTCTCCTATAAATCTATTTATTCTAAATTCATCTTTCTTACATTACCTAGCTGATAGTCTTCCCCTATCCTAGTCTCACCTAAGCAGTAAGAACAAAGCGCACTAGGCATTGGAAATCTAAGCTCCATACCCTTAACAGAATCTATATCCTTATTATCTATAATAAGTGTCGAAAGCTCATACGCACCCTGACCTGTTAGTCCATTTATATTCATAGTAATCGCCTTGGGATTGACCTGTCTTACCTTTGAGGCAAAGACCTCACGTTCCGCCTGAGAAACTATATCACCTTTAGTGATAACTATAATATCAGCCGATTTTAACATAGGCCCTATCTTCTTAGGCGTGTTAATTCCAGAAAGATTATCTATGACACAAATAGCCTTTATCTCTTTGATATATGGCGAGCATCTATTACAAAGTCCTGCAGACTCTGTAATCAGAACATCTAAGCCCTCTCTCACACCCCACTTAGTGACCTCCTCTATATTAGAAACAAAGTAATGGTCAGGGCAAAGTGCGCCTGAAAGCCCCTTTTTCACAGGTATTCCCATCTTTTTATATGTAATGTCATCATCAGTATAAAGGCAATCAAATTTTACCACACCCACCTTTAAATCCCTTGATAACATAGCTGAAATAGTCTTTGTAATTACTGCCGTCTTCCCAGATGAAGGCGGTCCTGACACTGTAACTAAATTCATTTATTTCCCCCACTCCCTTCATAAAACGCCTTAGAGCATCGCTCCAAAACCTCTGCAACATCATTATTTTCTATAAAATCCCAGCCTACCCACATATACTTGTTTTCCTTTGGAATGTGGTTATCTACATCTGGGTGTGCTGATGGGAAAAGTCCTGTATGACTAAGCACCTCACCTATTTCCTTAGATGCGAAGAAGTCTGCAATAGGCTTCACATCTTCAGCCTTTTCTTTCTTTGTAACCATAAAAATCGGACTAATTATAGCACCATCACTCGGCCAAACAGCCTTCATAGGCCCACCAGCTCCAGTCATTTTCGTAAAGAAATATGGCATAATAGTGACAGCAGGTCTAACTGAGCCTCTATCAGACTTTACCATTTCCGAAGGGTGCATGGATTTAAGCAAACACTTGCCCAGACTAGAAACACCATCCATGCCGTACTTACAATATATATTAAGCAAAATCGCATTAAATAAGTCGAAGTCGCCTATAGGCAAACTCACCTGATTATCATAGTCACCAGAAAACAAATCAGCCCACGACTCAGGCATTTTTCTATCACCTAATTCCTTAGTATTTATGAGAAAAACAGCTGGAACAACAGATAAAACAGAATACTCACCCTTAGGGTCTCTAAGACTCATCTCCTCGTTTTCAAAATCTTCATTGTACTTTTTATAATCGACTAAATCCTTAAACATTCCCTTATTTTTAAGACTATATACATATTTCTTGTCGAAGAAAAGGTCGAAGCCAGCAGACAAGAAAACATCAGCGATTTCTCCCTTCTTAACATCCTCAATAAGCCAATCTAAACCAGAAGAAGCTGCCTTTAATTCATAGCTGAGCTTATCCGCATAAGAATTCTCATCTATAAATTCTTGCAATTTTTCCAAAAGTGGAATACGAACAGGGCAAGGAAGAACACCAGTCAAGGTAAGCTTATCCTTATCTAAACCATCAGAAGTCTCTAAGGTAGCATCGATGTTTTCATCATTTATAGCAGCCTCTAAGCCCTCTAAAAACAGGTCTCTGTTAAAACCCTTCATCTTAATAACCATATCTAAGCTAACACGCTTAGCCATGGTATTTAACATCATATCATTGGATAATTGTTCCATCCCTTGGCTAATCAGATAGTCCTTCGCCTTAGGGTATTTAGTAACTATATCATAAACTTTATCTTTAGTATTTATCATAAATCTCACTCCTTTATACCATAATTATAAAGCAAGCAAGATTTATAGTATGTGGTATTTACCACTTAATTTATTTTTATTTATGAGCATTAAAAGCACAATAAAAAAGGCAGCATTGCTGCTACCAAATTTAAAGCACTTTAGTAAAAAATATACTTTTTCCCCCAGATAATTCTTCATTATAAGAGTATTTATCGAAGCAAAGTTCCCTAAGCCCAGCTAAGCTCTCTACCTCATTTTCCGCCATAGCTCTTAGGCATTTTCCCCTAGCCATCTTAGCAAAGGTCGCCACATTCTTATACTTACCGTCTTTTAAAACCCTAAATTCTATTTCTATTACAGGTATTTTAATCAGCTTTAGATACTCCTTTGAAGCCAAAGAAACTATAGGCTTATCACCAGCAAACTCAGCTAAAAATTCGTTAATTTTTTTAGACCAAAAATCATAAAGATTTAGCCCTTCAATATTGCATTTGAAATCCATCCTATAAGGTCTTATTAAATCATAAGCCCTCAAAAGCCCATAAAAAGCATCTAAAATTATAAGATTTTCCTCAATATACTTCTTATTTTTAAGGCTAGTAAAATCTAAGTTTTTAAAGACCATTCCGCTGTAAGCTTCTATTGCCCTGCCTGTCTCTAAACTTTCAAAATTAAGTATATTATCATAAGTGCTATCTAAAATCTTCGTCTTAATTTTCATTGCCCTAGCTAGCTCATCCTTGCTAAGACTTTTCAAAATCGCTAAAACTTCTTCACTTTCCTTATTAAAAAAGGGATTCGCACCCTCGCTTGCTTTAGAAATATCTAATGTTTTGGCTGGTGATAGTAAAATTTTCATAAAATCTCCTAAGTTCTATTTGCATTATATCTCTACTTATGATACTATAATTTCGTTCGAATATCTAGGCGAGTATGGCGGAATTGGCAGACGCACTGGATTCAAAATCCAGCGGGAAACCATGTGGGTTCAAGTCCCACTACTCGTATACATTATAAAAAGAAGTTTGGTACATTACACCAGACTTCTTTTTATTCTACCTTTACTTAATCTCGCTCACCTTCATATCCTT
>PDWI01008685.1_pt1 | contig 11901 bp, 8 predicted proteins | sample 1430891 | NCBI WGS metagenome assembly PDWI01 (sample SAMN01162508, study PRJNA174530) | Oral metagenome, whole genome shotgun sequencing project. | biome: Marine environment; feature: Marine mammal; material: Swab sample of the gingival sulcus; isolation source: swab sample of gingival sulcus...
GGTGTCAACAATATCATTTTCAATTCCGTGATGGGAGATGCCACAGATATACAGTTTACAACAGCCCTGGGATCGAAGGCTGCCAATGAGAAACTGCACATTTCCCTTGATGGAGAAGAGTTTTTCATCGGAAGTCATGCCCAGAGACAATCCCATATAGCCGACTATACTCTGGATCAGGACAAACTCATAGAACGGTTTGTAAAGATAATGGCCGTAACAGCAGCAGGACTCTGCACTACGTCCAAAGACCCCATGAATGTGGTTACCGGACTTCCCGTTGGGTTTTTAAAAAGGGATTCCGGGCGTCTGAAAAAAATTATCCATGGGAACCACGAAATTTCCTTTCACAAGGCTGGAGAGCCCTCTATTACAAAGAAAATTCATATTGAAAAGGTTGCCGTAATCCCCCAGCCAGTTGGTTCGATTTTTAACCTGATCTTTGATGAGTTTGGAAAAATGAAGGACTACTCTCTGGGCCGGCAAAAACTGGGGGTTGTGGATATTGGTTTTAAAACAACGGATTACTCAATTTTTGACCATTTGCAATATATTGAACGGGGTTCCCTTACCATGGATACGGGAATGTCCAAATGTTTTTCCGTCATTGCCAATAAACTGCACCAGGAAAGCTCTGTGAGCATAGAATTATACAGAATGTTTCAATTTATTGATTCTGGACTGGTAAAAATCAGGGGCCAGGAATACAATATCTCCAACCTGAAAAAACGGGTCTATACCCATGCAGCATCTGTCATTGCATCGGATTTGAACCGACTCTGGCACAATGACTGGGATATGGACGCCGTGATTTTGTCTGGAGGCGGCAGTGTGGATCTGGGCAAATTTTTATCCCCATTAATCAAGGGAGAAATACGCGTTGCTGCCCAGGGTGTGGATCCCCGCTTTAATAATGTGTACGGGTATCGAAAATTTGGTCAGTATAAGTGGAACAGAGACCTGCCGCCTGAAAAGAAAGCTGACTCCTCTCCTGAAACCAGGGACGAGGAAAAACAAACATCAGACAATCTTTCTGAGACAACAGAATCTCCCAAAAAATTTTCATGGCTGAAGAAAAAAAATAAAACCGAGACGCCAGGGAATTAGCATGACAGACAACAATCGAATTATCATATTTGATACCACGCTGACCGAAGGAGTAAAAATTCCTGAAGCCATCATAAATCAGGCAAAAAAACTCAAAATCGCCTCCCGGCTGGAAGACCTTGGGGTCGATGTCATTGAAGCGGGATTTCCTGCAGCCTCTTCTTTTGAATATGAATCTGTCAAAGCGATTTCCCTTGCATTAAAAAAAGCCCAGGTTGCTGCCCTGTGCCGCACAAATACAGATGATATCAGATATGCCTGGAAAGCCATAAGAGACGGAAAACAGCCCAGACTTCATACCTTTATGAACACCTGTGACCAATACATGAGCCAACAGCTGAATATGTCAGAGAATCAGGCGATTGATCATGTTGTGAAAGGAATCAAACTGGCCAGGTCCTTTACCGAGAATGTGGGATTTATGGCCAAGGATGCTTTCCAGTCTGATAAGAATTTTCTGTGCAGGCTTTTTGCAGCGGTAATCCAGGCAGGCGCTGACACCATAACCCTGGCAGATACCTCCGGCCATACCATTCCCGAAGAACTGGGCAGTTTCATACAATATATACAAAAACAAACTCCGGGCATGGATCAAATGGTTTTGGGCGTAAGATGCTATAACGACCTGGGGCTTGCCACGGCCAATACCCTTTGTGCCATAACCAACGGAGCAGGCCAGGTGGAAGTCACGATAAACGGCATCGGCAAAAGGGCTGGAAATACATCCATGGAGGAAGTGGTTATGGCCCTGTACTCACGTTCCAATATATTTCCCCGGACAACGGGGATTGATACGACAAAATTGTATTCCATAAACCGTATGGTAAGCATGATGTCTGGAATACCGATTTTACCCAACCGTCCCATTCTCGGTGCCAATGTCTTCAGCCTTGCCCAAACGGAATCAGACCAGGGAGAGAAAAACTACACTCCCATCCTCCCTGAAACCATTGGAATAAACACCAACCTGTTTCTTCATAAGGATTCTGACCAGAAAGCCCTTAACACACGTATTTGGGAAATGGGATATGAACTTACGGAAGAAGAGGAAAACAACATTTTTTTCAACTTCAAAAAACTGGCAGATAAAAAACCCCGCATACAAGACGAAGACATTGTCTCTCTTATTGAAGAAGAGATGCTTTATGGTGCAGGCAAATTTTTTCTGGATTATGTTCAGGTTTCCTGCGGTACCACGACCTATCCCACGGCAACGGTCCAAATCCTGATCAATGGCCAGGCCAAAAGAGGCTGCATGGAAGGCATCGGTCCCATGGATGCGATATTCAAAACAATCCGTATGCTCACACAGACCCATGCTGAGTTTCTCATGCTCCAGGCAGCATCCATTACAAAAGGAATGGATGCCCAGGTAAAAATTTCGCTCCGCCTCAGCGAAAACGGACTGGTTGTCCTTGGGAATGGGACTCATTCCGATATCATTATCGCAAGTTCCATTGCCTACATCAACGGATTGAACCGCCTTGAATTCATGAAAAAGGGATCTCAGAAAAACCGGAATAATTTTTTCCAGAATCGGTTTTCTTAATGGAAGCCCATCAAAAAACAGAGTGTGTGATTGTTGCCGGGGGCAAATTTTCTCTGCATCCTGAAATACAAAAAAGACTGGATAAAGCCCATCTGATTCTGGCTGCTGACAGAGGGGGAAATCATCTGATGAAAATGAATATTCTTCCCCACTATCTCATGGGAGATCTGGACTCCATTGACCCAAACGTCCTGGCCTGGATGAAAAAAAGAAAGGTTCCCGTCATTTCCTATCCCAGTAAAAAAGATTACACAGACACAGAACTTTGCATTCAATTCGCACGGGAAAAAGGTGCCACGGATATTACCATTGCCGGAGCAACAGGCTCCCGCTTCGACCATAGCGCAGCCAATTTTCTTTTACTGGAACCCCTTTGTGTTTCGGGCATTCCTGCCCGCATTACAGATGAGCATAATACCGTGCAGGTCCTCTGTGCGAAGGGAATCAACAAATTAAAACTTACAGGTTCCCAGGAAGATTTTGTTTCTGTAATTGCCGTGTCTGAAGTTGTCACAGGACTCAGCATCACAGGCTTGGAATATCCTTTGCAGAATGCATCCATTTCCAGGGGCAGCTCCCTGGGAATCAGCAACCGCTTCCAGGCTGACGTCGCTGAAATTTCCATAGAATCCGGGACGCTTATGGTCTTTCAATCCAAGGATTAGCGTCCTGATCAGCAGAAGACGCCAGATATCAATAAATAGATGATATTTTGATGGTGAATCAGGAAGGGTTTTGTTTTTTATCTGCAAATATGATATGTTACTATCCATTCGCTGTGAGCACAGCGATTCAGGCAGTAAATATGACTGTCCTGTAAAAGCAAAAAATGCAATAAAAATAAATAGTCATCTTTTATACCATCAGGAAAATCCTTTGGAATTTTCCTGAATTTATGATTCTCAAACAGGAGGTTTACACACGATGATTGAATTATCAGATCTTGCAAAAACGCAGATCGATGAGTACTTCAAAGGGACAACTCCGTCTCCCATACGGATTTTTCTCAATTCCGGCGGCTGAGGCGGCCCATCCCTTGCAATGGCTCTGGATGAGCCAAAAAACACGGATGAGGTATTTGACATAAAAGGCATTCAATTTGTTACGGATAAAAATTTTATCCAGCAGGCAACGCCCATTACAATCGACTTTAACGGTATGGGCTTTGTCCTTGATTCCAGTATAGATCTGGGACAATCCGGAGGCTGCTCAGGCTGCGGTTCTTCTGGATCCTGCGGATAGTATTCCAGCCGTTTCCCCCCTGGGCCGATCAAAATGGTCTGCCCAGGGCTTACAGGACAGAAACCATGAAATTTTCTGCCATAATTTTTTTGTGTACTGCTCTCCTTTTCCCCTGTGGATGCGGAGAAAAGACCACTTCTATGGATGAACAGCTCCTGGGCAGCTGGATCCAGTCAGATGAAATCAGATATATTGAAATACAACTGGCTCCAGAGGGTATGTGGAGTTCCCATGTAAAAATTGCCAACCCGCGATCCAAAATCGTTGCGTTCAAGGGAGAGGCATCCGGCACCTGGTACGTACAGGAAAAGCAGCTGACAATGACGGTTGAGGAGTCAACCATTGAAAAAGTATGGGGCAAAAATACCATTTATTCATTTTCTGTTGAAGACATCCTTGCCAACAGCATAATTTTGAAAAATTCCGAAGGAAAAGACCTTCAATGGGCAAAAGAGACTCCTGACCAAAAGGCTGTGAATGAGGTCTCTGCCGTGCTTTCCATGGAACCCATTGCTGTCAATCTCAACAAAATCAGTTCCAACACAAAAGACAGCTATTTGTGCGTAAAAATAGATATTGTTCTCAAAGAGCTTATGCCTGGAGTTCCCGCTCCTGTTATGCACCCCAGAATCCGGGAAGCTGCTGTTCTCTTTTTCAGCTCCCTTATCCATGACCAGGTCAGCAATTTTGATCAGGTAAATGTCCAGAAACAGGCACTTCTGAAAATTCTGAATCCTTACCTGGACGGGGCAATCAAGGAAATAGACCTGAAAAAAATAATGATTACTCCTGTATATGAAAAAGCAGAAGAATTCCTGGTGGAATTTTCCCAGGAATCAGAAGAGTAACAGGAAAAACATATAGTCCTTCCAGACCGCCTACATCAGAAAATACGGATCCATGTCAATGGCCAGACTTATCTGCTTTGCGGAAAGGAGAACCGGGTCTTTTTTCATTTGGGAAACCAGATGATGAATGATTTTTACCCGAAGGCTTTTGATGATAATCTGCCACCGATACCGGCCGGAAATTCGGGAAATGGACGCCTCAATGGGACCAAGGATCTGGGCATGGGGCTGGTATTCCGGTTTTTTTTCCAGCAATTCATTGAGAATTTTTCCCGCATGCAGGGCATAATTTTTCACTTTTTCTTCAGCCTTGCCGGAAATTTTCAGCTGAACCAGCCGGGCAAAGGGAGGATACATCAGCGCTTTGCGAAACGGCGCTTCCTGCAGAAAGAACCCATGGAAATCCTGATCCCTTGCAGCTTCAATGGTAAAATGTTCCGGCGTATAGGTCTGCAGGACAACCCTGCCAGGTTCCTTGCCCCGGCCAGCCCTGCCTGCCACCTGGGCCAGCAGTTGAAAGGTTCGCTCTCCAGCCCGGAAATCTGGCAGATTCAAGGATAAATCCGCACACACCACTCCCACCAGGGTAATGCCGGGAAAATCATGGCCCTTTGCCAGGATCTGGGTGCCCACCACAATATCAACCGTCCGGTTTTTAATCGCTTTTAACATGGCAACGGAGCTGCCTTTTCTGGCCGTTGAATCCTGATCCATCCTTGCCAGCCGGGCATCGGGAAACATGGATTGCAGGATGTCCTCCACTTTCTGGGTACCAAATCCAAACCGCTGAATTTCGCCGTTCCCGCAATCCGGGCAAAGTGTCCCGGAAGAAAGGCTGTCTCCACATAAATGGCATAGATAACGGTCTGTGGTTCTGTGATAGGTCATGGTCAGATCACAATGTCTGCACAATAAGGGTTTTCCGCAGGACTTGCATGCAGGAAAGGAGGCAAACCCCCGGCGGTTCAGAAAAATCAGAGCCTGGTTGCCATGATCCAGGCAGGAGCGGATTTCCCTGGCAAGCTCCGGCGTTATGATTCGGTCATTTCCCCGGACATCCCTGTATTTTTTCAAATCCACCAGATGAATTGCTGGCAGGGGATTGTTGTTGACACGATGGGCAAGGTTAAGAAGTGAAAACCTGCCTTCCATGACATTCTGATAGGACTGCACCGAAGGAGTGGCAGAACCCAGAACCACCGGACAGTCATGCATTCTGGCCAGAACCACACAAAGATCCCTGGCATTATACCTGAGCCCGGATTCCTGCTTGTAGGAAGAATCATGTTCCTCGTCCACAATGATCATCCCGATATTCTCCAGGGGAGCAAAAAGGGCGGAACGGGTGCCAATGACCATGGGAAGCTCTCCCTGAACAATCCTGCGCCATTGATCCAGACGTTCTCCCGTGGACAGCATGGAGTGAATTACCGCTACCTGTTCTCCGAATCTGGCCCGGAATCTGCGTTCTGTCTGGGAAATCAAGGCAATTTCAGGTACCAGAATCAAGGCGGTTTTTCCCCTTTCCACGGCATGGGCCACCAGACGCATATACACCTCTGTTTTGCCGGAACCTGTGACACCAAACAGGAGATAGGGAACAAAACCGGTATCCAGATGGTCAAGAACCTGATCCAGCACCTGCTGCTGTTCTCCGTTCAAATCAGGAGGGATATCCGGCTCCACAGGGTCTCCAAAGGGATCCCGAAACACCTGGCGCTCTTCAATGGAAAGATAGCCGTCCTGGGCCAAAAGTTTTACCAGACGAGGTGCGGTTGGAATGGTTTGGCGCAGCCGGGAAAGGGAAATTTCCTTTTCCCGGGCCACCACAGATAAAATCTGCTGCCGCTTTTGGGACAATTTTTTCCCGGCTTCAGGACAGGGACGCCCAGGCAGGATAAATTTTTCCAGCTTTGCCCGTGCCTTGTCAGCACCAAGCCGGGCAACCACAGACACAAGATTTTTTTCTTCCATTTTTCTGAGCAAGGATAAAAGAGAGGGCTTTTTCTGCCCCGTCTTTTTGGCAAGAGCAGCAAGGGACAAAGGCTGCTTTTCCCCAAGAAGCGCAAGCAGGCTTTTCTGCTTGTCAGGAAGAAAGGAATCTTCTGTCAGGGCAATGGTTCCAGACGAAGTGGAAGAGACAAAAAGCGTTTCCCTGCGTTCAAGTCCCTGGGGCAAGGCCGCCTTGATTACCTCCCCCAGAGGATGCAGATAGTATCTTGCAATCCATTGAAAAAATTCCAGCTGTCCGGCAGAAAACATGGGAAGATCATCGGAAATTTCCAGAATATCCCTGGTAACAAAATCCGGGGCCTTTTCATGGAATCCCACAACGTAGCCGGTAATCCTTTTTCTGCCAAAGGGCACCAACACCCGAACACCAATGGCGCAGGAGGATTGAAATGGCTCCGGCACCCCGTAGGCAAACACCTGATCCAGAGGAAGCCCCAGGGCTACATCAATATAGATTTTCTGAGAATCAGCATCCACGAAGATTTCTGTCATCCCAAAATCCTTGACCGGGCATCCAACGGTCCTTTAACGCAGCAGGTGCTCTTTCCTGCTGATCAGGCGTCTCTGTCGGAAAAATATTTCATAAACTGTACCCTCTCAAAAACCGCGGGATTCTTAACTTTGGCCTGACTCACAGCACCCTTGATGTCAGACAGGGAAGCGGCATTTTCGTTTTTCATATATGAAACCAGAAAATCATTCATCTCCCGAATCTGTCCGGCACCGTTCTGATACAAGGTTGAGGCAATTTCCACGGCATCTGCGCCAGCCAGTATCATCTTGACAAGGCCCTCTCCATCATGGACCCCCGTGGATGCAGCAAGTGAGCAGCCCACCTTGCCGGAAGAAATGGCAATCCACCGCAGAGGAAGGGTAATATCAGAAGAATTGCTGAACACTCCCGCAGAAGTAAGACTTTTCGTACGAATATCAATATCCGGTGTAAAAAACTTGTTGAACAATACCAGGCCTTCAATACCTGTGTGCGAAATTTTCTGAATCATGGTCCCCAGATTCGTGAAAAAAGAAGACATTTTCACAATTAAAGGAATACTGATTTTTTTCCGAACGTCCTCAATGACATCAAAATAAGTTTTTTCAATATCCTGGGCAGATTTTGAATCATCGCTGGGCAAAACAAAAATATTCAGCTCCAGGGCATCTGCTCCTGCCTGTTCAATTTTCTGGGTAAAATGGGTCCATTCATGGAGAGCTGTACAATTGATGCTGGCAATCACGGGAATGGACACCTGTTGTTTGGCTTCCTGTATCAGCTTGGTATATTTGCTGATATTATCCTGGCGGATTTTAAAATCAAAGTAGTCCATATCTTCCTGGGAATAGCCAGTCTTTTCAGCTTCTTTTACAAGTTTTTCATATTCAAAATGAATTTCTTCTTCAAAAATGGACTTGAGAACAATGGCGCCTGCGCCGTTCTCCTCAAATTCTTTCAACTTTGCTGCAGAACCTGTCAAACCAGAGCTGCTGACGATGATGGGACTTTTTAAACTCAAACCGGCAAATTTTGTGGAAATATCTTGTGGCATCTTATACACTCTCTCTTATGATCAATTATGGTTGATATTGATCCCCAGACAAAAATCTTACGAAAAATTCATGTCTGGGGAACGGAAACATGAAATCAGACGACTCCAGGGTTTCGCCCATACACTGGAAAACAATTTATCAGAAATGTTCTATGTGTAGGACAGACTTTGACATTTGTCAAGAAAACGATAGAAAATTCAGGAATCATTTTATGCCGAAATTACAACCACAACTGGTTTCTTTCCATGGAGGGCACTCCGGGGAATTTTGCGATCACGCCGCAGATTTACTGGAAGATATTATCAAGGCATATATCGAAAAAGGGTTTTCCCATGTGGGGATCAGCGAGCATATCCCGCCTTTGGAAGATCGCTTCCTGTTCCCGGAGGAAGTGGAGGCTGGCCGCACCATTTCTTCCATGCAGGAGCGATTTGGCCGATATATGAAAGAACTGCGCAGACTTGCCCATGTTTATGAATCTGAAATCAAGATTTATACCGGAATGGAAACAGAAGTCTGGCCAGGCTACGAAAAACAGATCAAGGAGTTAATTCAACTATATCAGCCCGACTACATGGTCGGGTCCGTTCACCATGTGGAAGAGATCAGCTTTGACTTCTCGCCGGAAACCTACCAGACTGCCGCACAAAAATGCGGAAGTATCTCTGGTATGTACGCCCGATATTTTGACCTGCAATACGAAATGATTCAAACCCTGAGACCCTTTGTTGTCGGACATTTTGATCTGATTCGAATCTATGATCCTTCCTATCGGGAAAGGATAAAAGAACCTGATATCCAAAAAAGAATCCACAGAAACCTTGATCTCATCAAGTCCCTGGGGCTTGTCATGGATCTGAACCTGCGGCCCCTGGCAAAGGGAAAAGATGAACCCTATCCCACTCAATCCATACTGGAAAAAATTCAAAAAGCAGGTATTCCCATGCTTCCCGGGGATGATTCCCACGGAGCAGATCAGGCAGGATGCCATGTCTCCCAGGGAATTGAACTTCTTTGTTCCATGCAATTTGACACAAACTGGATTTTCCCCTGCAAACCCGCAAAAAGGAAGATTCAATGAACCCTGATCATCTTACCGTGATACTGGTACGTCCCCAGGGGCCTTTGAATATGGGCAGCATCTGCAGGGTCATGCAGAATTTTGGTTTTTCCAGTCTGCGCCTGGTATCTCCCTGTAAGGATTATCTTTGCCTGGATGCAAAAAAAATGGCCCTGGACGCATTTTTTGTCCTTGAATCTGCCAAGGTCTTTGACACCCTGGAACAGGCCCTTGCCGATGTGCATACTGCCTATGGAACCACCCGGAGATTTGGCAAATACCGAAAGGATTTTCTCACGCCTCCCACCGCGGGAAGACAAATCGCCCAAACATCCCGGAATCATATCAATGCGTTGGTCATGGGACCGGAGGATACCGGACTTGCAACAAATGAACTGGAGCTTTGCCAGCAATTTATTACCATCTCCACCCATGATGCGTATCCTTCCATGAATCTCAGCCATGCCCTTTGCCTGCTGCTGTATGAAACTGCCCAGGCCCTGGAATCGGTCAAAAATTTTTCCGATCCTGTCCTGACAAACCCTTCTCCGGGAAAAGAACTTGCTGCCATGTACGCCCATATGAGAAAAACCCTGCTGTCCATTGAGTATCTTGATCCCCAGAACCCGGATCATCTCCTGCGAACCTTCCGCCGAATCTTTGGTCATGCTGGTCTTACCCAGCGGGATGTACGGATTATCCGGGGATTGATGAGCCGGATTGACTGGGTGGAAGACCAGCGAAAACAAATAAGCAATCAGCTCTCTGAAAAAAAGAATTCTATATTTGAATAGGGGGACGAAAAAGTTTTGACAAGGAGAATTTAAGTGGAGCCGACGAGCGGAGTCGAACCGCTGGCTTGCTGATTACGAATCAGCTACTCTACCAACTGAGTTACGTCGGCTGTGCAATGAAAGCACTATATAACAGGGGCGTTGTTGTTTTTCAAGAAATTTCTCTTCCCTGATTCACCATCAGAATGCCACCTGCTGCGTTGCATTCAGCCCCATCGCCTTGCGACGTATGCCTGATACGCCTCAGGCGCTGGGGCTTCTGCGCCTTGCATCTGGCATCCTGCTGGTGATCAGGAAATTATCGAGATGAAATGGAAATCAAATGGGTATAAAATTAGGCGGTGGATTTGGGTCTTGCTTTCATTCTGTTTCAGCAGGCAATACAAGGGCCAGGGCTTGTAAGCCTTTCCAGGGTGTGGGCGTACTGACTGCACTACTTAGGTAATCTGGTTTCAGGAAGGCCTAATTTTCTGAGTATCACGGCCAGGGGGCAAAATTTGGTAAACCCGGACTGGAAGAGAATGGCGCCGACAAAGGCCGTAAGAAACAGAAAATAGGAGTTGATAAAAAAGGGATTTCCTGGGCAATCAACTCCCAGGGCCAGGCTGACAAGGATGATGAGTCCTGCAATGGATTGAATCCAATCGCTGATAATCATAATTTCATTTCCTTTGGTATGGTAATATGTTTTTTATATTGTTTTTTTTCAGACGAAGGTGCTGACTTTCAGAAAGAAAATAGCATAAAAAAGGCTGATTATGCTATACTTTTTATATGAAAGTCTATATAAGTTGCTAAATTATTTTCATTCTTGGTTGAAGACCAGTCTGAAGGATACCATATCCAGAACGACCAGCGGCCGTTATTGGAAAAATCAGAAATTATGGATTGACCAATTGGGATACAGACAGTACACTGCCCCACAAAATTTGATAATACAAGGTTGTTTTCATGGGTATTCAATGGTTTCCAGGGCACATGCTGGAGACACAAAAAAAAGTCAGGGCGGTTGCCTCTGGAATGGATTTGATCCTGGAAATTCTGGATGCACGATTGCCCATGTCCAGCGCCAATCCAAAGATTGACAACTGGTGTAAACATTCTGCCCGGATAAAATTGCTGAACAAGACCGATCTGGCAGACCCTGAAAAAACAGAGCAATGGGTTGGGTATTTCCGGGAACAGGCAGATGTCCAGGCCATTACCCTTTGTGCCACAGATGGAGGAGAAGCCCGTGCTGTGCTGGATCGTGCCTTGCAGCAGATCACAGGCAACTGGACCAGAAAGATTAAGGTCATGGTGGTGGGAATCCCCAATACCGGGAAATCCACCCTTCTCAATTCCCTGACCGGCAAGAAAGTTGCCAAAACCGGGAATGTTCCTGCCATTACAAGGCACCAGCAAAGAACCAGTTTGAACAGCCGCATTGATTTGTACGATACGCCGGGAGTGCTCTGGCCTGTGATTGAGCCCGAAGACCGGGCGTATATCCTTGCGGTAAGCGGTGCCATATCTGATACGGCAGTTGCCTATGATGACATTGCCTTTTTTGCGGCCCGTTTTATGATTGACCAATATCCCCGGCGCCTGGAAGAACGGTATGGGGTTGAGGATGCAAAAAACCTTGAGCCCTGGGATTTGATCCAGGAAATCGGAGTCAGGGCCGGGTGTTTGAAAAAAGGAGGAATTGTGGATACAAACAAGGCATCGGAACGCTTTATCAGGGAAATCCGCTCTGGA
>PDWI01008686.1_pt1 | contig 11899 bp, 8 predicted proteins | sample 1430891 | NCBI WGS metagenome assembly PDWI01 (sample SAMN01162508, study PRJNA174530) | Oral metagenome, whole genome shotgun sequencing project. | biome: Marine environment; feature: Marine mammal; material: Swab sample of the gingival sulcus; isolation source: swab sample of gingival sulcus...
CGCTTTGTTTATTATTTACTCAACATTTCGGCGTTTCGACAGGCTCAACGACCGAAATGAAATATAAATACATCAGCAAGATTAAGGTAGATACTTCCGATTCTTAATTATTAACTCTTAATTCAAAGAGTCCCCCCACTCACTTGAAAAAGTTTAGCGGAACATTTTTCAAAACATTCCGGAATGTTTTAGAAAATGTTCCCTGACTTTTTTGAACCTAATCCAAAAGACTTAATAAAGCACTCTAAAACAGACACTTAAAAACCCATTCAAAAGCGACCAATTTTAGGGGCTAAAATGGGGGATTTTTCGGCTAAAAAATCAGCTATTTTTGAGCATTAAAAACAAGGAAAACATAGGCACAAAAAAAATCCTGTGGCAAAACCGAAAGTTTCACCACAGGACATTTATTTTATTTAGCTCACAAGTTCTCGTAAGCCTAAGGCTTACTTCCTAACCCTTAAAAGACAAGAACAAACATATAAAAAACAAAAGTAAATATATTTTTACCCAAAACCCGCAAATAAGGCGACAATAAGAAGATAAAAATTCCTATTTTAAGCAAATGGAAAAGCCTTTTGTAAAAATATATTTCGCAAAAATATGTAAAATAGGGATTTATTTATTATATTTGCAGGAAAATTAAGCCACACCTAGAAATAAAATTGACATTAAAGAGAACAAATGCTATGTTTTTCTGTCTAGACAAACACAAGTTTTTGAGAAATATTTTTATAAAAGAACAACAAATATGCCAAAACAAAGAGAGTATGTAAAGCCAAGTGTTGAAGTCCTACATTTAGCAAGCCTAAGTATTTTAGAAAGTTTCTCAGGAGAAGGAGAAATTGATCAATTTGAAGATGGAGGAGAACTAGAGGTTACAACCTTTGGTAAGCGAAGTTATTCTATCGATGACGACAACATTTGGTAAAGAAAAAAACGTTTTCGTTAAGCAAAACGAAGAGCGTGAGCTTGCTCAAGCTCTGCCGTGGCGAAAAAAATGACTAATGAAATGAATACATTATGAAGAAATTATTTTACTATTTATCTCTAGGCTTATTGACTCTTGCAAGCCTAAATTCCTGCAAAAAGGGAGGCGACTCCATCGTTGAAGAGCCAATAACGCCCATAAAGAGAGTTCCATTCAACACAGAACAAAAGCAAAATTTTGTTTTCGGAGCAGAAGCAAGTGTAGAAGGAATGCCTATTGTCGAACTAGACGAGGATTTGGCTTTAGGCTCGATGCGTGTTACATTCTCGGGAAATGGTTATGAGCTTGCCCCAACAGCACACTTCAAGGCTTCGGACTTCGGCAAGAACAAAATGGCTCTCCATTGGGCAGTAATGGGGAATAGTAGAAGTATGAAAGGTGTCTGCGACAATGCCGTAGAGAGAGTCTCCGACATAGCGAACAACAATAGAAAACCATTTGCGGTTCTCCCTCCAAGGGAAAATGGGAAGGAGCAAATGCTCCGTCTCTATATCCCCACAAATGGTATCTACGTCAAAGGGGAGCTAGGAGAAGACCATAACGCCCAAGGACAATACAATCATAATCATTATGCCTTTATGAGCCTTGGAGGAGATGAAAGTATTAGAATAGAAAATTGGGGCAAAATTTACTTCCTTGATAAGGATCTGTTTGGACCTATTTCTATTGATTATGACACAGCTCCAAATCAAAAAGTCCAAGGACTAAGAAAAGGAGAAGAGGGTTTACTTCGCCATATTCCCTTTATGACAGACCTTAGCCCTGTTGATGTTAGATGTATAAAGCAAGGACTAATCCCCCAAAAAAGAGTCAAATTTAAGGCAAAACTTAAGCCTCGTGGCTCTTTGATTGGTTTACGTCTAGTCAATCAAGTAAAGCGTTTTATTGAGATTGATGAGATTATTTTAGAGGCAAATAACAGCCTAAACGTGGAGGGCTACTTTGATTGGACAAATAAGATGAATACTAGGAATCCTTATAATTTGGAAGAAGGTGCAGAAAAAGTTCCCTTCATTGCAACAAACAAGAACCAAGAACATCGCTTCCCTGTCTATCAAAGTGCTAATAAAAGGAGGTATTTACTTCCCTATGTTAGCAACATTTCTCCTGAAGTAAAGAAGCAACTCCCTTGCTTCTATTTTTGGGGCTTCCAAGACCCTAGTAAGATCGGAGAAACGCTTAAAATTAAGATTAAGTATCATATCCCTAATTCAGACCCTACAGCCAAAAGGCATAATGTAAGGACGAAGACTTTTGAGATTACAGCACCGAGCAAAGGCTTCCAAGATGGCGTTGCCTATCGTATGACGATAGAGCTAAAAGCTCCTATCATCAAGCTCCCTAAGAGTGCTTCTGTTCTAGGACAACTCGCCACGCACAATATGTACTTCAAAAATTGGTACGACATAATGGAAACGCACGGACGTGATAATGAGTTTACGCTTTACTCTGCTGTTGATCATCTAGATGGGCCATTGAAGACTCAATACCACCAAACAGATCGTATTCAGAAAGAGCTTGGCTACGGAATGCCTACTCGCCTAGCAATGGCTCGTATCTTCCCTCTTGCAAAAGATTCAACGACTTACGCTCTTGGCCTTATTTCAGCTAGAAACAGAAAGCCAAACCAAGGAAATGACTACTATGATAGACATTGCAAGCGTGACTCGTGGGTTCGTTTTGATGGCATTAGAGATAAAGAAATTCACTACCAAACAGTTTGGTACAAGGGAGGCTCTGCAACGTCTAAAATCATCGCAGAAACAAAGGAAGTTAATGGGAAATATATTACCTATGCATTGAAAACAATTGTCGGACACCCTGAAGAACTTTCTGCGTGGCGTTATTCTTGGGATCAGAATCCCGACTTTAAGCCATTCGACAACACAACCTTTGCTATTGGCAACAGAGAAGGCTTCGGAGTTACAGTTAAGGAACGTTTAATTGGTCTTAATCCAATTGATGGCGTTGCAGAAGTTAGCTTTGATGATATTGACAAAGAAGAGTTCTTTACTGAAGAACCTGATGAGGTTGTTACACGCTTCTTCCCTGCTAATGGCTATGCAAATGGAGATGATGGTGCTATTGCAGACAACAAACCGAGCAACCTTACTTTAAGGAAAACCTATGGCATTCAAGGGTGGTACTATGTAAAAGACTTTGAAGGCATTCTTAATAAAAGGAAAAAGGATTGGTTTAATGCTTTCTGTCTCTACTTCGATAGCTCAACAGCTGTTGTAGCAAAATATAAGAGTGTGGACAAAGACCATACAGCCGAATCAGGGCAGTTTGCAAAGATGTCTGTCCGTCCAATGAAGAAGGCAGTGATGAAATAAGGAGCATTTACTTAATAATAAAAATAGGCTGTACCGAGAGTGGCACAGCCTATTTTTTATTCTTGCTCCGAAGAGCAGTATAGCGAAGCTTTAGATTTACTTCTTAGCTTCGGCCTTCTTCTCTGCTAGAGGACGAAGAATAATTTCAATGTCATTCTTCTGCTCCATTAGTTGCTTAAGCAGAGCTTGTACTTCTTCTTTCTTTAGGCTCTTAACAAAGTCTTCGTAATCACTTACGTAGTCTTGCCCATAAGACGTTGGGAAGTAGTAACGCTTGATGTTAGACAGCCAATAGCCGTTTTCCTTAACTTGCTCTTTGTGCTTCTTGAGTGCACTCTTAATCGCCTTATCAAAGTATTCAGCCTTCACTCCATTCTTGATGATGTCGTCAAGCTCTTTGCGGACAAGTCCATTCAAATACTCTGCCTTGCTAGGCTCTGTTTGGAAGTAGATTTGCAAAGTCATCTCTCCGTCAGGGTGACGCGTAATAGATGCTCCTGTACCTACGCCGTAAGTTCCCCCCTCTTTCTCACGGATAGAAGCCGTATAAGCTTGGTCAAGGATTTCGCTTAGCATATAAGCTAAGTACTTATTACGGCGGTTATACTCAACCTTACCTGTGAAGATGTCCAAGACTAGCCCCATTGGCGTAGTAAGTTTCTTCTCGTAGTGCTTCACGTGTTTGCCCTTAGCAACGCCTTTAATCTTCTTGAATGGCACTTTAGCAACCTTAGAACCCTTTGGAAGCGAAGCGATGTAAGTCTCTACAAGTGGACGAAGTTTCGCTTCATCTACGTTACCAACGAATACGAAAGTAAAGCCACGCACACCATCAAAACGCTTCTTAGCAACCTTCAAGATACGCTTATAGTCTAGCTTAGCAACCTCGTCCTCTGTAAGCGAAAGCTTATAAAGGTCATTAGGATAAGCGATACGAGCAACCGTGTCGCTGATACCACTCATTGGGTTTGCCTTAGCAGCCTTGATACTGCTGATGACACGTTCTTGATAAGTCTTGAAAGCAGTCTCATCGCTACGTCTAGCAGTGAAATTTAGATAAAGGAGCTGTAGCATCGTTTCTAGGTCATCACCAACGCAAGAACCACTGATATTATCCGTTGTTTCGCCGATACCTGCAGAAGCAGAAGCGATACGACCTGTAAGCACTTTCGTAAGCTGATTGTTGTCATACTTACCAAGACCTCCAAGCCCCATAACAGTAGAAACAGTCTTAAGCGTAGGACGGTCTCCCTTCTTACGAAGAGCAAGCGTACCTCCTAGGCGAGAACCAGAGAAAAGAATCTCATCTTCTTTCAGAGTTGTAGGCTTAATCACAACCTTTGCTCCGTTACCAAGCGTCCAAACAGTTGTGCCGAAGTGTCCCTTTTCTTCCTTAACAATCTTACCTGCTTTAGGCTTTGTTTCCATTAGCTTCATATCGCTAACTTCTTCCTTATAAGGCTCAACCTTTTGCTTCTCTGCTTGATTGAACATAGCTAGCAATTCAGCTTTCGTAGGCGTCTTAACCTCTTTCTTCTGTGGTCCTGTATAGGCAACAAGTCTATCCTTCTCTGCAAGCATTTGCTTGAGCGTCTTGTTGATAGCATCAAGCTTAACCATAGCATCTAGTTGCTTGTCTAAGTCATATTCAGCCTTAGCATCAAGTAGGTAACCTCCTTGCTTCGTAAAGAGCTGAACGCAAGCATTAGCATAAGTGCCATTCTTACGATTCTTACGCTCTGCGTAGCGTTTCTTCGCCGTTACCATATAGTCTTTCTTCGCACGGTCAAACTCCGCAGCAGTGAAGCCGTAGCGTTTGATACGCTCAATCTCACGAACCAGAGCATCTAGCCCCTCTTTCGTTTGTTGGTCTTTGATTTGTGCAGAGAAATATGCACAATTAACGCCGTAAGCTACGCCTGCAAATGGCATAAAGCTAAACGAAGCCGATAGGAATGGAGGGTTAGGCTTCTGCAAAATTTCTGCAAAGCGTGCATTTGTCATTTGAGAAACAAGTGCAAACATATAGTCCGAAGCATAATCAATCATCGTACCCTTAAGCTCCTTTGGTAGGTCGTCCACACGGAACTGAATATCTACTCTTGTACGTCCTACTTCAGGGTCTGTAGCAATTGCCACAATAGTAGAGTCGCCTCTTTCTACCTTCTGATAAGTACGCTCTGCAGGGTTTACAGGCTTAGGAATATCGGCAAAAATACGCTTAATGCTCGCCTCAACCTTATTCACATCAACGTCTCCCACGACGATGACAGCCTGCAAGTCAGGACGATACCACTTCTTGTAGTAGTCTCTTAGCTCCTTGTACTTAAAGTTACGCACCACGTCCATACTACCGATAGGGAAGCGGTCGCCGTACTTAGTAGAAGGGAGAGCTTGCTTAATCAGAGAGAACATCGTACGCAAGTTACCATTATCACGGCTACGCCATTCCTCTTGGATAACGCCACGCTCGGCATCAATTTCCTTATCTGCAAGCGTGATAGCACTACTCCAGTCGTGCAGAATAAGAACGCAAGAGTCAATCACTTGCTGTTCCTTACTTGGCACATTCATCAGCGTATAGACCGTTTCATCAAAACCTGTGTAAGCGTTGATGTTAGAGCCAAAAGAAACTCCCTTAGTCTCAAGGTAGTTGATAATGCCCTTATCAGGGAAATTCTTCGTTCCGTTGAAAGCCATATGCTCTAAGAAGTGAGCTAACCCACTTTGGCTGTCCTTCTCAAGCGTTGAACCCACACGCTGAGCGATGTAGAACTCTGCTCTGCCTTCAGGCTTCTCGTTATGACGGATAAAATACGTTAGCCCATTCTCTAGCTGACCTGTACGGATCGCAGAATCTAAGGGCAACTTAGGCATCTGAGCTTCTACTTTAGGAGCAGAAGTCAGAGCAAACATCGTTAGCCCTACGACTAGGACTGAACGCAACATTCTAAGTGTCTTCATAATTTTCTTATTGTATATTGTAACATTTTTCCTCTTCAAATATAAGATTTTTTATTGGAACTCCGTATCTACTAACGGCATTAGTCAAAAATTAGTCTCCGATTATAGTTTTTTTTGCTCCCTAAAGCAAATTTAATTTTCCTCCTATACAAAGCTCTAAGAAGCTCCATTTTTAGAAAAAACAATTTCTAACAGATTTAAGGTATCTATCAAAAGTTAATTATATTCAAAGGTAATTTTCGCTTTAATCAGGGTAGTTTTAAGAAAACCATCGCTAATTCAAGCCTAAAGCGTAAAATATCCTCGCAAATCCTTTTTAATTATTAAATAAATTCCTTACATTTGTATGTAGTAATATAAATAGCCTATGTATTTTCAAGATTTGGAACTGTCTGATGGGGTTTTAGACGGTTTGGACTCGATGAATTTCTTCGAGACAACCCCTATTCAAGAAGTAACAATTCCTTTGCTTCTTGAAAGACACGATATGATTGCTTGTGCCCAAACAGGTACAGGCAAAACTGCTGCGTACCTATTACCTATAATAGAACGTATCAGCCGTGGCGAGGGGGCAAGAGATAAGGTCAATGCACTAATTATCGCTCCTACAAGAGAACTAGCCATACAGATTGACCAACAAGTTCAAGCTTTTGGTTATCATCTCTCTATATCGTCTCTTGCGATTTATGGCGGAGGAGACGGCATTACTTTCGCCCAACAAGAGCGAGGCTTAAACCTTGGTGTAGATATAGTTATCGCTACTCCTGGGCGTTTGCTTTCAATGGCGAACCTAGGAGCAACGGACTTTTCAGGAGTTTCCTACTTCGTACTAGACGAGGCAGACCGAATGCTTGATATGGGCTTTGTGGGTGACATTCTACAAATTCACAAAGAACTGCCGAAAGATGTCCAAACGGTAATGTTCTCGGCGACGATGCCTCCGAAGATTAAGACGCTTGCTAAGACAATCTTAAAGAATCCAAAAGAAGTAGAGATTGCCATCAGCAAACCGCCTGAAAGCATCAAACAAGAGGCTTGTATCTGCTACGAAGCACAGAAGCTCAATATCCTTAGAGCTTTCTTCAAAGAGCATAAGCCTAAGCGTACGATTATTTTCTCATCAAAGAAAGCAAGCGTACGAGAGCTGACAAGCAAGCTTAGGAAACTTGTACCAAAGATTGCTGAAATGCATTCCGACCTCGGTCAAGATGAACGAGAGAAAGTAATGCGAGACTTCAAGGCAGGCGAAGTAGATTTGCTTGTAGCCACAGACATCGTAGCACGTGGTATTGATGTAGATAACATCAATATGGTCATCAATTACGAAGTACCACGAGACCCCGAGGACTATGTACACCGCATCGGGCGTACGGCTCGTGGCGAGAGCGACGGCGGAAGAGCCCTGATGCTAGTAGGAGAAGAAGAGCAATATGATATGGCTTTCTTGGAGCGTTTCTTGGGAAAAGAGCTTATACACTTCCCTATCCCTGAAGGTTTGGGCGAAGCTCCTACATACAAAGGCATTGATGCTCTGAAGAAAAAGAACAAAGGTAATAAAGGCTCTTTCAAGGGCAAAAGACCTGCCAATGGCAAGGGCAAACAGAACGCTCGTGGGAAGAACCCCCATCGTCCCCAAGGCTCACAAACAAAAAGAGCGAAGCAAGGCTCTCCTAATAGAAAGAACACAGAACAAAAAAAGAATAAATAGATAATCATAAATAGCTTAAATTATGGATTACAATTTGATAATGGAGCTTGCTGAAGGCAGTAAAACAGCAGGCTATAAGAAAAGTGTCATCTCTCATTTTATTGAGAAAGGACCAACTACAATCACCGAACTCGCAAAAGTTCTAAGTTTGAGTATTCCTACTGTTACGAAAGTAATTGGCGACCTAACGACAGCAAAGTGCGTCCGTACTTACGGCAAACTTGAAACGCAGGGAGGACGCTATCCGCAGCTTTATGGTTTGAATCCTACTGCAGGTTACTTCGTAGGGGTTGACTTGAAGCACACTTCCGTGAATCTAGGGCTTATTGACTTCGTAGGAGAACTGCAGAATGTTGTCTATGACGTACCTTATGCTCTAGAAAATACGCCTGAGAGTTTGGACGAACTATGTGCTTTGATTGAGAAATTCATTGAGGATTCTGGCTTCCAAAAAACAGATATCCTTAATATCAATATGAACCTACCAGGGCGTATCAACCCTGAACTAGGCGTAAGCTTAACATACTTTAGTTTCATCAAAGATGGACTTCTGACTAAAGAAATGTACAGCAAGCTTGGTATCAACACGACTATTGACAACGATACTCGTGGTATGACTTACGGAGAGTTTACTCAAGGTTATGCCAAAGACAAAGATGCTAAGAATGTCCTATACGTAAATATGAGTTGGGGAGTTGGGCTTGGTCTAATCCTTAATGGCAAGGTGTTCAAGGGTAAGTCAGGTTTTAGTGGTGAGTTTGGGCATATCAGTGCTTTTGACAATCAGATTATTTGCCAATGTGGTAAGAAGGGCTGTTTGGAGACTGAAGTGAGTGGACGTGCAATGCAAGCCGAACTCATTCGTCGTATTCGTTCTGGCGAAGCATCTATCCTTTCTAAGAGCGTTATCGCAGGACACAAACCTGATATGACAGAAATGATTGAAGCTGCACTTCAAGAAGACGTCCTTTGTCTTGAAATCCTTGGAGAGATTGGTAATAAATTAGGGAAACACATCTCTAGTTTGATTAACATCTTCAATCCAGAACTAGTGATTATCGGAGGTTCTATGAGTAGAACAGGCGAAACGCTTACAGAAGCCGTTAAGGCAGTTGTCCGCACTTATTCTTTGAACGTCGTAACGAACGACACAGAGATTGTTACAGCAACACAAGGCGACAACGCAGGTGTCCTAGGAGCTTGTATGCTTGCTCGTGTTCGTCGCTTCTTGTAAGCCTAACGAATAGTAGCACATCTACACAGGCTATGCCATTCGGCATAGCCTGTTGTTTTTAATTAAAACAATTATTCATTTCTTCTCCACCTTTTGAGACCTCCCTAGAGAGATGCAGGGCGAGTACTAAGTACTCGCAGTCCATTCCCCCTTTGGAGGAGAGTTGTTTCCCCTTAGGCAATTTCACGCTCCCTTAACTAAGACAGTACACACCTACTATTCCCCCTTTGAACCGAAGGTCGCCCCTAGAGAGATGCAGGGCGAGTACCAAGTATGCGAGACCATTCCCCCTTTGAACCGAAGGTCGCCCTAGAGAGATACAGGGCGAGTACCAAGTATGCGAGACCATTCCCCCTTTGGAGGGGGTGCCTGCCTTGGCAGATGGGGGAGGTCTTTTTTAGTTAAGAGTTGAATTCCCCTCGTCGCAAGAAACAAGATGCTAGAGCATCTTGCCCCTCGGTCGGTAAGACCAACAGCGGGGGCATAGACCCATTTTATAATTTTATCGTCGTATTAGCTAGCAAAATGCAAGGCATTTTGCCCCTCGCCGGAAGGCCGTTTATTTCATTAGTCGTTTTCTTGTTCCACCCCGTCCTGCTCCCTTTGGTCGCAGTCCACCCCTCAAGAGGGGAATTTTCAGTTCCGATTTGTGATACTTTTCCTTGGTAAGCAACTCTTAACTTTTAATTATTAACTCTTAATTTGAAAACTTGTGGGGATTACTTGAAAAAGTTTAGCGGAACATTTTTCAAAACATTCCGCTATGTTTTAGAAAATGTTCCGGACAATTTTCTTAACAATTTTAGGACGCTCGTAAGCCTTTGTTATATAGACGATTATAACGACACTAAAAAGTGCCTAATTTTTGCCTTAAAAGTGGGCGAAAAAACAGCCGAAAGCGATCGCCCTCGGCTGTTCCGATTTGTGATATTTCGTAGCAAGATACAAGATGTGGGAGCATCTTGTTCCCCGCTGGGAAGCGAAAATAAAACCCTCAATGAGGGTGTTTTGTGATATTTGCTCGCAAAAGTAACAATAAAACAGGCTGTGGCTACTTGCAGGGAGGCGAGTTATTTCTTAGCTAGGCGGTAGGTGATGACGAAGTTTTGCCAAAGGATATAGGCAGCTGCAGCGAGAGCTGAAGCAGGCGATAGGTAAAGCGTTGCAAGCCAAATAGCAAGACTTGTGTTTTTCTGCCCCATAGCGTGCCGCCCTGCGTTAGGCTCAACGCCCAAACGAAGCGAAAGCTTTTGCCCAAAGATAAACTGCAAGGCACAAGCTAAGGCTGACAGCCCCCCAACAATGATAAACGTTTGCATATTTAATGAGGGACTAGCTAGCAAAAAGACCGTTGTTTTCCCCATCAAAAGCCACACGGAGAAGAGCCAAAGGAGGTAAGGTATTTGTTTATTTTGTGCAATCTTTTCGCTGAATTTAGGCTTGAGATAGAGCAGAGTCCACGCAAGAAGCATTGGCAAAATAATCAAGGGAGCAATCGTCATAAAGATGGAGCCTGCAAGACTTATGAAAGCAATCTCTATCGTTGATTGATGAATTAAAGGGAAGAGTAAGGGAGCGAGCAAAATAAGAGCAAAGTGCGTCAGCAAAACGTAAGAAGCAGTAAAGCCCGACTTCCCCGAGAGTAAGCGTACAATAGCAGGACCTGCCGTCGCAGAAGGCATTAGGAAACAAAGGAGTATCGCCTCGGCATAGTCAAGATTAAAAGCATAAGTCAAGCCATAAGCCACGCTCATCAAGGCGAATTGCACGACAAGAAAAATAAAATGTTGAGGCAAAAGCTTCATATCACGAGGCTTAACCTTGAGGTAAGTCAAGAAAAGCATTACGCCAATTACCCAAGGAATCAAAGCCCTTAGGCTATTAGATATTGGATACATCAGCGTTCCCAATACCATAAAGAAAATAGGAAGTAAGTTCTTAAACGCTCGTACCATTTGAGTTTTACAGCTTAATTGAGCCTGCTTTCAGGAGCGTAATAAAATGTTTGATAGACTTTAATCCGAAAAGCTCTGCATCAAGCTCTTCAGCTCGTAGGATAACTAACTCCTCGGCATCGTCAGAAGCCACTGCCCCACTGAAGTCATCTAGCTCTACAAGGAAGAACAAATCCGAAGTATAGACCGTAATGCCTGAATAAGGATAGATGTTAGGCAGCGAAGCGATGTACTTCATCTGACGAACCGCAAGCCCTGTCTCTTCCTTAATCTCGCGAGCGACAGCCTCTTCTACCGTCTCCATTGGGTCAACGAAACCGCCTGCCATATCAAGTGTCCCCTTAGCAGGTTCGTTTGCTCTGCGAACAAAGAGAAATTCGCCCTTAGCATTTCGCACAAGACAAGCGACCGCCGAAGCAACATTGCCATAATACGATAATTCGCAATGGGGACAAAACTTTGCTCTTTCGCCTCTGTCCTGAAAACCTTCCTTGCCACAACGAGGGCAATAAATGAAACTATGTAATGAGTTCTCCATTATTCTTCTTTCTTTATGCAAATGAGCTTGTGCAAGGTCTTTGCACAAGCTCATCAAATATAGTAAAAATTATCTTACTTTGCTTCCCAACCAAGAGCAGAAGCTCCAAGAACGGCAGCATCACTCTCTTTAAGCTGAGAGAATAGAAGTTGCGTTTTACCTTGATAGATATT
>PDWI01011327.1_pt1 | contig 11897 bp, 9 predicted proteins | sample 1430891 | NCBI WGS metagenome assembly PDWI01 (sample SAMN01162508, study PRJNA174530) | Oral metagenome, whole genome shotgun sequencing project. | biome: Marine environment; feature: Marine mammal; material: Swab sample of the gingival sulcus; isolation source: swab sample of gingival sulcus...
AGACCACGGGAATGACGCGGCGGGTTTCCGCCAGTTCACAGAAGGTGGGCAGGTCGGGCCAGATCACCCCCAGGCTGCCGTCCGGCCCGGCGCTCACCGCGCTGCCTCGCCCGGCTCGCGCCGAGCCGATTCCGATTGCGACAACAGCGTGTGGGTGCCGAAACAGGAGCGGGCGCCGGTGTGACAGGCCGGGCCGACCTGGTCCACCCGTACCAGCAGCGCGTCGCCGTCACAGTCCAGTTGCACTGAGCGGACATGCTGCACATGCCCGGACGTGTCTCCCTTGCGCCAGTACTGCCTGCGGCTGCGCGACCAGTACCAGGCCCGGCCGGTGGCCAGGGTGCGGGCCAGCGCCCCATCAAGACCTCACCGGTGTCGTGCTGCTGGACCACGGCCGCTACCAGGCCGTGCGCGTCGCGTTTGAGCAGGTCCGCGACGGCAGTGGGCAAGCAGGACCTCGGGTGGGCGTCGGTCATGCGCTCAAGTGTCGCAGAGCGAACGCGTCTGCTGCGCCGGGGCCGATTCCCCGGCATCACCAACGCGCCGACCTGCGCGTCTGCCGCCGGGCGGCCGGCAGGCCCGATGACGTGTGGAGTTCCGCCGCACAGTGGCACCAATCTCTGTCACGCGGCAAGGTAGGTCCATGACCGAGCAGGCGAGTTCCGCGAGGCAGTTGTCCCTGGCGGCGCGGGAGCGGGAGGCGCTGGCCGACACGTTCCTGCGGGTGGGCCCCGACGCGCCCACCTTGTGCGAAGGCTGGCAGACCAGGGACTTGGTCGCGCATCTGGTGGTGCGCGAATACCGGCCCGATGCGGCGGCCGGCATGGCGATCCCGCTGCTGGGTGGGTACCTGCGTTCCACCATGGATTCGGTGCTGTCCGAGGGGTACGAACGGGCGGTGCAGTCGTTCCGGGCCGGGCCACCGTCCTACAGCCCGTTCGCGATCCCCGGCATGGACGAGCGGGCCAACACGGTGGAGAACTTCGTGCATCACGAGGACGTGCTACGGGCTCAGGAAGGATGGCAGCCGCGCGAACTGAGCGATACGGACATCGACACGTTGTGGAAGGCGATCCGGCAGATGGGGTGGGTTTCCTCCCGGCGGCACGACGGTGGGTTGATCCTGGTGGCCGGCCACGGTCCCCGCACCAAGATCAAAGGCGGTGAACCGACGACGATCGTGCGCGGCCCGGTGCCGGAGCTACTGATGTGGCTGTTGGGCCGAACCGACCATGCACGCGTCGAGGTCGAGGTGCGGGAAGCGCCGTAACAGACGCCCGGAGCCGTATCGCGCCTGGGCCCGGCGACCCCCGCTCCGGGGCATGCCCACCCGGTCTCGTCACGGCACCCCGTTCGTCATCGTCCGTGGGTGGCCAGGCCCACCGGCCGCTGCGGGCTGCGGCACGAGGCGAACCGGCACTCCCCCGGCGTGCAGGTGTTCCTTGACCTGGCCGATGCTCATCTGCCCGAAGTGAAAGACACTGGCCGCCAGCACCGCGTCGGCCCCCGCCTGAACAGCGGGCAAAAAGTGCTCCACCGCACCGGCGCCCCCGGAGGCGATCAGCGGCACCGTGCACACTGCCCGCACCTGGGCCAGCATGTCCAGGTCGAACCCGGCCTTGGTCCCGTCGGCATCCATCGAGTTGAGCAGGATCTCCCCCGCTCCCAGCTCGCACACCTGCCGGGCCCATTCCACCGCGTCGATGCCGGTGCCCCGCCGCCCGCCGTGGGTGGTGACCTCGAAACCCGAAGCGGTGGGCTCATACTCGCTGTCCGCGGGCATCCGCCGGGCATCCACCGACGCCACACACACCTGGCTGCCGAACTGGTCGGCGATCTCGCTGATCAACCGCGGCCGGGCGATCGCCGCAGTGTTCACCGACACCTTGTCCGCGCCGGCCCGCAGCAGCCGGTCCACGTCGGCGCTCGCCCGCACTCCCCCGCCCACGGTCAACGGGATGAACACCTGCTCCGCGGTCCTGGCCACGACGTCGTACATCGTGTCCCGGGCACTGCTGGATGCGGTGACGTCCAGGAAGGTCAACTCGTCGGCCCCCTCGGCGTCGTAGCGGGCGGCCAGTTCCACCGGGTCCCCCGCATCACGCAGGTCCCGGAAGTTGACGCCCTTGACCACCCGGCCGGCATCCACGTCCAGGCACGGAATGATCCTGACCGCCAGACCACCTGCGGTGGAGGTGTTTTCGCCCACGGATGCCTCACTCATCGCGTCCTGCCTCCTGGTCACCCACTACCGCCCGCGCGGCCACCTGCTGGCGGGCCAGGTCGGCGATGCCCACCACCCCGGCCTGCGGCCCGCACTCGGCAGCAACGATGCGCGGCATCGGCCGGTACCCGCGGCCGGTCAGCGTACGCCGGAACTCCCGGCGGGCCGAATCCAGGAACAGGTCCGCGGCTGCGCTGACTCCACCGCCGACGACGAACATGTCCGGGTCCAGCGCAGCCGCCAGGTTGGCCATTCCCCTGCCCAGCCAGCGGCCCATGTCACCCAGCAATTCGGCGGCGGTGCGGTCGCCGTCGCGGGCCGCCTCGGTGACGAACGGGCCGTCGATGCGAGACACTTGGCCACCGGCCCGGCGCATCAGGTCGAGCGCCGTCACCGACCCGGCCGACACCATCTCGCGGGCGTCGCGGCCCAGCGCATTGCCGGAGGCGTACTGTTCCCAGCAGCCGCGGTTTCCGCATTCGCAGCGGTGTCCGCCGGGCAATATCATCATGTGCCCGAACTCCCCCGCCATGCCGTTGGCGCCGCGCTCCAGCCGCCCGTCGATGACGATGCCCCCGCCAATGCCGGTGCCCAAGGTGATACACACCAGCCGGCGCATCCCGCGCCCCGCGCCGAACCGGTACTCAGCCCACGCCGCCGCATTGGCGTCGTTGTCCACCAGCACCGGACGCCCCAGCCGGGCAGACAGCTTGTCCCGTAACGGTTCTGACCGCCACGCCAGGTGCGGTGAGAACAGGACGCCGGATTGGTCCCGGTCCACGAACCCGGCAGCGCCGATTCCTACCGCGCTTACCGGCCCCTGCCGGATGAGCTCGCGGACGGCTTCGGTGGTGGCGTCCTCGACCGCGAGCACATCCTGGCCGGGAGTGTCGGTGCGGATGCTGGTCAGCACCGTGCCGTCGGCGTCCACCAACGCCGCCAAGACCTTGGTGCCGCCGATGTCTACGCCCACCGCCGGCCCGGCAGGCCCACCGCAAGCAGCAGGAAGACTCACAGTTCGCGGGCGAGATCGGCCGCGCCGATCATCCCCGCGTCGTTGCCCAGCTCGGCCAGCACCAGCTCGGCCACCGGGCGGAACCCGCGAGCGGTCAGGCTCGCGGCGAACGAGGCGCGCACCGGTTCCATCAGGATCTCCTTGGCCGCGCTGACGCCTCCGCCGATCACGATCATCGCCGGGTCGAGGACCGCGGCCAGGCTGGCCGCGCCGATACCGATACTGCTGCCGAGTTCGCTCATCAGGTCCAGCGCCATCGTGTCGCCCTCTTCGGCGGCTTGGGTGACCATGATCCCGGTGATGTTCTTGGCCTTGCCGCCGGCCATTTCCAGCAGCCTGGCCCCAGGTACGGCGCCCTTTCGGGCCGCTTCCTGCGCTTCGCGGACCAAGGCGGAGCCGCTGCCGTACACCTCCAGGCAACCGCGCAGCCCACAACCACACCGGTGCCCACCTGGAACCACCCGGATGTGGCCTACTTCCGCGGCCATGCCGGCAGCCCCGCGCAGCAGGTGACCGTTGTCGATGATGCCGCCGCCGACTCCGGTACCGATGGTCAGCAACAGCATGTGCGTCACATCGCGCCCGGCACCGAACCGGTATTCCCCCCATGCCGCGGCGTTGGCATCGTTCTCCACCACCACCGGCAGCGACGTGGCTTCTTCCACATACTGGCGCAGCGGCTCGTCCCGCCAAGCCAGGTTGGGCGCGAACACCACGGTGGACCGGTTCACGTCCACGATCGCCGCCGCGGCGATCCCGATGGCGCTCACCTCATGCTCGGCCCGCAGATCCTGCACGCAGCCGACGATGGCGTCGCGGATCGCGGACACGTCGGTGGCCGGCGTCTCTCGCCGCGCCTGGGCGATGATCCGCCCTGACTCGTCGACCGCGCCGGCGGCGATCTTGGTTCCGCCGACGTCGACCCCGATGGTGACCGCGCTCATGCCGACACCTCCCCGACTCGCTTGGCCAAGTCTTTCAAGGCGGTGGTGACGATGCTCTTCTCCGCCATCCGGCGCAGCGGCCCGGCCAACGGGACGGCCAGACTCACCGACAGGTCATAGCGCACCAGGGTACCGTCAGCGGCCCGGCTGAGCGTGTAGGAGCCGTCCATGGACTTCAGTGCGGTGCTTTCGCGCAGCGTCCACGAGACGGTACCCAGGCCGTGTTCGTCGACGTCCCAGGTGTACTCCAGGGAGTAGGTATCGGTGATGGGGCGCTGACGGACGGTGAAAGTGGCCACGGCGGGCAGGTCGTCGGGGCCGGTCTCGTCCACCACGACCTTGGTCACCCCGTTGGCCCATTGCGGGTAGGCGCCGAGGTCGGCGATCACAGTGAGAACGTCCGCAGCCGCGGCGTCGATGGTGGCGGTGGCGGAAGTTGCATCACCCATGGCAGAACCCTAGCGCGCAGGCTGCGGCTCTCCCGCTGCGGACAACCTGGACGCTATGGCGCGGTGAGAGGACGTCGGGTAGCGGCACGCCGGCACCATATATCCCCGCACAGAGCCAGAGCTGTCGACATCGACGACTCGAGCCCCCGGGCCTGCCCGGAGAATGCCTAGAAGAACAACCCCGCCAGGCTCAAGACGCCCAGCACCATCATGGTCATCACGGCCGCTCCCAGCAGTCCGGCGAACGCCCGGCTGCCACGCCCGGACAACCTGCGGCTGAGTTGCGCCGCCGGGTCGTCCGGTTCCTGGCCGGCCAGCCGGGCCAACAGCTCGTCGGCGACGGCCTTGGCCTCCTCCTCGTCGGTGGTGACGTTCCCGTCGGGGCGGGCCAACACATCCGCCGGTCCCGGCCGCGCGTGCCGTGGCCGGTGGTGCTCCTTCTTCGGCCGCAGGTCCTCGTAACACTGCGGGCACCACCACACGTCCTCCTGGGTGGAGGCAGAACAGTACGGGCACCGTGCCGGAACCGTGACGGTCTTCTCGTGCGACATAGTGTTTGCCAGATCGGCACGCAACACACCCTTCTTGACACGCACCCTGGAGGTCTTAGCCCTATCAGGTGCTGTGGTGACCGAAAGCCGTAAAAGGTTCGTTGCGAAAGGGTGACGGCGTTCGCTTCCAGGCGAAGCACCCCGCGGGTTTGGACTATGATGAACACCACAGTTGTGTCCACCTGCGGTGCGGGAGCGGTCGCCCGCCCCTACCCACGAGCGGAGACCCGTGCGCGAGGCGTCCACCCCCCTACTCGTTACCAGCCATCCGTCCCGCAACATGACCGACCTGGTCTGTGACTGGGCTACGGAGGACCCGGCTGCCGCAGCCTTCTACCGCAAGACCGGGCCGGCCGCCGATCGCTGGGAACCAGTCACTATCAGCGACTTCCGCAATCAGGCGATGGCGCTGGCCAAGGGCTTGATGGCTTCCGGCATCGAGGTGGGCGACCGGGTCGCGCTGATGAGCCGGACCCGCTACGAGTGGACCCTCATCGACGTGGCCGTCTGGTTCGCCGGCGCGGTCACGGTGCCCGTGTACGAGACGTCTTCCGCCGAACAGGCCGAGTGGATCCTGTCCGACTCCGGCACCAAGGCGTTGTTCGTGGAAACGCAAAAGCTACGCGATTCTTCCAACCTCGACGCCATCCTCGCCGACGAGCAGACCGCAGTGCAGCACCTCTGGGTCATCGACGAGGACCTGGAATCGGTCAAGCGACTGGGCAAGGACATGACCGACGAGCAGGTGCACGCCCGGCGCCGGACCCGCACCCTGAACTCCCCCGCCACGGTGATCTACACCTCGGGCACTACCGGCAAGCCCAAAGGCTGCGTCCTCACCCACGGCAACTTCTACGAGTTGTCCGTCAACACCGCGGCGCGATTGGCCGACGTGGTGGCCGGACCCGAGTCGCGCACGCTGCTGCTGCTGCCGTTGGCCCACATCTTCGCCCGGTTCATCCAGGCCCTGGTGCTGGCGGCGCGATGCCCGATGGCGCACACGCCCGACCCGAGCACAGCTGTGGACGACCTCGGCACTTTCCGGCCCACCTACATCCTCAGCGTGCCGCGCATCTTCGAGAAGATCTACAACGCCGCCGAACAGAAAGCGGCAAGTTCGGGCCAGCAAAAGATCTTCCGGATCGCGGCAGCCACCGCCGTCGCCTACAGCCGGTCGCTGGACAAGAGCGGCCCGTCCCTGGGGCTGCGAGCCAAACACACAATCTTCGACAAGCTGGTCTATTCCAAACTGCGGACGCGGCTCGGCGGAAGACTGCAATACGCCGTTTCCGGCGGCGGCCCGCTCGGCGAGAGGTTTGGGCATTTCTACCGCGGCTGTGGCATCACCATACTCGAAGGCTACGGACTGACCGAGACCACCGCTCCCACCTGCGTCAACGTCCCGGAGGCGGTCAAGATCGGCTCGGTCGGCCTACAACTGCCCGGAGCCAGCGTGAAGCTCGGCGAGGACAACGAGATTCTGCTCAAGGGCCCCCACGTGTTCACCACGTACTGGGGCAACGAACAGGCCACCAGGGAAGCCCACACCGAGGACGGGTGGTTCCGGACCGGAGACATCGGCTCGTTGGACGAGGACGGTTTCCTGTACGTCACCGGCCGCATCAAGGACATCATCGTCACCGCGGGCGGCAAGAACGTGGCCCCCGCAATGCTGGAGGACCGGCTCCGCTCGCACCCGTTGGTCAGCCAGTGCGTGGTGGTCGGCGACGGGCGACCCTTCATCGGGGCACTCATCACGCTGGACGAGGACATGCTACCCACCTGGCTGGCCAACCACGGTCTACCGGAAATGAGCATCGCCGAGGCGGCCGAACACCCGAGGGTGCGCCAGTCCCTGCAGGTTGGCGTGGACCGGGCCAACAAGGCGGTCTCCCGGGCCGAGTCGATCCGCAAGTTCCAGGTGGTCGCCGAGGACTTCACGGTGGAATCCGGGCACCTGACCCCGTCCATGAAGATCAAGCGAGCCGAGGTACTCAAGGACCACGAAACCGATCTGGAACGGCTCTACGCCCGGTAGCGGCAACTCGTCGTCCCCGCCGGAGCGCTATTCTGCGCCCGTGGGGGTTAGCGCGCCGGTCGTCGTCGGACGCCAAGACGACGTCGGCCAGTTGTGCGCCCGGGTGGCCGATCTTGCCGCCGGGCCCGCCGGTGTGCTGCTGACCGGCGAAAGCGGAATCGGCAAGTCGGTCGTGCTGGCCGCGACGACCTGCCGGCTGCGCTGCGAGGGCATCCCGGTACTCACGGCGTCGTGCCTGGACGTCGGCGACCAATGGCCGCTGCATCCGATCCACACCGCGCTGCAGGACGGCCGGCAGTTCGCCGATGCGCGCACCGGGGCGGCCATCAACAGCTGCCTGGACGTCCTGGCCCGGGGTGGGCCGCGCGTCCTGGAAACCCTGCACGACGAACTCGCCTCGCTAGCCGAGCAGCCTCTCGTCCTCGCGCTGGACGACATCCAGTGGGCGGATGCGGCCACCCGTTCCCTCGTCCTGACCCTGCTGGCCGGTTACGCACAACCGAAACTGCTGATCCTGGCCGCCACCCGCAGCGCAGACTTGGCCGGGACCGGTGCTATCGCCGACATCACCCGGCAATTGGCCCGCCACCAACGGCTGCAGATCCGCGGGCTGGCTGCCTTCACCCTGAAACAGACCGCCGAACTGGCCAAGCATCTGGGGGTCACCGCATCGCAGGAAGACGTAGCGCGGCTACACGAACGCACCGGCGGCAACCCGTTCTACCTGGACTGCCTGATCCGGGCCGGACTGACCCGGGATGCCCACGGCATCCCGGAGAACCTGCGCATGCTGCTGTTGGCGGACGTCACCCGGCTGTGCGACACCGACGCACTCATCCTGCGGGCTGTGTCGGTCTGTCCGGGACCCGTCCCGCACGACATCCTGGCTGCGGCCGTACCCGTCGAGCAACAGTCGCTGATCGACGGACTACGCCGGCTGGTGACGGCCCGGCTGCTCACCGCGGACGACTCTGGTTACTGCACCCGGCACCTGTTGCTGCGCGAGGCAGTAGCCGCCGACCTGTTGCCCGCCGAGAAACGCGATCTGCACCGCAAGCTCGCCGAGGCGTACCGGGACCTGGCCCCGCATCGGCGCGACGAACGCGCCCGGCACTGGCGGGAGGCCGGATTACCGGACCGAGCGTTGCCGGAGCTGATCGCCGCGGCCAGAGAGGCCGACCGCATCGAGGCGCCGAACGCCGCCTGGAAGCTATGGCGCAGCACGGTCGAGGTGGCCGATGCCCTGCCGGAACTGCCGGACAGCACCGTCCTGCTGGGCGAGGCCGCCGAGTCGGCACACCGGGCCGGGGACGATCACGCTGCCATCGAACTGCTGGACCGCACCCGGCCGACCGAGCCGCGGTCCGGCATCACCCGGGCCACCTACCTGGCCGGGGCGGGGCACGTGGACCAGGCCATCGCCCAACTGGACGACCTGCTGGCCGGGGACCGGCTCTGCGCCGCCGACCGCCAGCGGTCGTTGGCGCTCAGCGCGGAGCTGCTGGTGCGGCAAGGAGCTTTCGATTCCGCTCGCAAACGGGCGACGCAGGTCACGCAGCTGGCCGCATCCCCGGACGGTGAAGCCGAAGACCCGCACACCTCGGTTCTCGCACATGTTGCGTTGGGTTTCAGCGAGGCCTACCTGGGTAACACGCAGGCCGGGCGGCAGGCGCTTCGGCAGGGACTGGCGGAGGCGGAACGCACCGGCGACGTGCAGCTGGTCGGCACCGCCTATCTGTACCTGGCCAACCTGTTGGCCGGACCGCTGAACGACTTGGAGGAAGGCCTGCTGATGGCCCGGCAGGGCGCCACTCACCTGGCCTCGCTGGGCGCGGGGCCGCAAGTGGCGGCGCTGCGCGCCGCGGCATGCAACGGCCTGTTCCGGCTGGGCCGGTGGCGGGAGGCGGTCGAACTGGTCAGCGACGCCCTGCGGGACACGCACACCGGGCAGGTCGGCGCGGATCTGTACCTGGCTCGCGCCCGGATCGTGTTGGCCCTGGGCGACTTCGATGCCGCACAGACCGACGTGGACGCGGCGTCCACCTTGCTGGCCGAGGCCACGACTCCGGCCCAGGTACTTCCGTTGGAGATCCTACGGGCGGGCCTGGCATTGTGGCGGGCGGATGTTGATACGGCCCGGAGCGCCGTCGTGGCCGGATTGTCGGTGCTGCCCGCTGATTACCAGGACTCCTGGCAACTCGCCCCGTTGGTGTGGCACGGCTTGCGGGCCGAAGCGATGGCAGTGGATACCGGTGGCCCGACCGACCGGCGATTGCTCGCGTTGGTGAACTCCTACCGGATGCGGATGCTGGCAACCACGGCTGGTCCGGTGCGCGACACGGTCACCGGCTACGAGTTGTTGTGCGCGGCCGAGACGTCCCGCATAGAGGGGTCCCCCAGCGTGAGCGCGTGGGAGCGCTGCGCGGTGCACTGGGAAACCCGGACCCACCCCTACCCGGCGATCTACGCCCGCATGTTCCAGGCGGAGGCGATGTTCGCCCAGCGGGCCCGCAACCGGGAGGCGGCCGAGGTCTTGCGGCAGGCTCACCAGCAGGCCAGCGCGCTGGGCGCGAAGCCGTTGGCCGAACTCATCACCGGGCTTGCCACCAGGGCCCGGGTGCGGTTGAACACCCCGGCACCGAGCCCGGCGGCCGCGCCGGACTCCCTGGCCGAGCTGACCACTCGCGAACGCGAAGTGTTGCGGTTGGTCTCGGCGGGCAAGACCAACCGGGAGATCGCCAAACAGTTGTTCATCAGCGAACGCACCGTTGATGTTCATGTCTCCCGGATACTGGCCAAACTGAGAGTCAGGTCACGCGTGGAGGCGGGGTTGAAATGCTGCCAATAGCGCGCGCACCGGCGCTGTGGCCACCACCTGGGCCACCAGGCACGCGGCGAAATCAAGCTTGTGCACCCGGTCGGCCAGGTAATCGGGCCGGTTGCGTTTGCGCCAGAACCGACGAGCCTCGTCCCACGCCTGGTCCCTCGGGATCAGCTCGTGGAACACCTGATTGAGCATCGTGTAGTCATGATGCTGGGCGCTGCGACTCACCGGCGCGATACCCAGTTGTGCGCAGGCGTCGATCACCGCCAGCGCCAGGTCCACGTTGATGTGGGCGTTGACTCCCAGCAACGCGTACTGAGCCGGATCCAGGGATTCGTCGTCCGGCTCGAACAACAGCATCCACGCGGCCGGTACGTCCGGATCTTCGCCGATCCACCCACGCACGGCGGCAAAATAGCGGTCGGCGAATCGCAGGGCGAGAACCTGAATGAATTCCGGATGCTGACACAATCCCAACCGGTGGAAACCGAGCACTCGTTCCGTCACTTGCCGGTAAAGCACATGGAAGTGCACAGCAAACGGGTTCACCATCCGCAGCGGTTGTTCCATCTCCCGCAACGTGTTGACGAGATCCGCCAGTTCGGTGCGGGGCCGATCGCACAACCGCAGAATGCGATCGCGATCAGGGTCCACCGCCCCGGCTACCTCAGCACATCCAGCACCACAATGAGCGACCATCGTCATCGTCCTGTACCCCCCCAAGTATCGGCGTCGTTGTATCCCCCGTGGCTGACACTAGCCCAGAAATCTCCGACAGGCTGACCCGCCGACCCTCACTATCGGTAGCGAGTCAGAAACACATCGCGAGGTACGTAGATCAGCTGCCCAGATATACGTACTTCCACTGATCGCGCGGGCCACCGTTTCGTTCCACACTCACTATGGCGGTCGACACGTCCCCTCGGTGGGGGGCCATGGGGTGGCCAGGGGACGTGTCGCCGCCGGCTCGCTGGTCGGAGGGGAACCCGCCAGCCGCTCAGCGGTGAGCGCCGCAACGTGCCGGGTTCAGCGACGAACCGGCCACCGCACGGTGGGCAGGTCAGCTGCACGCCGGAAGGCACTCAGGTCTGGCCGAGCAGCCGGGCCAGAGCCTGTGCTTGGTCCTGCGGCCGCCACCGTTGTTGTACCCACCGGCGGCCGGCTCTGCCCATCGCCGTGGCCTGATCCGGATTGGCCAGCAGCCAGCCGAGCCGGTCGGCGATCACGGCCGGGTCGCCGCCGTCCACAACGAACCCGGTCCGCCCGTCCAGGACCGCCTCGCCGGCGCCACCGGAGTCGCCGGCAACCACCGGCAGTTCGACCGCCGCGGCCTCCAAGTAGCAGATGCCTAGTCCTTCGACGTCGAACCCGTGGTGCCGGGTCCGGGCCGGCATGGCGAACACGTCACCGGCCGCCAGATGCATGGACAATTCGCCCCAGGGCGCTCGCCCGGCGAAGAAAACCTGCCTTCGCACCCCGGTCCGCTCGGCCAGGTCACGCAGCCGCCCATCGTCGGGCCCTTCGCCCACCAGCAGCAGCGCCACATCGCCGATCCGCCGGCGCACCATCGGCAACGCCCGGATCAGCATGTCCTGGCCTTTGCGTGGCACCAGCCGGGACACGCACACGACGACCGGCCGGTCCCCCAGCCCGTAGCGGCGCCGGATCTCCTCCCGGCCCACGCCGGGTCGGAACTGGCTCGCGTCCACACCTGAGGTCAGTCGCTGCATCCGGGCCGCCGCGGCTGGGGTGAACGCGCGAGCGATCCGGCGGCGGGTGTACTCGGTGAGGAAGGTGACCACGTCGTTGACCTCGCCGACGCGACGCATCGCGGCCTTGGCGCCGGGCACCG
>PDWI01008687.1_pt1 | contig 11896 bp, 9 predicted proteins | sample 1430891 | NCBI WGS metagenome assembly PDWI01 (sample SAMN01162508, study PRJNA174530) | Oral metagenome, whole genome shotgun sequencing project. | biome: Marine environment; feature: Marine mammal; material: Swab sample of the gingival sulcus; isolation source: swab sample of gingival sulcus...
TTCGTCAAGAAAATGACGATAATACCATTGCTGGATACGTATCCAGGAAACCCTGTCGCTGGAAGAATCATTCAGGGAAACAAGGTCCAGCATACCCTTGTTAAGCAAAGTTTTCCATACCCTGCACTTTTGTCCTGCTGTAATATTCCATGTTTCTGTTGCAAGAAAATTGTCCACAAGCTCACCCACCACCTCAGGAGAAATACTATGTCGGCAGGCATGGTCATACTCACAGATAGAGGAGAAGGAACAGGGATGGCACTCCATATCCGGCTCCAGACAAACACAATTTTTTTGATACGGCCCTGTATCCCAGGGTTGGGCCGTGGTAAGGAATAAGGCTATAAGAGGAAGGCCAAGAGCTGCAGCAAGATGCATGGTTCCCGTATCATTGGTAATCAATAACCGGGTTTGCCGGAGAATCCCTGCTAACTGGTCAAGGCCGGTTTTTCCCATCATGTTGACACAGGGAACCTTGCTTAGGGAAAGATATGTATCGCCAAGATGCGTTTCGTTTTTCGCTCCAACAAGAACAGGACACAGCTTATGATGCTCCCAGAGATGCTTGCCCAGTTTGACAAAATGGGCCACAGGCCAGCGCCGGACATCCCGACTGGCTCCCAGCTGAAACGCCACAAATCCCTTACAATGAGAAGGTGCCTGTTCCTTGAGTTGGCCCATACTCCAGGCAAGAATCTCAGGATGAGGTTCCTTGAGGCGAGGAGGTTCTCCTGTATGGGGAAGATGAGCCGCCCGAACCATAATATCCACAAGATTAAAAGGACTGCATCCCCGTAATTTGGAAGAAGCCTGCAAAAAATTGGCCCACGGCGATGAATACAAGCCAAACCCGTGTTCATCCAGCCCAAAACCCAATTGGCTTCCCGGTGCGTAAAGGTTTCCCAAAAGACGGGAACTCAGCGTTGGTGTAAGATTAATGACATTTAAGGATTCTTCTTGGTCAAGGCTTGCTACAAATGCCCACAAATCAGCCAGGGCCTTTGTCCATTGGGTATCAAGGCCAGCCAGCAATCTTGCTCCAGGCAGGGAAAAAATTGCATCCACATCCGCCAGCAGTTCGGCTGCCTTGGCAAATTGTTCCAGACAAAGCAGAACTACCCGGTCACCCTTTTTTTTGTAACCACTAAGTACAGGCTGGGTCTGAATCAGATCGCCGAACCGGGTCAGATTGATAACAAGTGTTGTACGCATGTGGCCCCTCTAGCCCATATTGAATTGCCTGACAAACTGGAGTATATACGCCTCCTTATTTGAGTACATTCTAGGTAGATATTCTTGCGGATTTGCCTCTCCCAAATCCAAACAGAATAGTCGCCCCAACAATAATACTAACAATACCAAGGAGAAAGTATGGCTCTTTTCACCAATCAGGAGGCTTTGGACTACCATTCGCAGGAGCGTAAGGGAAAGCTTGAGGTCATTCCCGTCAAACCCTGTGCAACACAGAAACACCTTTCCCTGGCTTATACTCCCGGTGTGGCTCAGGCATGTTTATCTATCAAGAATGACCCTTCGGCTGTTTACGACTATACCAACAAGGGCAATCTTGTGGCCGTTGTTTCCAACGGTACGGCAGTCCTTGGTCTGGGTAATATCGGCCCCATGGCCGGAAAACCTGTTATGGAAGGCAAAGGCGTTTTGTTTAAGGTCTTTGCTGATGTGGATGTGTATGACATCAATGTGAATCAGCCTGATCCCGATAAGCTCATTGAACTCTGCACCATGCTTGAACCGACCTTTGGCGGTATCAATCTTGAGGACATTAAGGCCCCGGAATGTTTTTATATTGAAGAAAAGCTCATGGAGTCCTTGAATATTCCAGTCTTTCACGATGACCAACACGGAACCGCTATTATTTCCGGCGCAGCCCTTATCAATGCCCTGGAAATAAGCGGCAAAAAGGCAGAGAATATCAAGATGGTGGTCTCTGGTGCAGGGGCAGCAGCCATTGCCTGTGCCAAATTTTATCAGAGCCTTGGCGTGCGTAATGAAAATATCTTTATGTACGATTCCAGAGGACTTATCTATACGGGCCGTGAAGGCATGAACCCCTACAAGGCCATCTTTGCCCAGGACAAAAATTATGGGAACATGGAAGAGGTCATCAAGGGAGCTGATCTTTTTCTGGGCGTTTCAGTAAAGGATATTCTGACTCAGGATATGGTAAAATCCATGGCTGACCATCCCATTATTTTTGCTATGGCCAATCCTGACCCGGAAATTCCCTTTCACGCAGCGCGTGAAGCACGCCCTGATTGTATCATGGGAACAGGCCGTTCGGATTTTCCCAACCAGATAAATAACGTGTCCGGCTTTCCTTTTATCTTCCGGGGAGCTTTGGATGTTCGGGCTTCTACCATCAATGAAGCAATGAAAGTCGCTGCGGCAAAAGCCCTGGCAAAACTGGCCAAGGAACCCATCCCCGAAGAGGTGCTTAAAGCCTATGAGCAAAATTCCATGACCTATGGCCCAGATTATATTCTGCCCAAACCCCTTGACCCGCGCCTTATCCTTCATGTTGCTCCGGCAGTAGCCAGGGCGGCTATAGATTCCGGTGTAGCGGGTACCTCGTTGGATATGGATGCCTATGTCGCACACCTTGAAAAGAGGCTGGAGGCTTCCCAAAAGCGTATTGAAACGGCCATTGCCAGCTATGGCTTTGATTTTTAAGCTTTCATCCTAGCGAAAATATCCCGTGCTTCACATCAAAAAGCCGCCTCTACAGGCGGCTTTTTTCATGCATATAAACATCAGGCCATTACGCCCAAACAATCAATCAACCAGTGAAAAACCTGTATTTATCCATGCATTCAATCCACCTGCCAGACTATAGGCATTGGTAAATCCCTGGGTTTGAAGATAACTGGCCGCAATGTTTCCCCGGTAGCCTGTACCGCAGATGACAATAACTTCCTCGTTTTTAGAAATATCCGGGACTTCCTGTAAAAGTTTGGGAAGAGACACATGCCTTGAGCTCCCAATATGCCCTGCTGACCACTCAGCATCGGTTCGGACATCCAGAATATGAGGCATGTTTTTTGACGTGGTTTTGTCGTGCAGTTTGGCCGCAGAAATCTGACGGAGATGAGCAAGAGGATAGCCCCCTTCTTGCCAGGCGGCAATGCCTCCATATAAGTAACCGATAATATTATCATATCCAACACGGTGAAGCTGAATCACCATGTCATTGTACGCCTTGGCATCGGTAACCACCAGAATAAGCTCTGATGACGGGTCAATGACCATGCCAATCCAGTTGGCTGTCTGCTTGGCAAACCCGATGTTGATGGAACCCGGAATATGTACGCCGCCAAAGGCTGCGGTATCTCGCGTATCCAGAATCAGCGCACCTTTTTCCATAAGCTCCTTAACCTGCCTGGGCGTCATATCCGTCACCACGGGACACCGATCCAGCAAGGGAACGCCTGTCCTGTTGGTTTCGATGATATGATGGAAACTTTTGGGACGTTCAGGAAAACCCTGCTTCATTTTTTGGGTAAAATCTTCTTGGGAAAGGCTTAACACAGGATTGCTGATTTTTTCAAAACCAATGGTAGAACTGGATTTGGAACTCATCCCCTTGCCGCATAGCGAACCCTGGCCGTGGGCAGGAAAAATTTCCAGACTTTCAGGCAGTTTGCCCAGTTTGGTATGCAGGGAATGATAGAGGTTTTGAATCTGCTCGTCGATAAGTTCTGCACCGGCAAGGTCAGGTCGTCCAATATCCCCCACAAACAGGCAGTCACCAGTGAGGACAAACCAGGGTTCCTGACTGCGGGAGCGATCCGTTACCACAATAGACATGGAATGCGGCGTATGCCCTGGCGTTTTGAGAAATTCAAGCCTGGCACTGCCAAACTCCAGCACCTGCCCTTCTCGCAACACCGTATGCTCAAAGGTAACAGGCGAATCTTCCATATAACAGATTTCGGCTCCTGTGCGGGAACGAAGTTCCTGATTCCCGCTTATATGATCGGCATGGATGTGAGTTTCAAAGATATGGGTGATCTTCATGCCGTTTTCTCTGGCCGCATCAAGATATTCCTGCACGTCCCGTTTGGGATCCACCACACAGGCCGTCTGGGCCTTGGGACAACCAATGATGTAGGAAAGACAGCCCATACCATTAACAATAAATTGCTTGAAGTACATTGTAGCCTCCATTTCAGGGTTTATCTGTCGTCAACAAAAAACGATCATCTAAAGACCATGAGTCATCTGGCCCTTGCCAACCGATAAAGTGGTAATAGTTTGAAGAGTTTCAAGCCTTTTGGCAATACCCATTTCTACCCACAACCCTTTATGTGATTGATACAAACCCTATAAAACAATTTCCTTGACACAAGCATATGAATTCAATATATGAATAAATATTCATTTGTTCAGCAGATAAGGAGTTTGTCTCGTGAGGTCATCAGAAGAAGGTACAACCTGCTCAAGCCGCTGTTTTCATCCCGAAGCCATTGAAAAGGCAAAAACAATCATGCCTGATTTCCAACAAATCAAAAGAATTGCTTCACTTTTTGCAACTCTTGGAGATCCCACTCGGTTGGGACTTCTTTTGGCTCTTCGCTCCGGTGAACTCTGTGTATGTGATCTTTCTTCCGTTATGAACATGTCTTCGTCGGCAGTTTCTCATCAATTACGAATACTCAGGCATCTGGAACTTGTCAGATCCCAAAGGCTGGGACGTATGATCATGTACCGTCTGGCAGACGAGCATGTTTCAAAGCTGCTTGGACGCGCCCTGAAACACGGAAAAGTCTTCGGCCCATTTATTGCGAGGGAGGCATGATGAATATACTCCTTGAAATTTTCCTGGCAGCACTGGATGTTTTTTTGGAATCAGCCCCGTATATTCTTTTGGGCTTCTTTATGGCTGGGCTTTTAAAGGCCTTTGTTCCTGCATCCATTGTGCAAAAGCAATTGGGAAGCAACAAAACCTCCAATGTGGTCAAGGCAGCCCTCTTTGGTATTCCCCTCCCGCTTTGTAGTTGCGGTGTTATTCCTGCAGCGGCAGGACTCAAAAAACAGGGGGCAAGCAAGGGGGCTGCTGCTGCCTTTCTTGTGGCAACACCTGAAACAGGCGTGGATTCCATTCTCATTACCTATGCCCTGCTTGATCCTATCATGACCATTCTTCGCCCTGTGGCAGCCTTTGTAACGGCTGTTGTTACGGGCATGGGCATCAATTTTCTGGATAAGGAAAAGGCCCCCCCGCAAGAAAAACCCCTTATTCCCTTTGGAGAAGTTCGTCCTCCTCTCTGGAAGCGCTTTCTTCAGGGACAGCAATTCGCCTTTGATGATATTCTGGGAGATGTAGGGATCTCTTTCCTTATCGGTGTTGGTATTGCCGGAATAATCAGCGTGTTTCTTTCCCCTGATCTGGTTACCAAATATCTGGGTACAGGATTGCTTCCCATGCTGGCCATGGTGCTTGTTGCTGCACCTCTCTATGTCTGTGCCACGGCTTCAACACCTATTGTGGCGGCTCTGGCCCTTAAAGGTATCTCACCAGGTGCGGCTCTGGTCTTCCTGCTGGCCGGCCCTGCCACTAATGCGGCTTCCATTGCCGTGATGGCAAAAATGCTTGGCAAGCGCTCTGCCATCATCTATCTGACAAGCATTATCGTGGTATCTGTTCTGTTCGGCTTGGGGGTCAATGAACTCTACCAATTTATGGGAATCAGTCCTACCTCCTGGCTTCCTGAAAGTGCAGGAGAAGCTAAACCCCATACACATATCGTGGCAGGAGTTATCCTTGCCCTTTTGCTCTGTCGTACGCTGTTCAAAAAATTCCGAAAACCTCACGCTCCCCATCCAGATTAAAAAATGGGAGTTCTAAACGCCCCCTTTATCTTGTTTGACAATTCCAGCAAGATAAATATTAAAGGTTATAGTAATAAGGCATTCTGAGTTGGAGTGGACCAACTCGTGAAATCTTGTAACGACTGGAAGCCTTTCTCAACCTACGAGATACAATTCTCATAGAGATTGAAAAAGGAAGGAATTCAAGAAATATTACAAGAAAACAGTATCAACGTTATATACCAACAGGAGGTGTCAAAACATGCTCAAGGACAAAGTTGAAAAAGCTTTAAACGAACAACTAAATGCAGAAGGTTTTTCTTCATATCTTTATCTTTCCATGTCTTCTTATTTTGAATCTCTCAATATGAAGGGCTTTGCCACATGGATGAAAGTTCAGGCAGAAGAGGAATATGAACATGCAAAGAAATTTTATGATTTTATCTTGCAAAGAGGAGGAAGAGTCCGCCTTAAAGGTATTGAAGAACCCAAGACTGACTGGAAATCTCCAGAGGACGCCTTTGAAGAATCTTTACAGCATGAAAAATATATTACAGGGAGAATAAATGATCTAATGGATATAGCGATTGAAGAAAAAGATCATGCAACACAAATTTTTCTCCAATGGTTTGTTACAGAACAAGTGGAAGAGGAAGATAATGTCAGTTCTGTTGTGGAACAGATAAAAATGATGGGAGAAACAAAAAACGGATTGTATATGCTTGACAGAGAATTGGGCCAAAGAGGTCTGGAAGCCCATGCTGCTACCCCTGAATAGGTTCTTTTCTTCGTGGATTTGCTAAAAAGCCTGTTCTGCTAGGGCTTATCCATCTACGGGAAGATACAATCTCATGCGATACATACGAAAAAGGGTCGTTTAACAAACGGCCCTTTTTTAGGAGAAAAAATATGAAAAAAATAGCTGTTATCTTGAGTGGTTGTGGTCATCAGGATGGATCTGAAATCCACGAGGCCACCCTGACCCTGTGGGCCATACATAAAAACGGTGCTGATTTCGTCTGTTTTGCTCCAGATATTCAACAGCATGATGTGGTTAATCACAGAAATGGTCAGCCTTTGCCTGCAACAAGAAATGTTTTGGTGGAATCAGCCAGAATTGCCCGTGGAAATATCCGGCCCCTGACAGAATTTGTAGCCGAGGACTTTGACGGCCTGATTATTCCCGGAGGTTTTGGCGCGGCAAAAAATTTGTGTGATTTTGCTACAAAGGGAACAGACATGACAGTACTTCCTGCTGTTGAACATGCAGTTTTGACGGCACATAAGGCGCAAAAACCCATTGGGGCATTGTGTATTGCACCTGTTATTCTAGCCAGACTCTTGCCGGATGTTGTGCTTACAACAGGTCAGCCCGGTAGCGCATCAGCAAGTATTGAAACCATGGGCGCAAAGCATGAAACTACCCAGGCCGGGCAAATCACTGTGGATAACCAGCACAAGGTTGTTACAACTCCCTGCTACATGTTGGATTCCCGCGTGGACGAAATCGCCCAAGGCATTGATGCTCTGGTACAGATGCTGTTTTCGTTGTAGTTCTTCACAATCAACTGCCCCTCAAAACGGCTCCAATGAGAGGATCAAGAACACAAAACTCACCAAATAGTTGCTGATAAACCAAAATATCCCATCAAAAAATCGACTCCTTTTGGATAAAAAATTCCAAGAAGAGTCGGTTTTTTTGTGATCATTTACTATGACTTAAATATAATTTCAGAAAAAAGTTTCAAAGGATTGAAAGACTTCAATATCTATAATTTAGGTAACCTGAAGAGAGCCTTTGGCGTTCATGAGTAAAAATACAACATCATCAGCATTTATCTTTTTGCAACGAGCATCAATGGCATCGGGATTGATATTGTTGTGAGCAAGACAGGCATCGCACACCAGAAGAGCCCCGCCTTTTTCCAGAAATGTCTCCATCAAGGGCTTAACAGGTTTAAATGGCGCACCAATATCAATACCATCAACTCGACCAGGACAAGCCAGATGTACGGCATCCACCATCAACATAAGTGCTGCAGAATGCCCGGCTGCTAATGCCTTGTTTGCCATAGTAAAGGCAACAGTTACCTTGTTGGCATTACTTTCATTGTCAAATAAGGTTCCTACATAATCGTACTGTTCAACCATGATACTCCTCCTTTTTTGTTGCGTGAGAACAGAATGTTCCCAAGGATAAACACAACAATTTGATCTATTCCTGCATACCCAGTTTACGCAGAATAGTCATCATCAAACACCATTTGGTAAAGCCAGACTGAAATAAATTTGCCCCTACAAAAAAGGTGAGGGCAAACCACCAGGGATGCACAAAATATCCCAAAGCAACACTTAGCATGATAACAGTGCCTGCAATAAGATGTAACATATCGTTAATCTTCATAGGTTCTCTCCTTTTTGGGAAGGAATGTTATCACTTCTACTAAACCACATAAAAACCTGGCCCCCGAACAATCATCCAAGGGCCAGGTTTTTTACGTTTAGGGTGCCTGTATCTTTATGACCACAGGCAGTTTGCCGCCCTGGCTTCCATCAGCCTTTTTCACAGCAACGTAGTAGGTATAATTTTTCATACCAGCCCTTACTCTGAATGAGGCGTTGTAGGAGGGGCCGCTTCCTGCCTTGCGGAATTTCCCATTGGTTGATTTGGTGTACCAGGTAATTTCCCCGCCACTGGGGCAGCTTGCCTTCAGAGTTACTTTTCGTGACTCGGAACTATACCCCTTCACCCCCTTCACAGGACTGACAGGTTCTACTTTCAGCCCGGCATTGGGATCAAGATTCTTGTTAGGGTTGTAGTGAGCAATGGAAAAACTCTCTACAGGAGCATCCGACAAGAATTTAGGCTCAGAGCCGGCATATTTGAAGAAACCTCCAAACCAGTAACCGTCATCTTTTACGTCATGAACCACATCACAGGCGTACACGTGGGCATCCGTGCCCTTTAACAGGCCGCCGCCCAAAGGTTCCAATGTCCCTTTTTCCGTATCAAAAATCGCCATATTGTTGAGCAGCCTGAAGTCTTCCGAATAGAGAAAGGAACCGGTAACAAGCATTCTGGTATCATCAAGCCATGTCATCTGGAACACATCACGAGAAACCCCCCGACACTTGGTAGCACCAACCCATTTGTCCTGCGCCTTGTCATATTTCACAAGACCGTAATGCTCGTCCCGCTTGTTAATGTCTGGATTGTCGTCAAGGATTCCAATGGAACCTCCTGCGTACAGATTGCCCTTCTTGTCTATGGCCAGGCATCTGACCTTGCCGAAAAGCTCTGTCATAAAGGTGGGGAAGCCATAGATAGGCTGGGCTTTAAGACCAGGGTAGCCTTCCGGGAATATTTTTTTATCATGCATGCCAATACGCCAGAAATTACCCTTTCCAAGAGCCTGCCACTCTTTTTTACCATACTCCCATTTGACGATATTATACGCGGCATTTTTATGGTCTGAAGACATACCCCAGAAACCAAACATACCGCCAACATAAATATCTGTCGGTGTTTTGGTTTCATCAAGGAGGATGCAATTGACGGTAACAACAGGTTTACTTGGGATTTGCGCACTGAGCATAAGCCCCATGGGATGATACTCCATGTTCTTATCGATCCGCAATATCTGGGAAGGAACGGTTTTACCGTCTTTTCTCTCACCTGGCTTATAGCGAATATCTTCGCCGCAAACGCCCACAAGATAAAGGTCTCCTGTTTTGGAATCCCAGGCAATATCATAAATGGCAGGATTTCCCTTGGCCGCATTTCCCTTAACCGGTTTGCCTCTGTAGGTTCCCTGAACAGCTGACCATTCCTTGGTTTTGGGATCGTAAATGGCAATGCCTTTCCAAGATCCATTGGAGCCGTACACATACATTTTTCCATCGTGCCATTTCAGGCCTTCAGGTATGGAGGCAAAACCTTCAGATTCACTTCTATGCTTATAGGCCAGTCTATTCCAGCCTTTAGCCGGATCATACGTCCAGACAAACCACCTTTCGTTCATGGTAACTTCCCATGAACCGGCAAAATACAGTATGCCGTCATGCCACTTCATGCACTTGATAGAGGGCGTTCCTGTGCCTCTGTCCATGCCGGTATTGGCATTTTGCTGGCTTTTGCCTCCTGACTGTCTGGGCGGAGCCACAAACTTTCTTGACCAATGCTCAAGGCCGCCAGCAATCATGGAAGCATCCTGAGCCGGAAAGGTAATGGTATAGGGTTTGTCTTCCTCTGGAAGAGGCGGTGCTGCCTTGGTAAAATCAGCCTGACCGTTCCAGCGGGCAATGTAATAGCTTTCAAAACCGTCCTTTTTGGGATTTCTTCCCACCTGCTTAAAGGTTCCCAGAAAAAAGACATCATTGCCAACAACCGTCAACCTGCAAACGGGCATGGAGTATCCTCCAAGACCGTCTCCCATCTCTTCCCAGGTTTTGGTGGCAGGGTCATAGCAGGTAACCATGTAGGCCTTGTCGCCATTTTTGAAGCCGTCATAATGCTTCCCGCTTTTTTCTCCGCCAAAAGCTCCACTGATATAGATTTTGCCGTCTGCTGCCTTGGCTATGGAATAGGCATCCCTTCCAAGACCGCCTTTGCCTGTGGGGTCAATCCACATCTGTTTTTCAGCGTCCCATTTGGCAATACCGCGAAGAGGCCCGTTATTGGTGGTTCCTTCCTTAAAAGCTCCTACAATCCAGATATCTTTGCCATCAACGAGGAAATCAAGGACGTTTACGCTATCTGTATAGGTAAAATCAGCGGTGTTTTGTAAAACGCTTTTCCTGCCTTTTTTCCCGTCTGTATGATTGAGAGGGAAGGTGATAAAGCCTTTATCCGCTCGCCATGCACAAAAGCCCTCGGAGTATCTGTCTGTTCCGCCATCACGAGGTGCTTTTCCATCTCCTCCTGTATCGGCAAATCGCCCGGCCATATAGATAGTGCTTGGCTTTGTGGAAGTATCCACTTTAATTTTATGAATAATAGTTCCTCTTCGTACTCCCGGAGGAATGATGTACCATTTTTTGTCCGTCAGGCTATATCGCTGAACCGCATAACATGCCTTGTCCTGCTGAAGTGGATCCATCCTGAAACCGGAAAAACTTCCAGCCACCCAAAGGTCGTTTCCCTGGGAGTCATAGGCAATACTTTTGATGTTGCCCTGCGGGCCGTTGTGCTGGACAGATTTTACGAGCGGCTGCCACCTGTTGGCTGTAGGCTCCTTGGGATCCAGCACGGCCAGACCATGGACTCTGTGATAGGAATGGCCATGATAGTTGTTCAGTTTGCCAAATTCGCCGCCAATAACAAGTCTGCCATCAGGCAGAAAACAAAAGGTGTTGATCATACCCTCAGGCCCATCACCGCCTTTGGCCGTGTGATGCCAGACAAGAGGTTTGTAGCCTTCATTTTTATTCCATGTCCACAGATTCCAGGTGATGTTGGCATCTCTTTTGGTCATGTCAAAGGGATCAACTCCCACTTTCCAGCTGCCCGCCATATACAATTTACCCCGATACCACTCAGCATGACGTACATTGGGAGCGCCATTGCCGTCACTCATTCCTGTTGCACCAGACATCTTGGTGCTGGTCTGAGGTTTGGGAAATTGTTTGGACCAATGGATGTTTTCAGCGCAAACAGCTGTCATCGCAAACATGGCGATAAACAGGGCTTGCAGCAATGTTACAAGAAGAAACTTCCTTTTCATGGCATCTCCTGTATAAAAGGGTTCAATGGTATAGAGGGCCAACAAGAGGTTCTGGAGAATATCCTCACAAAACCTTAACCTTGCCAATCAAACCTAGCATCATCATGGTTACCCCTATCTCCTTGGCAAGGCAAGGTTATAGGCTTCAGAGATTCTTTTATTTTTCTCTATCAAAAAGAAGAAGCATCTTTTGCCCATCTCCTTTTTCTGAAACGCATGAAAGCCCCCTGCAGTGTAGATTGCAGGGGGCTTTGTGTAAAAGAAGTCTTGGCGACGACCTACTTTCCCACGGTTATGACCGGAGTATCATCGGCGCTGGAGGTCTTAACTTCCGAGTTCGGGAT